>Ga0068855_100000179_pt1 | contig 81168 bp, 61 predicted proteins | sample KBSCornC52_FD_66592 | JGI IMG/M metagenome (GOLD analysis project Ga0068855, IMG submission 66592) | Corn rhizosphere microbial communities from Kellogg Biological Station, Michigan, USA - KBS Corn C5-2 | ecosystem: Host-associated > Plants > Roots > Rhizosphere > Soil ...
CCGACGAACCGGACCTGGTGGCTCCATGTGTTGTGGGCCAGAGCGGCCACACTGGCAGTGCTGTCGCCGAGTGCCGAGTAGTGGGGCACACCCCACAGCCAGGCGATCAGCTCACCCACGAATATCGCTACCCCCACCCAGAGTCCGACCAGATGACCGATGCCGAACAGCGCCAGTGAAAAGAGCAGATCGAAACCGGTGACCCCTCCCCGGGTGCCGATCCGGAAGTAGCTCACCAGATCGCCCGCGAATATGCGGGTGCCGACGATGATGGCAAACAATCCTGAAGTAACCGATCCCATGAGCAGCGCCTGCAGCCCGGCACGCGCGTCTGCGACGGCATCCACGTTGGCGTCGGCGCCACTGCCGCACTTCAGAACCTCGGCGCACGCGACCCCCTCCGGGTACGGCAGATCTGATTCCGTCACCAGAGCTCGCCGCAGCGGAATGGAATACATGACGCCCAACACTCCCCCGAGTCCACAGACCAGGGCGGAAGTCCAGTACGGGAACCCGGTCCACCACCCGATGATCACCAGGGCAGGCATCACGAAAATCAACGCGGAGAGCGTCCCTGCCGCCGAGGCGACCGTCTGCACGATGTTGTTTTCCTGGACTGTCGAGCCCGGGAATCGCCGCAGAATCGCCATGGAAATCACAGCTGCCGGGATCGACGTCGAGAAGGTCAGTCCGGCCTTGAGCCCGAAAAAAACATTCGCGGCCGTGAAGACTACTGTGATCAGAACTCCCAGTATCACTGCGCGGACGGTCAGTTCCGCCGGCCCCCTGCCCATGGTTTTCGCTCCTGGGATCCAAGCTTGTTTGCTTGGATGGTATCAGGTCCGCGCCAGGCCCGGAGGGATTGGCGAGCGGCCTTCGGCTTGGGCCGCTCGCGCGCGAGCGAAGCAAAGGGGTGCGATCGGTTCAGTCGGCGGCGGCGATCCCTACGTCGAGCTCCCCTGCGGCCTTGTCGCTTGGCAGTGCCCATGCCAGCCACTGCTGCTGCAACATTGCGACGAGACCGAACGCCACGGCGGCCAGCACGCCGAAGGTTGCAAAACCCATCTGGTAACTACCGGTGCTTTCCCTGGCGATCCCCATCACGACCGGGAGATAAAAGCCACCGATCCCTCCGGCAGCCCCGATGATGCCCGTCATGACGCCAGTCTTGCCCTTCCAGCGATGGGGAACGAGCTGAAACGTGGCGCCGTTCCCCAGGCCAAAGCAGACATAAAGCGCTCCCAGCAGCGCTGTGCCGCCGACCAGCGAGGGCATGAGCATGGCGAAGGTCGCATTGCAGGCGGCGATCAGTACCAGCAGCACCAGCAGGACTTTTACACCCGAGAGGCGATCGGCGACCCAACCCCCGAGCGGTCTGACCATGGCGCCCGTGAAGGAGAATGCCGCCATCAGAAATCCCGCATCCAACTTCGAGAGTCCGTACTGCGTCGTCAGCAACAGGCTCACGTAGGACGACATGCCGACGAAGCCGCCAAACGTAATGCTGTAGACGAGCATCATCACCCAGGTGTCTCGCTCGGTGAGCACGGCGAGGTACTTCCGCGGCAGTACCGCAAGCACCAGGGCCGCCCCGAGCACGGGCAACAACAACTGTCCGGTCTTGCCGGCACCGAACAGCCCACGATCGACGAGCAACACCAATGCGATCAGGCCGATCAGCGCCACTATGGAGCCCACAAACGCACGCCGCGCGTCGTCGCCCTTGGCACTGCGATCCTCGGCCCAGAAGAAGACGGTTACCGCCGCAAGCGCCAATAACGGCAGCACGGCCAAGGTGGCGTGTTGCCAGCCGAAGTGCTGCGCGAGCCCCGGGAAAAGAAACCCGTCCAACACCGCCCCGATGTTGCCCGCCGCGGCCAATCCCAACACCAGGCCTTGCACGCGTGGCGGGTAACTGCTGCCGGCCATCGGCAACGCCACCGCGAAGCTGGCGCCGCCAATGCCCAGGAAGACTCCCAGGACGAGCAACAGAGTGTAAGTCGGGACGATCGGCAGCAGCAGGACCAGAGCGGGTATGGAGGACAAGGAGATGCTGATGAGCGCCAACTTCCGGCCGCTCACCGACTGAAACAGATTACCGAGCGTGACGCGCACGATGGAGGCCGCCAGCACGGGCACCGCCACCAGGAACCCCGCTTGCATTGGCGTCAGCGTGAGCTGCTTGGAAATGAAGGGCGCCAGTGGGCCAAACATGACCCACGTCGTGAAGCCCGTGTCGAAATACAGAAAGCAGGCCACCAGGGCCTTCCAGTTGCCGCTCCGCAGCGAATTGAGCAGTTGTTTCATGACTCGCTTGGCTCCACGGGATCACCTGAAAACAAAAACGCCGCCAACCGATGCGCGTGCCAGGTGCATGCGTAAGGTTTGGCGGCGTTGCCTTTACGACGAGGTTGGATGCAACCGCTATGCCACTCAACACGCGCTCGTCAGGGAAGCGCATGGGTGACAAGGACTTAGCGAAAAATTCACCGCGCGCGGGTGGCTCGCGGCAGCTGGCGGATCGAAGGATTTCGCCCCGCTAGGGAGCGTTGAGAGGCATTGGCGCACGAACTTCGTGCAGTTTTTCGGGATCGAAGCCGCGGCCGTCCAGGAAGCGCTCCGTCTTCAAATCCGTTTCCGGCAGCTCCGCTCCCACATCCCGCAGGGCCGCTCGATAGAGGTCAGGTCGATAGGTCGATCGTACCGCTCTGATGTGCTCGGCACTGAATTCAACCTGACGCCACCGGACCATCTGCGCGTAAAACCAGAGCGCGTGACTCACCCACGGGAAGGTCGCGGCGTGCCGCGAAGGTACATAGAAGTCGCTCACCAGAATTGGCTTCATGCCTGGTTGGAGGCTGAGCCGGCCAGCCAAGGCCTGATGCAACAACCCTTCCGAAGTGCCTACATAGTTCGGCTGCGCTAGCAGTCTGGCGACCTCGGCGTGATTTTCCCGGCGCTCTATCCAGGTGCCGGCGCGATATAGCGCGCGCAGAAGCTGGGCCAACCGGTCGGGGTGGCGCTCCGCCCACTCCGCCCGGCAGCCCAGGACCTTCTCCGGACTCAGCGGCCACAATGCAGTGGTCGGAGTGACGATGGCTCCCACACCGGCATCGACTGCTACGGAGCTCCATGGCTCCCCGACGCAGAACCCATCGATTTGCCCAGCGCGCAGAGCGTCGGCAAGAAATGGTGGGGGAATCACCGCAAGACGGACATCCCGATCAGGGTCGATCCCCGCGCCAGCGAGCCAGTAGCGCAACTCGTAGTTATGGCAGGAAAACGGGTAGACCATCCCCAGTGTGAGTGGCTCCAGATGAGCGCGCTCGCGCGCCACGACCACGCGCTTCAGCGCTTCCGCGGGAGCGAGGGAGAAGTCACCGGCCACCGCGCCTTGTTCAGCCATCTGCTGCCAGAGTGGCAGGGACACGGTAATGGCATTTCCTCCCAGGCCGAGCGAAATCGGTGCGATGAGCGGGGTTCTGATATGTCCAATGCCAAGGGTCGACGCCACCGTCATCGGGGCGAGCATATGCGCGGCGTCAAAATGACCGGTGATCACCCGATCCCGGATGTTGGCCCAGGAGGTCTCCCGAACCAGGTTCAGGTCCAAGCCTTCCGTGGCCGCAAAGCCCAGCTCCGCAGCTACGACGAGACTTGCGCAATCCAGCAACGGCATAAAACCAACAACGACTTTCATCGCCGTGACCCATCCAACGAAAAACCGGGCCCGGCGGCGGTGATGACAGCCTGGGCGATATCGACGAGCCGCTTGTTGTCGCTCATGGCGGCCTTGCGCAGCAGCGCGTAAGCCTCGTCCTCACTCAGGCCATGTTGCTTCATGAGAATCCCCTTGGCACGCTCGATGAGCTTGCGCTCGCCAAGGGCTTGCTTGGCGCGATCGAGCTCGTCGCGCAGGTCGTTGAACGCCTTGAAGCGGCTCACCGCCATGTCGACGACCGATCTGACGCGCTCTTTCTTCAGGCCGTCGACGACATAAGCGCCCACGCCGGACTCCACGGCCGCCTTGATCATGTCCGCGTCCGAGCGGTCGACAAACATCGCTACCGGCCGCCGTACCACACGGGAAACTTGAAACATCTGCTCCAACACGTCGCGATTGGGGTCTTCCAGGTCGATACAGATCACATCGGGATCGGCGTCCACAATACGACGCAGCAGGTTTTCGGTATCCCGCAGGACCGTGACCATCGTGTAGCCCGCCTCGCGCAGTCCCTCTTCGAGAATCGAGGCGCGCGTCACATTCTGGTCGATGAGCAAAATGCGTAGCGACGCATCGCTCACGGCGCGCTCCCGGGTCCGGCAGTCGGCTGTATAGGGATAGTCACAAGCGTTAGCTGCAACGGTTATGCCATGCGGCTCGCGCCCGCGGTTCGCCAATGCCAGCCGGGTTCGGGGCAGGCCTGCTCTGCACGAAATCTGTGCAGGTGCCGTCCTGCGTGCTCCGCAATAGATCAAAAAGCCGGCTCGCGGAGCCGTCGGAGGCAGCCAAGTGCCTGGTGCGGCAAGGAGGTCCCCGATGGCACACCGGTTGCAACGTAATCCGCCAAGCAGATCCAACATGACGGGTCTGTGGGCAACGCCGCCGATTCGAGTCCGCGCTTTCCTCCATTGACGCGCGCTCGGGTTGAGTGGCGTTTTTTTTGGCCAGGCGTTTGGCCCGGGTCTTGGGCGGTGGTTTAGATGATGAGCACGCATTCCAGACTGGTCGTGATCGGCAATGGGATGGTCGGGCAGCGGCTGCTCGAGTCCTTGCCCGCCGGTGCCGGTTGGACGGTCACGGTCCTCGGGGAGGAGCCTCGGCCCGCATATGATCGAGTGCAGCTCTCGGCGTTCTTTTCCGGTAAGAGCGCCGCGGATCTGTCCCTGGTCGAGGCGGACTTTTTCGCGCGCAATGCCATTACGACGCACTTTGCCGAGCGTGTGATCGAGATCGACCGGAACGCGCGGCGCGTCCGCACCGACGCGGGTCGCGAGTTGGAATACGACGCCTTGGTTCTGGCAACCGGCTCGTATCCCTTCGTGCCTCCGATTCCCGGACGGGATCGCCCGGCTTGCCATGTCTATCGAACGATCGAGGACCTCGAGGCCATTCGTGCCAGCGCGGGTGGCGGCGCGCGCATGGGAGCAGTGGTCGGGGGAGGTCTGTTGGGCCTCGAGGCCGCTAAGGCACTCGTCGACCTCGGCCTCGAAACCCATGTCATCGAGTTTGCGCCCCGCCTGATGGCGTTGCAGGTAGATGATGGCGGCGGCGCCGTGTTACGTCGCAAGATCGAGGCGCTCGGTGTCCGAGTACATATTGGCAAGAACACGCGCGAGATCACCGACGGCTCCGCGGCACGTCATGTCATGCAGTTCGCCGACGGCAGCTCGCTCGAGACAGACGTGATTGTCTTTTCAGCCGGTATCCGTCCACGTGACGAGTTGGCGCGTAGCGCCGGGCTCACCGTAGGCGACCGGGGCGGCATCGTGATCGACAACCTCTGCCGTACCTCCGACCCCAACATCTATGCGATCGGTGAGTGCGCGCTTTGGCAGGGCAAAGTGTTCGGCCTGGTTGCTCCGGGCTACCAGATGGCTCAAGTCGTTGCTGCGCAATTAACAGGCAAGAACGACGTGGTGTTTGCCGGCGCTGACATGAGCACGAAACTCAAGCTCCTGGGCGTGGATGTGGCATCGGTGGGGGACGCTCACGCCGCAACGCCGGGGGCACGATCGTATATGTTCGTCGATGGCAAGCGCGAGCACTACAAGAAGCTCGTAGTGAGTGACGACGGCTCGCGGCTGCTCGGCGCGGTGCTCGTCGGCGACACCGAGTCGTACGGTACTTGTCTGCAAACGATGTTGAATGGCCTGCCCTTGCCGGAGGCCCCAGAGGAGTTGATTCTACCAGCCCGCTCCGGAGGTGACGCACGACCAGGTTCGGGCATCGCAGCTCTACCGGCCGACGCGCAGATCTGCTCGTGCAACAACGTGAGCAAGGGTTCGATCTGCGCAGCCGTCGCGAACGGCTGCACCACCATCGGTGCGATCAAGACGCAGACCAAGGCCGCGACCTCGTGCGGCGGGTGCGCATCCCTGGTCACGCAGATCTTGAAATCAGAGCTCAAGCGCAAAGGCGTCGCCGTCGACAATCATTTGTGCGAGCACTTTCCCTACTCGCGCCAGCAACTCTTCCATCTGGTGCGGATCGGTGGTCTGAAGAGCTTTGACGCTGTGCTCGCCGCGCACGGCCGCGGACTGGGTTGCGATATCTGCAAGCCGGCCGTCGCCTCCATTCTGGCCTCGTGTTGGAACGGCTTTGTGCTGGCGCGCGAGCGGGCACCTCTGCAGGACACGAATGACTATTATCTGGCCAACATGCAGAAGGACGGCACCTACTCGGTCGTACCCCGGGTCCCGGGCGGCGAGATCACACCCGAGAAGCTCATCGTCATCGGCGAGGTAGCGCGTAAGTATGGGCTGTACACCAAGATCACCGGGGGCCAGCGCATCGATCTCTTCGGCGCCCAGGTGCACCAGCTGCCGCTCATCTGGGCGGAGCTGATTGCTGCGGGATTCGAATCCGGGCATGCCTACGGCAAAGCCATGCGCACGGTAAAGTCGTGTGTCGGCTCGACGTGGTGTCGCTATGGAGTGCAGGACAGCGTGGGCCTCGCGATCGAAATCGAGAACCGCTACAGGGGATTGCGCGCGCCCCACAAGATCAAGCTTGCCGTCTCGGGTTGCACGCGCGAATGCGCGGAAGCACAGGGCAAGGATGTTGGTGTGATCGCTACGGAAAAAGGCTGGAACCTATACGTATGCGGCAACGGCGGCATGAAACCACGCCATGCCGAGCTGCTCGCGGCGGATCTCGATAAGGAGACACTGATCCGCTACATCGACCGGTTCCTCATGTTCTACATCCGCACCGCCGATCGGCTGCAGCGCACCTCCACGTGGCGCGACAATCTGGAGGGCGGGTTGGAATACCTGAAACAGGTGGTTTGCGAGGACAAGCTCGGCATTGCGGCGGAGCTCGAAGCGGATATGGCCGCCATCGTCGCGAGCTACGAATGTGAGTGGAAGAAGGCGATCGAGGATCCTGTGACCCTCAAACGGTTCCGCCATTTCGTCAACAGCGCGGCGACCGATGGGAATGTGGTCTTTGTGAAGGAGCGCGGCCAGATCCGGCCGGCTACGGCGGCCGAGCGCCGCAAACGTAAGGAGATGGTGGTATGAGCGCAGCGATGAGCGAAGTGGCTTCGGCGCGCGTTGGCTGGAGCTCGATCTGCGAGTTGGAAGACCTCTGGCCTGCGACCGGCGTGTGTGCCCTGGTCAACGGACGGCAAATCGCGGTATTCCGCGTCGGGGACGCGCTCTACGCGCTCGACAACTACGATCCGGCCAGCGGCGCGAACGTGCTCGCGCGTGGCATCGTCGGCGATATAAAAGGCGAATGCGTCGTCGCCTCGCCGCTCTATAAACACCACTACAGCCTTCTCACAGGCCGCTGCCTCGAGGATTCGGCGCACTCGGTGAACGTCTACCCGGTAAGAGCACTCGACGGCCGTGTCTGGGTAAATACCGAGCCGCAACAGCAGGGGGCGAGCGCTGCCACGCGACGGCGGCGGCTCATTGTCATCGGTAACGGCATGGCTGGAATGCGTGCCGTCGAGGAGTTGCTGGAGCTAGCCCCAAACGCCTACGACATTACGGTGTTTGGTGCCGAGCCCCATACCAACTACAACCGTATCTTGCTGTCGCCTCTGCTGGCGGGCGACAAGAGCGCGAAGGAAATCTTCCTGCACACCCCGGAGTGGTACACGGAGCACGGCGTTGCGCTGCATTCCGGCGATCCGGTCGTGGCGATCGACCGCCGGCGTCGTATCGTGCGCTCTCAAAAGGGAGTGGAGCTTCCTTACGATCGGCTGCTGTTGGCTACCGGCTCGTCGCCGCTGATGTTGCCTATCCCGGGCAAGGACCTTCCCGGTGTCATGGCATTCCGCGATCTCGCCGACGTGGATGCAATGGTCGAATCGGCGCGCCGGTACAAGACAGCTGTCGTCATCGGCGGCGGACTCCTTGGGCTCGAGGCAGCCAGTGCGCTTGCCCGCCGCGGAATGGACGTGACCGTGGTGCATATCTTCAATGTTCTGATGGAGAGACAGCTCGATTCCATAGCAGCAGCGCTTTTGCGTAGCACGCTCGAGCAGCGTGGTCTCCAGTTCCGTATGCCGGCTACAACGGCAGCCATTCTCGGTGACAGCCGCGTCCGCGGTGTGCGTTTCCAGGATGGCAGCGAGGTAGCCGCGGACCTGGTGGTCATGGCGACCGGAGTGAAGCCCAACGTTGAGCTCGCCAAGCGCGCGGGCTTGCGTTGCGAGCGAGGAATCCTCGTGGACGACACTTTGCAGACGTTCGATCCGAGCATCTACGCCGTGGGCGAATGCGTGCAGCACCGCAATCGAACGTTCGGTCTCGTCGCACCGCTATGGGAGCAGGCGCGGGTTTGTGCGATCCACCTGGCCGAGCTCGGTGTCTCCCGCTATCGCGGCACGTTGCCGGCAACCCAGCTGAAAGTCGCGGGGATCGAGTTGTATTCGGCCGGGGAGTTCGCTGGTGGGCAAGGTACCGAAGCACTGGTATTACAGGATCACCGCAACGGCATCTACAAACGCCTCGTGATCCAGGACAACCGCTTGCGCGGTGCCGTGCTCTACGGGGATTCCAAAGACGGCTCCTGGTATTTCGAGCTGATGGCGGCCGGGAGCGATATCGGCGGTATGCGCGATCGTCTCCTGTTTGGCCGGGAGCACGCGACGGCATGACACAGTCGGTGCGCACCACCTGCCCGTACTGCGGCGTCGGGTGCGGTATCCGGGCCGGAAGCTCGGGTGCGGGAGTCCAGATCGCAGGTGATCCCGCTCACCCGGCGAATTTCGGCGCGTTGTGCTCGAAGGGCTCGGCGCTCGGGGATACCGTGGGATTGGAGGAGCGCCTCCTGTATCCGCAGATCCTGGGGCGGCGCGCGAGTTGGGATGAAGCGCTGGCGCACGTGGCCGAAGGCTTCGCGACAGTCATCCGGCAACACGGACCCGATGCGGTCGCCTTCTATATCTCCGGTCAGCTCCTGACGGAAGACTATTACGTTGCCAACAAGCTGATGAAGGGCTTCATTGGCAGCGCCAATATCGACACCAACTCGCGGCTCTGCATGGCTTCGGCCGTGGCCGGGCACCGCCGGGCGTTCGGAGGCGATCTCGTTCCCGGATGTTACGAAGATCTGACTTTGGCGGACGTGGTCGTGCTCATCGGGTCGAACACGGCTTGGTGCCACCCGGTATTGTTCCGGCGTATCGCGCAGGAGAAGGAGCGGCGCCCGCAATTGCAGCTGGTGGTGATCGACCCGCGTCGCACGACGACGGCGGCGAGCGCCGACCTGCATTTGCCGGTCCGATCGGGCTCGGATGTCTTTTTGTTCAACGGACTCCTGACTTGGCTGCGGCGTCACGGCAAAGTCAACACGGGATTCGTCAATGGTCACACCACCGGTGTGGCCGCTGCATTGGATGTAGCAGAGGTATCCGCCCCCGATATCGAGGCCGTTGCACGGGCGTGCGGTATCGAGGCGCGCAAGATCGAGGAGTTCTACCGGCTATTTGCGGACAACGAGCGCGTCGTGACGGCGTTCTCGCAAGGAGTCAACCAGTCCTCGGCAGGCACCGACAAAGTCAACAGCATCATCAACTGCCATCTGCTCACGGGCCGCATCGGTCGCCCGGGCATGGGACCGTTCTCACTGACAGGCCAGCCCAATGCCATGGGCGGTCGGGAAGTGGGGGGAATGGCCAACCTCCTCGCCGCCCACACGGAGTTGGAAAACCCGGCGCACCGGGCACTCGTGCAGCAGTTCTGGGGCAGTCCGCGCTTGGCTTCCCGTCCAGGGCTCAAGGCGGTGGATCTTTTCGAGGCCGTGCACGCCGGTCGCATCAAAGCGATCTGGATCATGGCGACCAACCCCGTCGTCAGCCTGCCGGACGCCGAGCGGGTCAAGGCAGCTCTGCAGAAGTGCGACTTCGTAGCCGTTTCCGATTGTGTTGCGCGGACGGACACGACCGCACTGGCGCATGTGCTTCTCCCGGCCGCGGCATGGGGTGAGAAGGACGGTACCGTAACCAACTCGGAGCGCCGGATCTCGCGGCAGCGCGCCTTCCTGAGCCGCCCGGCTGAAGTCCAGCCTGATTGGTGGATCGTGTGCCAGGTGGCGCAACGCATGGGCTTCGTCGAGCCGTTCTCTTATGCCTCGCCAGCGGAGATTTTCGACGAGCATGCCCGATTGTCCGCTTGCGAGAATGGCGGCACGCGCGGCTTCGACATCGGCGGTCTCGCTGGATTGGAGGCGCAGGAGTATGCAGATCTCGAGCCGGTGCAGTGGCCCATTCCTCGCCGCGGTCATGGGGGCACCCAACGGCTGTTCGAAGACGGGCGCTTTTTGCACCCGGATGGTCGAGCGCGGTTTGTTCCAACACCACCGCGCATGCCAGCGGGGGCGGCGAACGAGGAGTTTCCACTGGTCCTCAACACGGGGCGCATTCGCGACCAGTGGCACACCATGACTCGAACGGGACGCTCACCTCGTCTCGCGGAACATCTACCTGAGCCCTTCGTGGATCTGCATGCCCAGGATGCTCTCTCACTGGCCGTGCGCGACGGTGAGTTGGCCCGAGTAAGCAGTCCTTTGGGATCGATCGTCGCGCGCGTGCGCACCAGTGGCGAGATCGCTCGCGGGGCTTTGTTCGTGCCGATCCACTGGAGTGGGGTAAACGCCTCTCAAGCCCGGCCCGGTGCTCTGATCCACGCCGTGGTCGATCCGATCTCCGGCGAGCCCGAGTTCAAACACACCGCCGCCCGCGTTGCGCCTTTTCCGGTCGAGTGGTATGGATTTTTGCTGACGCGCACCGCGATTGACATTACCAATGTCACGTGGTGGGCGACGCTCCAGGGCGACGGGTTTTTCCGCTATGAGTTGGCTGGCCGCGAAGTTCCGTCCGACTGGAGCCAGTGGATGCGCCAGCGGCTCGGCGCGTTGGATTCCGGTGACGACTACCTGGACTACCATGATCCAGCCTCCGGTATCCATCGAGCTGCGCGTCTGGTTGAGAATCGCCTCGCGGCGTGTCTCTTTGTCTCACGCCGGCCCGATCTGCCTGAGCGCAGCTGGCTGGCCGGGCTGTTCGCAAAAGACGCCCTGGAGGCGCCGGAGAGGGTTGGATTGCTTGCCGGCCGGCCCGCGGGAACGCAAAAAGAATGCGGGCCACTGGTGTGCTCATGCTTCGGCGTAGGTCGTGAAACCCTGCGGCGCTTGATTGCGCAGCACGAGTTGACGGATGCGCGTCAGGTTGGCGCGCGGGTCAAAGCAGGGACCAACTGCGGTTCGTGCCTACCGGAGATCAGAGCCCTCCTTGCGGAACGCCACAGGAGATCCCTGGTTACTTCGATCCAGGAGGAACTGAACCCATTGGACTAGCTTTCGTTCACCGCACGATCGTTCCCGGTATCCGGGGGCCGGTATAACAGCGAAATGGCTTCCGCGCGCCGGTGGATTCCCAGCTTCACCAGGATGCTGTGGACGTGGTTCTTCACGGTGGGCAGCTCGATCCCGAGGCTGCGCGAGATCATCTTGTTCGACATGCCTTCCTGCACGAGCTTCAGGATCTGGGCTTCGCGCGCGGTCAGGCTGCCGGGGGAGGCGCGTCCGGAGCGCGTCGTAGACAACGCTGCTACTCTGCGGAACAGCGAGCCCGCGATCTTGGGCGAGCAGTGCACCTCGCCGCGTGCGGCCGCCTTCATTGCGAGCACAACATCCTCCACCGACCCGTCGCGCGTAACGTAACCTGCAATGCCGACCTGCGCGCAGCTCAACACCTGGGTTTCGTCCTCGGGCATTCCCAGCGCGACGATCTTGCTGCGGCTGCCGAGGCGGGCGAGCTCTTTCGCCACCGAGAAGGCGCCGCTCATCGCCATGTCGAGCAGGGCGATATCCGGCACGAGTGTGTGGATTTGCGCGACGGCCTCGGGCGCGGAGCATGCCGAGCCGACGAGCATGAAATCCGGCGAGGCCGCCAGTACGTGCTCCAAACCCTCACGATACAAACGGATGTGACTGGCGACCAAAACGCGAATGCTCAACATGTGACACCCCCGAACGCGTCGGCGACGCGATTCTCCCTGAACATTGTTCGTCCCTTGAGGGCAATCCCTGGCACCATGGTACCGCTCACACGGCGCACTGGGGCCAGCACGATCACGTAGAACGGGTCGCGTGTCAATACTACTAGCGTTGGCCGTCCCGGCGGACTGTTTGCTTCGCCAGCTGTCAGGCGGGGATCAGCGGACTGCGCCCATGAGGCGCTTCAACAGCGGGGTGAGGAGCAACATGGCGAGCCCGCCGAGAGCGCCCCACCAGAAGATTTTCAAAAATAACCCGGGCAAAGACAGCAAGTTGCTCGAGTCATATTCGCCGGAAAGCTGGCCGGCCAGGTTGTCGCCGAGGGCCAGCGAGAGAAACCATAGTCCCATGACCTGACCGACAAAGCGCGTTGGGGCGAGCTTCGTCATAGACGAAAGTCCGACGGGCGACAGACACAGCTCGCCGAGGGTGTGCAGGAGATAGGTAAGCACGAGCCAGGTGGGGAGGACTTTCTCGCCTGCGATGACGTGCAGGGAAGCCAGATACATCACGAAAAATCCCGCGCCGAGCAGCAACAGGCCGAGCGCGAATTTCGTGGGTGCGGCCAGATCGCGATGACGCCGTCCGAGACCCAGCCACACCGCAGCCAACACCGGGGCGAACACGATGATGAAGATGGGATTGACACCCTGCAGGACTCCCGCCGGAATTTCCATGCCGAGCAGGTGCCGATCGGTGTACCGGGCCGCGAACAAGTTGAAGGAAGCACCCATCTGCTCGTAACCCGCCCAGAAGGTCACGCTGCCTGCGAACAAGGCCGCCATGACGTACACGCGCTGCCGCTCGGCGGCCTCCAGCCCCGCGAACAGCACGAGGTAGGCGAAATAACCCAATGCGAGGCCCGCCATTGCCCAGCTTGCGGCGGTGCCGACAACGTTGGCATCGATGATGACCGCGCCGCTGAGCGCAAGTGCCGTGAACGTGGCGATCACTGCACCGAGAACGATGACGGGAATCCAGGAGCCTGGCTTGGCATCCGGCGCGCGCTCGACCCCCGATGCACCCAGGGTGTGGCGGGTGATCAGGAATTGGATGAGACCAAAGAGCATGCCGAGCGCCGGCAGGGCAAACGCCGTATGCCAACCGAAGTATTGTGCGCAGACCGGCACCAACAGAGAGCCCAACACCGAGCCTAGATTGATGCCCATGTAGAAGATCGAGAAACCGGCATCGCGCCGCGAGCCGCCTTCCGGATAGAGTTGCGCAACGATGGCGCTGATGTTGGGTTTCAGCATGCCGACGCCGAGCGTGGTGACCAGCAGGCCCACGAAGAAGACTCGCGTGCTGCCGGAGGCCAGCATTGCGTTGCCGACCATGATGAATACGCCGCCGGCAAAAACCGCACGCTGCGCGCCGATGAGCCGGTCGCTGATCCAGCCGCCGAGCACGCCCGAGAAATAGCTGCCGGCCAGGTAGAGGCCATAAATCGAGCTTGCGGTTTTGTCGCTCAAGCCGAGGCCGCCGCGGGCGGCCGTGGCAGTCATGAAGAGGATCAGGATCGCGCGTGCGCCGTAGAAGCTGAAGCGTTCCCACATCTCCGTGAGAAACAGGGTCGCGAGCCCTCGCGGCTGGCCGCGGTACTGCTTGTTCGCTGCAGCCGCGGCAGCCGCCGTATCGACGGCCTGGCTCATCGTTGGAGTCCTCGGCCGGACTGCGGCCGCGAAGGTGGTCTGGCGGGCTCGCTCAGGTTTGGAGCTCTTTACGCTCCGTCTCGGCGCGTTTCATACGTTGGAGAATCCGTGCCATGACCAGGCCACCTTCGTAGAGAAGATACATTGGAATCGCCAGGATGGACTGCGAGATGGCGTCCGGAGGGGTCAGCAGGGCGGCGAAAATGAAAATCCCCAGCAGGACGTAGCCCCGGTTGGCGGTGAGGCTCTCCAGTTTCACGATTCCCGTAATGACGAGGAGCACGACGGCCACGGGCACCTCGAAAGCGGCACCAAAGGCGAAGAACATGACCAGCACGAAATCGAGGTAGGCGTTGATGTCGGTCATCATGGACACGCCCTTGGGGGTCGTGCTGGCGAAGAACGAGAACATCACGGGAAAGACGAAGAAATAGGCGAACAGGACGCCGACATAGAACAGCAGTATCGCGGAGACCAGCAGGGGTACTGCAAAACGCTTCTCGTGGCGATACAGGCCGGGCGCGACAAAAGCCCATAGCTGATAGAGGATCCACGGCATCGCGATGAATGCCGCAATGAAGAACGAGAGTTTGAATGGTGTCGTGAAGGGCGACATCACTCCCGTGGCGATGAGATGCGTGCCAGCGGGGAGTTTCTCCTGCAGCGGCTGCGAGACATACGAAAAAATGTCGTTCGAATACATCATGCAAGGCATGAAACACAGCGCAACGCCAAGCAGCGCCTTGATGATTCGATCGCGCAGCTCCAGCAGGTGCGAGATCAGCGTGCCTTCGGCGAGCTTTTCCGGTTCCTCACTCATGAAGCTCTCCGCAAGGAGACCCGGGCTGGAGCCCGACATGGACTTGTGCCGATAGCCCTTGCGTTGGGCTCAGAGCCAACTCTCGGGTCAGGCTGCGGAATGTACGGGGACTTCTGCAAGGTCTGCTTGCTCTTCTAGAATTAAAGCCTCTGACTTCAATCAGGGGCTGCTTTACGACTGTCCGTGGGTTCCAGCCTCTTCGGTAGCGGGCCGTGTGGTCGGCTCTCGGCTCGCCGCCGGCGTGTTGGAAGCATACGCCTCACCGTTCGAGGTGCGTTGCTGAGTTGCCGGAGGCTCGGGCTCGGCGGAAGCGGCGTGGGTTTCCGAGGTTGGCGCCGCGGGTGATATTTCCGCGGGCACAGGTACCGGTTCCAGGGGTGGGGCGCCGTTGACGGTGTCCGGATTTGCGCCCACCTCGTTGGTGGGGTGCGCGTGGGAGAACGTGTCGGCGCGGAACTCAGCTGGATCAGGCCCCTGATAGCCGTGAGACGGCGAACCTTGCCCGTAGAGCTCGGAACCGGTCGCGCTCGCGTGGGACGCCGAGGTTCCCGCTGCGCTTGTGCTAGCGTCGGCCGCCGCGACGCCCGTGTCGTCAGTCGCGCTCGTGCCGTAGGCCGCGCTGACGCCCGCCGCGCCCTCAGTCGTGCCGCTGCCCGCCGTGGCCGTGCCTGTGCCCTCAGTCGCGCTGGTGCCTGCCGCCGCCCCAAACGCCGCTGCAGCGCCGGTACCCGCCGAGGATACGTCCGACGTTGTGTCCGCAGGCTTCTGCGGCTTTTGCTCATGCGCCCGGCGCACCTGCTCTAGATTGACCTCTTCCTCGAGCTGCTCTCTGAACTGTCGTGCCATGGCCCGCGCCCGGCCGATCCAGCGGCCGACCTGACTGGCGAGACGGGGCAGCTTCTCCGGTCCTAGCACGACCAGTGCTATGACGAAGATCACCAATACCTCAGAGAAACCGATGTCGAACATAGAGCTCGATCAGGTGTTTTGACAGGCGCGTCGCGCCACTTCGGGAGGAGCCGCGCCGAGGGACTCTTCCCCGGCGCGCAGCGCCGCTAGGCGCGGGACTCGGGCTTGGAGCGCGTGGATTGCGCGCTCACAAGCGGCAGAGATCTCCAATAGTTCCTCAGGTTCGTCGCTCCGACCCGCAGGATGGCCCGCGGGATCGATTATACCGGGCGATCCGATGTCGTAGTCGTCTTGCCCGCTTCGCGGGCCCCCTGCTCGCGCTTGGCGACTTCGGGGAATTCGGCATCGGTCCCTTCGGAGCGAATCTGCTTCGGAGGAGTGCTCTCCTCCTCCTCGCCCTCACTCATCGCTTTCTTGAAGCCTCGTACGGCATGACCCAGGTCGGAGCCCACCGTGCGCAGCTTCTTGGCGCCAAATACCACTAGGCAGACGAGCAGAATCACGATCAGCTCGCGCATCCCGATGCCCATAATCTTCAACTCCCGCTTAGCTTTAAGCGCTTACATGCCGGAATGCCGGCGAGTCATATCCGCACAATCATAGGACAAAAGAGCCCTGCGGGCGCGGAAAGTTCGGCATAACGGGTGCACGGTCACGGTGTGGGCACGGGTGTTTCCAACCAGAAGGTGACCGGGCCGTCGTTGACCAGGGCCACCTGCATATTTGCACCAAATATTCCAGAGGAAACAGACAGTTGTGTCTTTTTCGCCTGCCCGAGGAGGTACTCGAACAGCCCTCGGGCGACCTCAGGGGGAGCCGCCGTGCTGAAGCCTGCGCGGCTGCCTTTCTGGGTGTCGGCTGCCAGTGTGAACTGCGGGACCAGAAGCAGACCCCCGTTCGGGATGTCTTGCACGGAGAGGTTCATGCGGTCCTGAGCATCCGGAAAAATCCGATACGCCAGGACGCGCTCGAGGAGGCGTGTGGCGGAAGACTGATCGTCGCCCTTCCTCACACCGATGAGCGCGAGTATCCCACGCTCGATTTCGCCGACGATCTCACCGTTCACGCTGACGTTCGCGCGCGTGACGCGCTGAATTAGGGCAATCAATGGGCTCTTCCCGGCGCGCAGCGCCGCTGGCCGCACGCCATGATTATTTGGCATTTGCGTTTCCGAGTCCGTAAGATTCGGGGCCATTTTGCGTGGGGTCGGTAGGAAATGAAAAAGACTGTGTCGGGCGTTTTGACCGTAGTTGCGTTGGCTTGTGCGTCACTCGCGAGCATCGCGCAGGCGCAAAATCAGCCCCTGCAAGGCGATCCCAAGCACGGCAAAGCGATCTCCTACACGTGCCTGGGATGCCACGGCATCGAGGGATACAAGAATGCCTACCCCATGTACAGCGTGCCGAAGCTCGAGGGCCAGCACCCCGAGTATCTCATCGCGGCTTTGCAAGAGTACCGAAGTGGGGATCGCGCGCATTTGACGATGCACTCGCAGGCATCGACGCTCAGCGATCAGGACATTGCCGACATCGCAGCGTACTTCGCGGGCAAACCGCTGGTCTCGCAGGGTAAGACCTCAGGTACACCACCGGCCTCGGCCACTCTCTGCGTGTCGTGTCATGGGCAAGACGGCGTCGCTATCGCACCGACCTATCCCAGCCTCGCTGGCCAACACGAGGATTACCTCGCACGCGCGCTCGATGAGTATCGTACGGGCGGCCGCAAGAACCCCATCATGAAGGGCTTCGCGGCGACACTGAAAGATGAGGATGTCCAGGCGATCGCGCAGTACTTCGCCCACAAGCAGACTCCGTCGTTGTCAACCGAGAGCCGCCCCTACACGCGATTGACCGCTGAGCAGGGCGAATAACTCGACCGCGCGGTCCGCAGTCACCGCGCCAGCTTGTTGAGAAACATCGCCGCGGCCAACCAGTAGAGATCTTGATTCGCCTTGCGGCGGAAGCCGTGACCTTCGTCTTTCGCCGCCAGGTACCAGACTTCGCCGCCCTTCGAGCGGATCCGGTAGACCATCTGTTGGCTTTCCGTCGCCGGCACGCGCGGATCGTTCAAGCCCTGCGCGATGAGCAGCGGCCGGCGAATTTGCGCTGAATTGTTGAGCGGCGAGATGCGGCTCAAGAATACGCGCATCTTGGGATCACGCTCGTCGCCGTACTCCTCGCGGCGCATATCCTGACGGTAAGCCGACGTGCCGGACAGAAAGGTAACAAAGTTGCTGATGCCGCTCACATCAATGCCGCCGCGGAGGCGATCGCTGTACGCGGCCAGCGATGCCAGCGCCATGTAGCCACCGTACGAACCGCCCATCACTGCAACATGCTCGCGATCGAAAGCGGGCTGCAAGCCGATCCAGAACAGAAGGGAGCCGATATCCCGCACGGCATCTTCACGCAGCACGCCGTTATCGAGCCTGAGGAAACTTTTGCCGTATCCCGAGGAGCCGCGTACGTTCGGAGATATGACTGCATAACCCAGCTCGTTTACCAGGAACTGGACGAACGGATCCCACTGCGGCCGATATTGCGCCTCGGGCCCGCCGTGGATGTTGATCACGACCGGACAAGGTCCGGTCGAGTGCGGTCGGTAGACATAGGCGGAGAGCATCCGCTGTTTCCCATTCACCCGATCCCAGGTCGGATAGTGGATGAGCTCCGCGCCGGTGGCATTGTTGGGATCGAGAGGGCCCACCTCGCTTCGGGTCCAGCGCTCGAGCGCAGCTTTCGGCACGTCGAAAACGTACACGTCACGCGGTGTTTGCGCCCCTTCGGCGGACAAGGCGAGCCGTTTACCTGTCAGGTCGAAGCGGAGGTTGAATATCGGACCATCGGGCAAGCCGGGCGGTGTCAGCTCGAGCTTGCGTTGGGTATCGAGTACCGTCAGGCGGCTGTGCCCGTCCTCGTTGACCACATAGGCGATGTAGTGACCGTCGATGCTGACATCGAAGTCCTCCACATCCCACTGGATGTCAGGAGAGATCTTGCGCGTCTGATGGGTCACCGGGTCCAGATAGCGCAACTGCGCGAACTCGCTGTCCTCGTCCGAAATGAGATAAATGCCGCGCCCGTCAGGTGCAAACTTCGCGGCGCGGATGCCGACTTTCTTGCCGCTCGGATCGAGCGGTGTGACGGCCCCGGTCGCTACATCGGCGGTGTATAGATAGCTCTCGTTCAAGGAGACATAGTTCCAGAGCAGGAGCTTCTGGTCGTCTGCCGACCATTCGAGCGGATACCAGGTGTCCTGCTGCCCACCTACCACGAGCCGCGGGGCAGAGGCGGAAGTGACGTCGTCGACATAAACGTCATAGCTCAAGCCATCGCGCTCATTCCCATAGAACGCGACACGTTTGCCATCGTGTGCCCAGGCCAGCGCGCCGTGCAGAAACTTCCCTGTGGTCAGCTGCCGTACGCTGCCGTCACCCGTGTAGTAATAGACCTGCGCGTTCTCGTCTCCGCCCTGGTCCTTGAGAAAGACGAAGCCGTGGCTGGAGTTCGCGTGCGGTGCGCGCGCGACGCTCACCGGCTCCGCGGAAAAAGTCAGTTGCTCGCGCATGCCCAGCGGAGCGGAGATGCGATGGACCTGCTCCACCTCGCCGAAGCGCGTGGCGACCAGAATGCTGCCATCGGCTTGCCAGTCGAGAAACGTGGCCTGGCGCGATTGCTGATAGCGCTCGAGCCGTGCTGCCAGCGTGGTGTCCAGTGTCGGAACGCCTTCCAGGATGAGATTGCCATGCTCCTGATGCGAAGGAATTCCTGCCGGCTGTTGCGCCGTGGAGGCGGAAGCGGCAACTATCAGGAAACAGGCGGGCGCCAGGGCGGCGAGGGCCCTGGAAAAGATCTGAGTGAAGAGCATATGCATACCGTAGCGTAGAACGTTACGATGTGTATACGCGGAGCGCGCGTGCGCTGTTCACAGACAGGAATTCGGAGCTCGTGGCTTTCGCCGTTCACAGACACTAAATTGGAGCTCGCGCGTTGACCCCCAAACTTTTACGCCATCCGCATGGCATCACGGCCGTCGACACGGAGTATCTGCATCCGGGCCACGCCGCCGCGCACATCATTCAAGACTCGGGCCGTGCGGCCTTTGTCGATGTCGGGACGAACTACTCTGTTCCCTACTTGCTCGCGGCTCTCGATACTCTCGGGATCGCGCGCACCGCCGTCGACTATGTCTTCCTGACCCACGTACACCTGGATCACGCAGGTGGCGCCGGCGAGCTGATAAAGGCGCTGCCGAATGCGCGCGCCGTTCTGCATCCCCGTGGCGCGCCTCACATGATCGATCCGGACAAGCTGATCGCCGGCTCGAAAGTCGTTTATGGCGAAGAGCGCTTCAAGGTTTTGTATGGCGAGCTGGTTCCCATTCCTGCAGAGCGCGTTGATGCCGCAAAGGACGGCCAGCGCTATCGTCTCGGTGCACGCGAGCTCGAGCTGATACATACACCCGGACATGCGCTCCATCACTACGCAGTGGTAGATGCAGCGCATCGCAGTATTTTCCCCGGCGATACCTTCGGCATTTCCTACCGCGAGATGGATTCGCCCCGGGGCGCCTTCATCGCACCGGCTACGACGCCTACACAGTTCGATCCCGATCAGTTCATTGCCTCCATAGACCGCATGGCCGCCTACCAACCGGAGGCCCTGTACTTGATGCATTACAGTCGGGTGACGGACGTGCCCAGGCTGGCTGTGGCCCTGAAATCCCAGATCCGCGAGTTCGTGCGGATCGCACAGCGGCACGCACAGGCGCAAGACCGGTATGCCGCGATCCAGGCGGACATGCTCGATCTGTGGCTCGGCCTGGCTGCCGATCTCGGTGTGACCCTCCCCCGGCCCGACATCGAGAAGCTGTTACAGGTGGATCTCGATCTCAACACCCAGGGCCTCGTCGTCTGGCTCGACCGACTGAAGAAGGTTTGAGGTAGGCTCACTCCATGTCGCCGCAATCCTTCCGAGCGTTCCGGATTCACGAGCAGGACAAGAAGATCGTGGCTCGCTACGAGCAGCTCACGCTCGACGATCTGGCCGCCGGCGAAGTGGTCATCCGGGTCCAATACTCCGATATCAACTACAAGGACGCACTCGCCGCTACCGGTGCCGGCAGAATTCTCCGGCGCTATCCCCTCGTCGGCGGTATCGACCTCGCGGGCGTCGTCGAGTCGTCCTCGGACACACGCTACTCAAAGGGCGATAGCGTGCTGGTCACAGGCTGCGCGCTTTCGGAAACGCACGACGGAGGATACGCAGAGTACGCACGCGTGAAAGGTGATTGGGTCATCCCGATGCCGCCCGGTCTCGATGCTTTTACGGCAATGTCGTTGGGAACCGCTGGGTTCACGGCCGGGCTCGCCATCGATCGCATGGAGCACAACGGCCAAACACCCGAGAAAGGCCCTATCGCCGTGACCGGCGCTACGGGCGGTGTAGGGAGTCTGGCCATCGACATGCTCGGCGCACGCGGCTACGAAGTCATTGCGGTGAGCGGCAAGGCGGCCGCGGCGGACTACCTGCGGACGCTGGGCGCCACGCGAGTTCTGGCTCGCCAGGAAATCAACTTCGGCTCACGGCCCCTGGAGAGCGTGCAGTTCGCCGGCGCGATCGACAACGTGGGCGGTGAGATCCTCACATGGCTGACGCGAACGGTCGACTTCTGGGGCAACATCGCCAGTATCGGTCTCGCGGGTAGTGCCGAGCTCAAGACCACCGTCATGCCGTTCATTCTGCGCGCAGTAAGTCTCTTGGGCATCAATACCGCCACGGTCCCACGCGACATGCGGCTTGCGGTATGGAAGCGGATCGCCACGGATCTGCGGCCACGACACCTGGATCGCATCGTCACCCGGACAATTGCTTTCGATGAGCTTTCTGGTGCTTTTCCCGCGTACCTCGAGGGCAGCATCGTAGGCCGAACGGTCGTGAAGATCGCGTGAGAGTGGCGTGACTCTCCCGGCGCGCGCGTCTATTTCGGGGGTATCTGTATAGAATGCGCCGGTGGCCCGGGAGGGCTCCAAGACCTCAACTTCCCATGGAACTGTTGTCATGAACGAAAAGGCCACCAGCTCGCAGCCCGACAACCTGCCCTCATCCTTCAAACCCAAGAAATCCGTCGCCCTTTCGGGGGTGCCGGCCGGCAACACCGCACTGTGCACGGTCGGGCGCACAGGCAACGATCTTCATTACCGCGGCTATGACATTCTCGAGATCGCCGATACGTGCGAATTCGAGGAGATCGCGTACCTGCTGATCTACGGCAAGCTGCCAACGCGCTCCGAGCTCAGCGTCTACAAAACGAAGCTGAAAGCCCTGCGTGGCCTGCCGGCCAGCGTGCGCGCCGCATTGGAGAGTCTACCCGCCGCCTCCCACCCGATGGATGTCCTGCGTACCGGTGTCTCGGTACTGGGCTGCACGCTCCCGGAAAAGGATGATCATGGCGCGGCCGGAGCACGCGACATCGCCGATCGGCTGATCGCGTCTCTCGGCTCCATGCTGGCGTATTGGTACCACTACAGCCACAACGGGCAGCGCATTTTTGTGGAGACGGAAGACGACTCCGTCGGCGGGCACTTCTTGCATCTGCTGCATCGCAAGCCGCCGCCGGAATCCTGGGTCCGCGCGATGCACACCTCCCTCATCCTGTACGCCGAGCACGAATTCAACGCTTCGACCTTTGCAGCACGCGTGATCGCAGGCACAGGAGCTGACATCTACTCGTGCATCGCAGGCGCGATCGGCGCGTTGCGGGGACCGAAGCACGGCGGCGCGAACGAAGTGGCTTTCGAGATCCAGAAGCGATACGACTCGCCGGATGAAGCAGAAAAAGATATCCGGGCGCGCGTTTCCAACAAAGAAGTGATCATTGGGTTCGGGCATCCGGTCTACACGGTCTCCGACCCACGGCACCAGGTGATCAAGTCAGTTGCACGCGACCTGTCACAACGAGCCGGCGACATGAAGATGTTCGCTATCGCCGACCGGATCGAGAGTGTCATGATGGACGTGAAGCGGATGTTTCCCAACCTCGACTGGTTCTCGGCAGTCTCGTATCACCTCATGGGTGTGCCAACCGCCATGTTTACGCCGCTGTTCGTCATCGCACGCACCACAGGTTGGGCGGCGCATGTGCTGGAACAGCGCAGCGACGGCAAGATCATTCGGCCGTCCGCCAACTATGTTGGACCGGAAAATCTCCACTTCGTGCCGATCGACAAGCGGGTCTGAGCGGCCGAGCGCAACCGAGCAATGTCGACACAGGATTACAAATCCGCCAGGCGCCCCGACCCGGACGCAGTGCTCGTCGCCATCGCCGAGTACGCCAAGAGCTACAACATCACCAGCCGGCAGGCGTACGACACTGCGCGCTACTGCCTGATGGATACGTTGGCCTGCGGATTCCTGGCGTTGAAGTATCCGGCTTGCACGAAGCTGCTGGGCCCCGTGGTGCCCGGCGCGGTCATGCCGGGCGGCGCACGAGTCCCCGGCTTATCTTACGAGCTCGACCCTGTGCAGGCCGCATTCAACATCGGGACCATGGTCCGATGGTTGGATTTCAATGACACGTGGTTGGCCGCGGAGTGGGGGCACCCTTCGGACAATCTGGGCGCCATCCTGTCGGTCGCAGATTATATGGCCCGCAAGGCCGTCATGGAGGGAAAGACTCCCCCATCCGTGCGCGACGTGCTCACCGCGATGATCAAGGCGCACGAAATTCAAGGTGTGCTGGCCCTCGAGAATAGCTTCAATCGCGTCGGGCTCGACCATGTCATTCTCGTACGTGTTGCCTCCACAGCCGTCGCTACCGCGATGCTCGGGGGCACCCTCGAACAGATCATCAACGCGGTCTCCAACGCCTGGATCGATGGTGGGGCGCTGCGGACTTACCGGCATGCCCCCAATACGGGCTCGCGTAAGAGTTGGGCCGCAGGCGACGCAACCAGTCGGGCGGTGCGACACGCCTTCATCGCTTTGACCGGAGAGATGGGCTACCCGTCGGCACTCAGCGCGAAGACGTGGGGGTTCTATGATGTGCTGTTCAAAGGCAAGCCGTTCTCCTTGCCGCAGCCCCTGGGTAGCTACGTGATGGAGAACGTCCTGTTCAAGATTTCATTTCCCGCGGAGTTTCATGCACAAACGGCGGTGGAAGCGGCCATGACGCTACATCCGATCGTGCGGGATCGTATCGCTGACATCGAGCGCGTTGTGATCGAAACCCAGGAGCCGGGTGTTCGCATCATCGACAAGACAGGTCCATTGGCGAACCCTGCTGACCGCGACCACTGTATTCAATACATGGTGGCGATTCCGCTGCTATTCGGCCGCCTCACGGCCGAGGACTACGAGAACACGGTTGCGTCCGACCCCGCTGTCGACATTCTGCGCGCGAAGATGGAAGTCAAAGAGAACCCAACCTTCACGCAAGAATATTACGCCCCAGATAAGCGCAATATCGGCAACGCAGTGCAGGTCTTCTTCCGCGACGGCTCTTCCACCTCACGCGTGCAAGTGGACTTCCCGATCGGTCACCGCAAACGGCGCGCCGCAGGCATGCCCGTACTCGTGCGGAAATTCGAAGCCTCGGTCGATAGTCACTTTCCGGCGAGACAGGCCGAGAAGATCAAAGGCCTGTTCAGCAAGCGCGACCCGTTGGACGCGATGCCCGTCAACGAGCTCATGGCCGCGCTGGTGAGTAACGGTGCACCTGCAGGCGACCCCACGGCGAAACCGGCGTCGCCCAACGGTCCGCGTGCCTAGAATCGCTCCCAAAAGAAAGGGCAGGCGGTGGATCGACACCGCCTGCCCTGCATTACTTCGATCAGTGATCGGCGGTGAGCTCAGCCTCCCACACGAACCGGCACGAAGATCCGGCTGTCCCCACGCTGCACGAGCAGCGCGATGTGGCCTTTGGATTTCTCCACGGCGTTGCGGAGGTCCTCCACGCTCGTGATAGGCGCGCCGTTCGCGGCGAGCACTACGTCACCGGGCTGGAGTCCGGCCTGGGCCGCGGGGCCGGCGGCCTTCTCCACGAGCACACCCTGCTGGGTGTTGGCCTGGGATTTTTCCTGAGGTGTCAGCGGACGCACCGCGAGGCCCAGCTTGCCGCCAGCGCCCTCGTGCATGTTGGTGTTGGCCGCGGTGCGCTTGTCCTCCATCGCACCGAGCTTCACGCTGAGGTTCCGACTCGAGTGGCTGCGCCACACTTCCAGGTTTACAGTTGCACCGGGGGACTGCTCAGCGATTTCCACCGGCAGCTCGGTGGAGCGTCCGACGGTCTGGCCGTTGAGCTTCAAGATCACATCGCCGGGCTCGATGCCCGCCTGGGCTGCCGGGCCGCCCTTCTCCACGCTGGAGACGAGCGCGCCCTCGGGCTGTGGCAGACCGAACGAGTCGGCGAGGCCCTGATTGACGTCCTGAATCACGACTCCGAGCTTACCGCGCGACACATGGCCGGTCGTCTCGAGCTGGTTGCTGACTTTCAGGGCGACGTCGATCGGAATGGAGAACGACACGCCCATAAAGCCGCCCGAGCGGCTGTAGATCTGCGAGTTGATCCCGACGACCTCGCCGCGCATGTTGAATAGCGGCCCGCCGGAGTTACCCGGGTTGATCGGCACGTCGGTCTGGATGAACGGGATGTAGCCAGAGTCCGGCAGCGTGCGGCCCTTCGCACTCACGATCCCGGCCGTCGCACTGTTTTCAAACCCGAACGGCGCGCCGATGGCCAATACCCACTCGCCCACCTTGAGATTATGCGAGTCTCCGAGCTTCACGGTCGGCAGACTCGAGGCGTTGATCTTGATGACCGCAACGTCGCTCTTCGTATCGATGCCGATGACTTTCGCCGTGTACTCGCGGCGATCCGTCAGGCGCACGGTAACCTCGCTCGCGCCGTTCACGACGTGGGCGTTGGTCAGAATGTAGCCATCGGGACGAATGACGAAGCCCGAGCCCTCGCCGCGCGTCGGCGCCGGCTGCCCGTGGGGAATGCCACGGAAGAAGGGTGCAAACGGGCTGTTGGGTCCGAACGGATTGTCGTTCTCATCCTCGTCATCGCCGTTGTCGGCGACCGGAACCTTGCTTACAACGGTAATATTGACAACCGCAGGGCCGTACTTCTGCACCATGGTGCTGAAGTCAGGCAATACCGCGGACGGGTTGCCCGTGGCGGGAACGGAAGTGACCGGTGCGGCGGCCTGGGCGGGCGCCGCAGCAGGCGTGGTTCCAACCGCGTGCAACACAGTGACCGGCGCTGCAATTACCACTGCGCCGATAGCCGCTGCTGCAAGCGACTTTCGAATGGCATCTCTGAGGGGCATCGTTGAAGTCTCCAAGCAGTACGGTTCAGGGGGTCCATGACATGATGTGTACCCTAGGTGCGGAGACTTAAGAGGCCCTTAAGGGCCCCAGATGGGAACCCCGACTCGCTTAGTCATTGATTTCTCAGCGATTCTCCTGCACCGCCCTCATTCGCCTCCCTCGGCCCCGCCGGCGCCCCAGGAAAGGTGACGCTAACGGCCAGGCCCTTACCTTCGGGTCCACTGTCGAGTGTCAGGTTCGCGCCATGACTGTCGGCGATAGCTTTGACAATGGCCATGCCGAGCCCACTGCCGGGTGGAGAGGTGCCAGGTCGTCGGTAAAAACGGTCGAGGACCCGCGTGCGCTCCTCCAATGGAATGCCCGGACCATTGTCGATGACCCGAAAGACAGCGCGTTCAGCGCCGGTTGCCGCGGAGGCGGACGCGATCTCCACCGCGACATCGACGCGCCCACCCTCGGGCGTGTATCGGACGGCATTATCTACCAGATTGCGAGTCAGCGTACGCAGTGCATCAGGGTCGCCCAGTACGAAAGCGAGTTGCGAGTTGGATATGCCGAGGTCGATGTGCTTCACATCGGCAAACGGCACCAATTCCGCGACGACTTCACGCGCAATATTGTCGAGTGGCACCCGCTCGTGTCGAATCTGAACGCGCGGCTCCTGGCGCGCGAAAGAAAGCATTTGCTCGACGAGTCGGATCGCACGCTGTACGCCTGCCGACAACTTTTCCATGGCATCGCTCCGCTCCGCTTCACTCTGAGCCCGTGCGAGTGTGTCCATCTGGAGATGCAAGGCGGTGAGAGGCGTACGCAGCTCATGCGCCGCATCTGCCATAAAACCGCGCTCGCGTGTCAGGGCGGCGTCGAGGCGCGCAAGGAGGTCGTTGAGTGCATGCACCAGAGGCTGCACCTCCTCCGGTAAGCGCTCATGAGGAGGAAGAGGGTCGAGCGCGTCAACGCGTCGCGCCTTCACCAGGGTCGTCAGTCTCTGCAAGGGCTCCAACGCCTTTCCCACCGCCAGCCAGATCAGAAAACCCAATACTGGCAGCAGCAACGCGAACGGTCGCAGTGTCTTCAAAGCCAGATCGACGGCCTGTTGCTCGCGCACCCGCATGGGTTGCGCCACCTGAATGACCTTCGTCAGCGCCTGAGTGCCGTAGACCCGCCAGCGTCCTTCGCTGGTGCCGACAGTTGAAAATCCCAGAGTCGTAACATCCGGCAGTACGCTGTGCGGGCGCGAAAGGTAGATGCGCACGCCATCCAGGCTCCAGACTTGTACGACGAAGTCGTATGCGGCATCGTTGGCCGGAATTCTCGGCGCCAGCGAGTACTCGACCGGCTCGTCGCGCAGGATGAGCGCTGTTTGTCGCAGGTGATAGTCGAAGAAGGCGTCGGCTTCCGCGAGCGCGTTACGATAGACGACCCATCCGCCGGCGATGCCAATCAACACGACGCCGCCGAGGAGCCAGGCTAGCAGCCGGGCACGAATCGATGTCACGGCTTCGGCCTCACTCGGTACCCCACACCCCGGACGTTGAGTATGAAATCGGTTCCGAGCTTACGGCGCAGGCTGTGGATATGCACCTCGACAGCGTTGCTTTCGACCTCCTCGCCCCAACCGTAGAGCCGCTCTTCGATCTGGGCGCGTGACAGTATGTTGCCCGGGCGCTCCATCAAGAGCTGCAGTAGCGCGAACTCCTTGGGAGACAACGAGATCTCCTTGCCATCACGCGTTACCCCATGGGTCGCCGGGTTGACAGTTACACCCAGGTGCTCGATCTCCGGTACGGTCCGGCCGGATTTACGCCGCAAGAGTGCGCGGATACGCGCGCCGAGCTCGCCCAGATCGAATGGTTTCACGAGGTAGTCGTCCGCGCCGGCATCGAGTCCTTGCACGCGATCCGACACCGCATCACGCGCCGTGATGATGAGTACGGGCAATGTTTGCTGCCGCGCTCGCAGACTCTGCAGCACCTGCAGCCCGCCCTTACGGGGCAATCCAAGGTCCAGCAGCAGGAGATCGAACTCGTCCGTGCGCAGCACCTGGTCGGCGGACTCACCGTCCTGGACCCAATCCACGGCAAAACCGTCCCGCTTGAGGCCAGTACGAATGGCCTCGGCAATCATGGCATCATCTTCGACGAGCAGCAGGCGCACAGCCGTAGTATGGCAGCAAACTCCTGCCCGAGGTTCCATGACCGTGGCTGACCGTTTAGCGCAAGGTGCAAAAAGCTTGGGTATCGCCCTCACCGCGGGCGATGGCACGAAGCTCGAGCAGCTTTTGGACGAGCTCGAACGCTGGAACCGTGCTTACAACCTGACGTCCATTACCGACCGGGAGGAAATGGTTACCCATCACCTTCTCGATAGCCTGACGATCAACGAGCTTCTCGAGGGAACCGCAATAGCGGACGTAGGTACGGGCGCGGGCTTCCCCGGCTTGCCGTTGGCCATACTGAATCCCGAGCGACGGTTCACACTGATCGATTCGGCGGGAAAGAAGATCCGTTTCGTGTCGCACGTGGCGCATGCGTTGGGGCTGGCAAACGTCGCGGGAGTACACGCTCGGGTGGAGTCGCTGCACCCGCAGAGGCCGTTCGACACCATAGTGGCTCGCGCGTTCGCGCCCCTACCCGAGATGTTGGAAAGAGTGTTGCCATTGTCGGGACCTGACACGCGGGTGTTGGCGATGAAAGGCAAATGGCCGAGGGAGGAGGTGGCAGGAATCCCGCAGGGCTGGCGGTTGGAAAGCTCGCGCGATCTGGTGGTGCCCGGCTTGGATGAGGCACGCTGCGTACTCGTACTTACGCGCTGAGGCGGCGCGCTGCACGCTCCTGCTCACCCGTTGAGCGGCAATGTAGTGGTCTCTTTTATCGCAGCCAGAGCAATCGAAGAATTGACCGACTGCACGCCGGGGAAGCGCGAGAGGTGGTCAAGGAAGAATGCCTCGTAGGCTTTGATATCGCGGCAGACGATGCGCAGCAGAAAGTCAGTCTCTCCCATCATGGTGTAGCACTCGAGGATCTCGGGATGCTCCCGCACGGCGGCTTCGAAGCGCAGGAGAGCGTCACGACCGTGCGCCATCAGCTTCACGTGCGCGAAGACGGTGACATTCAATCCGACCTTCTCGCGGTCGAGCAGGGCGACCCGTTTGCGAATGACGCCCAGCTCCTGCAGCCGGCTCATGCGCCGCCAGCACGTGGAGGCGGTCATGCCCAGCCGTTCGGCGACGTCAGCCGCCGACAGGTCGCCATGTTCCTGAAGCAGGTCCAGAATCCTGAGGTCACTGCGGTCCAGCTCAACTTGCATCGGGTATCTCGTCACGTGGACTTATGTGCAATAAATAGTTCACCATGGCGCTTGCGAGAGCAAGAGCGAATCTGGACCGCACATCGAAGGGTTGGCGCTCGAGGGTGCAGTACACTGTCTCCATGAAGCGCGTCATTGCGGTAGCGAACCAGAAGGGCGGCGTGGGCAAGACCACGACGGCGGTGAACCTCGCCGCCTCGCTCGCGGCGACCAAGCGTCGCGTCCTGCTCATGGATCTAGATCCGCAGGGTAATGCGACTATGGGGAGTGGTATCGACAAGTCGCAGCTCGAGCGGAGCTCGGTCGATGTGCTGCTCGAGGAGGCGGAGCTCGCCAGTGCGCTGCTAGCCGTGGAGCCGGGGGGCTTCCACCTGCTACCCGCGAATCAGGATCTGACCGCGGCCGAAGTGCGCCTGCTGCAGATGCCGTCCGGACGTGAGACAAAGCTGCGCAACGCGCTCGCGCCGGTCCGCGACTCCTACGACGTGATCCTCATCGACTGTCCACCCGCACTCAACATGTTGACCGTGAACTCACTCGTTGCGGCGGACAGCGTGCTGATTCCGATGCAATGCGAGTACTACGCCCTCGAGGGGCTGTCGGCGTTGCTGGGAACCATCGAGCAGATCCGTGCGGCCGTCAATCCGGAGCTCGAGATCGAAGGCCTCTTGCGCACCATGTTTGATCCGAGGAACAACCTGGCGAACGAAGTGAGCGCGCAGCTCATCACGCATTTCGGGGACAAAGTCTTCCGCACCATCATTCCTCGCAACATCCGTCTGGCGGAGGCGCCGTCGTTCGGCAAGCCGGTGTTGTTTCACGACAAGGAATCGCGAGGCGCATTGTCGTATCTGGCGCTCGCGGGTGAAATGATCCGGCGCGAGGAGGAAGAGGCCAGCAAAGCGGCGGCCGGCGCACCCCAGACCGAACCTGGCTCCGCTGCCGCCCACCCTGAGGACCCCTCCAGCAGTGGCCCCGACGACGAGAGCCATCTCCAACAGGGCGCGGGCACCGGCTGACGAGCGCCGTGGCGCGACCGTCGACAGCGCCCAAACGGTCAGCCCCGCCGGCCTCCTTGGGCGAAAGCGCTCGCGGGCGCTTACAGCGCCGCCGGATTCGTTATGATCCCCCGCCATGACCCAGAAAAAACCCACGCTTGGCCGTGGATTGGCCGACCTCCTCGGGCAAACCTTGCGGCCGGCAGCACCTGTTGCCGTTCACGTCCCCGGCAGCGCGGGTACGAATGGCACGGCAGCCCCCAGTGCCGGCTCGGCTACGAACAGCACCCCTGCCGGCGCGAATCCCAGAGGCGCACCGGCCCCCCCGGCCGGCTTGGACGCCGCAAACTCGACCGCGCTACCGCCCGGTGAGGAGCTGGCACGCCTGCCGCTCGACCTGCTGCAAAAAGGTAAGTATCAGCCGCGCATCGACATGCGGCCTGAGACGCTGCAGGAGCTAGCCAATTCGATCAAGGCGCAGGGGGTGGTGCAACCGATCGTCGTCCGCCCGATCGGCGTGCCGGGCATCGGCGAATCGCAACGCTACGAGATCATTGCCGGGGAGCGCCGCTGGCGCGCCGCCCAGATGGCGGGTCTCACGGAAATCCCTGCGGTTATTCGCCGGATCCCCGACGAGGCCGCGATCGCCGTCGCCTTGATCGAGAACATTCAGCGCGAGAATTTGAATCCGCTCGAAGAGGCGCGCGCGCTGGAGCGCCTGATTTCCGAGTTCGAGCTCACTCACCAGGAGGCGGCGGATGCGGTGGGACGGTCGCGCGCGGGCGTCACGAATCTCCTGCGGCTATTGGAGCTCGCTCCCGAGGTTTGCGAGCTCGTTGAGCGGCGCGAGATTGAAATGGGCCACGCACGAGCCTTGGCGTCACTGCCCACTCGCAAGCAGCAGGCGGAAGTCGCCACACTGGTTGCCAAGAAAGGCTTGTCGGTACGCGAAACCGAGGCACTCGTGCGGCGCATGCAGCAGGCATCCCCAATGTCCGCCGCAGGGGAGCAGGACAATGCGCGTGATCCGAACGTGAAGCGTCTCGAGCAGGAGCTCGCCGACAAGCTCGGCGCGAAGGTGGCCATCCAACATTCCACCGCCGGTAAAGGCAAGCTGGTGGTCACGTACAATAGCCTCGACGAGCTCGACGGGATCCTCGCGCATATCCAGTAGGGGCCGGGCTGATCCCCGGGCAGCGTTCGATCAGCGCGCGCTGCCGTGCCGTTTTCGACGTTACCTCCCGGGTAATTGTCCCCGCACGGCCACCTGCCCACATTACGTTCAGAAACCTCAACTTTTTCAGGCTCGTGATGTGGACTCACATGCGTGCGCTCTCTATAATCCGCCCGCTTTTTCGCCGGGCCGCGCAGATCGGACCGAGTCGGATCCAAATAGGCTGTGCTGACGAAGTAATCGCAGCAATTACCGGCACTTTCAGAACCAATGAGGGGCCGTGGCTGCGGGTTTGGTCGTGGCCACAGCTTATCGAGCCGGGGAAGAACGTGATCGCCAGTGAGATGGGCCAGCCGAATCCACGTCGTCTGGCACTGGGTGTCGCCCTCGGCCAGGCGGTGGTTGCCTTGGCGGCGGCCGCGTTGAGCTGGGCGATCGCGGATTCTCGCGCCGCATTATCCGCGGCGCTCGGAGGCGGAATAAGCAGCGTTGCGAGCTTGGTCATGGCACTGCTCAGCTTCGGTAAAGAAGCTGCGACGGATCCGCTGCGGGCAATACGCGCGTTTTTCGTCGGCGAAGCGGCGAAGGTCGTCGTGGTGATCACGCTGTTCGTGGTGGTTTGGAAGACGATGAAGGTTGTACCGCTGGCAATGCTCGGCGCGTACATCGCAACGTTCTTCGTGTTCTGGGTTGCGCTGGCTAACGGGCTGTCGACGCGAGGTGCGCCTCGTGCGAACAGCCCGCAGTCGCGCGCGGATGAAGGTCGGTAGCTTCGCGGCAGATATGAGACGTTAATGGCAGCAGAACAGGCAGCGGAACAGGCCCCAAGCGCGAACGAATACATCCTCCATCACCTGACGTTCCTGTCGAACAAGGAACCCACGGGTGTGGCGGATTTCTCTGTCGTTCATCTCGACACTGTGTTTTTCTCGGTGGCGCTCGCCATTCTGTTTGGCGGCTCTTTCTATCTCGCCGCGCGCAAGGCGACCACGGGCGTCCCGGGGAAATTCCAGAATTTCGTCGAGCTGGTCGTGGAGTTCATCGACACACAGGTACGCGATAGCTTCCACGGCACGAGCAAGCTGCTGGCGCCTCTGGCGTTGACCATCTTCTGCTGGGTATTCCTGTTCAACGCCATGGATGTTCTGCCTGTGGACCTCCTGCCGTGGGTCGCGCATGCCGTGGGTCTCGGCCATCTGAAAGTCGTCCCCAGCACCGACGTGAACGCCACGTTCGCGCTGTCATTGACCGTTTTCGCGCTGATCATCTACTACAGCATCCGGGAAAAGGGGCTCGGCGGCTTCATCTCGGAATTCACGATGCAGCCCTTCAGCAGCCAGAACAAGGTCGTGAAGGTCATCCTCATTCCATTCAACTTCATCCTCGAGATCATCCCGTTCCTCGCGCGGCCCATCTCCCTGTCGCTGCGTCTGTACGGCAACCTGTTTGCCGGCGAGATGATCTTTCTCCTGCTGGCGGTCTTGTCGCTGCAGGGAGTGGCGCAGCTCTCACACTTCAGCGGTTGGCTCTTCCTGGTGGCGCAATTCATCCTCGCGTTCGCGTGGGCGGTGTTCCACCTGCTTGTGATCACGCTGCAGGCCTTCATATTCATGGTGTTGACGGTCGTCTATCTCTCGATGGCACAAGAACACCACTGAAGCTCGTCCCAACACCAAAGGTTTATCTCTGTAGGAGGGTTGAATGGAAAACTTCGCACACGTTCAGGCCATGACGGTTCTCGCCGTCGGCATCATTTTCGGTCTGGGCGCACTGGGCACCGCGATCGGCTTCGGTGTTCTCGGCGGCCGCTTTCTCGAAGGCGCCGCGCGTCAGCCCGAGCTGACCCCGATGTTGCAGGTGAAGATGTTCATCGTCGCGGCGCTCGTCGATGCGGTGGCCATGATCGGGATCGGTTTCGCGCTGTTCTTTACCTTCGCGAATCCGTTTACCGCCGGCATAACGCACTAATTGGAGCGGCATTGGCCACCACGCCAGTCAGGAGACCACCGTGAATATCAACCTGACGCTCATCGTGCAGATGCTCGTGTTCATCGTGCTCGTCTGGTTCACGATGAAGTTCGTCTGGCCCATGATCCTTGGGCCGATGGAGGAGCGCTCGAAGAAGATCGCGCAAGGCCTCGCGGCCGCCGACAGGGGCGAGCAGGCCCTGACCCACGCGCGCGAGCAGGCGGACGCCATCGTGCGGGAAGCCCGCGAGCGTGCGGCCCAGATCATCGATCAGGCGCAGCACCGCGCCAACGAGCTGGTCGAGGAGGCCAAGGGCATCGCCACGACCGACGCTCAGCGCATCAAGACCCAGGCTGAGGAGCAGGTGGTGCTCGAGGCATCCCGGGCTCGCGAGACGCTGCGTCGCGAAGTTGCGCAGATCGCGGTTGCGGCAGCTTCGAAGCTGCTCGAGCGCGAGATCGATGCGAAGGCGCACGCTGACCTCATCAACAAGCTGGCCACGCAGATTTAAGGGTAATCAGCGCAATGTCCGACAAAACCACCATCGCACGACCGTACGCCAGGGCGGCGTTCGCGCAAGCGCGTGGCGAGAACCGTCTCGGACCCTGGTCCGAGTCACTGCGCATTGCTGCTACTGTTGTGTCGGATGCGCGTGTGCAGGAGCTGCTGGGAAATCCGCGAGTGACCTCCGGTGAGCTAGCCCAGCTCGTCATCGACATCGCGGGTCCCGGCCTTGGAGAGCACGGCACGAATTTCGTACGGACGCTCGCTGACAATCATCGGCTGGCGTACCTTCCGGAGATCTCGGCACTGTTCGACGAGTTGAAGGACGAGGCGGAAAAGATCGTCGATGTAACGGTGACGTCCGCCGCGCCGCTGGACGAATCCCAGCGGAAGACCCTTGCCGCCGCGCTGGAGCGTAAATTGAAGCGCGGCATTCGCATGCAGTGCCATACGGATCCCACACTGCTCGGTGGGGCCGTACTCCAGGCGGGCGATCTCGTCATCGACGGCTCGCTGCGTACCCAGTTGAACCGCATTACTTACGAGCTGACGGCGTAAACGTAAGAGAGTTATCAGGAAATCATCATGGCAATCAAAGCGACCGAGATCAGCGACCTCATCAAACAGCGGATCGAGAACTTCAAGTCGGTCACTGAGGCCCGCAACGTCGGCACGATTGTCTCGGTCACCGACGGCATCTGCCGCATCCATGGGCTCGCAGACGCGCGCTATGGCGAGATGCTCGAGTTCCCCGGAAACACCTTCGGGCTGGCCTTGAATCTCGAGCAGGATTCGGTCGGTGCGGTGGTGCTCGGTGAATACAAACACCTGGGCGAAGGCGATACGGTCAAGACGACGAACCGCATCCTGGAGGTGCCGGTTGGACCGGAGCTCCTCGGCCGCGTCGTCGACGCACTGGGCCAGCCGATCGACGGCAAGGGCCCCATCAACACAGGCCGCACCGCTCCGATCGAGCGTGTCGCGCCGGGCGTGATCTATCGTAAGTCGGTGAGCCAGCCGGTACAGACCGGTTACAAGGCGGTCGACTCCATGGTGCCCATCGGCCGTGGCCAGCGTGAGCTGATCATCGGCGATCGTCAGACCGGCAAGACTGCTCTGGCCGTCGACACCATCATCAATCAGAAGTCCTCCGGCATTAAGTGCATTTACGTCGCAATCGGTCAGAAGCAGTCGACCATTGCCAACGTGGTGAGAAAGCTCGAAGAGCACGACGCGCTGAAGCACACGATCGTGGTGGCCGCGTCGGCCTCGACGCCCGCCGCCCTGCAGTACATCGCGGCGTATTCGGGCGTCACCATGGGCGAGTACTTCATGGACAATGGGCAGGACGCGCTCATCATCTACGACGATCTGTCGAAGCAGGCCGTGGCCTATCGTCAGATCTCGTTGCTGCTGCGCCGGCCGCCGGGTCGCGAGGCATTCCCTGGCGACGTGTTCTATCTCCACAGCCGTCTGCTCGAGCGCAGCGCGCGGGTGAACGAGGAATACGTCGAGATGGTGACCAAGGGCGCGGTCAAAGGTAAGACCGGCTCTCTGACCGGGCTGCCCATCATCGAGACTCAGGCCGGTGACGTGACGGCGTTCGTGCCGACGAACGTGATCTCGATTACCGACGGTCAGATCTTCCTCGAGACCGACTTGTTCAACGCCGGTGTCCGACCCGCTATGAACGCCGGTATCTCGGTATCCCGCGTCGGTGGCGCCGCGCAGACCGACATCATCAAGAAGCTGGGCGGCGGTATTCGTCTGGCTCTCGCGCAGTTCCGCGAGCTGCAGGCGTTTTCGCAGTTCGCCTCCGACCTCGACGAGGCGACGCGGAAGCAGCTCGAGCGCGGTCAGCGCACTCAGGAGCTGATGAAGCAGAAGCAATACGCGCCGATGTCGGTCGCCGAGATGGCTCTGTCGATCTATGCGGTGAACAACGGCTTCATGGACAAAGTTGAGCTGAAGAAGATCACCGCGTTCGAGGCCGCGCTGCAGGCCTTTGCGCACACCAACTACAAGTCGCTCCTCGACGGCATCAACGCGAACCCGAAATTCTCGAAGGAGAACGAGGCGGCCTTGAAGAAGTGCATCGAGGATTTCATTGCCACGGGCACCTATTGAGAGGCGCTTGAGGTAACTCATCCATGCCTGGCACCAAGGAAATCCGCACCAAGATCGCGAGTGTGAAGAGCACTCAGAAGATCACCAAGGCCATGCAGATGGTGGCCACGAGCAAGATGCGCCGCGCGCAGGACCGGATGCGTCTGGCTCGCCCGTACGCGCAGAAAATGCGCAACGTGATCGGCCATCTCACCGAGGCGAATCCCGACTACCGGCATCCGTTCCTGCAGGAGCGCGATCCGAAGGCTATCGGCATCATCGTCATCTCCACGGATCGCGGCCTGGCCGGTGGTCTAAACGCCAACACGTTCAAGCAGACGTTGCTGCTCATGCGCGAGTGGCAGGCGAAGGGTGCGAGCGTGAGTCTGTGCATCGTCGGCTCGAAGGGCCTCGGGTTCTTCCGCCGGCTGGATGTGAAGATCCTGGCGAACGTCTCCGGGTTGGGGGACCGCCCCCACATCAAGGATCTCATCGGCACCGTCAAAGTGATGTTGGATGCCTACCGGAACGGCGAGATCGATCGTCTCTTCCTGATAAATGCACAGTTCGTCAACACCATGACGCAGAAGCCGACGCTCGAGCAGCTGCTGCCCATCCAGGCGGTCGATGTCGAGGGGCTCCCCGAGCACTGGGACTACATCTACGAGCCGGACGCGAAGGATATCCTGGACGGACTCCTGATGCGGTACATCGAATCCCAGGTCTACCGCGGCGCCGTCGAGAACGTCGCCTCCGAGATGGCGGCGCGCATGGTCGCGATGAAAGCGGCCTCCGACAACGCCGGCAAGCTGATCAGCGAATTGCAATTGATTTACAACAAGGCCCGCCAGGCCGCGATCACGAAGGAGCTTTCGGAGATCGTGGGTGGGGCAGCGGCTGTTTGAGGAAAAACGTAACTATGGCTACCCCTGCCGAAGGCAAAATCACGCAGATCATCGGCGCCGTCATCGACGTGCAGTTCCCGCGGGAGTCGATTCCGCAGGTGTACGAGGCGCTGAAGCTCAAGGACGTAGAGCTGACGCTCGAGGTGCAGCAACAGCTCGGCGACGGCGTCGTACGTACGATCGCGATGGGTACGTCGGAAGGTTTGAAGCGCGGTCTGTCCGTCAAGGCGACGGGCGCGCCGATCTCGGTACCGGTGGGTAAGGGTACCCTGGGTCGGATCATGGACGTGCTCGGCCATCCCCAGGACAACCGGGGTGACGTGCAGGCGAAGGAGCATTTGCCCATTCACCGTCCGCCGCCGTCGTTCTCCGAGCAGGCCGGTGGTCAGGATCTGCTCGTGACGGGCATCAAGGTGATCGATCTCCTGGTGCCGTTCGCGAAGGGCGGTAAGGTCGGCCTGTTCGGCGGCGCCGGCGTCGGCAAGACCGTCAACATGCTCGAGCTCATCAACAACATCGCCAAGCAGTACAGCGGCTTGTCCGTGTTCGCGGGCGTCGGCGAGCGCACCCGCGAGGGTAACGACTTTTATCACGAGATGATCGAATCGGGCGTTATCGACAAGGAAAACCTGTCGAACTCGAAAGTGGCCATGGTCTACGGCCAGATGAACGAGCCGCCGGGCAACCGCCTCCGTGTGGCGCTCACTGGTCTCACCATGGCCGAATACTTCCGCGACGAAGTTCGCGAGGATGGCGGCAAGGGCCGCGACGTCCTGTTCTTCGTCGACAACATCTACCGTTACACGCTCGCGGGTACCGAGGTGTCGGCACTTCTCGGCCGTATGCCTTCCGCGGTGGGTTACCAGCCGACACTCGCCGAGGAGATGGGCGTGCTCCAGGAGCGCATCACGTCGACTCGGACAGGATCGATCACTTCGATCCAGGCCGTGTACGTGCCTGCCGACGACTTGACCGACCCATCGCCTGCCACGACGTTCGCGCACTTGGATGCCACCGTCGTTTTGTCACGTCAGGTTGCTTCGCTGGGTATCTATCCCGCGGTGGACCCGCTCGACTCGACCAGCCGGCAGCTCGACCCCCTCGTCGTGGGTGAAGAGCACTACAACACCGCTCGCGGCGTGCAGGCAGTGCTGCAGCGTTACAAGGAGCTCCAGGACATCATCGCGATTCTCGGTATGGACGAGCTGTCGGAAGAAGACAAGCAGGTCGTGTACCGCGCGCGTAAGGTCCGTAACTTCCTCTCCCAGCCCTTCAACGTGGCGAAGGTTTTCACCGGACAAGACGGCAAAATCGTTCCGTTGAAGGACACCATCCGCGGCTTCAAGGGCATTCTCAGCGGCGAGTTCGACTCGCTACCGGAGCAGGCCTTCTACATGGTCGGTACCATCGAGGAAGCGATGGCGAAGGCGAAGACGTTGCAGTAGGCACACCCCTATGGCCCCGCAAAACACCATTCATGTTGATATCGTCAGCGCCGAGGGCGAAATCTTCTCCGGCGAGGTCGCCATGTTGTTTGCGACCGGCAGCCAGGGCGACCTCGGCATCGCTCCGCGGCACGCGCCCTTGCTGACGCTCTTGAAGCCAGGTGAGGTGCGCGTTCAGACCCCGGATGGGCAGGAGCAGCATTTCTTCGTGGGCGGTGGCGCACTGGAAGTGCAGCCAAACAAGGTCACCGTGTTGGCCGACACTGCCATGCGGGCTACCGACATCGATGAGGCCGCGGCAATGGAAGCGAAGCAACGCGCCGAAGAGGCGCTCCGTGACAAGTCCGCGCACATCTCCGAGGCCGAGGCACTCGCCGAGCTGGCGCGCGCCGCAGCCTTGTTGAAAATGGCGGAGAAGCTCCGGAAGCTACGGGGTTGATCACTGGACCCTTTTCCCGACCCTGACTCTTCTTCAGCTGCGGCCGAACCGCCGCGGCAGTTTCTGCGCGCTGGCCTTCTTTGCAATCTCGCGAGCGGATTCAGGCTGCTGCTCCTGCGGCGCCTGCCGCCGGATAGTTTTGTCCGCAGCTTCGACCAGCTTCTGGCCCTCCTTCTCCTGAACCTCGTCATCTGGGCCGGCCTCGACACACTCCACGCCGAAACCGGCGCGCAGTTCATGCTGGACGGCGTGTATGGCTGGGCCTGCTATCTGCTGCTCGGGCTGTTGGCTTGCGCCGTGGTGGCGCGGACGCAGGACCGCGCCACCGACACACGTGGACTGTTGATTCCAGCGCTTTCCGTCGCTCCATATGCTTTGGTGGTTTTCTGGCTCGCCGGGGACACCTACATCGTGGCGGCTCGTCCCTGGAGCGCGCTCGTGATCTCGGTGCTCTATCTTTCCGTGTTGGGTCTCCGCATCCTGCGCGCTGCCTATGGCTCATATCACGTCCGTACGGCGGTGCTTGCGATTGCACTCGTGGTGCTCTCTCCATGGGTATTGGCGACGCTCAATCTGGATTCGCGCCTGTGGCTGGCAGACGAAGCAGATACCGAAGCGGATACGGACGAAATCGCCGCGGAAGCCGAGCCAGTGCTATTCGAGCAGTCCGCGCACATCGCGGCTGCGGTCGAGCGTGTCACACCCAGCGACGGCAACACTCCCGCGGTCTTTTATGTCGGTTTTGCGGGCGATGGTGACCAGGAAGTCTTTAAGCGGGAGGCCCTGTTTGCACAGTCCGTTTTCGCCGACCATTTCGACTCCGGCGACCGCTCCTTGGATCTCATCAACGATGTCGACGATCGCGATTCCTATCCGCTCGCCACTGTCTCCGGACTTGCGGATGCGCTGAAGCGGCTCGCGTCGCATATGAACCTGCAGGAGGACGTCCTCGTTCTCACGCTCACTTCCCACGGCACGAGGGAAGGGCTGGTGGTGAGCAACGGGACGTTGCCCCTGCTGCAGCTCGATCCCGCGGAACTGCGGCAGGCGCTTGACGAATCGGGCATCAAATGGCGGGTCCTCGTCGTCTCCGCCTGCTATTCAGGGGTATTCATCCAGCCCCTCAAAACTGACAGCACCTTGATCGCAACCGCATCCGATGCGGAACACACCTCATTTGGCTGCGAGGATGACCGGGATCTGACGTATTTCGGCGAGGCGTTCCTCAAAGATTCGATCCCCACGACGCCCACCCTGGAAGCCGCCTTCAAAAAGGCCGCGGATATAATCCAACGCCGGGAAACCGCCGAGCACCTGGAGCATTCGAGCCCGCAGCTCTACATCGGCCCCCAGATCCGCCAGAAACTCGCACTGCTGGAAACCGGGCGAGAAAACAAGCGGCAGGGCGCCGCTGTGGTCGTCCGGCGCTAGGTTATGCCCGGGGCGGCGGTCAAGCGCGCGCCGTGTCACGTTCCATTTCACGGGGTGCGTTAAACTCACCCATCTATGGCCAAAAAACAGTCTACCCCCGCGTCGCGCGCGACGCCGTTCTCCATCGTCATTCTTGCTGCCGGCCAGGGTAAGCGGATGAAATCCGCGCTGCCGAAGGTCCTGCAACCGTTGGCGGGACGCCCCCTGCTCAAGCACGTCATCGATACGGCGCGCTCACTGTCACCAGCCGCCATTCACGTTGTGTATGGGCATGGCGGCGACCAGGTGCGCGAAACTTTAAAGGACGAGCCCGTGACCTGGGTCCTGCAGGCGGAGCGTCTCGGTACCGGGCACGCGGTCATGCAGGCGATGCCTGATGTGCCCAACGATCACCTCGTGCTGGTGCTCTATGGCGATGTTCCCCTCATCAGCCGCTCCACACTGACGGACTTGTTGACTCTCACCGGTGGTCAGCAAACAGCGCTGCTGACGATGGAGTTGGACGATCCGACCGGGTACGGCAGGATCGTCCGCGGCAAGCGCGACCGGGTGCAACAGATCGTCGAGCAGAAGGATGCCTCCAAGAAAGAGCTCAAGATCCGCGAATGCAACACGGGGGTGATGGCTGCTCCCGCGCGACTGCTGAAGAAGTGGCTGAAGGGCTTGCGGAACGACAATTCGCAAGGCGAGTACTACCTCACCGATGTGATTGCCATGGCCGCGAAGGACAAGGTCGCTGTCAATCCCCTGATGACGGAGAACGTCGCCGAAGTGTTGGGCGTGAATGACAAAACCCAGCTCGCGGAGTTGGAGACAGCGCTGCGTCGCCGAGTGACCCGGGAGCTGATGCTTGCCGGTGTCACCGTAGTCGATCCCGCGCGACTGGATGTTCGTGGCACCGTGACTCATGGAACTGACGTCTGCATCGACGTGAACGTCGTTCTGGAAGGCAATATCAAGCTAGGCGATCGCGTCCGCATCGGCCCTAACTGTGTGATCCGCAACAGCGAGATCGGCGACGATACGGAGATTTTCCCCAACTGCGTGGTCGACAGTGCCGTGATCGGCAAGTCATGCAACATCGGACCGTTTGCGCGCACCCGGCCCAGCGCGACATTGGGCGATGAGGTGCACGTCGGCAACTTCGTCGAAGTAAAGAACTCGACCATGGGGAAGGGCTCCAAGGCCAATCACCTGGCGTACGTTGGCGATGCGAAGGTCGGGGAGCGCGTCAATATCGGCGCCGGCACGATCATCGCGAACTACGATGGCGCCAACAAACATCGCACGACCATCGAGGACGACGCTCACACCGGTTCCAACAGTGTGCTCGTCGCCCCGATCACGGTGGGCGCCGGCGCAACGGTAGCTGCGGGCTCCACGGTCGCACGCGAAGTGCCTGCCGGCAAACTGACCATTGCTCGAGCCCGCCAGACCACGATCGAGGGCTGGCAACGGCCAACCAAACCAGGAAAGTAGCGCGACTGAGTAACCGAAAGGATCATGCATGGACGATACGACCCGCTCCTTGTTGGCTTATCTCCCCCTGATCATCGTCGTCCTGCTCCTCATCCGGCGCACGCAACGGCCGCGAATCCTCCATCCGGTCCGGATCTGGCTCGGACCATTGATCGTGCTGGTGATGTGCGGTTTTTACGTGACCGCCGCGATCCAGCACGGACCTCACGTGCAGCCGTCCGGCTGGTTGATCATGCTGGGAACTGCCGCCGCCGGAATCGGTCTAGGTGCGGTGAGAGCCCACTCAGTGACCCTGAAGAGGCACCCCGAGACCGGGGCTGTCGAGGCGACCCTGTCCGCGTGGGGACTCCTCATCATCGTAGTTTGGATCGCCGGCCGGATGTTTCTGCGCCAGTCGGGGCTCGTCGACGTCCGAACTCCCTTTGGCCTGTACACCGATGCGACAATGGCTCTTGCGCTGGGGCTCGTGCTTACGCAGGCGGTCGTGCTGACACTGCGGTGTCGGTCATTGGCCCAATACGCCCTGGCACAGCCTGGGCCTGGAGGATAAATGCGTCTCAAAAACTTCGGTCTCGTATGGCTGGCGCTGATCGCCAGCGTGGCCGCATTCGCCGACAGTGACGATGCTCCGCCGGAGGTCGCGGCAAAGATCCGTACTACCTTGCATCAGCGCATTCCGGAGCTGCAGATCGAAGGGATTCACAAAAGCCCGCTCCCGGGCCTGTATGAGCTCAACACCGGGAGCGAGCTCCTCTACTCCAACGACTCAGGCACTTTGATTTTTGCCGGTCGCGTCGTCGACACCCAGTCGCGCCACGACCTCACGGCCGAGCGCTGGAATGCGCTCAATGCGATCGACTTCAATGCATTGCCCCTCGACCTTGCCATCAAGTCGGTCAGAGGCGATGGCAGCCGCAAGCTGGTGGTGTTTGCCGATCCCTTCTGCCCCTACTGCAAGAAACTCGAGGAGGAGATGAAAGGGGTCACGAATCTCACTGTGTATACCTTCCTCTACCCGATCGAGAGTCTCCATCCGGGAGCCAGCTTGAAATCCGTCCAGATCTGGTGCTCCAAGGATCGCAACGCCGCCTGGTCGAAGTGGATGCTGGAGAAAGTCGAGCCGGGTGACATCCGCTGCAAGGGTGCGCCGGTAGACCAACTCCAGAAACTCGGCGAAAAGCTGCACATCGACTCAACCCCCACCTTGTTCACCGCCGACGGAAAACGCACACGGGGCGCGATAAAACATAACGAGATCGAGCAGTTGCTCGCCCAGTCTCACAAATAGGACAAGTTGTGCAATCGGATCGATCACGGTTTGATCCTCCGATTGCAATGTCGCTGTAGCACTTCTTGGTTATCGTGCGCTCCGGGTCTCACCGGCGCGCAGCGCCGCAATATGTACGGGGTCGCTTCGACCCCGAGGAAAGTTGGCCGAAGGCCTAACGATGGCGTCAGAAGAGCAGCGAGCCGAGTGGCTCGAGCCTGAGTTCTGGGAGCGTCTCGACCGCCTCGAGGGCCGTCATCAGAAAATACAGTCCGAACACGAGAGCGCGCGTCGCAGTCTCGACAGGGTGACACCCCGCGAGGCCGAAGAGCTTCGCAACGCCTGGCGGCGCTACTGCGAGGTGATCGAGGAGCTCGATCGGACCACGGCAGAATTCGAAACCCTGCGCACCTGGTCGCGTTGACCCTTCCAACACAGGATCGTATGCCGGCATGAAGCTGCTGTCTCGCCGGGCACTGGAGCAGCTCGGGTCGTTGCAAGCCACCGTACAGGAGCTGGCCAGCCATCGAAACACCGCTCTGCGGATGTTCATGGCGAGCCGCAACACCACCACGCCGGTGGCCCAGCGGGAGTTCTGGCTCGAATTCGCCTGGGTGGACCAGGAGTATCGAATCGCGGTCCGCCGATTGGCCCAGTTTTGCGACGACCATCAGGAATTGACCGGTGCTCGCTGACGGTGCGAGCCCTGCTTCGAGGGACCTGTCACAGTAGTCCGATCAGCCCTGCGTGGCGCCATCTTCCCGTAATATCCGCACCTTAGCCTCGCGTCCAACATGGACCGACGTGGCAATTTTCAGGTCAGACCTGACGAGCTCAAGACCGGTCAGCGCGCCCTCTCCGAATGGATGCGACGCGCGCTACTCGCCGCTCCCGGCATAGCTCGACTCATCCGTCTCCGCGATGACGCCAAGAACTTCGCGGACCCGTTTGAGTTTGTGGACGCCGCGCTGAGGGAGCTGCAGGTGCAACTGGAGCTCCCGCCTTTCGAGGCAGAGAACATCCCGGCCACCGGTCCGGTTGTCATAGCGGCCAACCACCCTTATGGCGGCCTCGATGGATTGACCGCGATCGCCACCATCGGACGCCGCCGCCGCGATTTGCGGCTCCTGGCCAATCCCGAGCTGGCCCAGCTGGATGCGCTGGGCTCATTGATGATTCCCGTCGACCCCTTCGGCGGTCTCGAGGCCAAGCGCGCCAACGTCGCCGGCATGCGTAAGGCCTTGCGTTGGCTGGAGGAAGGGGGCGCGCTGTTGGTATTTCCGGCGGGGCAGGTCTCTCATCTGCACCTGCGCACTCTGTCTGTGATCGACCCGCCCTGGAGCGCGACGGCGGCCCGGCTCATCCGGCTGTCCAAAGCGCCGGTGGTATCGATGTATTTCGGGGGGGCCAACAGCGCCCTGTTCCAACTGGCCGGCATGGTTCATCCCCGCTTGCGCACGCTGTTACTGCCGCACGAGCTGGGAAACAAGCTCGGTGCTCGGGTCTGCATCCGCTTGGGCTCACCGCTGCCCGCTGCGAAGCTGGCCGCTTTGGATACCGACGAGCAGTTGGCTGCGCACTTGAGACTAAAGACCTATCTCCTGGCCGGTGCGAGCACGTCCGCCGCGAAGGAGCACGAGGCCACAGGGACCGGTTCGGTGGAACGGTCTGTCGAGCCCATCGCCCCCGCGATCGATGCCGAGCGGTTGTCGTGCGAGATTGAAACCCTCCCTCCCGAGATGCTGCTCGTCAACTCCGGACGCATGCGGGTCTACTGCGCGCCAACCTCGCGAATTCCCTGGACACTGCAGGAGTTGGGCCGCCTGCGCGAGCTGACTTTTCGTGCTGTCGGCGAGGGCACCGGCCGTAGTGCCGATATAGACGTGTTCGATGACTATTACGAGCACCTGTTCATCTGGAACACCGAGACGAGAGAGATCGTCGGTGCCTATCGACTCGGTCGTACCGATGAGATCAGCCGCCGCTTCGGCAAGCGCGGCCTCTACACCTCGACCCTGTTTGACTACAACGATCTGTTCATCAAGCTGCTGGGGCCGGCCTTGGAGCTCGGACGCTCGTTTGTCCGCGCCGAATATCAGCGGAGCTTCGCCGCCCTGATGTTGCTGTGGAAGGGGATCGGCGCATACGTAAGCCGTAATCCCCGCTACTGCCGCCTGATCGGGCCGGTGAGCATCAGCAACGACTACCTGCCGCTGTCGCGGGAGCTGCTGGTTGGCTTTCTACGCAAGCGCAGCTTCGACAAGCTCGCCCCGACCCTGGTGCGTCCGAAGCGGCCCTTCCGGAGACGCTTCTTGCTGCGCTCTGTCGGCGGCCATCAGACACTTTCCGATATCGAAACCCTCTCGACCGTGGTGGCGGACCTCGAGCCCGATGGCAAAGGCGCCCCGGTGCTGTTACGGCAATATCTGAAGCTAGGGGGACGGATGTTGGGTTTCAACGTCGACCCCGATTTCGGCAATGCGCTGGATTGCCTGGTGTTGGTTGATCTGAGGAAGACCGACCCGCGCGTACTGCGGAAATATATGAGTGATGCCGGCTGGGAAAGGTTTTCGCAGGCCCACAAGGGCCTGCGGCCCCTCCCGTCGGCCGCCGGCTAGCGCATCAGCTCGAGCAAACCGCTTGCGGACTGCGCCGCCGAACAGCCCCATCCCGACAACGGGAGCGGCAGGGCGGCGGGAACGGGTACCGGTACCGGCCAGACATTGAGCCGCCGCGCCAAAGAAGCTGCGCAGACCATCGCGGCTCCCCGACTCCGCCTATACTGCAGCCATGACCACTCGCCGTAATTTTTTGATCAACACACTCGGGTTGACCGCTGCGGGCGTGCTCGTCAAAGGCCGACGCGCTCGCGCCGCTGAATCGTTCCGGTTTTCCCAGAACCCGTTCACCCTGGGAGTCGCGTCGGGTTATCCGACTCCCGATTCGATGGTGTTGTGGACCCGCCTCGCGCTATCACCTCTGGAACCCGGAGGTGGCATGCCACCAGAGGTGGTGTCGGTCGACTGGGAGGTCGCTACCGACGAGCGTATGCGGTCTGTCATACAACACGGCACCGCCTACGCCACTCCCGAGTGGGCGCACTCGGTCCATATCGAGCCCTCGGGTCTCGATCCGGGACGGGAGTATTGGTATCGCTTCAATTCGGGTGGCGAGCGTAGCCCAATTGGGCGTACGCGAACCGCGCCCACCTATGGGGCGTCGCTGGATCGATTGAAGCTGGGCCTGGTCAACTGCCAGCATTACGAGCAGGGCTACTACACCGCCTACCGGCACATGCTGGCCGACGATCTCGACCTGATCGTGCATGTGGGCGACTACATCTACGAAAGTAATACCGCGCATAAAGTGCGCAACCACAACATGCCGCCGGCCTTCACTCTCGACGACTACCGTGCGCGGCATGCTCTATATAAAGGTGATCGCGACCTCGCGAACGCACATGCCGCGGCTCCGTGGCTCGTCATCTGGGATGACCACGACGTCGCCAATGATTACGCGAACGACGTATCCGAGGACGATGACGATCCACAACTCTTTCTCGCGCGAAGAGCGGCCGCTTATCAGGCTTACTACGAACACATGCCGCTGCCGCGTTGGGCGGTCCCCTCTGGGCCGGCAATGCGACTCTACGCATCGCGCGCCTTCGGTGATCTCGTCAACGTCGTTCTGTTGGACCAGCGTCAGTATCGATCGCCAGAAGCCTGTCCCCCTTTGGGCCGCGCCGGTGGACATCGCGTCGAAGAGTCAAAGTGCCCCGAGCTCGACGACCCGACTCGAACCATGCTGGGCGGCCGCCAAGAAGCCTGGATGCAGGGACAGCTCACCTCCAGTCCGGCCCGTTGGAACCTGCTCGCGCAGGGAACGCTCATGGGATACAACAACGAAGCTCCCCCTCCCGAGCATCGTTATTGGACGGACGCGTGGAACGGATATCCGGTAGCGCGTGAGCGGCTGATGAAGTTTCTATCGGAAAAGCATGTCTCGAATCCGGTCGTGCTGTCAGGGGATATCCATGCCTTCGTGGTGAGCGGGCTCCACTTGAAAGCGGCGGATCTCAATTCGCCGCTCGTTGCACCGGAGTTCGTCGCTACGTCAGTGAGCTCGGATGCCCTCCCCGAGCCGTATTTCGAGACCGCCCGCAAGCTCAACCCGAATCTCCTCACCGCGACGGGTCTGTACCGCGGTTACATCAGGTTCGATATCACGAAGGACAACTTGCGCGCGGATCTGGTCGCGCTCGATACGGTGAAGAAGCCGGATTCGGAGCGGAAGACGTTGATTTCATATGTCCTGGAGGCGGGCAAGCCGGCGCCGGTGGCCGTGTAGATTGCAACGAGAGAGCGTGTAATACATTTGTCAGACACGCGGCGCACGCAGCGCCTCGTCGCCAGTTCCCAACGTTTAACCAAACTGTCTTAACGCAACGTTAGTCTGAGGCAAACGTAGGGGATTCCGTGCAATTGTTCCTTGCCTTCGTCGTTGCGCTCTCGGTCACGGCGGCCTTGATTCCAGTGCTCGTGCGCTGGGCGCCGGCGATTGGACTGACGGACGCGCCGGGTCCGCGCAAGGTGCATTCGATCCCGGTACCGCGGGTCGGCGGGTTGGCGATGGCGGTAGGCCTGCTGGTGCCGACACTGATCACCGTGCAGTTGACTTCTCCCATCCGGGGAGTGCTCATCGGCCTGGTCGTGCTGCTGCTCTTCGGGCTCTGGGATGACCGGGTAAATCTCGGCTATCGAACCAAGTTTGCCGGCCAGGTGCTTGCCGCGGGCATGTGCATGATCGTCGGCAACGTTCACATCGGTAGTCTCATGATCGGCAGCGTGATTGTGCTGCCCGAAGCCGTCTCGGTCGTTATCACCTTTCTGTTTCTCATCGGTATCACCAATGCGGTCAACCTGGCCGACGGCCTGGATGGTCTGGCCGGCGGGCTGGTGCTGTTGTGCCTGTGCGCGATCGCGCTGTTCGCCGGCATGAGCGGCAACATGACGGTTGCTGAGATGTCGCTGATCGAAGCGGGTGCGGTCCTGGGCTTCTTGCGATTCAACACCCATCCGGCCCGGATTTTCATGGGGGATAGCGGCAGCCAGATGCTTGGGTTCAGCGTCGGCGCACTTGCGCTGCTCGCCACTCAGGGTGAAACGTGTCCCCTGAGCGCCGCTTTGCCCCTGCTACTGCTGGGTCTGCCGATCATGGACACGCTGACAGTCATGTTGACGCGGATCCGTGCGGGGCGCTCACCATTCTCGGCCGACAGCAACCATCTGCATCATCGGCTGCTGGCATTGGGATTTGCTCACCGCGAAGCGGTGCTCCTGATCTATCTCATGCAGGTGGGGCTGGTCCTGTTGGCCTACTCCTTGCGTTTCGAGTCCGACTCCGATGTGGTAATCGCTTTCTGCGCTTTTGCAGGCCTGGTGCTCGGCCTCGTGGGGCGTGCCACCCGGATCGGCTGGCGCGTGGAGCGTCTCGAACAGCAAAGTAGCGGCATCAGGCTATGGTTCAATGGCCTGGCCCCTGGTGCACGTATTCCGGACCTTGCACTGGGCGTCATGACCATTTGCCTCGCCATCTACGCCACTACGGTGGTCGCGGAAAGCCGGCATGTGGAGATCGATCTGGGCCTCATCTGCCTGGCGATGCTGATCGTTTTGCTCCTGCTGAGTTGGTGGAAGGCGCAGCGGCCCTTACAGTCCTTCGAGCGCATCGCCGCGTACATCAGTGTCGTCCTGCTGGTATATCTGGACCAGACACTCCCACACAAGGCCCCGCTCCTGACGACCGTGTCCTGGACTTGCGTCGGTATTACGGGCGTGGCGGCGCTCATACGGTTCTGGCTTTCACCGCTGCGCCGGTTCGAGCTGACAACACTCGATCTGATTGTCATCTTCATTGCGTTGGTGCTGCCCAACCTGCCCGGATCGATCCGCCTGCCTGAGGATCTCCCTGGTGGAGTCGCCAAAACCGTCATTCTTTTGTACGTGATCGAAATGCTCCTGACCAGCGACCTCAAGCGCATGATGTTGCGGATGTCTCTCGGCATCACGTTGGCCTGTATTGCCGGTCGCGCTCTCCTGGGACTGAGCATCTAGACAGATTACTACCCGCCTCGCGCCGCATGTCATGCGTTCGTAACGCGAGTTGCCTACATTGCCCGCCCGGCCTCGAATAACTTCTACACACGGGACACGTGCAATGCGTTGGATGAAGGCGGTGCGCCGCCGGTATGGCGTGGCTCTTTCTGCCGCCGCCGTAGCCGGTGTGTTGGTCACAGGTTGCGGTGGCGCGGCCTCGCGCTTGGCCAGCCACGTGGATCGGGGTAAGGCCTACATGACCCAGGGAGACTTCACGCACGCCAGTATCGAGTTCAGGAATGCAATGCAGATCGCGCCCAAGGACGGCTCGGTGCGGTTGCTTGCGGGCCACGCGGCCGAAAGGTTGGGGCAGATCCGCGAGGCGGCCGCGCTCTACCAATCAGTGATCGATTCCGACGCCGACAATGTCGAGGCGCGTGCGAGCCTGGGGCGACTTTTCGCCTTTGGCGGGGCATCTCAACGCGCCTTGGACGTGGTGGCACCCGGGCTCGCCAAGCATCCCAACGATGTCCGGTTGCTGGTGATTCGTGGCGCCGCGCGCCTGCAGCTGAAGGATCCGCAAGCGGCGATCCAGGATGTGGACCATGCCCTGCAACTGGCGCCGACAAACGAGGACGCAGTGGCCCTGCGCGCGAATCTGTATCGCCAGGCGGGAGACCTGGCGCACGCGGAGGCTCTCCTCACCGGCGCTCTGCAGGCGCTTCCCAAGTCAGTGGACTTGAGAGAAGTCCTGGCCAATCTCTATCTCTCCAATGACGACCCGGCCAAGGCGGAGGACCAACTGCGGCGTCTCATTGAGATGAAACCCCACGAGCTGCGCATGCGCCGCACCTTGGCCGGACTCTATGTACGGACTCATCGGCCTGAGGATGCGCGCAAAGTTCTCGAGGCGGCTGTGCAGGCCTTTCCAAAGGACGACGAAGCGAAGCTCACGCTGGTGAGCTTTGTGACCGCCCAAGGCTCGCGCAGCCAAGGCGAGCAGCTTTTACGCAAGTTCATCACTCAGCAACCGGATGACTACGAGCTGCGTTTCGCTCTGGCGGATCTGCAGCAAAAGGGCGGCGCCACCCAGGATGCGCTGGCAACTTACAACGAGATCATACGTCGCGATGGCATGGGTCCCAAGGGACTGCTCGCACGTGATCGCGTCGCCGCCTTGGATGCCATCCAGGGGCACGACCAGGATGCGTTACAACTCGTGGCGCAAGTGCTCGGAAAGAGTCCCCGGGATTCGGATGCGTTACTCGTGCGGGCGGAACTGGGCACGAAACGAGGCGACTTTACTTCCGCAATCGCTGACCTGCGCGCTGTATTGCGAGACCAGCCACGCTCTGTTCCAGTGGAGCGAATGCTCGCACGAGCCTACCAGGCCAACGGCCAACCGGGACTCGCCGAAGAGGCGTTGCGAACGGCAACGGACATCTCGCCGGCGGACATCGCAGTCAGAATCGAGTTGGCGCAGCTGCTAGCGCGCACGCAGCGCTCGGATCAGGCGGTATCACTGCTGGAGGAAGGCGTCACCCGCAATCCCAAGGACACCGATCTGCGTGTGGCGCTGATCGAGGCGTATCTGGCCAAGCATGATTTCGCCTCGGCCTATAACGCCGCGCAGGATCTCGCGACTCTCGCGCCCAACGCTGCAGAGCCGCGCTACCTGGCCGGAGTCGCGGCGCAAGGCCAGAAAAAACTCGATCTCGCTCAGACGGAGTTTGAAAAGGCATTGCAATTGCGGCCGGGGGCCAGCGAGCCTCTGGCGGCTCTCGCGCGACTCGACCTGGCGCGTGGACAGGGTGCGCAGGCGATCGATCTGGTACAGAAGGCACTTGCCGCCAGCGACCCGAAGGATGCAACGCCAGTAAACCTTCTCGGCGAGGTCTACCTGGCAAACAAGAATATTCCGCAAGCGGTGGCGACGCTTTCGCGAGCTGTCAGTCTGGCGCCGAGCTGGTGGCCGGCACGGCGCAATCTCGCTCTGGCGAAAGCCGCCGCAAACGATCCGGAAGGCGCGATCGCCGCTTACGATGGCGCTATCAAAGTCGCTCCCACCGAGCCGCAGCTGGTCGTGGAGCTCGCGCAGTTCGAGGAGGGGCGGGGGCGTATCGACGCTGCGATCGTGCGTTATGAGGAGCTCCATCGGCGCAATCCGCAGCTGCGGCTCGCCGCCAACAACCTGGCCATGCTGTTGGCTACTTACAAGAAGGATCGGCAGAGCCTCGATCGCGCCCGCGACCTCACGGCCGGTTTCGAGTCTTCGAACAGCAGCGAGCTGCTCGACACCTATGGCTGGGTGCATTTCAAGCGCGGTGAGTATGCGCAAGCACTGCCGGTGTTGGAACGGGCCGCGGAGCGGGCTCCGGATGGCAAGGAAATCCGTTATCACCTCGGCATGGCAGAGCTGCAAGCCGGACAACGCGACCGTGCGCGTACCAACCTGGAGGCAGCCGCCGCAGGAGCCGTGAAATACCCGTGGTCGGAGGATGCGCGGGCGGTGCTTGCAGGATTGAAGGACCAGACCGGCTAAAACCGCCCGCCTCCGGGGCTTTTGTCTACACCAGCGCGCTGATCGCGCCAAAGCAGGAAGTGTTCTCGTGCAACCATCCTCAATGAGTTTTCTTCAGCACACGATGCGTCTCGTCCGGGTCGCGTTTGCGGCCGCTCTCGCTTCTAGCGCGGCGCATGCACAGACGACGCCGCTCCTCAACGAGGTTCACACGATCAGCGCGACGGGGACAGCCGCTCCGGTCGAGCATCAATTCACGCTTACGGCCGCGGGGCAATACACCCTGACACTGACCGACCTGGGAGCTGCACTGCAACCCAGTGCCCCGGTCGCGTCCATCAAACTCGCACTCACTAACGGCAGCAGCATAGTTGGCACGCCACTGTCTGCCGGGGGTACCCTGCAATTCAACGGCACGCCCGGGACGTACGGCATCCACGTGGTGGGGACTCCAGGCTCTGGATTGGGGTCAGGCTCGATCGGCATCCTGGTGACAGACTCGGGCAAAAACCAGGTCGCTGCATTCTCGGATCAATTGGCAGTGCCTCCGCAGCCTGTCGCCAGTAGTCAGGATGACTTCAGCGACACATTCACGGTGCAAAACTCGGGCGCCTATCAGATCAAGATTACCGACCTGCAGTTTCCCCAGGCGCTGAACCAAGGAATTCTGGCCCTGACGGCCCAGGGCTCGAGCTCGTTGGTGGCGACGCTCGACATCAGCTCCAATCCCCAGCAAACGGTAAATTTGACCTCGGGTGTGACTTACAGCGTTTTCGCTATCGGCGTTGCGTCCTCGAGCGCGCTGGGGGGCCTCTACAACATCCTCGTCACCTCGTCCGCCGACGCAAGCATCACGTACAGCAAAACGCGCGTGCTTGGTGGGGTGAGCGATCTTGGTCAGCTCACCCTGACAGCCGGAGCGAGCTATTCATTGAATGTCGCGGACCTGGCTTTCCCTGCAGCATTGACGCAGGTTGGTGCTGTGGTTGTGCAGAATGCCACGCTGGCCGCCGCGCAGCTCGCCGCGGGCTCGGCGCCATTTGTTGCGACCACTACGGGAAGATACGAGGCGTACAGTCTGGCGACCCCGGCAACCGCCCCCGGGGTCGGTAGCTACTCCGTACAGGTCAAGCCGCAAAGTGGCGCAGCGCTCCTCAGTGTGGCACGAGCTGTGACAGCGGTGGGCAACGCTTCCGCCGCTTTCAGTTTTGACACGACGATTCCGGCTGCCGGAGCCTACGTAGCCAACCTGCAGAACTTCTCGTTTCCGCTGGCGTTGACGTCCGTGAGCATGGCGGTAGCCCAGAACGGCGCACTGGTGGGCGCTCTGCAAAACGGAACGGGCAGTGTCAACATCAACGCTGCTGCTGGCCCGATCACGCTCCTGGCCGTAGCTCAGGCGGCCTCCGGTTCCGGCGGACTATTCGACGTCAATCTCACAGGCTCGGGCAGCAGCACGCTGCTTTTCGATGCGACGCAGGCAGTCGGCACGTACTTCGTCGCACGAAAGATCACGGTCACTTCGGCCGGGACCTACGATGTCAGTGCGGCCGACGTAGGATTTCCGGCTCCCTTCACAAACTTCGATGTCGCTGTCACCCAAGGCACGAGCATGCTCGGTCAGATTGCCAGCGTCGGTAAGTTCTCGTTCACGGCCTCTCCGGGGGACTACTTCGTCAATTTTATGGCCCAGCCGGCGACCAGTTCCGCGGGCACCTACTCCCTGAATGTTGTCCCCAAACCGGCGGCTCCTGTGGTGACGCTCTCGGCAAGTCCCACGCACGTCAACTCAGGCGGCACGACGACCCTGACCTGGTCGACACAAAACGCCACGAGCTGCACGGCCTCCGGAGGATGGACCGGATCGCAGGCACTCTCTGGAACGTTCACGACAAGCGCGCTCACCACAGCGACCACGTTCACTCTCACCTGCGCGGGACCGGACGAATCGGCGAACCAGTCGGTGACGGTGTCAATTGACGCGGCGAGTGGCGGCGGTGGTGGTGGTGGCGGAGCGTTGGATGAGGCGTTCTTGCTGGCCGTTGCCGTAGCGCTGGGCCTAAGGGCTTATCAACTTCGCGCGGGCACCTCCTTCCGCGACTGAATGGCCCACTGCGGCCTTCCCGCTTCATTCGCACTCTGAGCTGACCTGGGGCGAGACGATCTACACGTCTCGCCCGGGTGCGTCCGCAAATGTATCTCGTGTGTCATACAAACAGATCGCGCTCTGAAAACAGTACATCACGAGTCAACTACTCAGGTCGAAGGTCGCGGATATTGTTTCAAACTTTGTTCACAGAAACGCCACGAACTTTGGTCAGGATCTGCCCCGACAACGCTGCAGGAAAGCCGGCCAGCACTTGAGTGGGCACCGGTAAAGGCGTTGCGCCAATAGACGGATCATTTCGGCGCATGTTGCGCCACATCCTTACGGGAGCTCCTGATGAAGACCAAATTGACTCTGAAATTGCTGGTGGGCGCTGTCGCGCTTACCGCCGCCGGCTCGGTATTCGCGAATACCAGCTTGAAGGACGGCAACGCCACGGGTGGCGGCTCGCTGTTCTTGAACGTCGTCGACACCACGAACAGCACCTCGTTCGTGTTCGACACGGGCCTGACGCTGAGCAGCTTTACTGGCAATTCCCCCCTGACTTACAACCTGTCCACAGACGCGAACTGGAATTCATTCCTCACCGGTGCTGGCAGCGATGCGCTCCAGTACAACGTTGTCGGTGTCACCACCAACGCGGCCGGTGGCCAGTACAACGTTGCGTTCACCTCGAACGCCGCAACCGGAACCAGCGTGGGCAAGGTCGGTTCGACCAGCAATGGTACGTTGCAGTCGGTCGCCAACCTGAATCCGTTCATCGCAGCGATCAACGCTTCCACCAGCTCGACGAGCAACTCGCTCTACGTGCAGGATACTGGTGCAAACGCGAATGACGCTGCGTACTTCGGCAATAACTACAGCATCGGTGGCGGCTTCACGACCACGACCACGACGTCCGGCATCAAGGACATCTACGCGGCCGGCACTGCGACGAAGTTCTACGAGCTGAGCCCTAACGGCGACATCAACAACATCAGCGCGAAGGCGCTCGTCACTGCCTTCGCCGGCACCTGGAACCTCGTCGGCAGCACGCTCAGCTACACCGTGAGCTCCGTGCCGCTGCCCGACTCTTTGGGCCTCCTGCTCGGCGGCGTGGCGCTCATGGGATTGATCGCTCGCCGTGGCAAATCGAACGACGCCGCTGGTCTGCCTGGCGCCGCTGCTTGATACCGAGAAACACTGTTTTACTTTGAGGGATTTCTCCATGAAATTGAATACGAAACTGCTAGCCGTCAGCGCCACCGCGCTCGCGGCCAGCTTCAACGCGCATGCCTTCGGTCCGACCCAGGCCCCCGACTTTGTTTTCTACGTCGGTGGTGGTTCGGCTCAGGGTGGTGCGTTCATCGCCTTCGCCGAGAAGATGATGAACACAGGCTTCGACGTCTACACGGACCAAGCGACCTGCGCGAGTGACGGCGCGAACTACCGTGCGGTGTACGGCACGATTGCCGCCACCCTGCCGGATGGCTCGGCGACCCCCGCCAGCATCGCCGGCAAGAAGGTGCTGATCGAGTACGGCAACAACGGTGGCACCTTCGCCAACGGCATCGATGCCCTCTCTCGCTCGCATGCCATTCCGTTCGTGAACTACATCAACGCACAGGGCACCAACAACACCACTTCTTGTGGTGGCAACCGTTGGTCGACCGGTCTCGGCGGGACGGCCACGGTCGCCAACCGCATTCCGGTTGTTGGCTTCTCTGACGAGGAAGTGACCCTCTTCACAGGCACCAACCTGCCCTCCGGCCAGACGGCTCTGACGTCGGCCGAGCTCGCGAACATCAACACGTTCCCCCTCTATGAGAACGTGTTTGGCGTCGCGGAGACCAACTCCCTCGCCGCTCAGAAGAAGAACTTCTCGAAGTTCGAGCTGACGGGCATCGAGGCGGGTCTGATCACCAACTGGAACCAGGTCAAGGGCGACGTGGGCGCGTTCGCCGGTGCGGCTCTGCCGTCCGGCCCGGTCGTGTTCATGGACCGCAACTCGGGCTCGGGCTCCAAGGCCTCCTGGAACGCTTACTTCCTGCACAATCCGGTCGCGAAGGCGTTCGGCGGCCAAGTTCCCCCGAAGGTCTCCACGGGTGGTAATGTCGGTGACTGCACCAACTTCTCGGTCTATTCCGATTGCCCGCAGAGCAGCAACGGTAACGTGAAGAACGGCCTCAACAGCGCTAACGGCAAGGGCGCGCGCGCGGTGGGTATCCTCGGTCTCGAGTTCCAGCCCGCGGCTACGGACAGCTACACGTTCGGCAACGTTAACGGCGTCGATATCCAAGGCACGACCTCGGTCACCTGCGGCAATGCGGTGGCGAATGCCTTCGAGCCGGCGAATGTCGTGAGCGGCGCTCATGACCTGTTCTTCACGAACTCCTTCCAGTACCGCGTCGCCAGCGTGGGCGGCCAGCCGTTCTTCGGCGACAACAGCGCGGCCAGCGACTTCATGGGCTCCTTCCTGATCGTCGCTTCGGACCCCGCCACGGAAGTGTCGGTTCCGGGCGTGTTGCTCGACCCGGATGTGGCTGGCACTCCGAGCGGCAATCCGTGGGATCCTTGCATCACCCGCGGCACGCGCCACCAGAACTCGACTGCGCCTCTGCAGCTCGCGTTCTGATGCTGACTCTCTCGACAATAATGAGATGATGATCGATTGAGCCCCGTTTGAAGCACTCATCAGACCCTGCGTGAGCAGGGTCTGATTTTTTGGACATGGACAAACTAACTTTTGCTGCTCTCTCTCTATTGAGTATCCTGGCCGTGCAGACTGCACGCGCAGCGTCGGTTACCGCGGGCGCAACCCTCGATCCAACCAGGGCCGCCGCCGTTTGCAATGCTTTCGCGGCACAATTGAACCGCGGCACACTGGAACCGCTGCAGGTTCCCTTTGATCACGTGCTCCCAGAAAGCTTCATCGAAAAGCAGCCGACTCTCACGCTCAACGCGCCGGCCGCGAAGGTCGATATCGGCGGTAATGGTCGGCGGCGGTATGTATTCCTGCAGCGCTACATGGACAAGGACCAGCCCGATCTGATCATCCTGGACGAGGACGGCAAACGACTCACACCGACGCAGGCTCCCGAGTTGACGCTCGCAACCGACCCGGCCAAACCCGTCGAGTTCAGCCTGATCCGAATTGGATCGGACATCTTCATCATGGCCGGCGATGACGACGGTCCGCACTATCTCTCATACATCGGACGCGACGATGTGGAGCGGCTCGTGTGCACGGTTGAGCGCAAGAAGCCGTCCCTGCGCCTGCTCGAGTCAAACGATGAGCGCCTGTGCCCGGTGGTGCTGAAGGGAGATCTCGACTTGCCGAAATTCGATCAACCCTATACCGATAAATCGCGCAATTTCCACGGCAAGCTACCGGAAGTCCTGCCGCAAGCCGGCGCCGCCCAGATCGACATCGACAACGATGGTAAGCCCGACCTGATCGTCCGGCTCACCAAAAAAATGAAACCGCTCATGGCCCACGGTTGCAGTTGGACCGAGCTCGCCGTGCTGAACGACAAAGCCGACGACCTGGACAAACGGCGCACTGCGATGCTTCCCCATGGCGGTTGCGACTCAGTGCGGTTGCCGTTTCGTTTCGACGACCAGACCTACGTCCTGGGGAGAAACGTCTCCGACTCACCAGGCACGTATCGAAGGTATGATGAGGTCCTCCGGTTCAAGGACAACCATAACGAGCGGCTGTGCCGGATCGACCGCACGCCTGTCTTCGAGGTGCAAAGCGTCCTGCAGGACCACTCGTCCTGATCATGTATTCCCCAGTCATATCGCTGTCACCAACAGTGCCTAGGCTCGCCACCCAGGCGGGGTGTCTGCTGGCTCTGGGTGATGAATGGCTACATACGGGGATGATCGTTCGGCGTGTTTGCTTCGAGCGGCGGTACGGCGTGCACTGAGGACCAGTCCGCGCGCCGGTCTCCCGGCTTTCACGGCCGCCGGCAGTGTGCTCGCAAACGCACTCCTGCAATCCGCAGTCGCCGCACCTCCCGTCCCGGCGCTCCCCACCCCCTGTGTGGGCGGTCTGTGCACCAATGGCACCGGCAAAAACCTACCGTTCGTACAGTCCGGGATGGCCGGCGCTACCCTTTCCGGCAACGCCCTCACGGTCAACCAGTCGAGCAACAAGGCGATCCTCAACTGGCAGAACTTCAACATCGGCAGCGGCAATTCGGTCACCTTCAACCAGCCGAGCAGCACCGCCGCGACGTTGAACCGCATCTGGGACGGTAACCCCAGCACCATCGCCGGCAAGCTGACGGCGAACGGTCAGATCTACCTGATCAATCAGAACGGCATCGTGTTCGCCAACGGGGCGCAGGTGAACGTCGGCTCGCTGACGGCTGCGACGGCGGATCTGAAGGACTCGACGTTTCTAAACGGGTTGCTTTCGGGAAATACGTCGAATGCTACCGCCGGCGGTTACCTGGCTCCGGTATTCGATGCAACCTTGAATTCGTCTGGAAAGCAGGGCGATGTCACCGTGGAGTCCGGGGCGCAGATCATCAGCAAGGGCAACAACGGACGAGTCATGCTGGTCGGAGCATCCGTCATGAACCAGGGGAGTATTTCGACTCCCGACGGTCAGACGATTCTCGCTGCCGGCAACAAAGTGTATCTGGCTTCCACCACCGATCCGAGCATGCGGGGCCTGCTCGTGGAAGTCGATGGAGGCGGCGCTTCAGGAAACAGCACGAGCGCGGTGACCAATCAGGGCCAGATATCCGCACCGCGTGGCAATATCACGCTGGCGGGTTTCGCCGTGAACCAGGAGGGACTGGTCAGCGCGACCTCCTCCGTAAACGCCAATGGATCTATCTACCTCGTTGCCGGCGACGCCTCGGCGCCCGCGGACAACGGCGTACCTGCCAAGTTCTATAACATTGATCCAAAGGTGGGAAGCTACGATCCCGACGCCAATAAGTCGGCCATGACGCAGGGCGAGCTGCTGCCCAATGTGGGCGGCAAACTCACTCTCGCCCCTGGAAGCGTCACGGAAATAACCGCGGACAAGGACACGGCGACCATCACGGACTCCCAGAAGTTCTATTCGTCGCAAATCAACCTCGTCGGCAAGACGATAGAGGTGCTGAAGAATGCGACAGTGCGTGCCCCCGCCGCCGCGCTCAATGCAGTCGCCGCCGCAAATCCATACGACTACGTTTCCAAGATCGACGCGCAAACGGTGCCCGCGCAGAGCGATGGCAGCCGCATCTACCTCGATTCCGGTAGCGATATCGATCTATCGGGAATGACCGGTGTAAAAGTCTCCGCGGCGCGCAATCTGGTCGATATTCGTCTCGGGGCCAACGAGCTCGAAGACGACCCGCTGCTCCGAGACAGTTTTCTGCACGGTTCGACGGTGACGGTCGATGTGACCAAGGGCACGCCGCTTCTGAATGCCGCGACGCTGCAGTCATACCGCAATAACATCGGCCGTGGTATCGATGAAAAACTGACTCGGGGCGGCTCGATCAACCTGAGCGCGGCCGGCGACGTCATTACACGTGCCGGGTCCGTTCAGAACGTCTCCGGCGGCTCGGTTGCATATCAGGCGGCTGTCGGCAAAGCCACCACGCAGCTGCTTGGAGCAGACGGTAAGGTCTACGACATTACCAACGCGCCTAACAACGTTCAATACACCGGTTTTGCCGACCAATATTCGTACATCGATCAGCGTTGGGGGACGGTGTCATCGTGGAAGGCCTCGAGCACCGCACTCATTGCTGCATACACGGAGGGAGCGGATGCCGGAGGACTTGCTGTCCAGGCTCCCCAGGTCTACTTGCGCGGGAACATGTTGGCTGAGACCTCGCCGGGAGTTTACCAGCGGAGCGCTGCGACGCTGCCGCAGGGCGGTAGCTTCACACTCGGCGCCCCAGTGGCAAAGCAGGATCTGGCAACAGCGTCTACCAATCGCGACGCGCCGAGCATCCTGTTCGCGGATGGCGCGACGGATGATCTTGGCAACTTCGATCCGCTCACGGCCGACCTGCCCAATGCTGGCAGGACGGTGATCTCGCTGACGGGATTGGGCAACGCTGGCTTCAACCGCATCGGCCTCTACAGCAACGGCACTATCACCCAGTCCGCGGGGTCCTCAGGGATCCTCCCCGGAAATGGCAGCCTGACCCTGGACGGTCGAGCAATCAATCTGAACGGAGTTATTCGCGCGCCCTCCTCAGCGCTTACATTGGTGACCGAATTCGCCCTTACAACGGCAAATCTCTCCCAGGAGGAACAAGCCGCCGCAGCGACAACGACCAACAGTATCGTCCTGGGAGATCGAGCGCGACTGGATACGAGCGGCGTTTGGGTGAACGACTCGCCCCTGGTCACGACCCTGCCGGGCACGGCACCGACATTTATCAATGGCGGCAGCATTTCGTTGAGTGCGTACAACGATGTGCGACTCGGCAAAAGCATCCTCGACGTATCCGGCGGCGGATGGGTCAACGTCAACAATCACTTGACGCCAGGTAATGGTGGCAGCATCAACCTGAGAGCAAACGTTGGGCAGCCAACGCAAAACGGCTCGGCCGTCAGTGATGGTGTGGATCTGAGTGGCGCCACCTTGCTCGGTGCGAGCCTCGGATCTGGTGGCAAACTGTCGGTCACCTCCGCGTGGGTGACCGTGAGCGGCTCCGGGCAAGGCAGCGGCAATCAAGGCGAGCTGGTGCTGCCGCCGGACTTTTTTACGAAGGGTGGCTTCAGCCAGTACAACGTAACCGGCATCAACGGCGTGACGATCGGGAGTGCGGACGGTACCGCGCCGGTAACGATCAGCCCGCTGCAACAGAACCTGGCATTCACCAGCAACATGCTGCTGCAGCCTACCGGGACGGATTGGCGCAGCTTCACTACATTGACAACTTTGCCATCGGAGCTCCGTCAGCCCGCCAATGTGAGCTTCAGCTCGACGGCGTCCTCATTCGGCGTCCCGGGCCTTGGGTATATCAGGCTGAACCCTGGTTCCTCGATCGTCACGGATCCGGGCGCGAGCGTCGCTCTGAGCGCCCGCGAGAGTCTCTTCGACTTTGGCAGCATTTTCGCGCCTGCCGGCCGCATCACGCTGCAGCTCGCACCCGGTATCCCGTTGACCTCCAGCGACGATGACGGCTATGTGCCCAATCAGGAGCTGCTGGTCGCGAGCGGGGCCCGGCTCCTCGCTCCCGGGTATGCCGCCATCTACACAGACAACAATCCGCGGGGATATCGTCAGGGTCAGGTGCTAGCCGCGGGCTCGATCACTCTGATCGCAAACAAAGGATCGGTGGTCGTCCAATCGGGATCCGTGCTCGATGTCTCCGGTGCGTCGGGTACCGTGGATATCGTCAATGGCAGCGGTGCAACCGCAGTCGCGGTGGCCGGGCAGGCGGGCAGCATCGACATCGAAGCGCGCGAGAACATTGTCCTGAACGGCACACTGACGGCCGCCCCTGCGCCGGTTACCGGCGCCTCAGGGGGCAGTCTGACCGTCGCCCTGGTCGAGCCGCTCTACGAAACACAACAGTTCAACCAGAACAATCAGAGCATTCAATACAACACCGCGGACAGGAATGTCACGATAACCTCGGTGCCGCTAGCCGCGCTACCCGATACCCTGACGCTCGATCAGAACGGCAACACGCAGGACGGCCTGGCATTGGTCAGCACCAGCGCCTTCAGTGGCGGTGGCTTTACCAACTTGACGTTCAGAAGCTCCGGGACCGTGGTTCTGGACGGTAGCCTGAATAGTCATGTTGCCCAGCAGCCGCTGACATTGAGTGCGGTCGGCAGCATCACATTGGACGCCCCGGATCTAGCTGCGACCTCGGGCACTCATGCCAGTATCAAATCGCCTTACGTCGCCCTCGGGACGCGCTTTTACTCCAAGGGGGCCGGAAATGTTGCGCCGTCGGGCGATCTGCTGCGGCCATACGAGCCAGTCGCGAGCGGCAACGATACGACCCTGGCGGTGGACGCCGGGCTGATCGATCTGCGCGGCAAAAGCAGCCTGGACGGTTTCGATACTGCGATCTTCCATAGCACCGGCGACATCCGTCTCACCTACGCAACCGCCGGGGGCGTTGCCGGCGACGCCACTGATTTTACGGGCTGGCTCAAGAGCGCAGCGTCCCTCACATTCAGCGCGGCCCAGATCTATCCGACGACCAACACACAGTTCACGATCAATCCAACTTCGAGCGTCAATTTCGGCGCGCCGCCGGCACTGGACCCCCAGCAAATCGGCAGCTACGCCTACTTGCCCGGGAGCGTGACGATTTGCGGTAGCACTTGCAGCGCGCCGGCCTCGAGCGCGCCTGCGGTCCCGCTATCAGCTCTGGGCTCGCTCACGATCGATTCTCCACAGGTCAATCAATACGGCGTCATCCGTGCACCGTTCGGCCAGATTACTCTCAACGGCGTCAACGGAAGCGGGGGTCAGCCAGGCAGGGTAGAGCTGTTCGCCGGCAGCGTCACCTCGGTTTCCGCGCAAGGCCAAACGATTCCCTACGGCACCACGCAGAATGGTCAGCAGTGGACCTATCCACTCGATTCGAGCGGAGATACGGCATTGGTGAGCACGCTGCCGGCGAAAGAGGTAAGCCTGAACGCAGACCGGGTGGCAGTCGATCCCGCCGCAAAAGTCAACCTCGCGGGTGGCGGTGATCTGTATGCCTACGAATTCATCGCCGGAACCGGCGGTTCCAAGGACGTGCTCGATCCAGCGAACGGTACTTACAACTATGCGATCCTCCCGGGTTTCGCATCGAAGTACGCTCCGATCGACCAACTGTACAGTGTGGGGTCGAACATTGCGCCCGGAGAGCAAGTATTCCTCACGGGTGTTCCGGGGCTGGCGACTGGCTACTACACGCTACTACCCGCGCGTTACGCCCTGCTGCCCGGCGCGTACGGTGTAAGAGTAGTTAAAGCCAACAGCGACATCCCTGCCAGCTCGGCGGTTCGCCAGCCGGATGGCTCGTATTTGGCAGCGGGGCGCTATGCCGTTGCCGGTACTGACAACATGGATAGCCGGACGTCTTCATTTCTGCTGACACCCGGCAACGTCGTTCGCACACAATCACAGTACAACGACAGCTATGCGAACGTGTTCTTTACCGCTGCCGCGGTGACCGCAAAAGCCAGGGCTGCAAACTTGCCCGCCGATGCGGGTCAGCTGCAGATCGGCGCCACCGAGGCTCTCACGCTCAATGGTGCGCTGGATTTCGCTCCGGCACAGTTCGTCTCCGGCAAGGATAGCAGTGGCAATCCGCTCATGTCGGAAGGGCGTGGCGGAAGTGTGTCGATCCAGGCGACACAGTTGGAAGTAGTGGACCAGGTCGGTACGGCAGATGGATTTCTCCAGCTCACCGCAAACTCACTCAACGACCTGGGCGCCACGAGCATCATCCTCGGCGCGACGCGCACTACTACCGCCAAGGGAGATCAGCTTTCGGTCGGCGCCTCCAACGTTCGCGTCGATGCAGGAGCAGGTCTCAGCGCTCCCGAAATCATTCTCGCCGCAACCGGCTCTGTAGACCTCGAGGGTAGCCTCACCACGACGAGTACCGCCAGTGTTACTTCCAGGAACTCGCTGAACGTTACTGGCGACGGTAGCCTCGTGCGTTTAGCGAATGGCCCACAGGTCGCAATTTCCCGAACGCTGGATCCGAACGCAACTCCTGCGGGCACTTTGACCATCGGTCAGAAGGCCTCTATCGGTCCGGATTCGACGACCAAGACCAGTAGCTTGATTCTCGACGCCGCTGCGGACACGAAGGTGGTCAACGGCGCCCAGATCAAGGCCAACGCGGTAACAGCCTCCTCGAACCGCATCAGCCTCGGCGATGTTCCGACGGATGCCGGCGGATTGGACATCTCTGCCCAATTGCTGAGCAATTTCTCGGGGCTGACCGAGCTGACCCTGCACAGCTATTCGACCATCGATTTCTACGCGGTGTCGGGCCCGATCAAGCTCGGTACCGCCAATCAGGCCGGCGGACAGTCTATTCCGGTACTCCAGAACATAACTTTGGATGCGCGTGGGATAGCCGGTTACGGTACGGCTGATACGGTAATAACCGCCGGCTCGATCGTTCTGAGTAACAACGCCGACACGCAGAGCACTGCACCATTCAACACGGCGCCCAACGGCACCGGGCACCTGATCTTGAATGCATTGAGTACTGGCAAGTCGACGCCGGCAGCGACGGCGGGTACTGCGACTCCGGAGTCCGGACAGATCGATCTGGCCTCGGGGGTCAAGGACATCCAGGGCTTTGGCGGTGGTGTCACCTTGTCAGCCGCCGGCGATATTCGCGGACGGGGAACCGGAACACTGAATTTCACGGATTCGGGCACGCTGAGCCTGACGTCAGCTCGCATCAGCACTGATAACGGCGCCTCCCAAAACATCGTCAACACTGGCGCAGTGGTGATCTCGTCCGCTTCCAGTCCGGCAACGGGCGCGACCCTCGCCGACCCCGGATTGGGTAGCCGCTTCGCAATCATCGCTTCTGCCATTACGCAGAACGGCACGATCGACTTGCCCGCCGGTAACGTGTCTCTGCAGGCGAACACTGGCGACCTGACTTTGGAAGGGGGTGCGGCGATCGAGGTTGCCGGTGTGGCCAGACAGTATTTTGATTCTTACGCCGTCGCGCCGGGAGGCTCGGTCTCGTTGGCCTCGCTTGCGGGCAGTGTATCTGTTGGGACCGGCGCGACGATCGACGTATCCGGCGTAACGGCAGCCGACGGAAAAACCAGCGGCGATGCCGGCAGTCTGACGATTCTCGTCCCGCAGGGCTCGCTCTCGATAGGCGGCACGCTCAAGGGCACCGCTGCCGCGGGACAGCTCCAGGGGAGCTTCACGCTCGATGCGGCCTCGATTCGTGACGCATCAGGGGGCTCGCCCGGTGACCTTGCTTACCTCAACCACACCCTCGCCGCGGACGGCTTCCTCGGCGACATCTCAATACGAGACCGCGCGGACACTGCCGTGACTCTCGGCGATACCGTCAAGGCAAACAGCTTTGAATTGTCAGCCGACAGCGGCTCGATCACCGTTGCCGGCAAGATCGATACCAGTAGCGGTACCGCGGAAAACCCGACAGGAGGCTCGATCGGCTTGTGGTCTGCCGGTGACCTTACTATTGCGTCGGGTGCGATCTTGAACACCTCGGCCGGCAAGCCGATCGGTGATGCTCCCGCACGCGGCGGCAACATTTCACTGGGCAGCACCCACGGTTACATCGATGTTCAGGCCGCCACCATCGACATGCATGGCAATGCCAGCCAGAGCACGAACATCAATACCGGCGTGAGTCCAGATGGACAGTTGACCCTGCGTGCTGCACGCACCGCCGACAATACCGATGTGCAGATCCGCGAGATAGGCGCAACGATCAATAGCGCCAAGCCCATCATTGTTGAGGGGGTGCGGGTCTACCAGGGTGTTACGGCTGTGGATGCATCCACGCAGTTCGGCGGCTCCACGCTCGGCTTTGGCGACGGGAGTCAGCTCTACTCCGACACCACGACGTTCGCCGGTAACAGCGCATCGATTGCGCAACGGCTCGCAACGACCAACATTCTCGAGACTGCGATTCAGGTCCAGGCGGGCGTTGAGGTGCAGAGCGCGGGGGACATGGCTGTAACCCAGGACATCGATCTCAACCACATGCACAGCGTAGTGGGTGCCCCTGTCGATCTGACGTTGCGCGCGGCTGGGAATCTGACTTTCAGCGCCTCTCTCAGTGATGGTTTTACCAACCCTGGCAGCGGAGCCGTGTCCGGGTGGGCACTGGCGGGCGGGAGCTCAGGCTCTCACCGGCTGGCCGCCGGCGCCGATCTGAATGCCGCAAATCCTCTGGCGATTCGAGCGGGAGCCGGCAATTTCGAGCTCGAGGCGGGGCATCTCATTCGCACGGGTACTGGCAATATCGATATTGCCGCAGGCGGCAACATCAAGCTGGACGCCCAGACCGCGGTCATCTACACCGCCGGCGTGCCGACGACCAATTTCCGCGACTTCGTGCCTCCGTCGGCGTTCAGCGGTACGCCTTTCTCGGAGCCCGAATATCCGGTGGGCGGGGGCGATATCAGTCTCACTGCTGACGGCGACATTGTCGGGGCACGCACGACCAATCTAACTTCAAACTGGCTGTGGAGGGCAGGACCGTCTTTCCAGCTCAAAGGCACGGATACGACTCAGCTCGGCACGACCTGGTGGATCGAATTCAATCAGTTCCAACAGGGGGTCGGCGCTCTGGGCGGCGGCGATATCCGCGTGCGAGCCGGCGGCAGCGTGACCAATCTGAACGTAGCCATCCCAACGACCGGGTGGCTGAGCAGCACCGCGACCACCTCCAACCCGGTGGTAAACGGCGGCGGAAATCTGTCCGTGAATGCTGGCAAGGACATTCTGAGCGGTACCTTCGAAGACGATCTGGGCCGTGCGATGCTCAGCGCGGGTGGCTCGATCCGCTCCGCCGCGGCTGCCGGGGACGCGAGCGGCACCAAGGCCGACGCCATTTTGTTGCTTGCAGATAGCGTATTCAATCTCAGCGCTCTCGGTGACGTAAACATAGAGGCGGCAACCAATACCACCGCGTTCGCCGAGGCCACCAACAATGCGAACGTGTTTTCGAACACGACGGCGAAGACCTATTTCTACACCTATAGCCCGTCATCGACCCTGAACGTCACGAGTGTCGGTGGCGATGTCTCGTTCGATAACAATGCCACTGCCGTCACCAGCGGTACCAAGGGCTTGGACCTCACGGGGAGCGCCAAGAGCGGCATCATCAACGTCTATCCGGCAAACCTGCGGGTCAGCGCGCTGTCAGGCGACTTCACCTTGAACGCCCTGATGCAAATGTTCCCAGCAGCGACCGGCAATCTGAGCCTCCTGGCAGAGGGTAACGTCAATCTGCTTGCGCCATTGCAGATGGATGAGACCGATCCGAGCCTGGTCGCCGGAGTGGCCAATCCGGGCAAAACCCTGCAGGCCGTGAATCCAGCGCTCGTCAATCTGCTGCCGCTCGTCCCGCTGCATCAGTCGGATCAGCAGCCGGCGGAAATCATAGCGGCAACGGGAAGCATCATCGGAGCCCCCGCCGGGCAACTCATCACGCTTCCCAAGGCAGCCTATTTGGTCGCCGGTCAGGACATAACAAACCTCGACTACGCGGGAAAGAATCTCAACGCCGCGGAGGTTACGTTGTTTGAAGCCGGAGGCGATATCACTTATCAGACGACCCGGTCCCCGGACACACAGCAACTGTCGAGCAATTCCAACGGCATCACGGTGGCCGGTCCCGGGTACGTGGATGTACTGGCCGGCGGCACGCTCGACCTTGGTAATGGCAAGGGTCTCGTGACGACGGGAAATTTCACTGACTCGCGTTTGCCTGGCAACGGCGCGTCCCTGGTCGTCGGTGCTGGCTTCGGCGCAAATAGTGACGGTGGCTTGCGTGCGCCCGCGTACGATTCTTTTATCAGTACTTATCTCGCTCCTGCGAAGAATGGAGCGCCCAGTGCGTATGCAGCGCAGCTCGTGAGCTATATGAGCCAGCTGTACCCGGACATCGATGCGAATTTGAGCTCGGATCAGGCGCTGGCCGCCTTCGATGCCTTACCGCGGCAACAGCAACTGCCCTTCATTTCCAGGGTGCTGTCAGACGAGCTCAATGCCACCGGGCTGGCCCATACTCAGACCGGGGCCAGTTACGACCGCGGCTACCAGGCGATCGCGAGGCTCTTCCCAACGAAAGACGCGCAGGGCAATGCTCTGGCCTACAAGGGTGATATCAACCTGTTCTTTAGCCAGATCAAGACCGAGGAGGGGGGCGACATCAATCTGCTCGCCCCAGGCGGTGCCGTGGTGGTTGGTGTACCCAATCCGCCGGCAGCGCTCGTGGAAAACAAGGTGGATACGAATTTCATCCCACCGCTCTCGGCCGAAGCGAACCTCGGCATCCTGGTACTTGCGAGCGGGGCCGTCCGCGGTTTTGCGAACGGAGATTTTGATGTAAACCAGTCGCGTATCCTCACGCTGCAAGGCGGCGACATCATTCTGTGGTCGTCATACGGCAACATCGACGCGGGCAAGGGTGCCACCACGGCCCAAGGAGCACCGCCCCCGGTCATTCAAACCGACAAGAATGGCAACCTCTTCGTCAACCCCGTCGGTGCCGTTACGGGCAGCGGCATCGGCCAACTCCTGACCATTCCCGGCATGACGGGCGGCTTGGTCAATCTGATCGCCCCCACCGGCTTCGTGAACGCGGGAGACGCGGGCATTCGGGTCGCGGGCAACCTCAATATTGCCGCCGTCCAGGTGCTGAACGCCGGCAACATCAAGGTCGGTGGCACGACCAGCGGCGTACCGGTTTCGGATGCCGGTGCGCTGTCCGGGTCCCTGTCCGGCGCGAACGCGCTTGGGGATGCGGGCAAGCAGGTGGCGGATCAGTTGAGCCAGTCCCTGAATAGCAGTAACACTTTCCAGCAGCTCACCGAAACCCTGCAGCCCACCTTCATAGTAGTGAAGATGTTCTGCCTGGGTGTCCAGTGCGATACGCAGTGACAGTGTATTGCGGATCGTAATGAAGTCGTCACACAACCGGTTTCAAATGCACCGGTAATCAAACAACTGAAACATTGACCCGCCAGGATGGCGGGCTCGAGCACCCGCGGAGCACCGGCATTCGACGGGGCGTTAAGACTCATTGCCGGTCAACTGTTGCGGAACGCCGGGATTTGACGTGGGGCGATCGATAGCAGGGGCGTCTTCCGCACCGAAGGCACTCGAGTTTTGGACGTTGGCAGGACTCCTGCTGACGCAGTGTTTGGTGTCTGCGCGTGCTGCCGAAGGGCCCAAGGACGCCCCGCCCCCCGCACGCGCAGCGCCCACGAAGGAATTTCCGGTCCTCGAGTACCGCATCGACGGCAATACTTTGTTGCCTACAGTGGAGATCGAGCGCGCGGTCATGTCCCATCTGGGCGAGAAAAAGGCCATCAGCGATATCGAAGCCGCGCGCGGCGATCTCGAGAAGGCTTATCGCGATCGCGGCTACAAGACGGTCGTGGTGAACATTCCGGAGCAGCAGGTCGTCGATGGCATCATCCGGCTGCACGTGACCGAGGCGCCGGTTGGCAAGCTGCACATCGAGGGCTCGAAATACCACTCCTTGGCAATGATCCGCGACGAGCTGGTGCAACTCAATGAAGGCACCGTGCCGGACTTCCTCGAAGTTCAGAAGGAGCTGGCGCAGGTCAATCGTACGCAGGATTTAGCGATTACACCGGTTCTCAAGGCGTCTGAAACTCCTGGCCGGGTCGATGTCGATCTGAGGGTCAACGATAAGCTGCCTTTGCACGCCACGGTAGAAGTAGACAATCACTACATCGCGAACACCACTCACTTGCGTACGAGTGGCGAGATCGAATACGACAACTTGTTCCAGCGCAACCACACGCTCAGCTTCCAGTATCAAATCGCGCCGGAGCGTCCTGGGGACGCGGAGATCTGGTCGGCCTCCTATGTGGCCCCGACGCGCGGGGATCTCATCTGGGCTCTCTACGCCGTCCATTCCAACAGCAACATTGGCGCCGTCGGGGATCTCAGCGTCATCGGCAAGGGCAATATCTATGGCTTGCGGCTGATCACGCCATTGCCGACTCCGAGCCGGGATTTCTACCACAGCTTCACGGGGGGCGTGGACTACAAGGACTTCAAGCAGAGTGTCATCCTGGGTGGTGCCAGCGGGAGCATCGAGTCGCCAGCCAGTTATCCACTTTTCACCCTGCAATACAGCGGTACGTGGCTCGGTGGCGGCTCGAGGAGCCACTACATCCCGGCGACGACCGGTGGGCGCAGTAGCTTCTCGATCGACGCGAGCATCAGTTTTGACATTCGAGGCCTGGGAACCAATCAGCTGCAGTTTGCCGACAAGCGCGCGGGAGCGAGCCCGTCCTTTTTCGTTTTTCGCCCCGGCTTACAACGGGAGCAGCTTCTGCCAGGAGCCTGGAGCCTCATCGCCAGAGTCGACGGTCAGCTTGCGGGCGGCCCACTCATCAACAACGAAGAATTTTCCGCGGGTGGGGCGGACTCGGTGCGCGGCTATGTCGAATCGGAGCGGCTTGCGGACGAAGGCATTCGTGGCTCGCTCGAGTTGCGTACACCGCAGCTGCTCTCACGCAGCTTCCGGCGCATCGAGCGCTCGTACATTCTGGTGTTCGTCGATGCCGCGCACCTGAAGGTGCTCGACCCGCTTCCGAATCAGGTTGAGACGTACGATCTGGAGAGTGCCGGCCTGGGGCTGCGTTTCAAGGCCGCGGGCTTCGCGATCAACCTGGATGGCGCGCGGATCTTCAAAGAAGGTTATGTCACCGAGGCCGGCCGGTACCGGGGCCTCTTCCAGGTCAGCTACACCTATTGACGCGGCGGCATGTCACAACCCAACACGATCGAATCGAGCAGATGATCATGAAGATTCCAAAAGCTCTCGTGCTGATGCTCCTGGCGCTGCCTGCGGTAGCGCAGGCATGGTGGAACAACGACTGGAAGCAGCGGACCGAAATCACGTTAAACACGACCGCGGCCGGCGTTCAGATGCAGCAGCCCATGAACGGGACCGTGGTGCCTGTCAGACTTCATTCGGGAAATTTCGATTTTGTCGGTGCCAAGCCCGACGGCTCTGATCTGCGCGTCGTTGCAGGCGACGACAAAACGGAGCTGAAGTTTTGGATCGAGCGCTTCGATAGCATCAACGAGCTCGGCATTCTGTGGGTGCAGCTCCCCACTGTGCTTCCCAACACGGACAAGAATATTTTCTACGTGTACGGAGGCAACGACAAAGTGGCGGCACCCGCGGGCGCCGGCGATGCGGCCCTGTACGACTCCAAGATCCTCGCCGTGTTCCACTTCGCGGAGAAGGACGGTATCGCTGCGGATCAGACCGGGACCATCAAGACCAACACCGCCGTGCCCCTGGAGGTCAACGGCCTCATCGGCCAGAGCGCCCACATCAATACGACGCCAGTCGCGTGGCCCGCGAGCGACAAGCTCAAGGTTCCCGTCAACGGGCCATTGAGCATTTCCATGTGGATCAAGCCGGAGGGCGCCGCAGGAACCCTGTTCCACCACGGGCCGCTACGCATCACCCTCACAGGAGGCGCACTCGGCGCGGAGTTAGGCACAACAAAGGTCACTGGCGGGCAGGCGCCTGTAGGCGCGTGGGCGCACGTGACTCTGACGCTCGGCTCCGGTAGGGCACTCCTGTACGTCAATGGTGCTCAAGCAGCCGCAAGTGACCTCCCTGCGCAGACTCCCGCTATCGATGGCGAGGTCCAGGTCGGCGAAGGTTATCAGGGGCTGATCGATGAGTTGCAGATTGCGGCGACCGTGCGCAGTCCGGAATCGGTAAAGCTCGCCTATGCCGCGCAGAGCGCCGACGCGAAGCTCGTAGCCACGAAGACGCAGACGTCGGAGGATGCGAACGCCTCGTCGGGTAGCAACAACTACTTCGGCATTCTATTCAAGAGCCTCACGCCGGATGCCTGGGTCGTGATCTGCATTCTGGGTGTGATGTTCTTCATTGCGGCGGCGGTCATGGTAACCAAGGCCGTGTATGTGAGCCGCACGGCAAACGCGAACGGGCGCTTCCTGACGCACTTCCGCGGTATCAGCGACGTGCTCAACGTCGTCACCGCACAGGACTCCGGCAAGTTTGGTGACTCCTCACTCTATCGCCTGTATCGCGCTGGCCTTACGGAACTGACCAAACGTGATGTCGGCCGCGCCGGACAACCGCTCTCCGGCGCGTCCATTGACGCGGTCAAGGCTGCCATCGATGCCGATTCCGTGCGCGAGGGCCACAAGCTCAACGCCCAGATGGTTTTGCTCACCATCGCCATCTCTGGTGGCCCCTTCCTTGGCCTGCTCGGCACAGTAATCGGTGTCATGATCACCTTCGCCGCTATCGCCGCTGCCGGGGATGTCAACGTCAATGCAATTGCACCCGGTATCGCGGCCGCGTTGCTTGCCACGGTCGCCGGCCTGAGCGTCGCGATCCCCGCTCTCTTTGGTTACAACTATCTCGCCTCACGCATCAAGACCATAACGTCGGAGATGCAAATCTTTGTGGACGAGTTCATTACCCGCGTCGCGGAGGTCTACGGGGCGCGCTGAGCGTGACCGCAGCACTCACAGGAGCAGCACATGTCCGCCGACCAGAAGGAAGGTAACGACCTCTACGACGACATAAACATCACTCCGATGTTGGATCTCGCGTACGTGCTGCTCGTGACTTTCATCATCCTCACCACGGCGGCGGTGCAGGGGGTACGCGTGCACTCGCCCTTGACCCAGGCCGCTGACAATCTCGGTAAGCCGCAAACGCGGGCGGTCACCATCACGGGGGACGGTGCGGTCTATCTCGACGCCTATCCGGTCTCACTGGATCAACTCAGGGCGACGCTCGCGCAATACAAGGCTGCCAACCCGAATCTTCCCGTCGTGCTCAAGGGCGACGCATCGGCCCAGTATCAAAAGGTGATGGAGGTGTTGGAGCTCATGAAGAGCCTCGACATCACCGAGATCGGTCTCGTCACCAAGCGCGCCACACCCTGACGTCCGTAGGAGAGAGTCATGCAAGTGAATACCGACGCCAAGCCTTACGACACCATCAACGTCACTCCAATGCTGGATCTCGCGTACGTGTTGCTCGTCGTCTTCATTCTAATGACGACCGCGACCATTCAGGGACTGAACATCTCGATGCCGAAGCCTTCCAACAAGCCGGCCACCGAGCAGCATGAGCTGAAGGTGATCCAGATCACGTCCACCGGCGCCGTGCTGCTCAACGGTGTCGGAGTGACCCTTCCCGAGCTCGAAAGTCAGTTGAAGGCAGTGCAGGCGCGCGATCCAAAAATGACGGTGGCCATCAAGGGTGATCCTGCCACGCAGTACGAGAAAGTGATCGCGATTGTCGATCTATGCAACACCCTCCGGGTAAACATGGGTCTGGTCACGAGTCGTATCGGGACGTGATTGACGGGTGCTCCCATGGATAGCCTTCTAGACCCATCGCAGCATCGCACACCGGCACAACAGTGGTTGCGCCGCATCGGCGCCGGGCTGGTCATGCTGAGTTGTGTTGGGCTGCTCGCCTGGGCGGGTTTCAACCTGAGCCACGGGCCGGCAAATGCGCCGCGCCAGATAGCGAAGATTGCTCTGTTGCCCGACACGCCACCCCCGCCGCCACCTCCGCCGCCGGAGAAACCGAAAATCGAGCCCAGGAACGAGATCAAACAGCAACTCGACAAGCCGAAGCTGCAGGCGCCTCCTGAGCCCGAGCAGTTGAAGATGGAGGGCCAGGCGGGCGAGGGGCCCAGCCCGTTTGCCGCCGGCGAAGTCAAGAACGACTACATCGGCGGTGATGTAGGCAACGGAGCGCGCTTCGCGGGGTACGTGGGACGGGTCGCACAGATGGTCCAGGACGAGCTCGCCAGGCGGAACATGAAGGTGCGTAACGCGAGGCTGTTTCTGTGGCTGCAGGCCGATGGCGCGGTCCAACGCTTCGAGATCCGCGGCGCCGACGGCGATACAGAACATCAGATCAAGATCGCGATGGCGGACCTCGGTCGGCTCCCCGAAGCGCCTCCGCAAGATATGCCGATGCCAATGGGTCTCGAGATCAGCGGGCGCTAGACCGCGACTGGCAGCGCGCCGCGGGTCGCGGCCCCGTGAAGCCAACAAATATAGAAAACGACAGGATCAGCTATGAACACTCGATGGTTGCGCTCTCTCATGCTGCTTCTTCCCATTGTCAGCGCGGCTGCGCCGACGATGGCGGATGAACTCCAGGAACTGCGCAATCTCCGTGAGACGACGATCGCGCTGGTCAATGCGCTCGTGCAGCAGGGAGTGCTGACGCGAGAGAAGGCGGACGAGCTCATTCATCAGGCAGAGCAGGCTGGTAAGAATGCTGTGGACGGCGCGTCGTCCGCTGTCGAGCCGGGCGTCGTGCGGGTGCCTTACATTCCCCAGGTGGTCAGGGAGCAAATTCGCGACGAAGTCAAACAGGAGGTCATGGACCAGGCCCAGAAAGAACATTGGTGGCAGCCCGGCGCCCTGCCGGAATGGCTCGACCGAATCTCGCTTCTCGGCGATACGCGCTTCCGCTACCAGGCGGATCGGTTCCCGAAAGATAGCCAACCGAATGCTCCGCCGGAGCTCCTGCAGCTGCCACCGCTGGGGTACAACATCAACAACACTACCGAGGCTCGCAACCGACTCAGGTTGCGCGTGCGCTTCGGTGCCGCCGCGAAGGTAAACGACAAGGTCGATGTGGTGATCCGGCTGACCACCGGTAGCGCCGGCACGGGCGGAGATCCCAGCACCGAGAACCAGAATCTCGGCAACTACAACTCGCGCTCTACCGTCGGCTTCGACCTCGCATATATCGGCTACAGGCCGTGGTCATGGGCTTGGTTCAAAGGTGGTCGCGTGGGCAATCCATTTTACGCGCCCACCACCATGGTCTGGGGCGATGACCTGAGCCTGGAAGGAGCGGTGGCCGGCGTCAATCCGCGTTTCTTCGACCAGCATTTCCAGCCGTTCGCAACTGCGGGCATCTTCCCGATCCTCGATGTCGAGCCGACGCCGCTCACCAGCTCCCACAGCAAGTGGCTCTACGGCTTCCAGGTCGGCTTCAACTGGCAATTGAACCAGATTGCGTTGTGGCGTCTCGGCGCGGCTTTGTACGACTACCGGCACCTCGAAGGAATCCCCAATCCGACTCCCGTGTCGACGTTCTACAACCAGACCGCCGCACCGTTCCGCCAGAAGGGCAACACAGTGTTCGACATCAACGCGCTCGCCAACACCCAGAACGGTACGAACAACTTCTTGTTCGGTCTGGACTCGCGGTTCCACGAGGCCAACGCGTCGACCACCCTCGACATCACGGCATTCGGTCGTACGCACGTCGTGTTAGACGCCGAGTACGTCAGGAACCTCGGTTACAATTTCAATGAGATCCTGATGCGGACCGGCCAGAGCGTGTCCAAGCAGAACACCGGCAACCAGGCGCGGCTCACAGTGGGCAGCACATCCTTTGACGTGAAGAACTCCTGGAACGCCTACATAGGCTATCGCCACGTGGAGAGTGACGCAGTCGTGGATGCCTTCACGGATTCCGATTTCCATTTGGGCGGTACAAATGCTACGGGCTACTACATGGGGGCACGCTGGGCATTTGAGCGCAACACCACAATCGGCTTCCGCTGGTATAGCGCCAAGCAGATCGAGGGCCCGCCGCTCGCCATCGACGTTTTGCAGGTCGACCTGGTCGCGGCGTTCTAGGGAGGCGTCTATGAAATCCAGGAAAATCTCTTGGCTCGCTGCGGTGTTGCTTGCGGCGACGCTCATCCACCCGGCATCCGGAGCGGATACCGACAGTAGAGCCTCCCGTGAACGAGAAATGTTACGTCGAGCGCAGGAGGCCCTGCGCCAGAGCCAGTCTGACAACAGCGCCTTGGGGAAGGCCAAGTCCGATGCGGAGCAAAAACTCAAAGAAGTGTCGCAACAGCTCGAAGCTGCGCAGAAAAGCTCTCACTCCGGCGAGTCCTCACTGCGCGCGCAACTTCAGAGCGCGACTACCGCGCAAGCCGATCTGCGACAAAAACTCGACGACTCCACCCGCCAGCTTACGGCCGTGACTGCGAAGCAGCGCGAGACCGCAACGCAACTCGCGGCCCGTGAGTCGGACCTCAAGCAGCTGCAACAGGAATTGCAAACGAGCAAGGCGACAGGGGCAAGCTGCGAAGCCAAGAATCTGAAGCTGTATGAGTATTCCCAGGACCTGCTACAGCGCTATCAGAAGAAGGGCGTCTGGGCGTCTCTCGTTCAGAAGGACGCGGTCTTTGGGTTCAAGGAGGTCGGAATAGAAAACGTGGTGCAGGAATACCACGAGAAGTTCAATGCGCAGAAACTGACGCCAACGCCCAACCCGTCCCCACCTGTGGGGCGGGACCGTCACGACGTACACGTCGAGGACTGACCCGCATCGCCAGGTGCGCGGTCGCATGGACCTTGGTCGCGCAATACTCCGCTGGTTATCGGTGCGCCCGCGCTCCCCGAACTTCCGGGTCTTTCGTCTCTTCCCTACCTGGTTCCGGCTAGCAGCCTGCGGCGCTTGAGGCGCCCTGCGGGGCGCAAGTCGCCTTGCCTGCGTCGACCGAGTCTACAAAAGCGGTGCGAACGTCATCGAAACGACAAGGGACTGCAACACTGCCTAACTACCTTTTTACCTAAGGCGGAACAACAAGCCGCCGACAAGTTACCGCAAAACAGCACAATGATCCGAATACAAGGGTGGTCTGCTCGTGATTGAAAGTCGCAAACAGGCAGTGTCGATTCGCATGAACAGTACGGACGTACGGAAAGTGAAGAAGGTCGCCAGCCGGCTCGGCGTGCGCGACTCCGACGTCATTCGCTTTGCGGTGAAGAGCATGTTGGCGCGGCTCGGGCCGCTGTACGACGCGGAGGCTCACGGCCGCAACCTGGTGCCCGTCTTCGTGGAGTCAGGTGCGGAGTTGCTGCGCTTCTTCGAGATCGACGCCGCGAAGCTGGAATCCATCATCAACGGCGGGGTCGAGATCGACCGGCGTGTCGATCGCGATGACATCGCGCTGCTGGCGTTGACGGGCACCCAGGAGCCCTACGCCGCACTGAAATTGAGTGAGCTCGCCAGCACCGAGCGCCGTGAGCGAACCGCGGCGGAGCTATCTGAATCGCTGCGCCAGTACCTGTACGCGAAGTACGTGTACCGCGCTATTGCCGAATCACACGTTTCCCGCGAGCCGGCACTGCGTCTTGCCGCGGGATCCGAGCAACAGGAACTCGCGGAAGGGTGAAGGGTGAAGGGTGAAACATGAAGACTATGAGTAAGACGACGATGGGACCGTCCCTCAAGCTCGCCTTGGTTGCGCCACTGGCGATGCTTGGGTTGGCTGCGGCTCCCCACGCGCGCGCGGAAAGCATTCTGCTCGCGCAAACGACTATGGTTGTAGGCAATGAATCGACGGTGGATTCGTTTACAACATCCGGTGCCGGCACGGTAACGGTCAATCTCCAGAACCTGAATTGGCCGATGCCGCTGAGCGCGCTGAGCTTCTCGGCCACCTCGGCGAGCCAGGTGTTGTGGGGCGGCGGTGGCCCCATGAACAGCGAAGTGGCGAGCTTCAATGTAGATGGCGCCGGGACCTACTTCGCGCACATCATGGCTACGGCACAAGGTAGCCTGAATGTCGGGCTGTATTCGCTCCTGATGACTTTCACGCCCGGTACTTCACCCATCCCGCTGCCCCCCAGCGTCTGGCTGCTGTTGACCGGTGTGTTCGTGCTCGCGGGGCTGGCCCGTGCCGTGCGACCGTTTGAGTTGCTGGGAACCGCCAAAGCCTGATCCGGCTCGGCTCGTCGCGGCGTCGTCCGACGCCGCGAATTTTCCCGAAACGAAAGCGTCATGTATGGCGCTTAGTATGACATTTGTCTGCCCCGGGTCGCGTGGCAAAGCCCGATCTGGCGGCTCTTTCACCGAAAAGTACAATGATTTCCAAGCGGGTTATTTTCGCACTGCTGATCTGCGCGCTCGCCACTGCGAGTCTGGCTGACGAATCGAAGACCGGTGTCCAGCCGCCCGGGACGAGCCTCCCGGGCTATCGCCTGCAGGCGGGGGATGTCATCCAGGTATCCGTCTGGAAGGAAACCGATCTGCAGTCGGAGGTCCTGGTCCGCCCTGACGGAGGCTTTTCCTTCCCGCTCGCCGGAGAGGTCGAGGCCCGCGGCAAGACCGTGGACGAGATACGTACAGTGCTGGTGGAGCGGCTCAAGCGCTATATCCCCACCCCTGTCGTGACAGTCGCCGTGAAACAGATCAATGGCAACCGGGTTTATGTCGTGGGCCGGGTCAATCACGCCGGTGACTTCCCCTTGAGCTCGCCGTTGGATGTCATGCAGGCGATCGCGCTCGCCGGTGGCACCACGCCGTTCGCCGCGATCAACGATATCGTCATTCTGCGCAGGCAGAATGGCGAGCAACAGGCTCTTCATTTTCACTATTCGGATGTAGCGCGTGGCCGGGAGCTCTCGCAAAACATTTTGCTGCAAACCGGCGATACCGTGGTCGTCCCATGAGTGACTCCAGGCTCCCAGGCGCGTGAGAAGACGTATGGCGTATCCCACGGCAATCGGCTGTGGCTGCCTGCTGGGGGCCGGTGGAGCAGCGCATCTGCATGCGGCCGAGTGGTCGGTCGAACCCCTGTTCAGCTGGCAAGTCGATTACGACAGCAATCGCTTCATTCAGCTGAGCCCGCAGGGCAGCGAGCAGGCGGTGCTCACGGCCGACGTGCAGTTGAAACGCTCGCTCGAGAACATGCAGCTCATGTTGGAGCCGCACTTCGATGCGCGCCGCTTCTCGGATTCCTCGTTTGGCCCGGGTGACGATCGCAGCTTGATGGGGTCTTTCTCCTGGTCGGGCGAGCGCTCGCAGCTCAAGCTCGATGCCTCGATCGCGAACCAGAATACGCTCACCTCGGAGCTGCTCGAGACCGGGCTGGTATACACCAACAGCCGGCGCCGGCTGGAGACCGCGAGCGTGGATCTGAGCACGGCGCGGACCGAAGATCACCTGTTCTTCACGCAGCTGAGCTATCTGGGCTCGAGCTACTCCGGGCCGGTCTATGTCAAAGAGCTCCTGCCCGGATATCGCTATGAGTCCGCTGCCCTGGGCGAGCGCTTCATCCTTTCCGAGCATCTGACGCTCTCGGCCAGCACGTTCGGTGACATTCTGCACAGCGACCGCGCCGGCGGCTCGAGTCACGAGTTGGGTGGGCAGCTCGAGCTCAGTTACACCCGCTCCGAGCGCTACAACTTCGACCTGCAGGTCGGCGAGAGCCGCCGCGTACTCAGCGAGGAGGCAGGCATCGACGACAGCGGTAACCCGCTGTTTCGTGGCACGGCAAGCTTCGGCACCAACGTGTCGGCAACCGCCACGCGCAACTTCGAGTTGGGTAGCCTTTCATTCAATTACACGCGCAGTCTGGTTCCATACGGTAACGGCTTTCTGGTCCAGCGCCAGGTAGCCACGGCGGCCGCCAGACGCTCCCTGTCGCCCTACCTCGATGCCGATATCTCCCTGATGCGGATCGAGAACAATGACTCGACCGTGCGCCTGCGACTCGACCGGCATTTCTATGACAATGTGAGCGCGGGGCTGAGTTGGAAGGTGAGCGAATCGTGGACCTTGCGCTCCGAGGGCGCTACGAGTTGGGCGCCCCCGATTGGCTCCGTGCATACCGTGCATGAATGGCGTGCTGCGCTGACCATGACCTGGAAGCCGACCGCATCAGTGATGTCCAGGTGATTCGACCATGAATGCTGTAACAGTGAATGCCGGAATCGAAAAGCTCGACGTTCTCGGCGGCTATCTGGCAGGTGCCAGGTACCGGCGCAAGGCGCTTCTCATTACATTCTCCGTTGGGCTGTTGGTCGCGGCGGTGTTGGCGATCGCCTTGCCGCCACAGTATCGCTCCGCGGGGACGATCCTCATCGAGCAGCAGGAGATGCCGCCGGAGCTCGTGCGTTCCACTGTAACCTCCTACGCCGATCAACGGGTGCAGGTCATCAGCAAGCGTGTGATGACCACCGAGACGCTGCTGAACATCATCCGGCACTATGATCTGTATCCGAAGGAGCGCGCGAAGGAAACGCGTGAAGTCTTGCTCGGGCGCATGCGCAAGGATATCGGACTCAAGATGATCAGCGCCGATGTCATCGACCCGCGTAGCGGCCATCCGACTTCGGCCACCATTGCCTTTGAAGTGTCCTACACGAGCAGCTCGGCGGATCTTGCCGCGAAAGTGGCCAACGAGCTCACGACCCTGTACTTGAACGAGAATCTCAACAACCGCACTCAGCTCGCGCGCGATGCCGCGCAATTCCTCGAGTCCGAGGCCGATCGGCTGAGCCGCCACATCGCCGATCTCGAAGCCAAGCTGGCGGCGTTCAAGGACAAGAACCAGCAGAAGCTGCCGGAGCTGACAACTCTCAACATGTCGCTGCTCGACCGTACGGATGAGCAGCTCCGCACCGAGGAAGCCCGCAAGAGCTCGCTGGAGCAACAGCTCGTCTATCTCCAGGCACAGCTCGCGCAACTGAAACCCAACTCGACGGTGTACTCCGACACCGGCGAGCGGATCACATCGTCCGCGGATCGCCTGAAAATGGCACGTTCGCAGCTGGACACCGCCCGGGCTGTGTATGCACCCGATCATCCCGATGTCCAACGTCTCGAGCGCGAAGTTGCCGGTCTCGAAAAGGAAGTCGCGAAGGACCCGCGTTTTAAAGCTACCGACACCAGCTCTGCGTCGGTAACAAACGACCTGCGGCGGCGTTTGGAGAGCGCGCGCGCCGCCTTGGCGGGGGCGAGCGCGAAATACAGCCCGGATCACCCGGATGTGGTTCGCTTGGCCAGCGAGGTCAAGGATCTCCAGACACAGCTCGCGGCAGCTCCCGCGGCGGCACCCGCGCCGGATCCGATCAATGCGCCGCCGATCGAGGCCGACAATCCGGCGTACGTGCAAATTCAGGCGCAGATCGTCGCCACGCGCAATGAGCTCTCGGCGCTCGAGACCGAAGTGGCCAAATTGCGCGCCAAGGCCGCCGACTATCAGCGCAACATCACGATGTCGCCACAGATAGAAAAGGATTATCGCGAGCTGACGCGCGACTACGACAATGCACGTTTGAAGTATACCGAGATCCGCTCCAAGCAACAGGAAGCCAAGACAGCGCAGGATCTCGAAGCGGACCGTAAAGGCGAGCGCTTCACGCTGATCGACCCACCGTTGCCGCCGGAGGAGCCCGTCAGTCCCAACCGGAAACTGATCTTCATGGCCGGTTTCGTGCTCAGTTTCCTTCTGACCTTCGGCGTACTGTGGCTTCTGGAAAAGAGAGATACCACCATTCGCGGCCGCAGTGATTTGTTTGATCTCACGGGCGTTCCACCTTTGGCGCTGGTGCCGCACATCGGCACTTTGGCGGAGACACGGGCCGCGCGCCGCCGCATGTGGGTCGCTGCGGGGACGAGCGCTGCCGCCTGTTGCGTAGCCGTGGTTCTCATCCACTTCTTTTACATGCCCCTGGATGTGCTCTGGTTCAATCTCGCCCGTCGGTTGGGCTTCTAGAGGCGGAAACACCCGATGGACAGAATTCAACGCGCACTCGATCTAGCTAAAGTGCAGGTGCCTCGAGCTCCCGCGCCGCCCCCCGCGGCCGAAGACCCACGTTCTGAACGCATGGCGCTCAGCCGCGAGTTCTCCCTCGGGACCGTGGAGTCGATCGCACGCGTTCCGGTGGATTGGACTACCGTCAAGGAGCAACGAGTCGTCGCGAGCATGGACCTGCAGGC
>Ga0068855_100000180_pt1 | contig 81105 bp, 65 predicted proteins | sample KBSCornC52_FD_66592 | JGI IMG/M metagenome (GOLD analysis project Ga0068855, IMG submission 66592) | Corn rhizosphere microbial communities from Kellogg Biological Station, Michigan, USA - KBS Corn C5-2 | ecosystem: Host-associated > Plants > Roots > Rhizosphere > Soil ...
TTCGTCGCCATGCGGCTGGTCGGCACGTTGGTCGACCGCCTGGGCGCCACCCCCATGATCGTGCTCGGCACCGTGTTCCACGTAGTCGCGCTGCTCGCTGCGTTCATCACGCCCGTCGCGTGGCTACCGGTTCTGGTCATCTTCACCATCTACATGTTGTCGGGCAGCGTGCGCATGGTGCCGATGCAGGCGTTGGCTTCGCGCGTCCCCCGCCCCGAGCAGCGCGCGCGCTTCATGTCCGCCCAATCCGCGGTCCAACACGCGGCCTCGGCGCTGGGCGCTACCCTGGCTTCCCTCGTGCTGGTGGCCGCACCCGACGGCAGCCTCAACGGCATGGCCCAAGTCGCCTGGGGCGCCCTGGTCGTGGCCTGCCTCGTGCCAGTCGGCGCAAGCTTCCTCGAACGCCGCGTGCGCGCCCGCGAAGCGGCGTAAAGCCCTTCGCTTGCCCCTGTTCCCCTCCGCCGACTAACCCCTAACCCCTCCCTCCTCACCCCTAAATCCTAGCGACTTCTACGACGCCCGCGACTTTGCTGAGGGCGCGCATCACGTTCTTCAGCTGCGACAGGTCGGTGCAGTTGAAGGTGAACACGTTGCGAGCGCGGCCGTCGTCGCCGGCGCGGCAGTTGGCTTCGCTGATGTTGATGCTCTGAGCGCTGAAGGTCTGGCTCACGATCGCCAAGATGCCAGGCTTGTTCGTGGTCGTGACGCTGAGCTGCACGGGGCGGTTGATCTTGGCCTTCGAGTCCCAGCTCACCTCGATGCGGCGCTCCGGATCGGTATCGAACGCCTTCATGCACTCGCGCCGGTGAATGGTAACGCCACGCCCGCGCGTGATGAAGCCGATGATGGCGTCGCCCGGCAGCGGATTACAGCACTTGGCGTAGCGCACCAGCACGTCGTCGATACCGCTGACTTTGATGCCGCCCTGATCGCGTCCGGTGACCTTGCGTACGAACTGCTCGATCTTGCCCTGGCGCATGGAGGGCGGCGCTTCGCCGTTCTCGCCGCCATGAGGGCCGTCTTTGAGCAGAGAAATGACCTGATCGCCGTCGATTTTGCCGTAGCCGACCTGCAGCAACAAGTCGTCGAGGTTGTAGACCTCGAGCGCCTCCGACACGCGCTTCACCTCGACGTCGTTCTTGGTGAACTTGGGGAAGCTGATGCCGGCGGCGCGCATCTCGTTCTCGAGCAGCTCGCGGCCCAAGTTGATGCTCTTTTGACGCTGCTCGGTGCGCAGATGAGCGCGAATGCGCGAGCGCGCCCGCGTCGTCACCGCAAAGTCGAGCCAGTCCTTGGTCGGCTGCTGGTTCTGCGAGGTCATGATCTCCATGACGTCGCCGCTCTTCAGCTTGTAGCGCAGGGGCACGATTTGCCCGTTGGCGCGGGCGCCCGAGCAGTGCTCGCCCACGTGCGAGTGAATCGCAAACGCAAAATCGATGGGGGTAGAGCCGCGCGGCAGCACGCGCAAATCGCCCTTGGGGGTGAAGATGTAGACCTCGTCGGGGAACAGATCGATCTTCACGCTCTCCAGGAACTCGGCCGGGTCCTTGAGGTTGCGTTGGAAGTCGGCCAGCTCTCGCAGCCAGCTGAACTTCTCGGCGTCCTTCGGATCCACGCCGCCCGAGATGCGCTCTTTGTACTTCCAGTGCGCGGCCACGCCGTGCTCGGCCACGCGGTGCATCTCGTGGGTACGAATCTGAATCTCGATGCGCTGGCGTCCCGGGCCGATGACCGTCGTGTGCAACGACTGGTACATGTTGGGCTTGGGCAGCGCGATGTAGTCCTTGAAACGGCCCGGAATCGGGGTCCAGCGCGAGTGCATGGCGCCGAGAGCCGCGTAACAGTCGGCCACGCTCTCCACGTTCAGGCGAAACGCGATGATGTCGTAGACCTGATCGAACTCACACTGTTGCTCCTTCATCTTGCGGAAGATGGAGTACAGGTGCTTGGCGCGGCCGTTGACCACCGCCGCGAAGCCCTGCTCGGCTAGGCGCGAAGTGATGGTCCGACACACGCTCTCGATGTAGTTTTCGCGCTCTTTGTTGGTCTTGGAGAGCTTGCCCGACAGCTCTTTGAAGGCGTCGGGCTCCAAGTGCCGGAAGGTCAAATCCTCCAGCTCGCTCTTGATGTTCTGCATGCCGAGGCGACCCGCCAACGGCGCATAGATCTCGCGAGTCTCGCGCGCGATGCGCTCGATGGACTCCGGCTTCATGTGATCGAGCGTGCGCATGTTGTCGAGGCGATCGCACAGCTTGATCAGAAGGACGCGCAGGTCCTGCGCCATCGCCACGACCATCTTGCGGAAGCTCTCGGCCTGGCGATCCTCGCGCGACGTGAAATTGATTTTGCCGAGCTTGGTGACGCCGTCGACGATGGTCGCGACCTCGGCCCCGAACTTGCCCTTGATCTCGTCGAGGCTGGCCGGCGTGTCCTCCACGACGTCGTGCAGCAGGCCCGCGCACACGCTGGCGGTATCGAGACGCAGCTCGGCGATGATGCCGGCGACGCTGGCGGGATGAATGAAGTACGGGTCGCCGCTCTTGCGCATCTGCTCGCGATGCGACCATTCAGCAAATTTGTAGGCCCGCTCGATGAGCTCGACGTCCGCTGCCGGGTGGTAGCTTTGGACCTTGGTGACGAGTTCGCTTAATGCCAGCACGGGCTTACCTCCCCGAAACCGAACGGAAGCCGGCGGTGACGGGTGGTGCGGCAATGTAACACCGGCGGATGATGCCCGCCAAATACCCTGCCCTTTCGCGGGTTTGTGCGGGGCACAGGGTCATTTGGCGCGCTCATCCGACCTTCAACGTGTGTCCGCCCCCGCCCCTGCGCAACGGCCCCGTCAGCTTTGGGGGGTAGGCCCTGTCCCCGGGTCGCTCAACTGGGCGACCTCACCCCAACCGGAACCGGGCCTCCCCCAAACGGCACCGAGTGGACCCAGATTTTTTCACAGGAAGGGCAGAAGGGCAGAAGGACGAGCAAAGATTTTGGGCGCCACGCCCGCACGTCGATCGCGTCGCCCGCCACGGCTCGTAACGGAGGGCGCAGCTCGACGCGGGTGCCGGTCCAGAACGGCGCCCCAACTCTCGCTTCTGCCCTTCTGCCCTTCCTGTGAAAAAATCTGGGTCCGCGTCAGGGACTCGAAATGACTAGGCGGTCAGGGCGGTGGCGGGTTGAACCAGGGCGCGGAAGGTTTCGAGGTCGCGCAGGGCGCGTTCGGCCATGGCTTCGTACTTTTCGCGTTTCTTGAGGCGGCGGCCGTCCCACGGCTCGATGTGCGAAAACGTGATGTTCGACGGCTGGTAGTCGGCGGCGTTGCGGCCCAGGTGGGTGACGATGCCGCCGAGCGCCGTGGTCGGCGGCGGCATGACCGGCTCCTGCCCGCGCAGCCGCGCGGCCACGAAGTACGCCGTGAGCAAGCCGCCCGCGGCGCTCTCCACGTAGCCTTCGGTGCCGGAGATCTGCCCGGTGAAGTACAGGCCCGGATCGGCGCGCAGCTGAAACGTGGAGTCGAGCAGCTTGGGCGCGTTCAAGAAGGTGTTGCGGTGCACCGCGCCGTAGCGCTGAAACTCGGCGTTCTTGAGGCCGGGGATGCTGCGGAAAATGCGCTCTTGCTCCGGCCAAGCCATGCGGCTTTGAAAGCCGACCATGTTGTAGGCGGTGCCGGCTTCGTCTTCCTTGCGCAGCTGAATCACCGCGAAGGGCCAGCGACCGGTGCGCGGATCGGTCAACCCTACCGGCTTCATCGGCCCGAACGCCAAGGTCATCTCCCCGCGCTCGGCCATCACCTCGATCGGCAAGCAGCCTTCGAAGTAGCGCACGTCTTCGAAGCTCTTCGGCTCCATTTTGCGAGCGCCGCACACCTCGGCCACGAACGTCTTGTACTGCTCTTCGTTGAGCGGGCAGTTGACGTACGCGGTCTTGTCTTCTTCGCTGTCGCCCTTCTCCCAGCGCGAGGCCATGAAGACCTCGTCCCAGTCGATGGAGTCGGCGCTGATGATGGGCGCGATGGCGTCGTAGTAGGCCAGCGCCGTCGCGCCGACCTTTTCGGCGATGTTTTGCGCCAGGGCGTCGCCGGTCAGCGGCCCCGTGCAGATGATGGTCGGCCGCGCTTCGGGCAGGCGCTCCACCAGCTCCGAGCACAGCTCGATGTTGGGGTCCTGCTGGACGAGACGCGTCATGCCCTCGGCGAAGCGCTCGCGATCGACAGCCAGGGCACCGCCGGCCGGCACCTTCGTTTCGTCCGCAACTTGCATCACGAACGAGCCCAGCCGCCGCATCTCTTCCTTCAGCAGGCCCACCGCGTTCGACAGCGCTGCGCCTCGAAAGGAGTTCGAGCACACGAGCTCGCAGAGCTTGTCGCTCTCCTGAGCGGGGGTGCGCGCTTTCGGCTTCTGCTCGTACAGTCGCACCTGAAAGCCGCGCGCCGCCAACGTGAGCGCCGCCTCGCAACCGGCGAGGCCTGCGCCCACGATGCTCACGACCGGCGCCGTCACGGCGAGACCGTGGCCGGCGGAGTCTTACCGGCGCGCTTGGGCGCCTCGGCCACGCCGTCCGGCGCGTCGTCGTTCGGCGCGGCGTCGTCGCCGTTGAGGGCGGCTTCGATGGCGCCCTCTTCGTACGGCTGCGAGTAGCCGCACTCTTTGCCGCGACCGCACACCAGCTTGGGGTTCTTGGCGCCGCCGGCGATGGTCATGAACGGGCACTTGCAGACCGGGCACGGCACCGCGATCGGCTTCTGCCACAGCTTGAAGTCACAGCTAGGCGTGGCCGCGTAGTTGGTGCAGCCGTAGAAAGACTTGGAGCCGCGCTTCTTCGAGCGCACCTCGACGATGTCGCCGCCGCACTTGGGGCACGGCACGCCGAGCGGAACCGGGCGCGTCGTCTTGCACGTCGGGTAGTCGCTGCAAGACAAGAACTCGCCGTAGCGGCCGCTCTTGATGATCATCTTCTTGCCGCACTTTTCGCAGTCGTAGTCGGTGAGCTTCACCGGCTGCAGCTGTCCGTCGGTGCCGAAGTCGCGCGTGTACTTGCACTTCGGGTAGTCCTCGCAGCCGAGGAAGAAGCCGTTCTTGCTCCAACGCTTCAGCAACTTGTGACCCTGGTCGCCGGTCTCCGGACACGGGAACTCGGTCATCTCGGGCTCGGGCGCCCAGCGCTTGTTCTTCTTGGCGACGTCCAGCACCTCGCGGAAGCGGACGTAGAAGCGCTCGAGCAAGTCGGTGCGCGCCAACTTGCCGGCCTGCACGTTGTCGAGGTCTTCTTCCATCTTGGCGGTGAAGCTCGGCTCCATGAAGTCGAGCTTGGTCGAGACCAAGCCGTCGACCACCGATTTGCCGAGATCGCTCGCCTTCATCTGACCGCCGGGCAGGCGCTCGACGTAGTCGCGCGCTTGCACCTTGCTGATGATTTCGGCGTACGTCGACGGGCGGCCGATGCCGCGCTTTTCGAGCTCACGCACCAGTGAGCCTTCGTTGAAGCGGGGCGGCGGCTGGGTGAACTTCTGCTCCGCCAGCACGCCGGGCGGCGAGACCAGCGACAACGCCTCGGCCAGTGACAGCTCGGGCAACAGACCTTCTTCGTCTTCGCTGGCGGCGGCCGCGGCGGCGGCGCCCTGAGCGTTGCCGGCTTCTTCTTTGGCGTCGTCTTCGCCCGCCAGCGACTTGGGCGCCTCTTCTTCGGCGTCCTTGTCGGCCTCGTACTGCTGCAACCAGCCGGCGAACTTCAGCACCTTACCGCTGGCGCGCAGGCCCAGCACCTTGTGCTTCGAGCCCGCCTTGCAGGTGGCTTCGATGTCGACACCGGTTTGGTCGTACACGGCGGGCGCCATCTGCGACGCCAGGAAGCGATCCCAAACCAGCTTGTACAGCTTGAACTGCTCGTCGGTCAGGTACTTCTTCACCTTGGCCGGCGTGTACTCGAGCGAGGTCGGGCGAATGGCTTCGTGCGCCTCTTGAGCGTCCTTACGCGACTTGAAGACGTTCGGCTTCTCGGGCAGGAATTTCGCGCCGTGCTGCGCCTCGATGTAGGCGCGCGCTTCGATGATGGCGTCGGGGCTCACGCGCACCGAGTCGGTACGCATGTAGGTGATGAGACCGACGAGGCCACCGTCCTTCTTCAGGTCGATGCCCTCGTACAGCTTCTGCGCGATGCTCATGGTGCGCTTCGTGGTGAAGCGCAGGTAGCTGGTCGCGTCCTGCTGGATCTTGCTGGTGGTGTAGGGAGCCAGCGCGTTGCGCTTCTGCTCGCGCTGGGTGACGTTCTGGACCTTGTAGCTGGCGTTCGTCAGCTCGTCCTTCACCTGGGCGGCGAGCGTGCCGTCCTTGACCTCGAGCTTCTCGCCGTCGGCTTTGGTCAGGCGAGCCAAGAAGCTGGTCTTGGCCTTGCCCTTCAACGAAACGCCGACGTTCCAGTATTCTTCTGGCACGAAGGCTTCGATTTCGCGCTCGCGCTCGACAATCAGGCGAAGGGCGACCGACTGCACCCGGCCGGCGCTCAGCCCGAAAGCGAGCTTGGACCAAACCAGGGCCGACACGTCGTAGCCCACGATGCGGTCGAGCACGCGACGGCAACGCTGAGCGTCATACAGGTTGGTGTCCAGGTCGCGCGGGTTGTCGAGCCCGTGCTGGACGCCCTTCTTGGTGATCTCCTCGAACTCGACGCGGCGCACCAACAGCTCGGGGCGCTGCAGCTCTTCCATCAAGTGCCAGGCAATCGCCTCGCCTTCGCGATCAGGGTCGGTTGCGAGCAAGAGCACGTCGGCGTCTTTGACCTCGTGCTTGAGGTCCAGCAGCACCTTCGACTTGGCCTCGATGATTTCGTACGTTTCACGAAATCCATTCGCGACGTCGATGCCCATCTTCTTGGGCAGGTCCTTGACGTGGCCCTTGCTGGCCAGCACCTCGTACCCCTTCCCGAGGTACTTCTGGATCGTCTTGGCTTTGGCTGGGGATTCGACGACGACGAGGGTCTTGGGCATGCGGCGTGCTTCGCCTTTCCGCCCCCTGAATGCGACGTTCCGAGCGGTCGCGCAACCCGGTGATCACCAGGTGACGGGGCATTACTCAATTAATTCAACAGTTTACGGGTTTCAGGGAGCCCAACGGGCCCGGAACTAACACCCCGGAGAGCGCGAGAGTCAAGATCCGTTGCTGAACCGTGGCCAACGAAAGCCCGGTTTGCTCACAGATTTCGTCCGGGTAACAGGCTCCCGATTTGAGGGCCGCCAGCACTGGGTCGTCATCCGACGGTGCGGGGCTCCCGGCGGGCGCGGCGTTCCCCGGCGGCGCGTGGTCCCCGGGCGGGGCCGCCGGCCAAAGCTCGCCCTGGATGGGTCCCCGTAGAGGATGGAGGCCCGAGGCGCTGAGCAGGGTAAGCACTTCTTTGGCGCGGTCCAGGGGTAGGGCTCCGCGGCGCAGCTCGCGGATGGCTCCGGCGCCGGCCGTCACCCAGGGAGAATGCGGCACCACGAACAGCGGACGGCCGAGCTGGCGCGCCCATTTGGCCGCATTGGCCGCGCCGCTGATGTACGGAGCCTGGGTCACCACCACCACGTGGGCCAGCGCCACCAGACACGCGTTCCGAGCAAAGAACGTGGGACGGTCGGCGGGAGCGCCGTCCGGAAAGAGCGAGAGATAGGCGCCGCCTGAGCTCACGACCCGCTCGAACAGCTCGGCATTTTGCTTGGGGAAAGGCCGGTCGAAGCCCGCGGGAGTGACGACGACGGTAACGCCGCCGACGTCGAGCGCGCCCTCGTGAGCGGCAGTGTCGATGCCTTCGGCCCCGCCCGACAAAACCGCTACCCCGGCTGCCGCGAGCTCGGCCGCGAGCTTTCGTGTGAACGCGAGCCCCTCCGCCGACGCCTTGCGCGTGCCGACCAGCGCTACGGCAGGCCCTCGCGGCAGCTCACCGTGTAAATAGAGGCGAGCCGGCGGCTCCTCCAAATCCGCCAACCTCGGCGGCAGCTTCTCCCCGAGCAGCACTTCCGCCGACCTCCGCCTCGCTTCCGTCATTCCCGCCCCTTCGGACAGCGGCGCCCTCGGTTGCGCGGAACGTGCGCTTTTTCGCGAGGAGCGCAAGAGCATGCTAAGACCGCGAGAATGCGCTTCGTGGTGGCAACTCACGGCCACTGTTTCGACGGTCTCTCCAGCGCCGTGGTCTTTTCGAGGCTGATGAAGGAGCTGGGCGCGACCCGCCCCACCTTCGAGTATCGGACCTGCGGCTACGGCTCCGGCCAGACTCGGGCCGAAGAAAAGCTGTTCACGGGGGAAGAGAACGCCATCCTCGACTACCGGTTTTGCGCGACCGAAAAGCTGAGCTGGTATTTCGACCACCACCGCACCGCGTTCGGCTCGGAGCCGGACCGTGAGGTGTTCGAGGCGCGCAAAAGCTCGGGACAATTCTTCTTCGACGCCGGCTACTCGTCGTGCACCAAGCTGATCGCGGACGTGGCGCGCGAGCGCTTCGGCGTCGACCTGCCCGATCTCAAAGAGCTGGTGAAGTGGGCGGACATGGTCGACTCGGCGCGCTTCGCGTCGCCCGAGGACGCGGTCAGCCGCACCTCGCCCGTGATGCAGCTGGTCAGCGTCGTCGAGCACTACGGTGACGACGCTTTCTTCAAGGAGCTGGTGCCCGAGCTGTTGGCCCGCCCCCTCGACCAAGTGGCGCGCAGCCGTGCAGTGGCCAACCGCTACAAGCCGCTCGGAAAGAAGCACGAGCGCTACGTGGCGCGGGTAAAGCAGAAGAGCGAGCGCCGCGGTCGTGTCGTGTTCGTGGACTTGACCGAGAGCGTGCTGGAGAGCGTCGGTAAGTTCGTGACGTACGCGCTGTTTCCGGACTCCGTGTACTCGGTGGTCATCGGCTTGCTCAAGAACGGCCCCAAGATTTCGGTCGGCTACAACCCCTGGTCGGGCCGCCCGCTGGATACGGACATCAGCGCCATCTGCGCCCGCTACGGCGGTGGTGGGCACCCCGTCGTCGGCGGCATCTCCTTCCCCAGCGCGGCGTTGGAAGAAGCGCGGCGCGTCGCGCGCAGCATCGCCAGCGAGCTGAACGGCGAAGTCGCCGGCGCCGCCTGAGTCACCAAACATGAGCTCCTTGGCCATCATGGAGCGGCTCGCGCGCAAGCCCGGCTCCATGCCGTTGGTGCTGGGCCATCGTGGAGCGCGCCACGCCGCGCCGGAGAACACGCACGCCGCCTTCGAGCTTTCGCGCCAAGAGGGCGCCGCCGGCGTCGAGCTGGACGTGCGGCTCGTGAAGTCGGGCGAGGTAGTCGTGCTGCACGATCCCACGCTGACGCGCGTGACCAAAGGCGCCGACAAGCGCGCGGTCGAGCAGCTGAGCTGGGCCGAGACGCGCCAAGCCGACGTCGGCCAGGGCGAACGGGTGCCGCTGTTGCAAGACGTGCTGGATTGGGCCGAGACGCACCAACAGCTGGTGAACGTGGAGGTGAAGAGCGACGTGCGGCGGCGGCGCGATCTGCTGCGCGGCGTGATCGCGCTCTTGGCAAAACACCGCTACGCCCCGCGCGGCGTCTTGCTGTCGAGCTTCGATCCGCGCTTCATTTGGCGGCTTTCACGCGCGTTGCCGGCCATTCCGAGCGCGTTCTTGTTTCACACCAAGAGCCCCGTGGCGCGCGCGGCAGCGCTGGTCGGCGCTGCCACCTTCACCCGCCTGGGCGCGCGCGCCGTGCACCCCGAGCACGTCTTGGTCACCGAGCAACGCATGCAAGCGTGGCGCACCAAGAACGCGCTCGTCGGCGTGTGGACCGTCAACGATCCCGGGCGCGCCCAAGAGCTAGCGGCGCTCGGCGTCGACTACATCGTCAGCGACAACCCCGGTCGGATCCTGGCGGCGCTGTAGCTCCTCAGCCCGCGGCGAAGCCCCAGAAATTCGGCTCGGGTGTGAGCTCCACCCCGAAGCGCGCGCGCACGCCGTCGCGGATGCGCTGCGACAGTCGCGCGACTTCGTCCGCGGTCGCGCCGTCGTGAGCCACGATGGCCAGCGCATGCTTCGTCGAAAGGCCGACGTTGCCGGCGCGCAAACCTTTGTTGAAGCCGCTCTGCTCGATCAACCAGCCGGCGGCGAGCTTGACGCGACCGTCCGGCTGCGGATAGCTCGGCACCGCCGTGTCACCCGCCACCGCGCGCACTCGCGCCAAATCGGCGCTGGAGACGATCGGATTCAAGAAGAACGAGCCGCAGCTGCGTCCGTTCGGATCGCTCGGGTCGAGCAACATCGATTTTTCGCGCCGCACCGCCAGCACGCTTTCGCGCAGCTCCGCCAAAGTCGGGGTCGCAAGCGCACGCCGCTCCACTTCACGCAGCAAATCCGGATAGCGCACGGCCGCCGGGGCGCGCTCAGTCAAAAGAAAGCGCACCTCCGTCACCACGAAGCGCTCCGGCGCCTCGGACTTGAAGAAGCTATCTCGGTAGGCAAACCGGCAATCTTTGGCCGACAGCTCGACCGCCGCCTGCGTCTCGCGATCGATGGCGCGCACCGACTCGATCGTCTCCGCGACCTCTTGGCCGTACGCCCCCACGTTCTGAATCGGCGTCGCGCCCGCGCAGCCCGGAATGCCGCTCAGCCCTTCCAGGCCGGCCAACCCGCGTCCGACGGCCCGCGCCACCACGTCATCCCAAGGCTCACCACCTCGTGCGGTGAGCCGCGCGTCACCGCTCGGAGCGGAGACTTCGATACCGCGCAATCCCATCGCCAGCACCAAGCCGTCAAACCCCGCATCGGCCACGACCAAATTGCTACCGCCGCCCAAAACGCGCACCGCCACTCCGCGCTGCTTGGCCCACGCCAAAGCCTCCAGCACGTCGCTCTCGGTCCGCGCCTCCACCAAATAGCGCGCCGCACCGCCCACCCCCATCGTCGTGCGCGAGCCCAACGGGGCAAACTCAATCACCTGCAAAGCAGCGCGAGCCTACCGTTTCTTCGGGGGCAGGCCCAGTCTCGTCCGCGGCTACGCCGCACACCGCAACCGGCGGCCGTCGGCAGCCGCAACCGGCGGCCGTCGGCAGCCGCAACCGGCGGCCGTCGGCAGCCGCAACCGCAACCGCAGCGGATTGGCTGGGTGGCAGGAGGTCGGTTTCGCGATGGGCAGATCACCCAACCGGAGAGCTCAGCTCAAAGCCTTCGCGACACTCGTCCCACAGCAACGATCCGCGACGGGAGAATCAGGTGATATCACCTGATAATTAGGTGATATCACCTGATATCAGGATCGAGGACTGACGCGGCGGAGGGTGTAGCGGACCGGCGCCGTCCAGCGCGGCGGCTTCGTCACCCCAACCGCAGGGCCCAGGTCGAGGGATTCGCGACACTCGGCGCAACCGCTCAGGTGCTGCCGGCCGCCGCGACGATCCGCGATGCGGGAATCAGGTGATATCACCTGATAATTGGGTGATATCACCTGATATCAGGATCGAGGACTGGTGCGCCGAAGAGTGGATCAGGATCCGGAAGCCTGGGATTTCAGTCCGATGGCAACAGGTCGGCATCACTGGCCACCGCGACGCCACGGGAGCTTCTGCAATTCGGGCCGCGGTTCGGCAGCCAGCCCTTGCCGCAACGACTCAAATGCGTCGTTGCTTGCGTGCGGGGCCTGCGCCTTTCGCGAGGCCTGGCCGCGAAGCGTCGGCGGGGGCGAGCACGTTGGAGCGGCGCGCGAGGCGACGCTGCAAGAGCGCGTGGGCTTCGACCGAAAGCTCGGCGCCGTCGATGCCAGCTTCCACCAAGCAGTCGGCGACGACGATCAAGCGTTCGACGGAGGGCGCTTTGGTGTTGAGCAGCAGCACCTGCTTGCCCTTGAGCAGGCACTTGCCACCGGGATGCACGCCCCACAGCTGCTCCGAACGGACGCTCAGACCCCGGCGCGAAAGTACGCGCGAGAGCTCCGAGATGAGCCGCTCGTTGTTGTCCACGTGGCCGAATTCTAGCTCTCAATCGCTCCGCCCGAGGTGACAAATCGGCCACCGGGCCAAATGGGTATGGATTTCGGGGATTTGCGAGGACCGGAGGTCCCGTGCTATCTCCGTTCCTGTTCGGTGAGCTACCGGAGGTGGGAGCGATGTTCGCTCTCCAGGAGCCACCGTTTGGACGAGCGCGCTGTTTGAAAGCAAACGCGCTCCCCCACCGAGAGCCACATTTCAATGACGTTTACTGAAGCCGCGGCGCAGGTTCTGCGCCTCGTGGGCAAGCCCCTCCACTACAAAGAGATCACCGACGTAGCCATCGAGAAGAACCTGCTGAGTCACGTGGGCAAGAGCCCGGACGTGACCATGGGGGCGCGTCTGGCCGCGCTGGTCAAGAAGGGCGACAAAGAGAACCCGCTCGTGCGCGTTCGCCCGGGCGTGTTCGCGCTGCGCGAGTGGGACCAAGCCATGATCGAGAAGGGCCTGCAAGATCGCACGCCCGCGCTCGAGAAGCTGGCCGGACAAGAAGTGAATTTTGCCGACATCGCGCTCGAGCGAAAGAGCGGCGCCGACAACTCTTCGCCTTCCGGCGCGCCCGGTGACGACGAAGAAGAAGTGCTGGCCGCCCCTTCCGAAGAAGAGCGCGTGCGCGCCGACTTGGCCGCTCACGGCAGCGAGCTGTTCGCATCCGAGGACGACGATGATTTGCCGATCTTCGGCGCAGCTGCCAGCGCGGCGGCGCCGGTGGTGCAAGCGGCGGACGACGGCGGCGAACGGCGTGGTCGCGGACGGCGTCGCCGTGGTCGTGGCCGTGGTGGCGAAGAGCGCGGTGGCGACGATTTGCCGGCATACACCGTGTCCGACGCCCCGGCGGAGCTACCGCCCGAGGTTGCGCTCGAAGTCGAGGCGCGCGCGCAAGAACGCGAAGAGCGCACCGCCGACGAGCGCTTCGACAACGAGCCGCCCGAGCCGCGCCCCGAGCGTCCGGCGCAGGGCGAGCGTTTTGCGCGCGACGGCCGCGGGCGAGACCGCGATCGCAGTGGTGACCGTGACCGCGGTGGTGACCGTGACCGCGGTGGTGACCGTGACCGTGGCGGTGACCGCGACCGTGACCGCGTTGTCGATCGCCCGGGCGTGGAGCGCAGCACCGCCGCGCTCGACGAGGTCGTGGGCAAAGACTTGGCCGACGCGGTCGAGTCGATCGTGGCCGGCTTCGATCGCAACCGCGGACCGGTCGCCGTGCAAACGTTGGTCGACGCGGCCGCGCGCCGTGGTCGCTACGCCGGTGAGCTATCGGTCGGCCAGGGTCTGATGCTGGGCGCCGCGCGCGCCGACAATCTGCGCCGCACCGCCGAAGGTCGCCGTCCCCGCTTCCGCGTGTCCGGCAATCGCTTGGCCTTGACCGAGTGGCAGATGGATCCGGAGCTACTCCGCATCGAGCGTGAGATGACGACGTTGGCGGACCGTTACCGCGACGTGTCGCGCCGGTCGCTCTTGCGTTTGCTGCAAGATTTGCCGCAGCGGGGCCTGGGAGAGCTGGTCGTCTTGCTGCTCGAGCATTGCGGCTTCACCGAGCTGACCAGCGTGCGCCGGCAAGGCGCGCACGGCGCCGAGATGCATTTCAGCGGCAAGCTGAAGAGCGCCAGCAGCGAAGTGCGCACCGCGGTCGTGGTGCGGCGCGACGGTCGTGAGGTCGGGCGCGAGCGCGTGACCGAGCTGCGCGGCGCGCTCCACCACTACGGTCCCGCTCATGCCGGTTGGATCATCACCACCGGCCAGGTGTTGAGCGGCGCCCGCGAAGAAGCGAGCTCCCCCGGAGCCGCACCCGTGGCGGTGCTGGACGGCGTCGGCTTGGCCGAGCTGTGCGAGCGCTACTCGGTGGGCGTGGCCAAGCACACGCTGTCTTTGCCGCTGCCTGATTTCGACGTCTTGGAAGGGCTGCGCTGAGAGCGTGGCGCGCGGCAGCTGCCTTCTGCTGTTGATGGGGGTGGCGGCGGCGGGCTGTGCTCGCTCGGCGCCCCCTTCGCGCTTTCCAGACGCGGCGGCTCTGCTCGCGCGCTTGCACGAGCAGCAGAGCTGTAGCCGCGGCTTGTCCGGCGAGGGCAAGCTCGACTACTTCGGCAAAGAAGGGCGCATTCGCGGCTCGATGCTGTTCATGGCGTCGAGCCCGGACTCGGTGCGGTTGGACATCGTGAGCCCGTTTGGCGCCACCATTTCGACCCTGACCTCGAACGGCAAAGATTTTTCGCTCTACGATCTCCGGCAGAAGGTGTTTTTGCACGGCCCCGCCAACGCCTGCAATCTGGGGCGGTTCACCCACGTGCCGATGCCACCGCACGCCCTCGTCAGCCTGCTGCGCGGTGAGCCGCCGGTGCTGACTCACACGCCGCCCGAAGCCACGCTGTCGTGGGAAGGCGGGCAGTACGTGGTGCGCATCACCAGCAAGCACCAGGCAACGGAAGAAATCGCCATTTCTCCCAGCGACGCCGACTACGACAAGCCCTACGCCCAGCAGCGCGTGTCCTTGTCCAGCGTGGAAGTGCGGCAACAGAGCTACGTGTTGTACCGGGCCGAGCTCGAGCAGCACGATCCGGCCGCGACCGCGCCGCCGCGTTCGGATCCGGACGGCATCGACCCCGACGTACCGCCGAGCGGCCCCGAGTGCCGCGCCAGCGTGCCGCGCCGGCTGCACCTGGAGGTGCCGGCCGAAGAGCAAGACTTGGTGCTGAGCGTGACCGAAATTGCCCACAATCCTCCGCTAAAGAGCGGGGTATTCGAGCAACGCCCGCCGGGCGGGGTCGTGGTACGCTCGTCGCCCTGCCAGTGACTCGGCCGAAATCGCCCGCTCGCGCACGTGGTCCGTCACCGAGGCGCAGCCAGCCTCCGCCGCCAGCCGCGCTCTCGGCTCCCGAGGCGCGCTTCGCGGGCATTTCTAGCTTTTTGCGCCGCCCCGTACACGACCAAGGCTTGCCTCCGGTCGATGTGCTGCTGTGCGGCGCGCCCTTCGACGGCGGCACGTCGTTTCGCCCGGGCGCCCGCTTCGGCCCGCGTGCGGTGCGTGACGCTTCGGCGCTGTCGCGGCCGTACTCGCAGGCCTTGGGCGTCGACATCTTTGCCGAGCTCAACGTCGCCGATGGCGGCGACGTCGGCGCTTCGTCGTACGACGTCGAAGGCTCACTCGACGCCATTGCCCAGCGGGTCGAAGCCATCGCCGAGACGGGCGCCATCTGCGGCTTGGTCGGCGGCGACCAAACGGTGACGCTCGGCGCGCTTCGCGGCCTGCGCCGCGCGAAGCACAAGTCGGTCGGGCTCTTGCACATCGACTCGCACATCAACGCCTCACCGGCGGCCAGTGACGGGCGAGATCTGCATCACGGCAGCGTGATCCGCCACGCCGCCAAAGAAGGCCTGATTCGGCCCGAAGCCACCCTGCAGCTCGGCGTGCGTGGCCCCTATTCGACCGCCGATGACTTGGCGTTCGCGCTCGGCCACGGTTTCGAGGTCGTCAGCACCGACGACGTGCGCTGGGATCTCCACGCGGTGGTCAGCCAGGTGCGTCGTTTGGCCGAAAAGGGCCCACTTTACGTCTCCGTCGACGTCAGCGTGCTCGACCCGGCGTACGCCCCCGGAACGGGTTTTCCGGTGCCGGGCGGCCTCTCCACGTGGGAGCTGCAGCAGATCTTGCGCGCGCTCGTCGGCGCCGAAATCGCCGGCTTCGACGTCGTCGAAATCGCGCCCGCCTACGATCCATCCGGCATCACCGGCATCGTCGGCGTCACCATCTTGCAAGAGCTCTTGGCCGCCCTCGCCGACACGCGCCGGAGCGCGCGCCCCGCCAAGAGCACGCGCGGCCAAGACAGCTCCCGGCGCGGCAAGCGCATGTCGCCGTAACGACGCCTTGGCGCGGCGCAAATTCAGAGCTTCGAGATCTCGACACCTCACGGCTTAGTGGCTCTCAACTCATCCCCGCGCACCAACTTCAACGAGCCCTATGAAGCAACGGCGCACGCAAATCGGCTTCGAGCGGCAATGGCTTGCTTTCTCCGCAACACGCGCAGCGATTGGTGTTTTTGCAGCTCAAATCCTGCTTGGAGTGGGATGCACTGAAGAGGACTGCAACGTCGGCGAGGTTCGTTGCAACGACGGCAACGCAGAAATCTGCGTTGCCCTCGAGCATGCTGGCGGAAGGCATTGGTCAATCAGCGACTGCAGCCCCGGCACCTGCGTGCGCTCGAATGAGCTACCAGACGAAGCGGTGTGCGTTCGGGACGCAAAGCCCGATCTACGTTGTGCTTCTAACCAATCCTTTTCGCTTTGTGACGGCAGCGAAGTAATTGATTGCTGGGAGGGCTTGGTTATCCACTCGCTGAACTGTGAAACGGGAGCAGCCTATCCCGCCCACGGTGAGCTGGGGCCCGTTCTGTTCAGCTCCAGTGCTCCCTCAGGGTATTGTCAAAACGTGAGGGACACCGCCTTCTGCGCGCTCGAGCCAACCTCAAACCTGGCTTGCGCCAATTTCGCGGTTGATACCTGCGAAGGCGCTGATGCTCTACATTGCAACAGCGGGTATGTGGTTGGGCGTGTTGAATGCGGGAACTCCGGGACCGTATGCAATCCTCGGGGGGGTTGCGAAAATCCTTGAGCAAGGCTCGCCGCATAGGTCTGTCTTGGCGAAAACGACCTTACTAAGGGCCTCATCTCGGGGCTCGCGGCTCGCGTCGCAAGCTCCTCCTCCCCTTATGGCCTGGCTATTCGGCACGCGCCGTAGACACATACCGCGGGTCTTCGGCTTTGCAGTCGGGGTGGTTGGAGCCGGAGACGATTCCGGCTACGGACGGGCGCGCCAGCGACGAGAAGAACTCGTCCGTCGGTCGAGAGGTGAGCGGCGGCAGTGACACTTCGTGATCGAATAGAGCGATCTCGGAGAGGAAGTGGCTGAAGCCGCGGGGAATGGCCGGTCGCAGCCGAACGTAGCGCACCGCGTCGGCGGGAAGCGGGATGATGCGGCTCTTGAAGTGCGCCCCTTCCACGCGCGGCATCTCGGCGAACGGACGGAAAGTTTGGCCGTCGAGCGACGCCTCGAGGATGAAGTAGTCGTGCGTATCGGCCTGCAAGTACGCGCTCTTCAGTGTGCGCGCCTCGCCCAGATCGAGCGTCAGGTGCGGGCAACCGCCGCTCATCACGGCCCCGACCGGATTCGAGACGTGCGATTCCTCGGGAGCAATTCGGCGGTCCAGCGCGCGTTCGGGCGCCCACACGCCCCGCGCCTCGTAGCTCTTGATCGGCAACGGGTCGGACAATGGCAACGCCGTCATGCCCACACGTCTATCGAGCTCGTCCTCGGGCACGAGCAGCGCCGGATTCGTCGACACCATCATCAACCAGGCGTCGAAGCGCTCGACCGGCGAGCCGTCGGGAGCCTGTTGCGACAGCACCCAGCGCGCGAAGTGTGAATGCATCGGCGCTCGCGCGCCGAGCGAAAGGTAGTTTTCGTAACGGGTAAAGACGTGGGCGCGCACCACGGATTGGGGCAGCACCTTGAGCGGTTCGGAGTACCCGGAAGCAACCCGTCGCCAGGGGTCGAAGTGCGCGCCTTTGCGGCTCACCGCGTCCGTCACGATGATGAAATCGCGCTCAGGGGGATGGGGCGAGAACATCATCCACGGCTGCCACAACCCCAAGGCATGCGTGACCCGGTCCAAGGCCAACGGCATCGGAATCTGCGGGCGATTGGGCCACAAAACGAGGTCGTGGCTCAGACGGGCGCCGCCGACATAAAGCAGCAGCAGCGCCGCCAGCGCATCGAGCCGCCGGGTACGCTTGGACCACGCAACTACCCGCTCCTCTTCACCGGCGGGGTGCCAAAGCAACGGCACGTAGCTGAGCATGGCCACACTGAAGCTGCCGACCTCCAACGTGAGGTAGATGCCCCCGTGCAGCGCCAACATCAGAGCCGCGGCGATGGCATGCGTCCGCTTTCGCGCCCAGGGGCTCAGCAGCAGCAGAGGTAGGACGCCCTCGATGATCAACGTCCCATGGGTGAGCCCGCGCAGAATGAACGGCGGAAACTGACGGATCCAGGCGCCGAGGTTGGTAACCAGCGTCGCCGCGCCGAGCACCTCGGCGACGGCTTGCCCATCGTGCCAACTTTCGCCCGTTTTGGCGCGCATGTTGAAGAAGTAGATGACCGCCAACTGCAAGAGCAGCAGCGGGTAGACGAAGCTGCGAACGGCGGTCGGCGGCGGCTCCGCCGGGGCGTGTGTGCCAACACGACGGGCCCCGAGCCACGCATCCAGCGAAAAGACGGAGCCGACGGGGAGCAGCGTCGAATACAGCGCTTGGCCGTGGAGCACGGCCTCGCCTCCGGTGAACAGCGGCAGCGCGCGCGCGTCGAGCGTGAACAGAACCGGCAGCAGCAGCCATTTCACGTAGCGAGTGCCGTAGCCCGCCGTGAACGCCAGCGTCACCAGCAGGCACGCCCCGAAAATTACGTGCAGGAGGCCAGGGCTTCTCACCCAAAAGAGGGGTCCGGCCTGCCAGGTCACGCCGCGCGCCAACGCGGCGATGGGGTAGGCGCCCGACTCGGTATAGAACAGGTCGAGCACCCCCCAGCGACGCACCACGAACTGAACGCAGCTGGCCCCGAGCGCGATGCGCCACAGGGCCAGACTCTTCAGTGAAACGGTCGCGTAGCGCGACAGTGCCGATAGCAATGTCAGAACATCAGAGGGTCTGAATTACCGTCGTCTGGATGACCGTCGGGTTGATGATCGTCGAGATGACCAGGCAGCTCGTGGACTGGCAGGTGCCGCCGCAGCAGTATTCCGAGCTGCCGCAGCCCGTCTGAGGCTTGCCGCTGATGCCAGTCGACTTGCACACGCGGCAGGTCGGGTCCGAGTTGTAGCAGTAGGGGTTGCTCGCGTTGTTCTTGCACGGGTCGACCGCGTTCGGGACGCAGTTGCCGTTCTTGCACGACTCGGTGCCGTTGCAGCGGTTGCCGTCGTCAGTGCACGTCGTGCCGTCGGTCTCGCGCGTGCAGGCCTCGTTTTCGATGGTGGGCGTGCCGGCGACGCACTTGCCGACGCCGTTGCACGTGTGCTTGGTGACGGTGCGGCTGCGCATGGCCGTCTCGACGCATTCGGTGGCGTAGGCGCATTCGCTCCAAGCGCCGAGCTCGTCGGCGGGACAATCGTCGTTGGTGGTGCACTCGCAGTAGTCGCCGCCCTCGTTGCAGGTGCCGCTGCAGGGGTTGCCGTCGTGGACGGAGCATTCACCGGCGTCGCACGAGTCCGCGCCGTTGCAGAATTTGCCGTCGTCACAGGCGGTTTCGCTGCGCGGAATGCCGCACTCGCCGGTGTCCGGGTTGCACTCGTCCTCGGTGCAGGGGTTGTCGTCGTCGGGACAGTTCAGGTCCTTGCCTTCGCAAAGGTCACCCGCTGCGCCGCCGGCACCAGCGGCTCCGGCTGCGCCGGCTGCACCCGCGGCGGCTCCGCCCGTGGCTCCGCTCGATGCACCAGCGTCAGCGGGCATGCCGCCAGCGTCAGTTGCTCCGTTGGAAGTCGTCGCGCCCGTGTTGGCGCCGCTGCCGCCATCGCCCGTCGTGGAAGAACCGCCGCCTGCCGGATCGGTACCGGTGCCGCTGTCGCTGGAGCAAGCGCTGGCCAAGCTGACAGCGCTGAAAATCATGACGGGCCAAAGTGCGTAGCGTGCCTTCACGGGGAACTCCTATTAAGTCGAAGCGAGAACGAGGTTGGGGACCGCGGAGCCCCCCGACGCCGCAAGCCCCAGGAGACCGTGATCGCGCGGCGCTGTCAATGGCTGCACCGCCGGCGCCGCCTCGTGAGGCGCAGGGTTGGCGACGATGTCGGTATACGCTCGGCCGTTGCTGGAATGAAAGAGATCAGCGCCGGCGCATTGAGGCACAAGGGCTCATTGCTAGGCCCGACTTGGGCGTTTTCCGCGCGCTTTTTCAGGCGTTTCGGTGAGTTTCGAGAGGGTCGCCTGCGCGAGCGGCCGAGTGAAAAAGTCTCGCGACTCGCGCGTACCCACGCGCAGCGCGTGGCGGTCTCGCCGCTTATTCTCGTGGCTCGTGGTCTCACTGGCGATCGTGATCTGGTCTTCCAAGACCGCCCAAGTCGACGCTAGGGGCACTTGAACGTTTCACTACGACGCGTCGCGCCGGTGAGCGGAGCTTGTGCACCGTTCGGTTGCCAAACGCTGCGCTCGTTGATCGCAATGTTCATGGTGCCGCTCTTGCTCACCTCGAACGCGCGCAGGCCCGGCGCCATCGACGAATCCAGCGAGATCACCGAGGGGCCGAACAGTTCGGTGTAAACGGGTCCCGCGGGGTTCATAAGGTCGACGAGGTGCGCGGTGCCGGAGACCAGGTGAAACGCGATGAGCTGCGCGCCCGTTACGTCGGTCACCACGCCGGTTTGCTCGCATTCAGCCAGAGTGAAACCGCCGACGTCGTCGCCCACGAAATCCGTGAGCGTCGTCAACAGCGTAGGCGCGGTGAGGTCGGGGCCTTGGAAGGAGCGCACCACCACGCGGCTGCTCGGTGAGGTGGAACGGAGAGCGGCGTAGAGCTTGTCCTCGTTGCGGGCTTTGACGAAGCGCGGCTGGCCCAAGAAATGATCGAGCATGGTCGAGGTGCCCGCGGTGAGGGCGCCGCCCACGAAGATTTGTAGCGCGTTCAGATCGCAGCCGCTGGACACGCAAGCGCTGCCGATCATCAGGCGCAAACGGCCGCCGAGCGCCCCCGCGTTGACGTCCGACCCGCGGTCACCCGTGAGACCGACGTACGTCTCGCCGGCGTCGGCGGTGAGGCTGTCCACCTCGGTGACGTTGGTCAAATCGCTCGTGTCGAGCACGGTGAGCGCAGAGACGGCTTTGCCGCTCACCACGCGGTGCGAAAGGTACGCCAAGCGATCGTTCAGCACGACCAGTTGATCAGGCTCGGGCGGAGGCAGCGCCGTGGTTCGACCGACGACGAACCATTTGCCAGTGGCTTCGTTGAAGCGCCGCACCTCGAGATCGGCGGCACCGGTCGGGCTGGCTGGATAGGCGCCGGCAGTGAAGACGAACCACGCATGACGAGCGGGGGCCTCGTCGTAGGCAATGGCCGCGACCGGCAGCGCTTCGTTGGCCAGCTCTTTGCCGCTGCGCCCGTTGACGACCGAAAGGTGGCGCACCTTCTTGTCGGTCTGGGTCGCGAGCACCAGCATGCCCGTGGTCGGGTTGGGGCCGGGACCGGGATCCATGCCTGGGTCACCCCCTGCCCCGACGTCACCCCCCGCCCCGACGTCACCGCCCGCCGGCGTGGTTTCGCCGGTGCCGCCCTCGGAGTTGGCCATGCCGCCCGCCGTCGAGTTTTTGCCGCCCTCGGTTGGAGAGGTGCCGGCGTTGGCGCCAGCTCCGGCGCCGTGGGGAACCACGTCGTCGGGAGCATTGATGAGCGAACAAGCGCCGACCAGGATGAAGAGCGAAACGAGCGATGCTGAAGGATGAAGGCGCATGGGGGCTCCGCGCGTCAAAACGCGCCCTCGAGTTGAAGCGTGCCGGTGTGAAGGCCAACCTGCGGCTGTAGCCGCAACCAGCCGCTCGCCGGTCGGTCGACGCTCGGTCGACTCACGTACAAATAAGTGACGACGCCGGCCGAGACGACCGCAGCGCCGATCAACACGTCGGTGACTAGATTGAGCTTCTTGACGCCGTCGTGCAGGTCTTTGGCCCGGACGACGTGCTCGCCATCGTTGGCGGCGTCGAAGTCGCTCTTCTTGCCCAAGGCCAGCGCGCCCACCACGCCCGCGCCCACTGCCAACGCGCCCGTGACGCCGAGGCCGACGTAAACGCCGGTGGGCGTGGGACGGCTGGAGCTACCGGCGGCGCCAGCGCCAACCACAGGGCCCGTGACCGGCGCCGGCGGCTTCAGCTCGAAGGTGTGAGCTTGCGCTGCGCCCGAAACGGCTTCGAGCTCCCACACTGCAGGCTCGTAGCCGGGCGCGGTCGCCGTGATCTTGTGATGGCCGGCGCGCACTCCCACCTCGAGGTGCTGCCCTTCCGGCACGTAGCTGTTGCGAACGGCAGAGCCTGTCACCGGCACGCGCTCGTCGGAGATGCTGACCCCGGGCACGTTGACGTCGATGCTCAGCTTGACGACGCCTGCCTGCAGGGTGCCCAGATCGCGCTGAAATTGCTCGCGCTCTTCGGGCGCCAGCGACGCGGCGCCGCCGGCCAGGTATTTCTGAAACGCGTCGATAGCCTCGCCGTCGCGCTCGAGCTTCATCGCCGTGATGCCGAGGTTGCCCAGGATCTTCCAGGAGGGGGAGGCTTGATAGGCCGCCTTGAACTCGCGGTACGCCTCTTCGTAGCGAGCGCCGTCGGGGTCTTGCAGCGAGTTGACGCCGGCCTGAAAGTGCGCGCGCGCCTGCTCACTGATTTCCCCTTCCTGGGCGCGAACCGAAGGCGCAAGCAACACGACAGAGGTGAACAAGATGAGCGGAGCGATTCGCATGGCGGGTCCCTCGTGGGCTAAGAGAGCGAGTGCCCCACTCTTTCGCGCTCCCTCCACAATTTCAAGCGCGCGCCGCCCCTGACCGGTAATTTCGGCCAGGAGCCCGCGTTGTCGGCCGTTCAGGCGCTGGCGACGCCGGCGTAGAGCGACTCGATGGCCTCGTCCAAGCGCGCAGGCTCGGTGCCGCCGGCTTGAGCCATGTCCGGACGTCCACCGCCGGAGCCGCCGACGATTTGCGCCACGCCCTTGATCAGCTCGCCCGCCTTGTAGCGACCGAGCAGGGGCTTGGCCACCGTCAACACCAGCTGCGCCTTACCCTCGTGCTCGGAGGCGACCAAGACCACGCTGTCGCCCAGCTTGTCGCGCAGCTTCTCGGCCAGCTCGCGCAGCTGCCCGCGATCGGTGACGTCGGTGCGAACACCGAGGACCTTCACGCCCGCGACGTCCCGCGCTTGACCCACCAGGGCGTCGAAGCCACCGCCGCCGCTCATCAGCTTGCGCTGCAGGTCTTCGATCTGCTTGAGCAGCGCCTTTTCGCCGGCCAAAAGCTTTTCGATCTTGTCCGGCAACGCTTGGGTGCTGGCTTTGGCGGCGTGGGCGGCGCGGTTCAAAGTGTCTTCCACCTCGCGCAGGTGCGCGAGCGCGCCGTCGCCGGTGACGGCCTGGATGCGCCGCACTCCCGCCGCCACGCCCACCTCGCTCAAGATCTTGAACAGGCCGATGTCGCCGGTGGCGCGCGCGTGAGTGCCGCCGCACAGCTCCATCGAGTCGCCCATCGTCAACATGCGCACGACGTCTCCGTACTTTTCCTCGAAGATCATCATGGCGCCGCGTTTCCTGGCCTCGTCCATGTTGAGGACGTCGGTTTGCACCGGGAAGTTGCCGAGGGTGCGCTCGTTCACCAAGTCTTCGATTTGCTGAATTTCCGCGGGAGTCAGCGGTTTGTTGTGGGTGAAGTCGAAGCGCAGGCGGTCGGGGCCGACGAGCGAGCCCTTTTGTTGGGCTTGCGGTCCCAGCACCTTGCGCAGTGCCAGGTGCAACAAGTGCGTCGCCGAGTGGTTGCGGCGGATGCGATTGCGGCGCGCTTCGTCGACAGCCAGGGTCGCGGGTTCGCCGACCTTGATGCTGCCCGAGGTGACCTTGCCGCGGTGCACGACCAGGCCCGGCATCGGCTTCTGGGTGTCTTCGACCGTGACCAGCGCCGAAGCCGTCGTGATGACGCCCGCGTCACCGACCTGGCCGCCCGCGGCGCCGTAAAACGGCGTCACGCTGGTCACCACGTCGACGTCGTCTCCAGCCGACGCGCTGTCGACCAGCGCCCCACCCTTCACGATGGCCACGATGGCCGACGAATCGCTGATCTTTTCGTAGCCGGTGAACTTGACGCTGCCCTCGGGTAGCTTGCCGAGCGCCTCGCGGTACACGCCCTCGATGGCTTGGTCCATGCCGCCGAACTCCGAGCGCTTGCGGGCCTCTTCCAGCGCGGCGTCGTAGCCGGCCTGGTCGACCGCAAACCCGCGCTCGGTGCAGATGACTTCCGTCAAATCCAGCGGAAAACCGTAGGTATCGTACAGCTGGAAGGCGTCGGCGCCGGGCAGGGTCTTGGCGGAAGTTTTGGCCATGACCGCGAAGCGATCTTCCAACAGGTTGAGGCCGCGCTCGATGGTTTGGCGGAAGCGCACTTCTTCTGCTTCCACGACCGAAGCGATCAGATCTTGGCGCTGGCGCAGCTCCGGGTATTGGCCGCCCATCAGCTCGATCACGCTCTTGGTCACCTCGTGCAAGAACGGCTTCTCGATGCCCAGGCGGTGGCCGTGGCGAATGGCCCGGCGCATCACACGGCGGAGAACGTACTCGCGCCCGGTGCGATCGGGCATCACGCCGTCGGCGATCATGACCGCGGTGGTGCGCGCGTGGTCGGCGATGACGCGCATGCTGACGTCGTCGGGCGTCATGCTGCCGCCGTATTTCTTGCGTGAAATCTCGGAGGCTTTGTCCACCAGCGAGCGCAAGAGATCGGTGTCGTAGTTGCTGAGCTTGCCCTGCGCAGCCACGCACATGCGCTCGAGCCCCCCGCCGGTGTCGATGCTGGGCGCGGGCAAGGGGTCGAGCTTGGCGACGCCGTCTTTCAGGCTGCGCTCGAATTGCATGAACACCAGGTTCCAAATTTCGCAGTAACCGACGCCTTCCGGCGTTTGCTCTTCGCCGAACTTGGTCGGGTCCACGCCGTTGCCATTGAAGAAGTAGATCTCGCTGCAAGGCCCGCACGGACCCGTGTCCCCCATGGCCCAGAAGTTGTCGGCCATGCCCAAGCCGCGCACTTGCGCGTCGCCGAAGCCGGTCAGCTTCTTCCACAAGTCGCGCGCGAAGGTGTCCTCGGGGATGCCCTCTTCGCCTTTGAAGTAGCTCATCACCAGCCGGTCCTTCGGCAAGTCGAGCTCTTTGGACAAAAAGTCCCAAGCGAAGACGATGGCCTCTTCCTTGAAGTAGTCACCGAAGCTGAAGTTGCCGAGCATCTCGAAGAACGTGTGGTGGCGCGGCGAAGGGCCGACGGCCTCCAAGTCGTTGTGCTTGCCCGAGATGCGGATGCACTTTTGGCTGCTGGTGGCGCGCTTGTAGGCTCGCTTCTCACGACCGGTGAACAGGTCCTTGAACTGGACCATGCCGGCGTTGGCGAACATCAACGTCGGGTCGTTGGGCGGCACCACGGGGCCGCTCTGCACCACTTCGTGGCCGTTGCGAGCGAAGAAACCTAAGAAGGCGCTGCGGAGCTCTGCAGCCGTACGGGTCGACATGATAGGGGCCGGCATTTAGCACGACCCGTAAAGCGCGGCTGCTAGCCTCGACCGACCCGATCAATCCCCTCATTTGCCAGGCGATCGGCCTCCCCGTTCAGCTCGCGCCGGATGTGGGTCAGCTTGACGCTGGTGAAGCGGGAAATCAGCCGCCGCGCCTCCTCGAACAGGGGCCGGAGCCCCGGGCTCTTGACCCGGTATTCGCCCTTCAGCTGCTTGATCAACAGCTCGGAGTCGGCCCGCACCTCGATGCGATCGATGCCCTGGGCCAGCGCGCCCGCCAAACCGAGCAGCACCGCCTTGTACTCGGCGACGTTGTTGGTGGTGTGCCCCAGGAACTCGCTGCCCTTGAACAGCACTTCTCCGCTGGGTGACTTGATGATGGCCCCGATGCCGGCCGGCCCGGGGTTGCCGCGCGCGGCGCCGTCCGTCCACAACACCGCCTCTTCTGCTTTCGCGGTGGGCGGGGGCGACGATTGCGGGCGGGCCATCATGCAACTTCGAACCGCCGCAATGTCAGTCGCGGCGTCGTTCCAAGGCTCGAAGGTAAATGGCTTCGTAGGCTCGCGCAACAACTCCCGAGGCATAGACAGACGCGGCGGCAGCGTGTCCGGCCGCGATTGCGCGAGCACGAGCCGGCGTTGACGAGGCGAGCGCGCTTATCACGTCGAGCCATGCGCGCGCGTCAATAGTAGCGACCTTTGTCGCGCCTTCGACGTCTCGCAGCGGTCCCTGATCCAAAACGGCGCAAGGCACGCCGAGCGCCAACGCCTCGAGCAAGACGATGGGCTGATCGACCTTGCCCCACAGGTCGTCGACGGGAAAAATGACTATGCTGGATGCCGCCAACAGAGCGTGCATGCTGGAAACCCGATCGGTGATGCGCACACGTGACGTTTGAAGCGCCTGCTTCAAATGCGCGGCTTTGCCCGCGGCGGCGGGGGTTTTGTTGCGATAAGCGAACACCACGACCGCGTCGGGCATGATTTGCAGCAGGGGCTCGACCAGGCTGCGCGTCACCTCCGCGCCCGAGCTGACCTCCAAATCTCCCGGATAGAGGACGATGCGATCGGACGGCGCCAGGTCGAGCTCCGCGCGGGCGCGGGCCACGCTGTCTGAGCTGGGCACGGCCAAGCTCGTCGGGACCGGTGGCGGCACCACCGTCACCGGGGGCAGAGCAAAGCCCTCGGCGCGAGCGGCGCGAGCCAAGCTGTCGGCGGTGGCGCGGCTCTGCACCGCGAGCTCGTCGCCGAACACCAACTGGTTCAGCTTCGCAAATTGGCGGGGCGGCGACGCCACGGTCTGCACGATGGGCACGCGCCGCACGGCTTTCAGCGCGCGCGCGACTTGTCCGGTGCGCGGGTTGGGGGCGAACACGAAGTGCCAGAGGTCGTCCTTCGGCCCCGTGAGCAGGCTGAAGGCGGCCCGCGCGTTGTCGAGCACGGCCGGCGCGAAGGCGCCCCCGCTGCGGTACACGGCTCGGCCCACGACGCCCGCCGGCAACAGCGACATGGCCTCGGGCGTGGTCAGCACGACGGCTGAAAAGCCGCGCAGCTCGGCGGCGACGTCGCGCACCAAGCATTTGGTGCCGTCGTGAAACGGCGGCGCAATGGGCTTGGAGACGAACAGCACCCGCGGCATGGGCCGCGCTCATGCCAGAGCGCCCGGGCGAGCGCAAATGCGGGTTCAGAGGCGCGCGGCGGCGACCAACGCGGGCGGGGCGCGGCGCAAGGCGCTGGCGATCGCAGCTTCCAGCACGTCTTTGCGGAGCTGCGCGCTCTTGACCTGATCGTTGGCTTCTTGCTCGCTGGCCTGGGCGCTGGCGCTGCCCGAGACCTTCGCCGCGATCGATTGATCGGGCATGGTGTGGAGGACGTACTCCACCTTGGCCGTGTACACGATGGCGCTGCCTTCACGCGAGGCTTTGAGCGTCTCGACGCTGCCGGTGACCATGACCACCGGGGTTTTGCGGCCGGCGCCGTCGTCCCCTTCTACCAGCACCTTCACGCCCGGTAGCTCTCCCAGCTTTTGCCGAGACGCCTGCGCCAAGTCGGACTCGATGCGCTTGGACTTCACCCCGCTGCCGTTCTTCATGATGCCGAGCTTGACCAGCACCTTGGGCTTGGGTGCCTCCAAGCCTTGGGCTTCCAGCTCGGCCAGGGACGCCTTGATCTGCTTGCGAACGGGCGCGGAACGATCCAAACGGTGCTCTTTGAGCGGCGCGATGGCGCGCGGATCCCCGAACTGTTCCAGGGCCGCGACGGCGGCGGCGCGCACGGAGGCGTTCTCGTCGTCCAAGGCCGCCACCAGGGGCGTGAACGCGGCCGGATCGATGCTCTTGCCCAGTTGCAGCGCGGCCTGAACGCGCACGCGGAAGTCTTTGCTGTCGCGCAGCTGACCTATCAGCTCATCGAGCGCGGGTTGCGCCAACGCTGGCGACGCGAGCAGGAGAAACAACGATGCGAGGGCGGCGCGTCGAGGAAGGGGCAACATCGACAATGGGTGTACTGATCATCTGACGCGCGGCTTCCCTTCTGCAAGGAGCTTCAAGAAGCGCCCATCATTTTCGTGGGGGCATCGCATAGGCGCAACTACATGCGGGAAAACCCACATGCGTGCGATGCGATCACGCAACGTATCGCGGATCTCCCGACTCTTGAGCACCCGCGCCTACATCTCATCAGTGCATGAGTGAGCGCGCTTCATCCTCGAGCGTGGCTTCGTCTCCGGCGCGATAACCCACGTGAACGAAGCGAACGATGCCGCTCTTGTCGACGACGTAGGCGGTCGGCATCGTGGGCGGATCGTAGGCTTTGGCAACCGCCTTGCCGTCGTCCCACGCCACCGGAAAGGTGGCGCCCGTCTCGGCCAGGAAGGCTTTGATGCCCTTCGGGTCGTCGTCCTGGCTGATGCCCACGACCGCCAAGTCGCCGGACATTTTGCTGACCAGCTTTTGGTACGCGGGGAACGATTGCTTGCAGGGCTGGCACCAGGTCGCCCAAAAATCGACGATCAGCACCTTGCCGGCGTAAGCGCCCAGGGTCTGCGAGTGGCCCGAGACGTCACTGAGCTCGAACGCGGGAGCGGGCGCGCCGACCAGTGGATGCGATTCACCCGCCGGGCTGTTGCCCAAACCCCCCGCCCCGCCGGCGCACGCACCGAGCGTCGAGCACCAACCCACGAGCCCAAGCAGCAGCGAGCGCCGCAGCAGCTGCGCGCGCTCGCTCCAGAGCGGAAGAGTCACCGCTTCTTGCCGCCCTTCTTGGGGTCCTCGTCGGGGCAGCCGTCTTCGTCTTCGAAGCCGTTCTTGGTTTCGGCTTCGTCCACGCACTCGTCGTCCGAGTCGAGGATGCCGTCGTTGTCGTTGTCCGGATCCGGGCAGCCGTCCGTGTCCTCGTAGCCGTCGGTGTCCTCGGCCTCGTTCACGCACTTGTCGCGCGAGTCGGGCACGCCGTCGTTGTCGGTGTCGGCCTCGTCCGGGCAGCCGTCGTCGTCCTTGTAGCCGTTCTTGGTCTCGGCTTCGTTCGGGCAGCGGTCGCCGGTGTCGGGGATGCCGTCCTTGTCGTTGTCGGCCTCAGGGCACCCGTCGTGGTCTTCGAAGCCGTCTTGGTCCTCGGCCGCGCTCGGGCACTTGTCGTCCTTGTCCGGAATCGTGTCCAGATCGTTGTCGCGATCGGGGCAGCCGTCACCGTCCTCGTAGCCGTCCTTGTCTTCCGGCTCGGTGGGGCACTGATCGGCGGCGCCCTCGATGCCGTCGCCGTCGCTGTCCTTGCCCTCGGCGACATACAACACGCCGAGCATGGCGCGCACCTTCGGCACGCCGACGCCTTGCACGACGCCGGTACCGCCGCCGAGCGTGAACTGCAGCGGCGAGCTGAGCGGCAAGATCTGCACGCCGGCCAGCACCTCCATCGTGTTCTCACCGGCCTTGGTGCTGAAGCGCGTGGTGCCGAAGCCTTCACCCATCACGCGGAACACCGGGCTCACGCGGTAGGCAGCGCCAAGCGCGTAACGAAATTCAGAGCCCAGGTCGGTGCTGCCGATGACGACCGGTTTCCGGTAAACGCCGGCCAGGTTGCCGCCGAACGAGAAGCCCTGCGTCTCTCCGTCGAAGATGGCGCGCGCGCCGAACGTCGGCAGCTTGTCGCCCATGAACTTGTCTTTGGCAGTGGCTTGGCCGAGCGGCGCGGTGGCGAACACCGTGGCGCCGATCACGAACGGGGTCTTGAGGTCGCCGTACAGGCGGAACTTACCCTCGATTTCCGAGTCGCCCATGCCGACGGCGTTGATGCCCTTCGGCTCGTCGTGGCCGTCGGGCGTGATGCCGACGCCTTTGAGCCACGTCACCGGAATGCGCAAGCCGAGCTGCACGCGCGGCACGATGGTGAACGAGCCGAGGAAGTCGCCGGTCATCATGTTCTCGACGACTTTGACGTCTTGCTGCACGGCGCCCGGCTCGCTGCAGTCGTCGACCTTGAGACAGCTGCGCACGGTCAACGGCTCGAAGGCGTAGTTGACCATGATGCCCGCGCTCCACACCTTCTCGCCGTCGGTGCGAGCGCCGCGCATCGAGAAGTAGTTGCGGGGACCAGGCGCCGCCTGGAACCGTTGCACGCTGATCCCATGGTCGACGCGCTGTTGACCCAAGGCTTGGCCGCTGGTCAGCAGCGAGCCGAGGCCGGCAACGGCGGTGAGCAGCGGCAGCGCGAGACGCGAACGGTATGCGAGCGGGCGACGGCGATGAGTCGAGAGGCTCTTCAACGAGGTTCTCCTGAAGTTTCGAGGGAACGACCGGGGCACGGAAGGGCCCGAGCGGAAGCCATGCTTTCAAACTGCACGAAGAACTGCAATCGCTTTAAGTCGCCGCGCACCCGCGCCCGTACCACGCGTCAGCAGCCGCATTTCCGCTGGCGCCGTACCTGAGCTAGGCTCGGGCGCGCTGTGGCGGTCTGCGTCGGATGTGCGAGCGTGCTGGTGCCCGAAGCGCGGTTTTGCCCGCAGTGCGGGCTCGCCGTACCCAGGCTACGTGAGCGCATTGGTCCCGGCAGCGAGGTCACGCTCGGCGACTTAGGTAAGTGCGTGCTCGGGCACACCATCGGCGAAGGCGGCATGGGCGTCGTTTACCGCGGGTGGCTCTATTACAATCCCGCCGGCCGGTTTGCCGCGAACCCGCCCCACCCCATCGCGCTCAAAGTCCTTCACCCGCTGATCCGGGGCCGCCCGCGCGCCGAGAAGCTCTTCCGTCACGAGGCCGAGGTGCTGGGCAAGCTGGCCCATCCGAACATCGTCCACTACTTCGGCTTGTTCGAGCAGGACCACGAGCTGTGCATCGCCATGGAGCTCGTGCAGGGCGAGTCGCTGGCGGAGTTGTTGCAGCGTGCGAACGCCAAGGGCGGGCCGTTGCCGCGCCTGCCGTACACGCAGGCCTGGCACTACCTGGCGCAGCTGCTGGGTGCGCTCGAAAGCTTGCATGCGCTCGGCATCGTCCACCGGGACGTGAAGAGCGCCAACGTGCTGATTCGCACCGACGACATCGCCAAGCTCACCGATTTCGGCATCTCGCGGCTACCGGCCGAGGCGGCGCGCGAGAGCGGCGGCACCGCACCGGGCACCGGCGCGTACATGCCGCCCGAGCAGGTGATGGGGCAAGCGCTCGACGCGCGGGCGGACCTGTACGCGGCCGCGATCGTGATGTTCGAGATGCTGACCGGCGTCACACCGTTCGACTCGCCCGAGCGCAGCGAGATCATGATCCGCGCGGCTCAGCTCGACGAAGCTCCGCCGCCCGTCAGCCGCCTGATCTTGGGCGCTCCGCCCGCGCTCGATTTGGTGTTCGCTCGAGCGCTGGCCAAGAACCGCGACCTCCGCTACCCGAACGCCCGGGCGCTGGGCGAAGCCTTCCGCACCGCCATGGGCCTGCCCGAGTCCGCCGGCTGGCAAGCCCAAGCCGAGCTGTCGCGGGTGGCCAAGACGCTATCCATGGCCATCGAGCAGGCCCAGGCCAACGCGGCGGCAGCGGCGCCGACCGCTGACGATCTGCCCGCCTTGCCCGAGGCACCGCCAGAGGCCGAGCGCTACGCCACCGACGTGATGACCGCCTTTAAAAAAGGCTGAGGTTGACAGTCTTGCGGGTCGGTGCGAAAGGGACTGCCGCCGCTTGGGTAAAAGGCGGAGTATCAATGCGAAAACGCTCCGTTTTACTGCTTTCGGCCTTCAGCGCCTCGGCTCTCTTTCACTCGCTTCCTTCGCTTGCGCAACCTGCGCCTGAAGCGAAGAAGCCCGCACCCGAGGCAAAACCGGCTGAGCCGAAGCCTGCCGCGGCGCCGGCCCCCGCACCCGCGACGGCGCCTGCTCCGCCGGCTGCGCCTCCGGCCGACGCGCCCCCGCCGGCCGCGGATGCCACGGAGGAGCCCGATGCCGCTCCCGAGCCCGCCGGCTCGTTGCCGCAAGCGCAGCCGGGCTTGAACCCGCTGCCGGTGTGGCCCGAGCCCTCAGAAGACGCAGCCGCGTTGAAGCGTCAGGGAGCCGAGCGCCCCGGTGCGGCCAAGCCGAACGGCGGCAACGCCGTGTTCGCCGAAGACTGGTGGACGCACACGCGACCGGTGCTCGAGTGGCACGGCAGCTTCCGCGCCCGCGGCGAGCTATTTTACAAGTTTCATTTGGGTCGCAATGATCTACCCGAGAGCGCGCTGTTTCCGCGTCCGGCCGATCACTATTACGAGCCGGTCGTCGGTTCGACTTTGAAGTCCGACAGAGCCACGGGGGTGAAGCTGTGCACGCCGAGCGAAACCGGCAGCGGTACTTCCACTGCCTTCAAGGACGCGACGCACGGCTGCGATGACAACACCAACGCGGGCGCGAACCTGCGTTTCCGCCTCGCCCCCGAGTTCCACGTCTCCGACAACCTGCGCGTCCTCACCCAGATCGATCTGCTCGACAACCTGGTGCTGGGCTCTACCCCCAGCGGCTACTCCGTCGACAACGGCAGCGTGGCGGGCCGCGGTGGCTACTCGCCGCTCGGCTTTTTGGACGACGGCACGGCCGCGCCCAACAGCCGCAACAGCCTGCGCGACAGCATCGTGGTCAAGCGGGTGTGGGCCGAGTGGGTGACCCCGGTCGGACAGCTGCGCTTCGGTCGCATGCCGAACCATTGGGGTCTCGGCATGGTCTACAACTCGGGCGACGGTCACGACGACGACTACCAGTCGACCATCGATCGCGCGCAGATCATCAGCGGCGTCAAATCGCTCGACCTGTACGCCTCGGCCGCCCTCGACTTTCCGAATGAAGGCCCCACCAGTGACGCTCTGTCGCTCGAGCGCGGCCAACCGTACGACGTCGCCCAGCTCGACGACGTCAACCAGTACACGTTCACCATCATGCGCAAGAAGAGCCCCGAGCTCATCCGCGCCGCTCTGAACAAGGGCGAAGTGGTGTTGAACGGCGGCTTGCAGGTGCAATACCGGCACCAGCTGCTGGCGAGCGATCTTTCCGGCGCTTGCAGCGCGAAGGACAGCCCCGCCGGGCTGAATTGCCCGAGCGACACGGCCCTCGGCTTCGTGCGCCGCGACGCCAGCATGTGGATGCCCGACTTGTGGGTCCAGCTGCTGTATCGCGGCTTCCGCTTCGAGACCGAAATTGCGACCGTGCAAGGCTCGATCGCCAACGTCTCGAACACGAAAGACACTGACCCCACGAAGCTCGACTACAAGATGCGCAGCTGGGGCTTCGCCAGCGAGATCGAGCAGATGCTGGCCGAGAACAAGCTGCACCTCGGCTTCAAGGCAGGTTGGGCCTCGGGCGACGCCGACGTCGACAGCCTGGCGCCCGGCAGCGGCTTCCAGAATCAGAACGGCGATCACACGATCTCGACGTTCCGCTTCCACCCGAGCTACGGGCTGGATCTCATCCTGTACCGCAACCTGCTGACGCGCGTGCAGGGCACCTACTACCTGCGCCCGAGCGTGAAGTACGACTTCTTGCGCGATCCGAACGGGCAGAAGATCGGCGGCGGCGTCGCCGCGATTTGGTCTCGCGCCAGCGAGTTCATGCAGACCCCCGGCCATGCCCGCGACCTCGGGGTCGAGGTCAACGGCCAGCTGTACTTCCAGAGCAAGGACGGCTCGCTCAATGACGACCCGGGTCGCATGGGCGGCTTCTTCGCCAAGCTCGAGTACGCGGTGCTGTTCCCCATGGCCGGCCTGGGCTACGGCGCCCGCGAGCGCTCCGTGGACACGAACCTGGCTCAGGCGCTCCGACTGTTCCTCGGCGTCAGTTTTTAAGCGGAGCGATCCGGGGCATACTAGCCCCGCGTGACTCCTTCCCTGCTTCATTCGATCGTCGTCGCGGCCCTCTTGGCCGCGGCCTGCGCCAGCGATCCGGCTAGCTCGGACGGGAACGGCGGCGGCGCCGGCGAGCCGTCGACGAGCGCGGGCTCGAGCAACGGTGGCAAAGGCGGCGTCCCCGAAGCCGAATGCCCTGCCGCCAGCAATCCGCCCAGTGCGAAGCGGGAGGTCGAGGTGGGGTTCGTCTCCGCGCAGCTCGTCGACGAGCAGGGCGAGCCGACGTCGTCGGGCTTGGTGCAAATCTGCGGCAAGAACGTGTGCGTCAACGCGCACGTGGGCGACGACGGCAACCTGGCTGAAGACGTCGCCCAATTGCTGGACGACCCCGCGTGCAAATTCGGCGACGGCTTGACCTGGGGCAAGCTGGCAATCCAGCTCGACAAGGGAGACACGGAGCTTGGCACCCTCACGACCGCGCGCCTGCCCGACTTTGCCAACGGCGTGCCGTTCACTCCGGGCAAAGCCATCTCATCGGGCGGCGTCACGCTCACGCTCAGCGCGGACGCCCACGTGGAAATCGACACGTTGACCTACGAGGACGACAGCCAGCGCGGCTTTCGCGCCGTGGAGCTGCCCGAGCCCGCGCTCACCCAGCTGAAGCAGGAGTTCGTGGCCGGCTTTGCGCTGTCGCCCGTCGACACGCGCATTTGCCCGAGCCCGGCCTTGAGCCTGAAAAATACCGGAGATTTGGCGCCCGGTACCGCGCTCGAGCTGTACGTGCTCGGCGTGGACGTGAGCGAAGCCCTGACGCCCTACGGCGAATGGCAAAAGGTCGGCGAAGGCCAAGTCAGCGACGACGGGGCCACGCTCGATTTTCCAGACGGGCTGCCGCTGCTGACCGCCATCGGCGTGCGGGAGAAAGGCTGATGCGGTCGCGCTGCTGGGGCTTGTTGCTCGTAGCAGCGCTCGGCAGCGCCTGCGGCAGCAACGCGCCCGAGGTGCCGAAGGAGCTGCTGGCCGCGGAATCGGGCTGCGCGGCGCCTGACTACCCGAGCGAAGGCTTGGGTACCGAGCCGGGCAACGTCGTCGCGAACGCTTGCTTCGTCGGCTACCGCGCGCCCGATCGCGTCGCGCCGATCGAGGCGCATCGCGAGACCATCGCTTTTTCCGACTACTACGATCCGGCGGGCACGAAAGGCGTCTCGCTGTTGCTGCTCAACACCGCCGCCATCTGGTGCATGGCCTGCGTCGACGAGCATCGCACCCTGCCCGAGCACGCGAGCGAGCTTGGGCCCCAGGGCCTCGTGATCGTGAGCACGCTCTTTCAAGACGCCAAGCGCGACGCCGCCAGCCTGGACGACGTGGAACGATGGATCGCCAATTTTCACACCAACTTCCCGATGGTGGCCGATCCGGGCCTGCAGCTGGACGGCTATGCTCCGTCGGACCTGGCGCCGCTGAACTTGCTGGTCGATCCGCGAAACATGAAAATATTGCGCAAATTCGTGGGCAATCAGAGCACCCTGTGGCCTTACATCGAGTCGGAGCTGAAGGCGCGCTCCGCCGACCGCTGAGCAATGCGTCGGCGCTGGGCCGCGCTTCCGCTGTGCGCTGGGTTGGTCTCGGCGCACGCGCGCGCGCTCGAGCCGGGCGCGGTCGCGGGCGAACCGGTGTTGGTCGACGTGAGCGAGAGCAGCAGCGTCTACTACAACTTCGACAACCGCGACGCGAAGCCGAACCAGGTGGCCACCCGTGCGAACGACAATTTCGGGCTCGTTTACAACCGGCTGAGCGCGCAAGCGACGGCGGGGCATTTGAGCTTGGGGGTCCGGGTCGACAACGTCTGGTTCTATCGCTCGCCCAACGCGACGCAGCTGGCGCTCGACCTGACGAACGACGCGCGGCCGTCTGACGCGCCCAGCTACTTTCGCGGCAAGCTCGGCGAGGCGGGGCTCGAGCTGTCCAATCGCTTCATCGACTGGGTCTATCCGTCGAAGTACTACCTCACCTATTCGCGGCCGGGGTTGGAGGCGACGCTCGGTGACGCCAGCGCGCAGCTCGGCCGCGGCATCGTGCTCAGCGTGCGCAAGCGCGATGAGCTGGGCAGCGACACCACGATTCGCGGCGCCCGTATCAGCGTCAACACCCAGGGCGCCGTGCGGCTCAAGCTCACCGCGCTCGGCGGCGAGCTCAATCCGCTGCGCATCGACGAAGCCAGCGGCCGTTACCTGGGCGTGCCCAGCAGCAGCGGCGCGCTTTCGACCCTGACCGAAGCCGGCATGCCGCGTGCCATTCGCACCGATTTTGCGCCCCTGACCGGCGACTGCGCCACCAGCGCCACCTGCGGCTACGCTCCCGATCGCATCGCCGCCGGCCAAGTCGAGCTTTCCGGCGAGCGCTGGAAGCTGGGCACGCAGGGCTCGGCGCTGTTTCGCGCCGCGCCGCTGAGCGAAGACTTGCTGCGCACCGCTCAGCGCATCGTCACGCTCAGCCAATCGGTGGAGCTGCAGCGCGTGCTACCCGATCTTTCGTTGTACGGAGAGCTCGCCTTTCAGCAGCTGAGCCAGCGCGCCGACAACGCCCGCTTCGATGCCGGCTACGGCGCGTACCTCAGCGCGGCCTACACGCCGAAGGACGTGGCGCTCACGCTCGAGGGCCGACACTACCGGCGTTTGTTTCCGCTTGCCGCCAACGTCAAGCTGGCGCGAGCGCGAGAATTCTCCAGCGTTTCGTACAACCAGGTGCCCACCACCGAGCTGGAAGACAACGACACCGAGTACGAAGGCATGAACACCTGTGTCACCGGCGCCCGCTTGCGCGGAGATTTTACCCTGCGTCGCGGCGTGCGCGCGCTCGGCAGCTTGGCGCACTACCTGACTTACGCCGAATCGGGCGCCAACGATGCGTGCGTCGTCAGCGAGCGGCAATTGAACCGGGTCTACGACCTTTCCTCGGGTTTTGCTCTCGATTCGCGCGATCGCCGCCGGCACCTGGAGGTCGTGCTGGGCGGCAGACTGGACCAAGCGGGGCGCGACTTGGCGCTGCCTGACGGCTCACGCTCGCAGCTGTTTTATAGCGAAGGCTACCTGCGTCACGTGCTCGAGCTGCCGCTCGTCGGCGACTTCAGCTTCAGCCTCACCGGCCGTCACCGCCGGCGCGCGCAGGCCGAAGGCGGCCCCGGTGTGCCTTGGTCCGAGGGCGAAGAAGTGCTGGGCGTGGAATGGGCCGAGCATTCGAGCCTGGGGCTAGGAGCGGAGTACGATACGCGCCCCGGCGTGCCCCACCGCTATTTCAACATCGAGCTGTCCCACCGCCCGACCCCGGCGACGCGCATCGCGTTGTTTGCGGGGCAGCGCCGCGGTGCCTTGCGTTGCGTCGGCGGCATCTGCCGGCTCTATCCACCGTTCGAAGGCGTTCGCCTCGATCTCGCGCTCCGCTTTTAGAGCCAAGCCATGCGCGCGCTCGTCCTCGCCTCAGCCGTGCTCTTCAAAACGGCGCTCGGCGCCGCCGCTGCGCCGCAACCCGCAGCTGCGGGCTCCACCACCGTCGCCCCCGCTTCCGCGGAATCGGTCGCGGCCGCATCTGCGGACGCTGCCGACCCTCCCGCCGAATCCGCAACCACCGCCACGCGCGCCCACTCCGGCGTCTTGCCGGTGGCGGCCGCGGTCGTGCCAGGACTGTTGGTGCGCGGCTCCGGACACTTTGCGCTCCGCCAGCCGCGCACGGCCAGAAATCTGCTGTTGATGGAGGGCGTCGGCCTCGGCTTGTTCTTGGGCGGCGGCCTCACTATCGTGTTCACGGGCGCGTCGCGCTACTTCGTGGCGCCAGCGGCGACGGCCACCATGCTCGGCTTCGGCTTGTTCTCGACCTCGTACTTGGCCGACATCTACGGCACCGTCTCGAACGACGGCGCTGCCGCCCTCAGCCGCTATCGCCCGCCGGCGCGCTGGGAAACCGAGCTGGGCTACCGTCGCATCGAAGACCCCGAGTTTGCCTATCGAGACTTACTGGTCGAGCGCGTTTCACGGCAAATTGGTCCCCTGCGCCTGAGCCCGTCGGGAATTTTTTCGACCCGCGGCGACACCGCCCGCTACCGCATCGAGGGCCAATATCGGCTCGCCGGCAACGTCGACGACCCGCGCCCCCGCGACGTCAGCTTCCTCGATCTCACGCTCGGCTTCGTGCACCAGCGCCACCGCCCGGAGCACTTCTCACGTAGCTCCACCGAGCTCGCGCTGAACGGCCGCTACGATTTTGCGCGGCTCGGGCCAACTCTGCGCGGCGCCTTCTTCGAGCTGGGCGCGGGCTACGCGCTGGCCCGCACCGACTACGATCTTGCCGGTATCAAGGTGCCGGCCGATCTCGAGCACGTGCTGCTCGGCCGCGTCGGCTTCGGCGTCACTCTCCGCGGCGCCAGCGCACCGGGGAGCGAAGCCATCGTGTACTACGACCACCGTCACGACGACTACGTGGCGGGGCTCAAGCTCCGCGGCATCGGTAGCGGCGTCTTGGGTCACTTCGGCGTCGAGGCACGCTGGTTCTTCACTGAAAGCGTCGGCCTGGCGCTCGACGCACAAGCGGGCTCCGCCTACCTCGGCGGCGCTTCTCTGCTCTTTCGAAGCGGCGCCAGCCGCCCGCGCGTCGCTTCGATGCCCCCCACGGAGACGCAGCCATGAAACCGCGCATCGCCCTCGGAACGGCTCTTTTTCTGGCACTTTCGTGCCTGCGACCGAGCGAAGAGCGAGCCTCCGCAGATCTCGAGGTGGGCCAAGCGCAGCAAGGCGTGCTGAGCGTGAACGTGGACGACGGTCTGGCCGCGGTGCGCGCGCTGGACGACAACCAGCTCGTGCTTTGGGGCAGCGCACCCAGCCTTAGCTTCGAGCTGACGGCGTCGGTCGACCGGCAGGTGCGCGTCGACGTGCAGAACTGCTTACCCGATGCCGAGCTTCAGGTGCTCAGCGGCAACGCCGACGTCACGCCGTTGGAAGACAGCGGCACCCCCACGCGCAAGAGCTGGCGGGTGGCACTAACGGCCGGCACCGTCCAGCTCGGGCTCGCGGCGCCCGACACCGATGACACGGAGCCGTTCCGCTTCGCCCTGCTCTCGGATGTCCAAGAAGCCATCGATCGCGTGTCGGACATCTACGACCGCCTGAACGACGTCCACGACCTACGCTTCGTGCTCGGCGCCGGCGACCTCACCTCGCGCGGCACACGAGAGCAGCTGGAGCGCTTCCAGACCGAGCTTTTGCGCCTAAAAATCCCCTATTTTGCGACGCTAGGCAATCACGAGCTCGGCACTCATCCCGACCTCTTTCACGAATATTTCGGCCGCGGCAATTTTCATTTTCGCTTCCACGGCGTCGCCTTCACCCTGCTCGACGACGCGAGCGCCAGCATCGACGCGACCGTGTACGACTGGCTCGACGACTGGCTGGCGGCGTCGCGCCGCGACGTGCACATCGTGGCCATGCACATCCCGCCGGTCGATCCCATCGGCGTGCGCAACGGCTCCATGGCCAGCCGCAACGAGGCCGACAAGCTGCTGGCCCGCCTGGCCGAAGGCCGCGTCGACATGACGCTCTACGGCCACGTCCACTCCTACTACTCGTTCGACAACGCCGGCATCCCCGCCTTCATCTCCGGCGGCGGCGGCGCCATCCCCGAACGCTTCGATCGCATCGGCCGCCACTTCATGGTCTTCGACGTCGACGCCCAAAACGGCGTCACCGCCCGCAGCGTCATCAAAGTCGACTGACGACAGCTCAGCGCGGGGGCTGCCAAACCGCGGCCTGAATCGCAGAAGCTTCTGTAGCGTCGCAGGGCCACCTCGTACGATCGAGATCTTTCACAGGGAGGACGGGAGGACGGGAGGACGAGAAAGAGGCGAGACATTTGGGGGTTCGCGCTGCCGCCTGCGAGTCGGCAGCGCCGCCGCGGGCTTGACCTCTCCCGCTTTCTCTCGAGGGAAATATTTTTGGTTTTGGTCCTCCAGGCTCAGCGGGCTTGGCCTCCAGCTGAGATGGGACCACTGATGAGCGTCCTCCCGTCCTAGGAAGAAACTAAGAGGCCCTCTAACGTTCCAAAAGTGAGTTCGGATCCGAACTCACTTTTGACTTTGGGAGACCCCTCCGGCGCCGGGTTTCATCCCATCAGGCCGGCGGGCGCCCCCGTCATCAGCGGAGGGCGGCGTCGATGTCGTGCTCGATGCTGGCGTGGGCGCCGGTGGTGTAGCCCTCGCGTTGGGCGAGCACGCGGCCGTCGCGGCCAATCAAGACGCTGAATGGCGCCGAAGCGCGCGGATTGTAGAGCGCGACGGCGCGGCTCTCTTGGTCCAGCAGGATCGGGAACGACACGCCCAGGCGCGCTACTTCGGCTTGCACGTCGGCGGTGGAGCCAGGGCCGTCGATCGATACCCCCAGCACGACGAAACCTCGCTCACGGCGCGAGCGGTAGAGGGCGTCCAGGTCCGGCATAGCGCGCAGGCACGGCTTGCAGAACGTGGCCCAAAAGTCGACCAGCACCACGTCTTTGCCAAAGTGATCCGACAGCCGCTCGCTGCCGCCGTCGAGGCGCGGCAGCTCGAAGTCGGGCGGGCGCGCGGCGCTGCTCGTCGCCGGCGCGCCGCTGGGCGCGGCGTTCGGCCCCGCCGCGCTGCACCCTAGCAAGAGCGCACACCCGAGCGCCGCCCACGCTTTCACTGCAGCTTGGCCAGAAGCCGGTCGACGCGCTGCCAGTAGTCGGACGAGTAGCCCATGGTGGCGTCGAGCACCTTCATCGTCTTGGCGTCGACCAACATGTTGAGCGGCGTGGCATCGGAGGTGAAGAACGCGCCCAGCTTGAAGCCCGGATCGAGCAGGAGCGGGAAATCGATGGAGTGCGCAGCGAGCGAGCCCCAATTGTGGAGATCCGAAGGCTTGGCGGGGCCGGAGTTGTTGTCCTCGAACAGGGTTTCGATCAGCTGTACGCCGCGCGGTCCGAAGTCGGCATGCACGCCGTTGCTCTTGATATCGGCCATTTCGGCCCGGCACACCGAGCACCACACCGCCGAAGCGTTGATCCAGATGAGCTTGATGTCGCTGCGGCCGTCGGGATTGTAGTACTCCGACAAGCGCACCTGCTCGAGCTTGCTCACGTCGTAGTTGGCCGCCACCGGATCACGCCAACCCAAGAACGCGAAGTTTTCTAGCGTGGCGTGCACGCCGGTACCGTAGGGACCAGGCGGGTAGTCCAGCTTCTGATAGTTGGGGCCGTCCGTCGCCGCGACCGCGCTGCTGCCGGCGCTGGCCGGGTTGCCTGGTTTGCCCGCGCTGGCTTCGCTCGTGCTGCCCGCGGCTCCCTCGGGGATGACGCCGCCGCTGCCGCCCGCCGGCGTCTCGGCATTGCTGGTGTTGGGGTCGTCGATGGGGGCGCTGGAGCAGGCTGCCAGAAACACGGCGCCGACGGCGAGCCACGCGCTGCTCGCGTTGGGCCGAGCCGGAGCTACCTTGAAAGGAACGCGCATCATCGACCTCGAGGGCTAAAACCTTGTATGAAGGTACCCGCGTGACCCAGAACGTCAAGAAGAGCCGGGCGTCCATGGTTTCGGGCCGCAGCTTCGCGGCGCTTTTGCTGCTCGCCCTCGGAAGCCTGCTGGCGGCGGGCTGCGCCCAGGACAAGCCGCACCCAGCCGGCAACGCGGGCGAAACAGGGGATGCGGGCAGCGCCGGCTGCGCGGGCAGCAGCTGCGCGCCCAGCGGTCGCTTCACCCCTTGCACCGACACCAGCGAATGCGACGAAGCCCACGGCTTCAGCTGCGTCGAAGGCGAGTGTAGCTACGAATGCCAATCACACGCCGACTGCGTGGAGGTCGGCCACTGCGACGCGCGCACGGTAGACGGAGAGCGCAAGAACTTCTGCGTCAGAGACGCCGCGCCGCCGACCCCCGGCGGCCTCTACAGCAGCTGTCCGCTCGGCAGCGAGTGCACCGATCCGGCGTTGTGCATCGGCGCCGGCCCGGGTGATCTGGATGCGTACTGCAGCGTCGACTGCACGAGCGACGACGATTGCGCCACCGGCTACTACTGCGGCACGTTGACGCGCCCGCCCTGCGCCGACGCCTGCGCCGTCAAAGGTCAAAAGACCGACCCGCGCTGCGTCGTCGCCAGCGACATCGGCGCCGGCAAGCCGTTTCACTGCGGCGATTCCGGCGTCGAGCGCAGCGTGTGCCGGCAGCGCGAGTTTTGCTCGCCGTGCAGCTCGGACGCCGACTGCCTGGGCGTTCCCAACCAGATTTGCGCCAAAGACGAGAGCGGCGAGAAGATCTGCACGCGCCTGTGCGACACCGAAACGCACTCGTGCCCGTGGGGCAACGCCGCCACTTGCGGTTACTTCGACGACGAGCTGGGCGAGGCCACCTGCTCCCACCGCTTCGGCTCGTGCCACGGCACCGGACAAACCTGCGAGCCCTGTCGCGGCAACGACGATTGTCCGGGTGGCGGCTGCGCCTCGTCCAGCTTCACCGGCGAGCGCTGGTGCGTGAACTTCTCGACCCGCTGCGAATGCAAAGTCGTCGACGCCACCGGCACCTGCAACGACGGCGGCTGCCCGCCTTCGCCGAGCGGCTTGCCCATCCAGTGCATCGGCACCGAGACGTCTTCGCTGTTCGACATCTGCTACGCCGCCAACAGCGGCAGCCAAACCCAGCTCGGTTCCTCACCGCAGACCGGTTGCTGGGGTCCCGAATAGCCCCGGACGCCTGGCCCGGGTCCGCGGTCTTTTGGCGTTCGAGATCCTAAACCACGAATATCCTGCGAATTTGTGTGGGTCAAAAGGGTACGCAGGGCAGATACCGCCCAGGGCTAGCGGTTCGAGAGCCACCTGGACTAGGTTGTGCATCGCTCTGGGGGTTCGTCCGTCGAACCAACCGCGGAATCTATCCGCGGATATCCTTGGGAATAACTAGAAAGAGGAGTGTCGTATGCGAAAGTTGATTGATTACCGGATCGCCGGTCTCGTGCTCGCTGTGGCGGGGGCCTTTTCCACTCAGGCATGCGACAAAGCGAACGACGCGCTCGGCAACAACGAGTTGCTGAAGCAGTGCGGCCTCACCTGTCCCGACAAGGGCATCGCCGAGGGCAATGCATCGATCTCGGGCATCCAAGGCATCGACGCCTTCTTCGGCTCCGTGGTGAACTTCAACGCCAAGGCGAGCCTGGTGAGCGAGAACATCACCTCCGAGATTGCGAAGATCAATGCTTCGCTCGGGCTGGCCGCCGACGCGCCGGCCGCCGACATCAAGGCCGCCATCATCGCGAAGTTCCACCTCGACGCCAAGGCAGGCTTGAAGATCGCCTACACGCCGGCCAAGTGCGCGGTGTCGGCCAAGGCCACCATCGAAGCGACCGCCAAGTGCGACGCGACGGTCAACCCCGGCAAGGCCGAAGTCACCTGCTCCGGCACGTGCGAAGCCGAAGCCTCGGTCGACGCCAAGTGCGACGCCTCGGCTACGGCGAAGTGCACCGGCACGGCGCCCATGCTGGCTTGCGAAGGCGAGTGCAAAGGCAGCTGCGAGCTCGACGCGGCCGCTTCCTGCTCCGGCACCTGCAAGGGTACCTGCAGCGGCACCTGCTCGGCGACCGACGCCATGGGTCAATGCGCGGGTAGCTGCGACGGCATGTGTACCGGCACCTGCGAAATGGCTGCCAGCGCGGAGTGCAAAGGCAAGTGCAAGGGCGAGTGCACGTACACCCCGCCGGACGGCAAGTGCGAAGCCGGCGCGACGTTGAAGTGCGAAGCGGCGGCCAAGGGCTCCGTGATGTGCAACGGCAAGTGCGAAGGTACCGTCGAACCGCCCATGGCGAGCGCCGAGTGCCAAGCCAGCGCCAAGGCTGACGCTTCCGTCAACGTGGAGTGCACCCCGCCCTCCCTCGACCTGGCGTATCAGTTCGACGCCAAGCTCACCGCAGCCGCCCAGGCTGATGCGCAAGCCAACTTCGAGGCCTTCTTGGTCGGCTTCAAGGGCAGCTTCAGCGCCATCGTGGCCGACCTTGCGCAGAGCAAGGTCGTCCTGCAAGCCGGCGCGGACATCGGCACCAGCGCGAAGGGCGCCGTGTCGGACGCCGTCAGCGCCATCGACGTCACGGCTTCGCTGAAGGTCAGCGTCGGCGTGGGTTGCGCGCTCACCGAGCTCGGCAACGTCGCGACGGCCCTCAAGGCTTCGTCCGACAAGCTCACGGCCAGCGGCAAGGCTGCCGCTGACCTGACCGCGTCGTTCGGTAGCTGAGAACGAACCGACCTCGGTCGGTGAACCACGGCGGCGTGCTTCCTTCGGGAGGCGCGCCGTCGTCGTTTTGTTAGTCCCGATGCCGCCGACGCGACCACAGCGCGTCCGATTCACACTCCCCAGCGTCTGGCTGCTCACACCAGCCCTTGACCTGGCAGCGCCCGGTCGGAAATGTTTAGTGCCATGACTGACGCCGCTCAGCCCAAGCCCAGCCCCCTCGCTTCGCCCGAGCCGTGGAGCCTCGTGGCCGACGATTACACGCTCGAGCTCTTGCCCATGTTCGAGCTTTTTTCGAAAGACGCGCTCGCTTTGGCGCCCACGCCGCCGGGCGCACGTCTGCTCGACGTCGCGGCCGGACCCGGCACGTTGACGCTGCTCGCCGCCGAGTCGGGGCGCTCGCTCTCGGCCATCGATTTTTCGCCGGAGATGGTGAAGAACCTGAAGCGCCGACTGAACGGCGCGCAGCTTGGGGCCGACGTGCGGTTGGGTGACGGGCAAGCCTTGCCCTGGGCGGACGGCGAGTTCGACGCCGCGTTCTCGATGTTCGGGCTGATGTTCTTTCCCGAGCGTGCGCGCGGATTTTCAGAGCTGTACCGCGTGCTCAAGCCGGGCGGCGTCGCCGTCGTCTCCAGCTGGGCACCCTTCGAAGGAATTTTTGCGACCATGATGGCGGCCATGCGCGAGGTGCTACCGGACATTCCCTTCGGCTCCGGCAAAGGACCGCTCGGTGACCCTGAAGAGTTTGCAGCCGAGCTCGCAGCCGCCGGCTTTTCTAACGTGAAGGTCACACCGCAAACGCACACCCTGCCGGGCGGCACCCCGGCCGAGCTGTGGGCGCAAAGCCAACGCACGACGGCCCCCATCGTGCTCTTGAAGCGCCGCTTGGGAGAGGCCAAGTGGGCGGAGGTCACGTCCGGCGTCGTCGAACGCCTGGAAGCTCAATACGGCACGGCCACGGTCGACATCACGACCACCGCGTACCTGGGCTACGGAAAAAAGCCGTAGGCCGGCGCTTTTGGCTTACGCCAAGAGTGTACTGCCCTAAAGCCGCCGGCTCTTCGAGCCGTTCTGCAGGGTTGGCGATGTCCGCGGCTCAGCAACCCAATCCCGTTTCCGTCCTCGATGGAAAATACGCGCTCCTGCGGGAGCTCGGGTCCGGCGGGACCGGTACCGTGTACGAAGCGGAAAACCTGATCGTCGGCAAACGGATCGCCATCAAGCTGATGAAGCCGGAGGCGTTCGCCGAGCCGGACAGCCAGACGCGCTTCGTAGCCGAGGCCCGCGCCGCCGCTCGCATCTCGCACGCCAACGTGGTGGACATCCACGATCTTGGAGTTTCGCGCGACGGCGTGCCGTACATCGTGATGGAGCTGCTGCGCGGCGAGACGCTCGAGAGCGTCATCGACACGCGCGGACCACTGGCGCCCGCGTACGCCTGCGAGCTGTTCCTGCAAGTGTTGGCGGGGCTGTCCGCGGCGCACGCCCAGGGCATCGTGCACTGCGACCTGAAGCCGGCCAACGTGCTCGTCACGCATCCCCGGCCCGACCGTCCCCTGGTCAAAGTGCTCGATTTCGGCATCGCGCGCGGCGTGGAAGCGGCCCACAACGCCGACCAAGTCGTGATGGGCACGCCCATGTACATGGCGCCCGAGCAAGTGACGGGCGACGCGGTCGACTTTCGCACCGACGTCTACCAAGCGTGCGCGATGTTGTTCGCCATGTTGGCCGGTAGTGATCCGTTCGAGGCGAGCACGGCGCGCGAGGTGATGAAGCTGGTGGCCAAGGGTCGCCACAAAGATTTGCAAGCGCTGGTGCCCGAGCTACCGACGGAGCTCGTGGCCGTCGTCAAAGACGGCATGGCCGTCAAGCCGCGCGACCGCATCCAAAGCGCGGAAGAGCTGGCGGAGCGCCTGCGCCCGTTCGTCAGCGCCCAGCACTTCGTGTCGCTGGTGCCGCAAGACCGTCAGGGGTCGGGTCAACCGATTCCGCTGATCATCGCCCCCACGCCCGTGGCCATCGCCGGGAGCCCCTCGGCGCGCCCGGCCGCGACCGCGTCCGTGATTCCCGTTCACATGCCGCGCGTGGCGCGCATGACCGATTCGCTGCTGGTCTCGCCGCGCATCCCGCGCGCGCCCAGCACCCCCAAGCTGCAGCTGGGCCAAGACTTCATGCCCATGCCGGGCGACCCCGACTACCAGGCCCTGCAAGACGCCCGCCGCTCCCAGACCCACATGCCCCGGCGTCGGTCGACTTTTCGACGCGATGTCATGCCGGCCCTGGTGGCGACCGGCATCGGTTTCGGGCTGGGCGTCGTCCTGGCCTGGTCGGCGGGTCTGCTGTAGGGCCGGTTTCGCAGCGGTTGCGGTCACCTGCGGCCGTGCAGCTTGCGAACAGCTGCGGCAGTAGTATGACGGCCGCGCCATGAGTCAGGAAACGTTTCAGGTCCCCCAGCGCGAGATCGGCGCGGATGATCCCGTGCCGGGTGTGAAGAACGTCATCCTGGTGATGAGCGGTAAAGGCGGCGTGGGCAAGAGCACGGTCGCCACCAACCTGGCGCTGGCGCTCAAGTCGTTCGGCTTGAAGGTGGGTCTGCTCGACGCCGACATCTACGGCCCCAGCATTCCGACCATGCTCGGCATCAGCGGGCAGCCCATGAGCGACGGCAAGCGCATCCAGCCGCTCGAGCGCTTCGGCGTGAAGCTGATGAGCATCGGCTTTTTGCTGGAAGACTCCAAGAGCGCGGTGGTTTGGCGCGGCCCCATGTTGCACGGCGCTTTGCTGCAATTCTTGAAGGACGTCGACTGGGGCGACTTGGATTTTCTGCTCTTGGATCTGCCGCCCGGCACCGGTGACATCGCCCTCACTTTGTCACAGCGCGTGCGCTCGAACGGCGCCGTGATCGTGACCACGCCGCAAGAAGTCGCGTTGCAGGACGTGTACAAGTCGGTCTCGATGAACCAGAAGGTCGGCATTCCGATCGTCGGCGTCGTCGAAAACGAGAGCTATTTCGTGTGCGGCAAGTGCAACGAGAAGCACGAGCTGTTCGGCTCCGGCGGCGGGCAAAAGATTGCCGACTTTGCCGGGGCGCCCCTCTTGGGTCAGATCCCGCTCTTCCCCGAGGTGCGCAAATGGGGCGACGCGGGTGTCCCGGTCGTCGAGGCCGCCCCCGGCTCCCCGCCAGCAGAAGCCTTCACGGCCGTCGCGCGTGGCCTCATCAACAGCCTGAATGCCACAGCCGCCGCCGCGGTACTGAACATCGATCGGAGCGGCGGCCAAAATCGCCACCTACCAATCACTCGTTAGCCACTTTCCCACCCCAGCTCCCCCTTCACATTCGCCTTCCCCCCGACTGCCGAAGCGCGCCCCAATTGGCAGGCGCCCTGAGGCACGATATACGCCGCCGAGCCACCCCATGACCGCCCCTGAAACCGAAACCGTGACCGAGCAAGCCGACAGCCAAGCGGGCGACACCACGTCTGGGGAACCGAACGGCGGCGCACCCGCGGCCGAGGCAGCCGCGAGCGAAGAGTCGAGCGCGGCGGAAGCACCTGCCGGGGACGACGGCAGCGACGCCGGCGAAGACGACGGCGAAGAGGGCGACAGCGAAGCGCCCGAAGCCGGCGAGGCGACCGCGGCCGACGGCAGCGTCGTCCCGGGCGCGCCGAAGAAGAAGCGCCGCCGCCGCAAGAAGAAGAAGCCGAGCGAGCACGCTGCCGCGGCCGGAAAAGAAGGCGAGCACGCCCGCCACAAGCCGCACCGCGCCAGCGACCGCGCCCCGTTCCACGTGGGTGAAGAGGTGTTCGGCAAAGTCACCGCGGTGCTCGACACCGCGGTGATGATCGATCTGTCCGGCAAAGCGCTGGCCATCTTCGACCGCTCGGAGATGGAAGCCGACGACCTGGTGCCGTCCATCGGCGACCGCTTCGTCGCCCGCGTTCACAACGACGGCATTCGCGGCGGCCTCGTCGTTTTGTCGCGGAAACCCCTGCGCGAAGAGGAAATCAAGCCCAAGGTCGAGCAAGCCCACAAGGACGGCACGCTCGTCAGCGGCTTGATCACCGGCGTGATCAAGGGCGGCATCGAGGTCGACATCTACGGCCTGCGCGCGTTCGCCCCCGCCTCCGGCATGGATCTGCATCCGCAGAACGCGAATTTCGCGTCCTTGGTCGGGCAGCGCCTGGAGTTCAAGGTCGTGCAGTACGAGAAGGCGGGCCGCGACGTCGTCGTCACGCGCCGCCCCATGCTCGAGGCCGAAGCGCATGAGCGGCGCAAGCACGCCCTAACGCTGTTGCAAGAAGGCGCCGTCATGCAGGGCGTCGTACGCACCGTCGTCGAGTGGGGCGCCTTCGTGGCCCTGCCGGAAGCCGAAAACCTCGAAGGCTTGGTGCACGTCACCGAAGCCAGCCACGACCCGCGCACGCCCCTGAACGAGATCGTGAAACCGGGCGAAAAGCTCGAGGTCAAGATCATCAAGATCGACGAGAAGGGCAAGATCTGGCTGAGCCGCAAGGCGCTGATCGCCGATCCGTGGGGCGAGGCGCGGCAGAAGTTCGCGCGCGGCAGCCGCCACACCGGCAAGGTCACGCGGCTCGAGCGCTTCGGCGCCTTCGTCGAGATCGAGCCGGGCATCGAAGGCTTGGTCCACGTGGCCGATTTGGCCTTCGATCGCGTCGAGCACGCCAAAGACATCCTCAAAGAGGGTCAAGAGCTCGAAGTCATCGTCTCGAACTTCGACATGCGCAGCAAGAAGGTGACGCTGCTGCCGGCTCCCACCGGCGAGCGCGCCAACGAGCCGGTTCAGCGCATCGAGCGCGGCGCCTTGATCAAGGTCGAGGTCGTCAAGGCCGACGCCCCGGGCTTGATCGTGCGCGTGCTGGGCGTGATGGGACGGCAGTCGCGCGGCTTCATCCCCGCCGGTCAAACCGGCACGCAGCGCGGCACCGATCTGCGCAAGCACTTCAAGGCCGGCAAGGTGCTGGACACCAAGGTCCTCGACGTCGATCCGCGCACCGGTGAGCCCAAGCTCAGCATCAAGGGCCACGCCGAAGAAGAAGAGCGGCGCGCGCACAAAGAGTATCGCCAGAAGCTCAAAGCCGAAGGCGGCTTCGGTACGCTCGGAGACTTGCTCAAGCAGCGGCTCTCGGGCGCGACGCGAGAAGACTAGGTTCTTCTCGTTCTCCTGCTTGCCCTGGCCCGGGGGCAGCGAGAGGCCTCGAGATCCGAGCGACTCGGTGTGGCATCGACGGAAACGTCCGCTGAAGCTGGCCAATCTGGCTACTTTTGGGCAGCGGAATGCGTGTGCGCTTGATTTGTTCGCCGCGCCATGAAAAGCCCAATTGAAGGGCGATGACTGACAAGCGATCCGAGAGCGAACGTGTGAGCGCCAGGCCCCCTCTGCCGTCCATCGCACCGCCAACCGACGAAATCGACTCCGAATGGGGGGCTGAAGAGCTTCCCGCCCCCGCGCGCGTCCCACAGACGAGCGCAGCGGCGCCGTCCTCGCCGCCTCAAGCGGCGCCGTCCTCCCCTCCCCAGGCGGCGCCGTCCTCGCCGCCGCAAGCAGCGTCGCCCGCGCCCCGCCCGTCGTCGAACCCGGCCGGTCCCATCAAGACGCCGGTGCCGCGCGCTTCGGCAGCGCCCCGCCCCGCCTCGTCGCGACCGTCGGCAACCGAGACGCCGCTGGCGGCACCATCCACGCGACCTTCGGCGCTGGCCACGCCGCTCGTGGCCGCCTCTTCGCCACCGTCGGCGGTCACGACCCCGCTCATCAACGCGCCCGCGCCAGGGACGCCGCTGGTAGCCAGCCAGAGCCCGCATCGTAAACAAACGCTGCTCGGCATCGCCCCCGTCGTCCCCTCGCGCTCCGAGCCGCCGACGGCAACACCGGCGCCGGCGCAGCGCTCCGAGCCGCCCGTCACTCGTGGCGAAAACATCGTAGTCCCGCCCGCGGCGAGCCGCGCCGCCAAGAACCCGCTGGGCAGTCAAACCTTGCTCGGCATCGCGCCGGTCGTCCCGCAACCAGCCGCCGCGCCGGTGACGGCTCCGCCCGAAGCCGCTGCGACCAAACCCGCTGAACCGGAGCCCACCGCACCGGAGCCGGCTGCGACCGAAGCCGCCGCGACCGAAGCCGTCTCATCGGTCCCCAGCATCGTCACTCCGTCCGCTCTCGCCACCGACGCGCCCACCACCACCGACGTGACCGACGACGTGCCGGGGCCGGCGCCGGTGAAGAAAGCGGAGCCACGCCGCGCCGCCGTTGCTGCACTCAGCAACAGTCACGACGAGCTCCCCGAGCTCAAGCCCAAGCGCTCGCGCTGGCCGTTGCTGCTTGGTGTGGCGGCTGCGCTCGGGCTCGGCGTCGTCGGCTTGCGCCAACTCGATCGCGCGCCCACCCCCGTGCCGCCAGAGCTGGCTCGGCCCGTCAACGCCGCCAAGCCTGCGGCCAAGACGACGACCGTCATCCCCAAGAGCGACGAAGGCGATGACGACGACGATCCCAACACCGGCACGGAACAACAGCCCGACCCGCTGCCCCCCGACGCCGAGCCGGTGAACGGCAAAGCCAAAGCCGAAGCCGCCAACCCCCCGACGCCACCCGCGGCCGCGCCTTCAGCCGCTGCGGCCCCTAGCGCCGCCGCCGCTCCGGCTACGAGCGCAGTCGCCGCTCCGGCTACGAGCGCAGTCGCAGCCGGCTCGGGCGCCACCATCCCCATCACCATCACGAGCGATCCGCCTGGCGCTCGCCTGTTCTGGAAAGGCAAAGAGCAGGGCACCACTCCTTTCGTACTGGAATTCCCCGCCGGCGAGCGGCACTCGTACGAGATGGGCCTACCTGGCTACACCGTCCGCAAAGTCGTGATCGATGGCTCCAAAACCGAGATTAATATCGGAATGAAGCCTGACTCCACAGCAAGTAGTGGCGCAAAGGCGCGGAAATAATAAGCTTCTGACGAATCAACAAAGCTCCTCGCCCGCCCAAGCGCTCGGCTGGCTCGGCTGTCCAACCGGGGAGCGATGCATTATCGTGAGCGTCCGACCGGAGAATTCGCGTGGTTACTTCCGCGCGCCAGCAGTTGCCTGAGCGTACCGATCGAGAGCTCGTCACCGCCGCCCGCGAAGGCGACGCGGAGGCATTTGGGCTCTTGGTCCGCCGCCATCAGCGCCGCGTTTACCGCCTCGCCGTCCATCTGCTCAAGAGCGCCGCGGAGGCCGAGGACGTGACACAGGACACGTTCGTGCGCGCTTACGGGGCGCTCGACCGCTTCGACGGCCGCAGCGAGCCCTTCACGTGGATCTACCGCATCTGCGTGAACCTTTCGCTCAACGCGCTCCGCTCTCGCAAGACGCGCCGCGCCTCGTCGCCCGATGACCCACGCATCGAGGGGCTGCTGGTCGACAACCGCCCCGCTGGCGGCAGCCCTGCGCGCAGCACCGCCGACAAACAGCTCGGCCGCGCCTTGGTCGAAGGCATCGACGAGCTGTCCGACACCTTGCGCACCACGCTGGTGCTCGTGTGCATCGACGGCCTCAGCCACGCCGAAGCGGGCGAAGTACTGGGCTGCCCCGAAGGCACCGTCGCCTGGCGGGTGCACGAAGCGCGCAAGAAGCTGCGCTCGAGACTTTCCGAACGCGGGTTCGACGACGACGACCTCGAGGGCAAGGAATGAGCGAACCCACCGTCAAGCTGCCGCGCAATGCGGAGGAGCTGCTGCGCGAATTTCCCACCGCGGAGCCCGATTTCGAGGCGCAAGCGCGCGCCATCGAGGCTCGCTTGAAGGGCTCTCCGGGCGGCGTTGTTTTCGACGACCTGCTGAGAGCCCCCGAGCTTGCTGCGGAGCCTGGCGAGCCGCCGCTTCCCTCCTCGGTGCGCAGCGCGGTGCCCAAGAGCAACTTCGCCGAGATGGCGCGCAAGAGCGTGCAGAAGAAAGACGACTCGGTCGAGCTCGCCAAAGAGTTGCTCGCCGCCGCCGCGCAGAACCGGCGCCCCAACGCCGAGATGGTCGAGCGCGTGCGCGCCGCCGGGCGCACCGCCACCGGCACGCCCCTGCCGGCGAGCGAACGCGGCGGCGAAGAAGCGCAACGCTCCAGCGGCGTCGTGGCCCGCGCCGCCGCCGCGGAACGCCCTGCGGTAGCCGCAGCCGCAGCGACCAACCATCGCGGCACCATCATCGGTGTTGCCGGCGGTCTGTTGGCTCTGGCCGCATGCGTGGCGCTATTCGTGCGTTCGAGCGGCGAGGACAGCCGTACCAGGGCCGCGCTCGAGGCCCAAAAGGCAGCCGAGGCGCCGGTGGCGGCCCCAGCGAAAGCCCAGCCCGCTCGCCCTACGCCCCCCGTGAACGATGGCGTGCTCACCCCCGAAGCGCTCGCCGCCGCACCGACTCCCGCCGCGGCCGCTCACGAAGCCGCCAAGAGCGCGGCGCCCAAGGGCGGCGCGGCGGTTGCGGCACCGGGCGCCTTGGCTGCTCCCAAGTTGGCGCCCAGCACCGGGGCCAAACCGGAAACGGTCGTGCTGCAGGACGATCCGCAACCGGTGCAGGCCCCACCCGTTGAGCACAAAGCCGAGCCCACGCCCGAGCCTGCGCTCAAGCCGGCCGAGGGCAACACCGGCAGCGTGCCGCTCAATCCTTCCGCGGGTGCGCTCAGCACCGCTCTCGGCAGCGTGCGCAGCGGCGCTCAAGCTTGCTTGGCAGGCCAAACGGAGCCGGTCACCGCCGTTGTCACTTTTGGCTCGGACGGCCACGTGCTGCGCGTCAGCGCCGGCGGCCCTTCCGGCGCATGCATCCAAGCCGCGCTGTCGAAAGCTCACGTCGCGCCCTTCGCCAAGGATTCGTTCAGCGCGACGACGACGATCAGACCGCCGTAGGCGGTCTGATCGTGCTTGGGTTTTCTTGTTCCCTCCGTGCCTTGCCCCGACGTCCTGCGACCTTCTCGGGCTGAACCGCAGCGGGCGCTCGGCCTCGCCGAGTTTCTTTCACTCCGGTCTTCTATTTCGATCGTGATCTGCTCTCGCCAAGGTGTGGGTGAGGGCGATCCGGCTCGCACGCGAGCGTGCTCGCGATCGCCGTACAGGTAGTGGATGGCTCGAGCGGCGAGAGCAGCAACGTGCTGACGGATGGGCCCGCAGCAGACGCACGGCTCGCAGCAGACGCACGGCTCGCAGCAGACGCACGGCTCGCAGCCGGCGCGCGGCTCGCAGCCGGCGCGCGGTTCGCAGCAGACCTACGGCTCGCAGCGGCCGCACGGATGGCAGCAGACTGACGGCTCGCGGCAGACTTGCGACTCGCAGCCGGCGCACGCTTCGCGGACGTGCATCACGACGTGCGTCCGCCCGCTGTTGCCGATCTCCCGCTGCCCCCGTGCGCCTTCGCTCTCCCCTTCCCCTTTCCTCGCGCTCGCGCCACGGTCGGTGAGGGCGGCCCGGGTCGGGGTAGGTCTGGCCTGCGCGCGGCGCGCGCGGGCGAAGGCCGCGCCCCAAACCGGGCCTATCGGTCCAGCGGGGCAGCGCGCGCCGCCTCGCCCCGCCAACGTGAATTCAGCGGGCGCCCACCCCACGGCGGCAGTCGCCTAGCTTCTCGTGGGCACGGGCGCGTTTACGGATACGCTTACGGGGGTTGAAGCGGTTGACAACCTGGGCACCATTCGTCATAGTCCCCGCCCTCTCGGCCGAACCGTGGGCCGAGCTTTTTTCGAGGTAGTTCCCGATGGTTTCTTCGACGAGGCAGACAGAACGACGCCGAGCAATTCGTGCCCGCGCCTTTGGCAAGGGTAAGAAGCTCGAGCAGACCCCCAAGTTTCCCGTGCACCCCGAAGGGTACGACGCGAAAAAGGCCGACTCGAAGAAAGCCGCTAGCTGAGCCATGGCCAATCATCCGTCTGCAGAGAAGCGAAACCGTCAGCGCATCGTGCGCACCGAGCGCAACCGCGCCGCCAAGAGCGCGCTCCGCGGCGCCGTCAAGAAGGCCCGCGCTGCCGCCGCCGGTGGCGACGCCGCCAAGGCGAAGAGCAGCGTAGCGACCGCCGAGAAGGCGCTCGCGAAGGCCGCCAGCAAGGGTGTCATTCACCCCCGCACGGCCGCTCGCACCACTTCGCGCATCGCGAAGGCGTTGGCGAAATCCGCCAAGGCCTGAAAAAGCTTCGGCGAACGATGCTAGCCTCCGGTTGTGGCGCGCAAACTGCGCGCTGCATCCCGGAGAGGCATGTCGTTCGATAGTGGGAAACAGCCGCCCGACGAGCTCGACTTGCTCGTCGGCTCCACCGTCGCAGGCAAGTATCACATCGATCGCCTGATCGGCCGCGGTGGTATGGGCGCCGTGTTTCAAGCCACGAACGCGGCCATCGGCAAGCGCGTGGCCTTGAAGTTTTTGGGAGCGCTGACCAGCCGCGACAGCGACGCAGCCACGCGTTTTCAGCGCGAAGCGGAGGCGGCCAGCTTGGCCGAGAGCCCGCACATCGTGCAGATCTTCGACTCCGGCCGGAGCGAGCAAGGCTTGCCGTTTCTGGTCATGGAGCTGCTCACCGGCGAAGACCTGCGGGCGCGCCTGCAGCGCGAAGGCAAGCTCGACTCGGAGACGACGGTCCGCCTTGGCGTGCAGATTTTGAAGGCGCTCCGGCAGGCGCACGCCGCCGGCATCGTGCATCGCGATTTGAAGCCGGACAACGTATTCCTGTGCCGGCGCGACGACGAGCCCAGCTTCGTCAAGCTCGTCGACTTCGGCATCTCCAAGCTGCAGCAGCAACCCGGCGTCGACACCTTGACGCACAAGGGCGCGGTTCTGGGCACCGCCTTTTACATGTCGCCCGAGCAAGCGCAGTCGTTCCCCGACATCGACGGCCGCACCGACTTGTTCAGCGTCGGCGCCATCCTGTACGAAATGCTCACTGGCGAGCGGCCCTACTCCGCGCCGACCTACGAAGCGGTGCTGATCGCCATTTGCACGCGCGACGCTCCGGACGTGCGCGTGCTTGCGCCTCAGGTTCCCGAAAAGCTGGCCCGCGTCGTGGCCCGCGCGTTGCGCCGCGAGCGCGACGAGCGTTACGCGACGGCGCAAGACATGCTCAGTGAGCTCGAAGCCGCGCTGCGCGAAAGTCGCGCGCTCTCCACGAAGACGCGCGCCACGGCGGGCGTGTGGCTGGATGCGGGCCAACGAAAGAGCAACCATGCCGGTCGCTTCCGCACGGTGGTGTTCGCGATCGTCGCCGCGCTCGGCGGGTTCGCGGTGGCAACGTACCTCGTCGCACGCAGCGCCACCTCTCGGCCGCAGCCCGACCCGCCCAAAACCACCGTACTTGCCGGGGTCGCGCCGGCCGATTCCGCGGCCGCTCTCGCCCCCATCGTCCCGACGCCGTCAGTCGTACCGCTGGCACCAAGCGCCGCCGAAAAGCCGAGGGTGGCGGTCGCTCCCGCGCGCAGCCACGAAGCGCTCAAGCCCGGCTCCAAGAAGCCACTGCCGGCAACCTCCGCGGGCGTCGCCGGTAGTCTGGGGCTGAGCACCCGCGAGCCATAGGACCGACCGCGCGCTCCGGCGCACGTTTCGCCCCGCCTAGCGCGCCCGTCCATCGCAAGCACGAAATCCGGCTGAAGGTCCCCGGCCAGCTGTGATAGCCGTGGGGGCTCTTGGCTCGTCTTGGCGGTTTCGTTCGCAGGCTGGGGCTCTTGCCGCTCGCTTGCTCGGCGCTCGGCGCGGCGCCGGCTTTCGCGCAAGTGCCAGCCCCTGCCCCCGCTGCGCCGCCGCCGGCCGCACCCGACGCCCCCGACCAAGCCACGCTCGACGCCCGCCGCCATTTCAAAGCCGGAACCAAGCTGTACCGCGACGGAAACTACGGCGGCGCGCTGGCCGAGTTCGAGGAAGCGTACCGACTCAAGCCGGGCGTCGGCTCGCTGCAAAACGTGGCGCTCAGCCAAAAGGGCTTGTTCCGCTACGCCGAGGCCGCCGCCACGCTCGAGCAACTGCTGAGCCAGCACGGCGCCGAGCTGAGCGAAGGCGAGCGCCAAGCCGTGAACGAGGCGCTGAGCGAGCTGAAGGGTCTGGTCGCGAGCGTGAAGCTACGAGTGGTTCCGGAAGGCGCGCGCGTGCTGCTCGACGGACGAAGCCTGGCGCCCGGCGAATGGGCGGGGCCCTTGGTGCTCAACGTCGGCGAGCACGTGCTCAGCGTCGACGCGCCGGGCTACAGCCCCGAGCGGCGCATGGTGCGAGTCGCCGGCGGTCAACGTGAGCTACCGGTCGACGTGACGTTGCGCTGCGTGGCCGGCTTCGTCGACGTAACCAGCAATGATCCGACCGCCAACATTGCCATCGACGGCTTGCCGAAGGCACGGCGCGCTTACAAGGGGCCGGTCGAGCCCGACACCGACCATTTGGTGCAAGTTTACCGCGAGGGCGTCGAGCCCTTCGAGCAGACATTTCAGGTCGGCGTGTGCAAGACCATCGGCATCCACGCGCAGTTGGAGGGCTTGGACGGCGCGCCCCCCGCCGACGCGAGCGACGCTCGAAACAGCCTGCCCGGCGCGCCACCCAAGCGCGTCCAAAAGGGCTTCTTTGGCTTGTTGTCGCTCGACCTCTTGGGGTTGTCCAAGCAACCGTTGAACTTGGCCAAAGCCCAGAGCGGCGGCGGCTTCGGTGCGCTCGGGTTGCGTGCCGGCTACCGCTTGTCCAATCCGGTCGCGCTCGCGCTGCGGCTGGATGCCGGCGTCCTGCAGGCGGAAGGCGCGTACGACGAGGCCAACATGGCGAGCCGCGACTACTCGTTGTCGTCCGTCCATTTCGGCCCAGACTTGAAGCTGATGACCACGGGCGAACGCTTGCGCTTCGTGGCAACGTTTGGGGCGGGCATCGTTCACCACCGGCTCTCGGTGAGCAAAGTCGCCCCCGACGAGGTGCGCGGCGTGGACCCCTACTTCGCGCTCGAGCTCGGGCTCGGCTTCAACTACCGCCAGTTTCTGGGCGAGCTAGGGCTGATGGCGCTGATTGACGGCAGCACCGCCCTGCAAAAGGGCTTCAGCGACGAGAGCAACCGAGCCTTGACCCGCGATCTTGGAACCACGCTGCCCATGATCGGCATTGGTCTGCGCGGCGGCTTCTCGCAGTGGCGCCCCGCGCGCTGACGCAGGCCCTATCGGGCGCCCCCGTGTGGCTCCGCCGCCGCGGCAGAATTTGCGCCCAGTAAACGGTCGGTTCGCTCCACGTCTGGGGCTTTTCTAGGGGGTTTCTGCTAGGTACAGTAGGCCATGGCGCTCGACTCCACCTCCATCGAAACGCACGCTGTCGAAACCCGCACCTTCGAGCCCAGCGCCGAGTTCGTCGCGCGCGCGCGCTGCAGCCGCAGCCAATACGAGGCCCTCTACAAAGAGAGCCTCGAGTCTCCGGAGACGTTCTGGAAGCGCGAAACCGCCGACCTGGTCTTCCGTAAACCGTGGACCACGCTGCTCGATTGGAAGCTGCCGCACTCCAAGTGGTTCGTCGGCGCCGAGCTGAACGCCAGCGAGAGCTGCCTCGATCGTCACCTTTCCACCGCCGTCAAAGACAAGCCGGCCATCATCTGGGAGAGCGAGCCGGGCGAGACGCGCGCGCTCAGCTACGCGCAGCTGCACGGCGAGGTCGTCAAGCTGGCGGCGGTGCTGCGCGGGCTGGGCGTCAAGAAGGGTGACCGCGTCGCCATCTACATGGGAATGGTGCCGGAAGCCGCCGTGGCCATGCTGGCCTGCGCGCGCGTCGGTGCGCCGCACACCGTCGTTTTCGGTGGTTTCGCTGCCGAGTCGCTGCGCGACCGCATCAACGACTGCGCGGCCAAGGTGGTGCTGACCCAGGACGGCGCACTCCGACGCGGCAGCGTGGTACCGCTGAAGCAGATCGTCGACAAAGCGTTGGAGGCGACGCCCAGCGTCGAGAAGGTGCTGGTCTACCGCCGCTTGAGCCAGGACAAGCACCCGATCGAGATGAAGCCGGGGCGCGACCTCGACTGGAGCGAAGCGCTGGCGGCGGCCGACGCCAAGCGGGGCCAAGAGCCTGAGATCGTCGCCGCCGAGCATCCGCTGTTCATCCTCTACACCTCCGGCTCGACCGGCAAACCCAAGGGCGTACTGCACACCACCGCTGGCTACCTCGCCGGCACTCACCTCACCTCGAAGTACGTGTTCGATCTGCGGCCCGACGACGTGTACTTCTGCACCGCCGACGTGGGTTGGATCACCGGGCACAGCTACATCGTGTACGGCCCGCTCTCGAACGGCGCGACCTGCTTGATGTACGAGGGCGCGCCGAATCAGCCGGACTGGGGCCGCTTTTGGCAGATCATCGAGAAGCACAAGGTGTCGATTTTGTACACCGCGCCGACGGCCATTCGCGCCTTCATCCGCATGGGCGCCGACTGGCCCGCGAAATACGATCTATCGAGCTTGCGCCTGCTCGGCTCGGTGGGGGAGCCCATCAATCCCGAAGCTTGGATCTGGTACTACGAGCACATCGGCCGCAAAAATTGCCCCATCGTCGACACCTGGTGGCAAACCGAAACCGGCGCCATCATGCTGACCACGCTGCCCGGCGCCCACACCATGAAGCCTGGCGTCGCCGGGCTGCCCTTCTTCGGCGTCGCGCCGGAGGTGGTGACCGCCGACGGTGAGCGCGTGCCCGCCGATCAGGGCGGCTTTTTGGTGCTGCAAAAGCCCTGGCCCAGCATGCTGCGCACGGTTTGGGGGGACGACGAGCGCTACCAAGCTCAGTACTGGGCCGACGTGAAGGGCGCTTACTTCACCGGCGACGGAGCGTACCGCGACCAAGACGGCTACATCCGCGTCGTCGGTCGCGTCGACGACGTGCTCAACGTCTCGGGGCATCGCATCGGCACGGCCGAGATCGAGAGCGCGCTGGTGTCGCACAAAGCCGTGGCCGAAGCCGCCGCGGTGGGACGGGCCGACGAGCTCAAAGGCCAAGCCCTGGTGGTGTTCGTGACCCTCAAGCCCGAGTTCGTCGGTGACGAGAAGATGAAGAAAGAGCTGGGCGAGCACGTCGCCCAAGAAATCGGCAAGTTCGCGCGCCCCGACGACGTGCGCTTCGCCGACGGCCTGCCCAAGACCCGCAGCGGCAAAATCATGCGCCGCCTGCTCAAAGACATCGCCAACGGCCGCGCCTCCCAAGGCGACACCTCCACCCTCGAAGACCCCAACCTGCTGGCCAAGCTGCGCGGCAACGACGAGTAGACCGAACGGACCCAGATTTTTTCACAGGAAGGGCAGAAGGGCAGAAGCCGAGAATTGGGGGGTTCGAAGCGCGCGAGATTCTGCGGAGACTGCGCAGTCTTGCAGCGACAACGTACCTCTCGACCCCAAGATCTTCTGTCCTTCTGATCTTCCTGTGAAAAAATCCGAGTCGTACCAATGACGTAGGGTACCGTTGCCTCGTGCGACCGGTGATTATTGCGGCTGGTAGAGGCAGCCGGTTACGGAACGAGACCGACGACATCCCGAAGACGCTCGTGGAGGTCATGGGGCGGCCCATGCTCGAGTGGATCCTGGAGGCGTTCGAGTCGGCAGGGCTCAAGCGCAAGGACGTCGTGTTCATCTGCGGCTACCGCGCCGAGGTGATCAAGGCGCGCTACCCCGAGTTCACGTACGTCACGAACCACGACTGGCAGAACAACAACATCTTGTTGAGCCTGCTGATGGCGCGTGAGTACCTGGGCAACGGCTTCGTGTCGACCTACGGAGACATCGTCTACGAGGGCGCGGTCGTGCAAAAGCTGGTCAAGTCGAAGGCCGACATTGCGCTCGGCTGCGACACGGCCTGGCGCCGGCGCTACGTCGGCCGCACCCAGCACCCGGAGACCGACGCCGAAAAGCTGCGGGCCGACGGCAAACGCGTGGTCGAGCTCAGCCGCACCATCCCTAGCGAGCAAGCCGACGGCGAATTCATCGGCGTCATGAAGCTTTCGGCGCCCGGCGCGGCCGAGCTGACCCGCGCGTTCGACCAGGCCGAGCGCGCCTACGGCGGAGGCACGTTTCGCGAAGGGCGCAGCTTTCAGAAGGCTTATCTGATCGATCTCTTGTCCGAAATGCTGGAACAAGGCACGCCCATGCAGCGCGAAGACACCTTGGGCGGTTACATGGAGATCGATACCTTGCAAGATCTGTCGATGGCCGAACAGTGGTGGAAAGGGCGCCCGTGACGCTGGCGGTCGACGCGCTCAAAAGCGAGCTGTCCCGCCGCCTGGGCGACACCGATCCCAGTCAAGTCGTGATGGCCTTCGACGGCGACGGCACCCTCTGGAGCGGTGACGTCGGCGAAGATTTGTTCCGCGCCGCCATGCGCGACCGCTTCTTGATCGATGAAGCCCTGCCCGCCCTCGTTGCCGAAGCCAACGAGCATCGAGTGCCGCTGGACGACGCGGCGGACGCCAACGCGGTCGCGCGCACCCTGCTGGCCGCGTACCTGGCCGGCACTTATCCCGAACGCGAAACCTGCGCCATGATGGCCTGGTGCTACGCCGGCCGCTCTCTCGGCGATGTAGAAGCCCTCGCCGCCTCCGTTCTGCAGGAGGAAGACTTGCTCGGTCGGCTCCACGGCGAGCTTGGGCCGATCTTGGAGTGGAGCCGAAAGAAGGGTGTCCGCAGCGTGCTCATCTCGGCATCGCCGCGCGCGGTCGTGCAGCAAGCCGCAGCTTTTTGGGGATTTTCCGCCAGCGACATCGCTGCCGCGACCCCGGCGGTCGAGGCAGGGCGCGTGTTGCCGCGCCTGACGACGCCCGTGCCCTACGCTGAGGCCAAGCTGAGCGCGGGGCGTGAGCTGTTCGGTAACGCGCGTTGGCTCGCTGCCTTCGGCGACAACGTGTTCGACATCGACATGCTGACCACGGCCGAGGTCGGCATCGCGGTGCGTCCCAAGCCCAAGCTCGCAGCCGAGATTTCGGCACTGGGCATCCGCCTGCTCGCTCGCCAACCTTAGACGCGTCAGCTCGCCGCGCGCTCCAGTCTTTCGCGGGCAACCCGGGCCGCTTGCACCATGTTGGCCAGCGCTGGCAGCACTTCGTCCCAAGTGCGCGTCTTGAGGCCACAATCCGGATTGACCCAAACGCGGTCGGGGTCCAGGACCGAAAGCGCGCGCCCTAGCAGCTCGAGCATTTCGGACGCCGGCGGCACACGCGGCGAATGAATGTCCCAGATGCCGAGCCCGAGCTCGGTGTCGTAGCCCGACCGAGCGAAGGCGTCGGCCACGTCCATGGCGCTGCGCGCCGCTTCGAGCGAAATCACGTCGGCGTCGAGCGCGCGAATGGCTTCGACCAGCTCCGCAAACTCGCTGTAACACATGTGGGTGTGGATCTGCGTTTCCGCCCGGACCCCTGCCGTCGCCAGCAAGAAGCTCTTGACGCTCCAGTCCAAGTAGTGGGCGCGCTCGCTTTCGCGCAGCGGCAGAGCCTCGCGAAACGCCGGCTCGTCCACCTGGATGACGCCGATGCCGGCGCGCTCCAAATCGAGCACCTCGTCGCGCAACGCCAGCGCCAGCGTGCGGCAAGAATGCTCCAGCGGCTCGTCGTCGCGCACGAACGACCATTTGAGCATGGTGATGGGCCCCGTCAGCATGCCCTTCACTGGCCGCGTGCTCCGGCTTTGCGCGTAGCTGGCCCACCGCACCGTCATCGGCCGCTTGCGCTCCACGTCACCGAACAAGATCGGTGGTTTGACGCAGCGCGAGCCGTAGCTTTGCACCCAACCTTCGGCGCTCACCAGCATGCCTTCCAGCAGCTCACCGAAGTATTCGACCATGTCGTTGCGCTCGGCCTCGCCGTGCACCAGAACGTCCAAGCCCAGCTGCTCTTGCCGCAACAGCGTGGCGTCGACGATCTCGCGCAGCTGCTGCTCGTAGTCGACCCCGGAAACTTCGCCATTTTTGTGACGGGCGCGCAATTCACGCAGCTCGCGAGTTTGGGGAAAGGAGCCAATCGTGGTCGTCGGCAGCGGCGGCAGCCGCAGCGCAATTCGCTGCCGAGCACGCCGTTGCGCGGCAGGCAGGCTGCGCTGAAGGTCATGGGGCGTGAGGGCATTCAGGCGAGCGCGCACGGCCGGGTCGTGCAACCGTGGCGACGAAGCGCGCGCTTGGACGATGGCGCGGCTGGCGGCCAGCGCATCGGCGACAGCGGCTCGTCCGTGAGCGAGCCCCCGCGCCAGCGTCGACAGCTCGCCCAATTTCTGGTGCGCGAAACTGAGCCAAGAGCCGATTTCGGAGTCGAGCGCTCGCTCGCTCTGAACGTCCACCGGCACGTGCAGCAGTGAGCACGTCGAAGCGAGCACCAAGCGCCCCGGCCCCAGCGCCGCCAGCAACTCCTCGGCCAGCGACATGCGCGCTTCCAGATCGGCGCGCCAGATGTTGCGCCCGTCGATCACGCCGAGCGACAAAGCCTGGTCGGGCCCGAGCCGCCGCGCCGCAACTCGCGCTTCCTCGGGAGCTGAAAGCGCGTCGAGGTGCAGACTGTGGACCGGCAATTTCAGCGCAATTTCCAGGTTTTCGCGCAGCGGACCGAAGTAGGTCGTCAGCTCTAGCGAAAGCCCGCTCTTCGCCAGCGCACCGTAGGCTAGCTCGAGCGCGCGAGCAGCCCCGTCAGGCAGATCGCAAGACAGACACGGCTCGTCCACCTGCACGCTGCGAACGCCGTGCGCCGCCAAGTCGGCCAGCAAAGCCAAATAGGCGGGCAGCACGTCGGGCAGGCGTTCGAGCGGCGCCGACCGACGTTGCTCGTCCTTGGCCAGCAGCAGCAGAGTCACGGGCCCCACCAACACCGGCCGCGGCACGAAGCCCAGCGCCTGCGCTTCGACGACGTGCTCGACCAACGAGCCGCGCTGATACGAAAACGCCGCTCCCGCTTCGAGCTCGGGCACTAGGTAGTGGTAGTTGGTGTCGAACCACTTGGTCATTTCCAACGGCCGCTCATCGAGGGCGGGGCGGTTGCCGTCGGCCCGAGCAGGCACCTTGCCCCGGGCCATCGAGAAGTACGTCGAAAGATCGCGCGCCGCCGCGGGTCCGCCGAAGCGCTTCGGGACGATGCCCAGCTGCAGCGACAAATCGAGCACGTGGTCGTACAGCGAAAAATCTCCGACCGCGACCCAACTCGAACCCGCGCGCTGCTGCGCCTGCCAGTTTTCACGGCGAATTTGCGCAGCCTGGCGCAACAAATCCTGCTCGTCGCCCTGCCCCGCCCAGTAACGCTCCAGCGCCCATTTCAGCTCACGCCGCGCGCCAATGCGTGGAAAACCCAAGATACCGCTCGCAACATCGAACATGCTCGTGCCCTCGTTTGGTTGACGTGACCTTGTGTCAGCTGCGCGCGCCGCCAACAATCGCAACGTTTTCAAGCAGGTTGAGCAAAACGACACACGCATCCGCTTGGCGACGGGCTGTGCCTCGTGGCCGAAGCTGATAGCTTTCCCGGCGTGATCCTCGAGAGCCGGCACCTACAGACCATCGCCGCCATTGCCGACACCGGCAGCCTCACCGCGGCCGCGCGGCGCTTGCACTTGACCCTGTCGGCCGTCTCGCATCAGCTGCGTGAGCTCGAGTCGCTGTTCGGCGTGCCCTTGTTCGATCGCAAGGCACGCCCGATCAAGACGACCGAAGCGGGCGAGCGGCTACTGCAGTGCGCGCGCGCCGCGCTGCCGCTCTTGGCGCAGGCCGAGGCGGACGTGCTCGTGCTGGCCGGACAGAAGGCGAGCGAACGGCTATTTTTGGCGCTGGAATGCCATAGCTGCATCGAATGGTTGTTGCCCGCGCTCGACGAGCTGCGCGCGGCGCGCCCCGATCTCGACGTCGACCTGCGGCTCGGCCCCCGCTTCGATCCGATCCCGGCCTTGCTGTCGCGTGAGGTCGACGCCGTGCTCAGCACCGATCGCACGCCGGATCCGGAGGTGCACCACAGCGCGCTCTTCCGTTACGAAATCGTGCTCCTGACCAGCGCCGGGCACGCGCTCGCCGACCGAGCATTCGTCGACCCGAGCGACTTGATCGACCAACCGTTCGTCACCTACCCGGTCGAGCTGACGCGGCTCGATTTTTACACGCGCTTCTTGCGTCCCGCCGGCATCGAGCCCCAGGTCGCACGCACCGCCGAGCTGACGAGCGTGCTGGTGCAATTGGTCCGCAGCCGTCGCGGTCTGGCAGCGTTGCCCGCTTGGGCGGTGGCCGACGAGCTGACGCGCGGCGGCCTGTGCGCGGTGCGTCTCGGCAAGGCTGGGTTGCACAGCGAGGTGCTGCTCTCGACGCGCGCCTCCGACACCGATACACCCCTCATGCAGGCGTTTCTGGCGGTGGCCCGGCAGGTCAGCCGTCAGGCGCTCTCGGGAATCACGCCCGTCGACTGAGGCCTGCGGCTCCCCCGCTCAGGCGCTGCCGAGGCGGGCGCGTTTGCTGCTGGAGGCCCCCGAGATGGGGCCGGTGCTCTCGCGCAGGGTGAGCGGCATGGGGTACTCGACGGTCATGGCCACGTCAGACTCCGGATCGTCGACGCGATCGAGCAAGGCGGCCACCGCAGCGCGCCCGAGCTGCTCCATGGGCTGCTCGGCCGTCGTGAGGCCGGGCCAGAACCGCGCCCCTTCTTCGACCCCGTCGAAGCCGGCCACTGAATGTTCTTCGGGGATGCGCACGCCGGCTTTCAGCAGCTCCCGCATGAAGCCGATGGCCATGGCGTCGTTCCCCACGACGCTGGCCGTCGGCCGAGTAACGACGCTGCGTCGCAAAAACTCTCGCGCCGCCTGAGCGCCCGCCTCCGACTCGTAGGAAGGACCAAAGCTGATGTCATCGATGCGTAGGCTCGCTCCGATTTCGTCCAGGGCGCTTTTTAGGCCCCGCAAGCGGTCTTGGGCGTCAATCGACGCCTCCGGCCCCCCGACGAACGCCACGCGCCGATGCCCCAGCTCGGCCAAGTGTTGCCCTACCGCGCGCCCCGCCTCGAAATTGCGGCAGCGCGCCACGAAGCCGAGGTCTTCGGTTTCGTCCGGGCAGATGAAGGTCATGGGAATTTGCGCCTGGCGTGCCGACGACAGCAGATCGCGCTCGCGCCGCGTGTAGCGGGCGAACACCAAGCCGTCCACGCGCCGCTCGGTGATCCACGACTGCACGGTGCTCGAGTCATAGCGGCCATGCGCCACCAGGCCCCCGAGCAGCACGCTCACCCGGCGCTTGGTCAACTCTTCTTCCATGCCCGACAGCAACCCCATGAACCAGGGCCCGTGCACCGACTCGACCACGACGCCGATGCACCCCTTGCGTCCGTACTTCAGGCTGCGCGCCGTCGGCGACGGTACGTAGCCGAGCGCCTTGATCACCTTCTCGACGCGCGCGCGGACGTCGGCGCTGACATAGCCACCATTGAGCACCCGCGACACCGTGGTGGGGGCCACGCGCGCTCGGCTCGCCACGTCGCCGATGGTGGGCCGCTCCAGCTTGCTCTTCATGGTTGCTTCGTTCTCCTCCGGGCTTCGCGGGCGGCGTGGGCGCTCCTGGGCGCTCGTGCGGCTGCGGGCGCTCGGCGTGCCGAGCTTCACCACAATAGCGGGATCTGTGCGTGCGAAAACCCCTACGTTTGAGCCGGAGCAGATCTGGCAACGATTTCACAAGTCTGGCCCACAGCTGACGCTGAGAGGGCTTGCGGGCCAACAGCCCTGCGGGTACCTCTTACCGTTGAACATGCTCCTCCGCGTCTCGAAGCTCGCTTGGCTCGCTCTTCCCCTCACCCTGTCCATCGCCTGCAGCGAAGCCACGCCGGCTCCCAAGACGGCCGACGAGAAGCCCGAGACGGAAGAGCAGCACCGCTCGGGCGTATCGGTCTCGAGCGAAATCGGCGGGCTCAACGAAGAGAAGGTCGACGCCGCCTTCAAGTCGAGCCTGTCGGGCCTGGAGCGCTGCCTGCAGCAAGGCTCCACCCGGGTGGAGTTCCTCGGCGGCTCGGTCAGCTTCTTCGTGCAGATTGACTCGGCCGGAAAAGTCGACGCCGCCTACCTCGAAAAGTCGACGCTCGGCGACCGCGACACCGAAAAGTGCATGCTCGAAGCCCTGCGCTCCAAGAAGTGGCCGAAGCCGGTGGGTGGCGAGCACGGCCTGGCCCGCAAATCGTTCGACTTCGACCCACCCAACGACGTGCGTGCTCCAGCCGACTACGACGAAGGGCACCTGAACAAGGGCCTGGACAAGATCGCCAGCAAGCTGGCCTCGTGCAAGAGCAGCAAGGGCTCGTACGAAGCCACCATGTACGTCGCTACTGACGGCTCGGTGCTGTCAGCCGGCGTGACGCCGCCGAACGAGGACGGCGAAAGCTCGGTGGATTGCCTGGTTTCGACGTTGAAGGGCGCGTCGTTCCCTTCTCCCGGAAGCTGGCCGGCGAAGGTGACGTTCACGTTGTAAGCTCCGGGCATGAGCGACCCCGCCCGAAGCTCGCTGCGCGGCAAGCGAGCCCTCGTCACCGGTGCCGGTCAACGTGTCGGTCAAGCAATCGCGCTGGCGTTGGGCGCCGAAGGCATGCACGTCGCCGTGCACTACCGCGAAAGTCGCGCCGGCGCCGACGAGACCGCGGCAAAAATCCGCGACCGCGGCGGCAGCGCCGTCACCCTAGCCGCTGACTTGAGCCACCGGGACCAGGCTCGTGACCTCGTCGATCGCAGCCTGGCCGAGCTGGGAGGGCTCGATTTGGTGGTGCCGAGCGCGGCCAGCTTCGAGCGCATTGCTTTGGCCGACGTCGACGACGAAGCCTGGGATCGCAGCTTGAATCTGAACCTGGCTTCCCCGTTCGCGCTCGTGCAGCGCGCGACGCCGGCGCTGCGGGCGGCGCACGGGTCGGTGGTGTTCATCACTTGCTCCAGCGCCAGCGTGCCGATGCGCAGCTACCTGCCGTACGTGGTTTCGAAGGGCGCGTTGAAGCATCTGATGAAGACGCTGGCCTTGGAGCTCGCGCCGGACATTCGGGTCAACGCCGTGGCGCCCGGCACCGTCATGCCCCCGCCCAGCTACGACGCGGCCGCGGTCGCGCGCCTGGCGCGCGCCATTCCGCTCGCCCACGTCGGTAGCCCAGAAGACATCGCCCGCGCCGTGGTGTTTCTGGCAAGCTCGCCGTTCATCACCGGACACGAGCTGGCCGTCGACGGCGGCCGCAGCGTGGCGCGCTCCGAGCATTTCGGCTGAACGCGCGCGAATGCGCAGACTCCGTCGCCCCATCCCAATTCGAGCCGCCCCCCGCCATGCCGCACCGCGAAGAACGCAGCTACTCCATCGACGTCAACCTGGTCGCCGAATTCGACGACGCCTACGAAGGTGAGGAAGACGGGTTCGCCTGGGTTCAGCGCTTCGAGGCTGGGCTCAAGCCCAAGCTGGTAGCCGCCGTCACCGAAGCGCTGCGGGCCGACCCGCGCTTTTCGCTGTTGGTGGCGCCACGCGGCAAAGACCCGGAGCGGGCGCTCGAGCTCGAGCTGCGCTTCAAGGCACGCTGAAACCAAATGCGATTTCGGCGCCGTCGCGGTTCGGAGGCGCCGCCGCCGCCGCGTTGGCCTCGGGCTGTACCGCCAACGGCTCGAAGCGCTCGGCCGCCACCGCACGCTCGGTCAACGCCGTCACCAAACGCGACACCGCCAGCGGATCACCGGCGGCCGACGAGTCCTCCAAGCGTAGCTTGGCCGTCTTGTGAAGCTGCATCAGCCGCGCCACCACCTTGAGCACTGCCTCCGCCTCGGGCTTCACGCTGCCATCTTCAGCCAGGAGCTTTTCGCGCGGGACGCGCAGCACGATGCCGCCTTGCTCCGGGTCGAGCGTGTAGTCACCGGTGGCAATCGGCTCGGGAAACGCCAACGCGGCGTCACGGGCCAGCCGCGATAGCTCGCGACCACGCGCCGCTTCGGCCGTCAACGAGGCTTCCAGCTTCTGTTGATCGGCATGAAAGGCTTGCAGGTGGCCGCCCACCCGCGCCAGCTCGCCGCGCAACTGCTCGACCATGCCTTCGGCGTCCTGTCGCTGTTTGCCTTGAGTCGAGCTGTCGAGCTGGGCTTGAGACAATGCTTGGTCGCGATCGTCCAGCGCTTGACTCTGCTGCTGCATCTGCGCGCGCAGCTGCTCGTTCTCGGTCTTGAGCTGAGCGACCTGGTATTCGGAGCGACGGCGCCCTTCCATCTCCACCTGCGCCGCCGATTGGGTCTCCTCGAAGCGCGTGACCGGCACGCAACCCGAGAACACACCCAACAACAGAAACAACGCCCACCGGCGCGGCCAGAGGCCCCGACGCGCGAGCCACAGCTCGAGCCGCGTCTTCAGCCAAGTCAGCGTCAACCAATCGAAAGTCAGGGGAATGCTCACGTTCGTCTTCCTCAGCAAAGGCACACACCACGCAGGCTCAACACGTCCAGATGCTCGGCGAGCGTGAGTCGGTCGACATCCGAGATGCGCACGAACTTCAGCGCTTGCTGCGAGCCGTGCACCCAGATCGGCCGGGCCAGCGCGCGCAGCGGACGAATCCGCTCCGGGAGCAGCATCTCGAGCCTCATCAGCAGCGGCTGGCTCGAAAGCTCTCGTCCGCGATCGACGATGATGCCGCTGGCCGAGATCTCGATGCCACGGCAATGCGAGACGAAGCCGCCGTTGCGGGCGACCACGCGAAAATCCGTCCGTGCTCTGAGACCGACCCGATGCTGCATGACTGCGAACCTCCGGTATCTGCCAAATGATCAGGCATGGGGCCTATGTAGGTCAAGTTCTTACATCATCCTACCTTTCACTTCGATAAGCGGTTGGTCAGAAGTTGGCCGCGTTGCCCAATAGGACGGTTAAATCCGCGCGAACCCGATGAAACCATGGCGCGCACCGTTGGGGTTGCTGGCCCTCCTCCTCACCGTCGCTGGTGGGACGGCTGGTGCCGCACCGCGAGTCGAAGGGGCGACCGCCGTGACCGAAGCCCCCAAGCCTGCCAAGCCGCGCGGGCCTTCCACGCTCGATCCCAACCTCGAGCGGACCGCGGATCGCTTGCTGCGCCTGGCCAAGCCGGTGGAGGGCGCCATCGTCGCGCTCGATCCACGCACCGGTCGCGTGCTGGTGTTCGATGCCTTGACGAGCGGTGCGGGCGAGCTCGAGGTGCTCACCCAAGCGCGCATGCCCGCCGCGAGCCTGTTCAAGGTCGTCACCACCACCGCGCTCTTCGAGTCCACGTCCATCAGTCCGCAAGATCCGGTGTGCATCAACGGAGGGGTGCACGGCATCGAGCGTCGCCACCTGGAGCCGGCGCGCGGCCCCGGCAGCCAGTGCGGCCCCTTTGCCTGGGCGCTCGGACACAGCAAAAACGCGGTCTTTGCGCAGCTAGCAACGCGACTACTCACCCGCGATGACTTGCTGAAAACCGCCGAACGGCTCGGCTTCAACTCGAAGCTGATGCTCGACGACGGCGAGCAGCAGGCCGAGCTGGGTAGGCTCAGCGTGCCCTACAACGACCTCGAGTTCGCGCGCGCGGCCGCAGGCTTTCAGGGCAGCAGCTTGTCCCCGTTGGGTGCCGCCTACTTGATGACGTTGATCGCGCGAGGCGGCGCGCCCGTTGGCCTACGGCTGCACGAGGCGACCGAAGCTGCGCCCGAGGCGACTCCGTCGCCGCCAGCGGCGCCCTTCTCGGCCCGCACCGCGCAGCGCTTGACCCGAATGCTGGAGGTCACGGTCGAAACCGGCACTTCGCGCGGCGCCTTCACCGCGCCCGACGGCAAGCGCTACCTTCCCGGCATCCGGGTCGCGGGCAAAACCGGCACGCTGCGTCCCGAACAGAGCGAAGACACCATGACCAGCTGGTTCGTCGGTTTTGCGCCGAGTCGGAACCCAGAAATCGTCGTTAGCGTCATGCTGGTGAACGGGCACACCTACCGCCGCAAAGCCAACGAGCTGGCCCGCGATCTGCTGAGAACGTATTTCCGGGCGCATGGCCACGCTCAAACCGTCACGGATCCCTTCACCGAGGGCGCGTCGGAGCCACTCGCGGCGACTGCCGCTCAGTGATAGCTTCGACGGTGAATGCGAATGCGCGTCCGCTGGGGTCGTACGGTCAGTGCCCTACTGGTTTGGGGTCTGCCCTGGCTCGCCGCCTGCCAAAGCCCCGGCTCGCAGCCCATCATCGGCCCAGACGGGTCGCCCATGGCCCACGTGCACTGCGGCGCCGATCAAGGCGTGTGCTTTCGCCTCGCGGGTGAGCTGTGCCCCCAAGGCTATGACTTGAAGCCGGTGCTCAGCGGCAACGACGGCAACTTCCTCGTTCGGTGCCGCGCGCACGCTGCGCCTACGGTTGCCGCGTGTCCCGCCCCCTCACCCGCGCCGACTGCGGCCTCGTCCCCGACGGTCAAGATGCACCCACCAGGCCTGATGGACCCGTGGCCACCGGCGAACGAGCCCGCACCGGCCGCCTATCCGTGGGCGGCACCGCAAACCAGCGCCACGCGCAACAAGCCGGGCGCTTCCGGCGACGTCGACATCGGTTACTAGCGGTACCCGAGCCTAGCTCACCAGGGACAACACCAGCTTGACGACGCCGTAGCCGACGAGCGGTCCGGCTATCCAGAGTGCGCGGACGGGGCCGACCCGAAACGCCTCGCCGTTCGCGGTTGCGTAGGCCACGTCGGCGAGCATGATCGCGACGCCGATGCCAATCAGGCGGAGCGCCGGCATCAAGCGCGTGAGCACGGTGTCCATGGTGGGCGCTTCGCTGGGCAAAGCGCGCACGTTTGCCGTGCGCGCAACGCGACCGCCGATGCTCAGCTCGGGCCGAGCCGCGCGCGGCGCCGAGCGCGCTTCGGCCGCCGATTTCAGCTGTTCTTGCGCGTCTCCGCGCATCACCGAAATGCGCATGCCGTCGTCTTCGGCGTCGTCGAACGCTCGCTGGCCCTGGCCCGGAGTCGAAGATGGTGGCTTCGGCTTCGCCAGAGCGGGTTTTGCAGCGCCGGCCGACGGCAGCCCGAGCGTCAACTCCGGAAACGGTTGCGCCCCCGGCACACGTTTGGTGGCGTCCACCTCGGTGAGCAAGCTAGAAGGCTGCCCCGAGCCCGCTTCCGCCGGTGGCGGCATCGAGTCGTGAACGAAGGTTTGAGTGAGGGTGATGCGCGGCGTGGTGTGGCCACTCGCCGCTTCGATCTCGTCCCAAAACGCGCCGATGTCCTGAAAGCGATTGAGCGGATCCACCGCCAGCGCCTTGCGGAAAGCCGCCTCCGCGCGGTCCGGAATTTTGACCCCGAAGCTGAGTGGAGTCGGTCGTTCTTGTTCGTTGATGCAGGCGCCCATCACGGCCGGGGCGTCACCCTCGAACGGTGCGCGGTTGGTCAGGGCCTCGACCGCACACAGTGCGAAGCCCCAAACGTCCGTCCAAGGCCCGGTCTGACCGTAGCGCTTCGGCAACCACTGCTCGGGCGCGCCATAAGCGGGCGTGAAAGCGGCGATGCCGCCTTGCTCGGCGGACACCCGGCCCACCATTTGCGTCGCCGCGCTGCGCACTTTGCCGATGCCAAAGTCCAAAATCTTGAGCGTCTCTTGCCCGTGAACTTTGGCTAAAAACAGATTTTCCGGCTTCAGATCGCGATGCAAAATCGAAAGCTGTCCGCCTCCCGGCGCCGGAAATTTGTGCGCGCACTCCAGCCCGCGCGCCACCGGCCCCATCATGCGCACCACGCGCGCCAAATCCAGCGGGGGCTTACCGGCGGCGCGGCGGCGCTCGACGACCGAGTCGAGCGACTCCCCGTCCAGCCACTCGAGCGCGATGAACGGCACGAACGGATGCTTGGAGGTCTCCAAGGTGCCGACATGCAGCGGCCGCACCACGCTCGGAATGAGCGCCGACAGGCGGAACAGCACCTCGCCCTCTTCCTGAAACTTCTGCAAGAACGCTTGGCGCTGATCGGCCGAAAAAGCACCCGGAATCTTCAGGCACTTGAGCGCCACCGCGGCCTTGAAGCCTTCGTGATGCGCGCGATACACGACGCCGAACCCACCCTCGGCAACGACGCGCTCCACGCGGAACACGGCCGCCTGGAGCGAGCCGACGATCCCGAAGACGTCCTCTGCCATCCTTTCAGGCTAGCCGGACGCCCCGAAACTCACAACCGCGGCCAGGGCGCGCCTTCAGGCGAGCAAAGGCCGCAAAAACCGCGGCCTAGGGCTCGACCCTAACCTTGCCGAGCGCGACGCCGTACCAACCCGAGCGCCAGCGCCAAGGCCAGGGCCGCGCTGCCGCCGCCCGCATCGCCGGCGCCCAAGCGACAACCGCAACCGCTCTTCTCGGCGGGCGCGGCTGCGCCCGAGCCCGCGCCAGCGCTGCCACCCGCGCCGTCGGCTTTGGCCGGCGTGGGCGCCATGCCCAGCCCGAGATCCGGAATCGGGCTCTTCACCACCAGCTCCGGCTTGATCTGGGTGTGGCTCTTGCGCGTGAGATCGTCGGTGATCCACGTCTTACGTAGGCCGCGGTAGTCACGACCGGCCTTGCCCCAGCGGTAGCGGTCCGGCGTTTGGCATTGGATGACCGGCACCCAGGGGTGGAAGTTGTTGTAGCGAATCTGCAGCTTGTTCGCGTCCCCGAGCTTGATCTCGGTGCTGGCTTCGCCGTCTTTGCCCTTGGGCTGCGCGGTGCCGCCGCTGGCGGCCGCGGCCGTGCCCAGCTGCGGATCGTTGGGCAAGGTCTTGGCGTCGTAGCGGTAGTGCAAGCGCGAAACGACGTACTTGTGGCGGGCCAGCAGCGCTTGTCGCTCCACCACCGTGGCGCGCTCGGCCTTGAACACCTTTTCGCGCTCGCGCTTTTCCTTCGGCTTCAAGTCCTTGATCGTCTCCTTGAAAGCCTTCTCTTGCTCCTTGGTGAGCTCGGGCGGCTTGGGGTGACGCTCGGCGTCGGGCACCGATTGCTCGAACACGTCCGCGCCCAAGCTGAGCAGCTCGGAAATCATCAACGGCTCGGTCGCGCACGGCTGGCCGCAACCCTCGGCCGGCCACGCAAACTCCGACAAGAACGACTGCGGATGCTTCTTCAAGATCAAGTCGTAGAGCGCGTTGTAAAACTCGCCCATCCGCTCCTTGGCGCTGAAGTCGAGCTGCACGTTGGTGGGCGGGAAAATCGTCTTGTAGTTCTTGGTCTCGTAGCGCGACTCGGGGTCGATCACGTAGATGATGAGCTCTTGCTCTTTGGGCGCGTTGAGCAAGCCCAGGCGGCTCGGGATGGTGTCGAAAGGCTGGCTGGTGGCGAAGCGGACGGGCGAAAGCTGGGCGCGGTCACCCCCGACCAGCTCGATGCGCTTCGGATCGACCTCGGCCACGAGCGGGCGCAAGGCGCCGTACGGCTTCAGCGCCGCCGCGGCGCCTTCGGGGGCCTTGTAGCCGTGGCTCGTGAGCCAGGCGGTCACGTCGGCTCCGGCCTCGAGCAGGGTGAATTTGTATTCGCCCTCCTTCTGCTTGGCTTTCACGTCCAAGAACAGCTCTTTGGCAGGCTTGAGCGCGCCAGCTTCGGGCGTGGGCGCACCGCCGCCGAGGGGACCGCTCGCAGCCCCTTCCACCTTGAGGTTGCGTTCCCACTCTTGCTCCACCGGTCCGGGGTCGCACGGATCTTGCTCCCAGTATTCGTGGAAACGCGGCGCGCTGAGCGAGTCCAGACGGTCGATGAAGTCACGCTTCAGCGTCGTGACCTTCTCGCTCGTCACGTCGGCCGGCACGAGCAGCACCATCGCAAAGCCTTCGAGCGGCCCTTCGTAGTCGGGCATCACGCTGACCACCGTGTCGGCGCCGCGCTTCATCACCGCGATCTGGGTCGAGTAGGTCTTGATTGGCTCCGCCTTCTTCGAGGCGAAAAAACCAGGGAACGCGGCGGCTGGCCGGGGGGTGGAGAACAGGGCCAACGCGAGAGTCGCCGCGCCGAGCAGGCGGGCGGAGTGGGCGAGCTTCATGGCGGGCGAGACGTTACACCAAGGCTCGCTGGAAATTCCACTGTAGCTGTGAGGGAAATTCGGGCTTTTCGGCGGGCTCCGTGGGGTTGGGGCCCCGCATCTGGTAGCGATCGGCAGTCATGAGCGGGCCCTTCGACCTCGAGCGAGTCCGCGCCGCGCTGGCCCAAGGTCCCAGCCGCGAGCTCGCGCAGCCGCGCCGTGCCGCCGTGGCGCTGGTGTTGGCGCCGGTCACGGCCGCAGTCGGCTCGCCCGTCGCGGTGTTGCTCGTGCGGCGCAGCGAGCGAGAAGGCGACCCTTGGTCGGGGCACATGGCCCTGCCCGGCGGTCACGCGCACCCCGAAGATGCAGATCTGTTGCACACCGCTCGCCGCGAAACGCTGGAAGAAGTCGGTATCGATCTTTCCGCCGCCGAGCTCCTGGGGCGCTTGGACGACGTGAGCCCGATGCGCTCTTCGGACATGGCCGTGCGCCCGTTCGTGTTCTGGACGCCGACTCCGCAGAGCGCCACGCTGTCGTCGGAGGTGGCGGAAGTGCTGTGGGTGCCGCTGGACGCGCTGGCCAGCGACGCGCTGCGCACGACGCGCGAGGTCGAGGTCCGGGGCAGCACCTTGCGGGTGCCCGCCTACGTGATCGACGAGCGCGTGGTCTGGGGCATGACCTTCGGCCTGCTGGAGCGGTTCTTGGCGCTGGTGTTGGCCTTCGCCTAGCGCTTGGACCAAAGCGTATCCGATGCTAAAGGCCGCCCCGATGCCGCCCGTCGCTCGCACCGAGCTCGAGCCCGAGGGCCCGCTGCCCTGCCCTAACTGCGGTCAGGCCATGCCCGCTGGAGCCGCGGTTTGTCAGGGGTGTGGGGCGGCTCGAGGCGAGGCAAACCGCTGCCCCCACTGCCACGCGACAGCGGACGTCGAGCCTCATCGTGCGCTCGGATTTCGCTGCCTGGTTTGCGGCGGGCCGCGCATCGCGCTGGGTGTCCCCAACGTCACCCTCAGCCCGCGCACGACCGGCGCGCTCACCAGCGCCGGGAGCGAGCAAACCAAGCAGATCATGTTCTCGGCCGCTGGCTTCATGCTGTCCGGCATGGGCGCGCTGGCTTTGCTGATCGCCACGGTGGTGGTGCTGTCGACGACGCCGGGGCCGCTGTCGACGCTGGCGCTGTTCTTGGCGGCGTCGGTGCCGCTCGCGGCGGGGCTGTTGGCGCTGGTGGGCGCACGCGCAGCACGGGCGCGACGAGACGAGACGCTGCGCGCTGCCGAGCTGAGCGCGCTCGGCGACTTGCAAGCCGTAACGGGCGCGCTCGGCGCCGCGCGAGTAGCCGAGCTGATGCGTGTCACGCCCGAGCGCGCGGAAATGCTGCTCGCATCCGCCAGCGTAGAGAATCTGCTGGCGGGCCCGCCACCACGCCTGCGCGTCGAAGCGCCGGGCGCGACCGTCCTCGGCGATCAGGCCGAGCTGGCCGAGGCGGCTGCCGAACGGGGCACGCTGCCAGCGCGCGGTGACACGGAGACTTGAGCCTTGACCCGCGCTAGCAAAATCATTCGTACGTTCGCGGTCGCCGACTTGCTCGTGCTTGCCTACCTGCTCGAGCTGAACATTGCGGTGCTGATCGCGCCGCCCAACCCCATGCGCACTCAGAGCTTGCTCGAGGTGCTGGGCCTACTTTTGACCTACGTGGTGTGCCTGGGCTTGGTGCGCACCGGCGCCCTCCGCTCCAACGGCTGGACGGCACTGCTGTATCGCATCGGCATCTACGGCACCGTCCAGCAGAGCTACTTGTTCTTCAAGCACCTGTTGCCAGTGGTCAATCCGGGCTCGGTCGACCACCAGCTCTTCGCGCTCGACCACGTGCTGTTCGGCTTCGAGCCGGCGGTTTGGGCCGACCAATTCGTAGGCCCGCTCACCACCGAGTGGTTCGCGTTCTTCTACTTTTGTTATTTCTTCCTGCTGGCGGCCCACATCTTCCCCATCGTGTTCGGCTCGCGCGATCAGCTGCTGCTCGGCGAATTCATGCTGGGCATGCTGATCATCGTCTGCATCGGCCACACCGGCTACATCTTGGTGCCCGGCTTCGGGCCGTTTCGCGCCTTCCCGGAGCTGTTCAAGCACGAGCTGCCGAGCGGGCTATGGATGGATCTCGTTTGGTCCACCGTGCGCTCGAACGGCGCGCAGAAAGACATTTTTCCGTCGCTGCACACGGCCGGGCCGTGCTTTATCGCGCTGTTCTCGTTCCGGAACCGCGATCGCCTCCCCTTCCGCTACACGTGGCCGCTGCTCACGTTCTTCTCCGCCAACATCATCGGCGCGACCATGTTCCTACGCTGGCACTACGTGATCGACGTGTTCGCCGGCTTCACGTTGGCGGTCACGGCCGCGCTGGTAGCACCCTTGGTCACGCGTTGGGAAGTCGCGCGGCGACGGGCCCAAGGCCTCGCCGACTTGGTGCCGGTGTTCGGCGCAAGCGCAGCAGCAGGCAGCGCGCCCGAAAACGTCGGACGCGCCGCCGCGTAGCGCCCCGGAGCCGCTCAACGCGGCCCAGGGCGCGCAGTCGCTCGCTTACTTCTCGAAAACCTGGGCGGCGGCGACGCCGGAGCCCTGCGAAACCGTCATCACGACCTTCATCATGCCGCTCATCGGGAAGGCCCACTTGAAGCAGTTGGGCTTGTCACCGACGATGGCCGTCGACCCGACCGTGTTGTCCGCAGCCATCGTGGCGGCGGGCAAGCCCGGGATCGGCAACGCCGGCACGAGCGCGATGTCGAGGTTGGTGACGGGCGGAAGACCGACGCCTACCACCGTGTAGCACTTGCCCGGATTCATCTGCACCTGAGCCTCCAGGGACTGGCCTTGCTGGAAGTTACCGGCGATGGCCGAGCCAACCGCCTTGGCCCCGGCGGGCGCGTGCTGCGCGCCGAGAGGCGCGATCAGTTGGGTTGCGGCTTGCGCGGCGGTGGGATCGAGCGCTTGCGCCGTCGGACCCGTCGCGGTCGTGGCGACGCCCGGAATGCCAGTCGCGGCCGGCGCGGTGGCAGCGGGCGCGGTGGCGGCCGGCGCGGCCGTTGCGCCCGGCGCGGCAGTTGCGCCCGGCGTCGCCCCTACGGTCTGGCACAAACGGCCGTCGTAGATCTGGCCGGGAGGACACTGAACCGCTTGGGGCTGACCGGTCTGGGCGTTCTTGTCGTCGCCGCCGCAGGCCGTGAGCAAGCCGAGGCCGCTCAGTAGAAGGAAGCTCATCGAGGTGTTTCGAGACATACCGTTTCTCTCCTCTTGCGTGGCAACCGCCACGACGCCACATCGGCGGTGCCACGTTTTCTAGTCGAAATGCAGCAAAGCCAGAAGGCCGAACTACTCGAAGGCCCATTTCCGGCCCTCGACCCACAAAACGCCCGCAGCCGGCGCGCTCTTACACCTCGCGGGGCTTCCTTGAGGCGGAAATGGGCGGCACCGGGCCAGCCAGCGCGAGGACCCAGATTTTTTTACAGGAAGGTCAGAAGGGCAGAAGGTCGAGCAGGTTGGGGCGCAGCGCCGTCGCGTTGCTTGCGTCGCATTCGAGAGGAACCCGAACGAATCCGACTGGGGCGACGCGAGCGCTTGATCAGCGTGGCGCCCCCAGTCTGGCCTTACGATCTCCCGATCTTCCTGTGAAAAAATCTGGGACCGTCCACATCGACTCGGTGACGCTCAGCGACTACCGGGAGCAGAAGCCTTCGTAGTCGATGTATTCTTTGATGGTGGGGTTCTCGCCGCAGGTGGGGCAGGTCTTGTCGCGGCGCAGCTTCAGCGTGCGGAACGTCATCTTCAGCGAGTCGTAGGTCAAGAGGCGGCCTTTGAGCACGTCACCGGCGCCCAAGATCAGCTTGATCGCCTCGGTCGCTTGGATGACGCCCACGACGCCCGGCAAGATGCCGAGCACGCCCGCTTCGGCGCACGAGGGTGCCAAGTGGGCGGGCGGCGGCTCTGGGTACAAGCAGCGATAGCAGGGACCGTCGAACGGCATGAAGGTCGTGACCTGGCCGTCGAAGCGGAAAATCGAGCCGTGAACGACCGGGACCTTGTGGAAGAGCGAGGCGTCGTTGACCAAGTAGCGTGTCGGGAAGTTGTCGCAGCCGTCGACGATGCAATCCCAGCCCTGGCCGAAGATGCGGTCGACGTTGCTGGCGTTCACGCGCTCCTGAAACTTCACCACCTTCACGTCGGGGTTCAGGTCGTGAATGGCCGTCTCGGCGCTGTCCACTTTGGCCATGCCCAGGCGCGAAGTGGCGTGGATGATCTGCCGCTGCAAGTTGGAGGCATCGACGGTGTCCGCGTCGACGATGCCGAGCGTGCCCACGCCCGCCGCCGCCAAATACAGCGCCGCCGGCGCGCCCAAGCCACCCGCGCCGAGCAAGAGCACGCGCCCCTTGAGCAGCTTCTCTTGGCCCTTCTCGCCCACCTCCGGCAAAAGAATGTGGCGCGAGTAGCGGTCGAGCTGCGCGGGCGTGAGCTGCGTCGGCTCTTCGATCGGGTACTTCAGATCCTTCCAACGCACGAAGCCCGGGTTGGCGCTGATGACGTTGGTGTAACCGAACTCTTGCAGCGTCTTGGCCGCAAAGGCGCTGCGGGTACCGCCGGCGCAATAGAGGATGATCTCGGCGTTCTTGTCGGGCAGCTTCTGCTCCGCCTGCATCTCCAGGTGAGCGCGCGGAATGTGCACGGCGCCCGGGATGAAACCCGCGCGGAACTCGTCTTTCTCGCGCACGTCCACCAACGTGAACGGCTTTTCCTTGCGCTGCTCGAGCCGAGCCTTGAGCTCGTCGAGGGACAGGAGTTTCACGCTCTGCCGAATTTCGGCAAACAGGTCGCTATAGGTCTTGGGCATGGGGGCTGTTGGCAGGCTGATAGAGCAGGCGGACGATTTTGGCTAGGGACCCAAAATCAAAGGGGATCGAGCATTCCCGACTTTTCCGATGTGGGAATGTCGGACGACAGTATTTGGCCAAATTGCGGGATCGTCAAGGGGACGCCCTTTCTCGGGGCGGGACGCCTGATAGAGTTCGCGATTCCGCGGCTTAACGGGTGACCCGGGCCGGCGTTCCAAGGCAACAGATGGCGCAAAATCGACTGGGTGAGCTCCTCGTTCGCGAAAAGCTGATCAGCCTGCAGCAGCTGCGCAAGGCTCAAGAGGAGCAGAAGAAGTCGGGCAGCAACCTCGGCTACACGCTGGCGAAGCTTGGCTACATCTCCGACGGCGAGATCACGAGCTTCCTCTCGACCCAGTACCGGCTGCCCGCCATCAACCTGGACGAGTACGAAATCGACGCCGAGGTGGTGAAGCTCGTCTCGCGCGACGTGTGCGAGAAGCATCGCATCATCCCCGTCTCGCGCTCCGGCTCCTCGCTGATCGTGGCGATGAGCGATCCGACGAACCTGAACGCGATCGACGACATCAAGTTCTTGACCGGCTTCAACGTCGAGCCGGTCGTCTCCAGCGAGACATCGATCCAGACCGCCATCGAGCGCTACTACAGCGCCGGCCCCTCCTACGAGGAGGTGATGGCCGATCTCGATCTCGGCGACGACGACATCGACTTCGGCGCCGACGAAGAAGAAGTGAACGCCATGGAGCTCGAGCGCGCCAGCGCCGACGCTCCGGTGGTGCGGCTGGTCAACGTGCTCTTGCTCAACGCCATCCGCAAAGGCGCCAGCGACATTCACTGCGAGCCGTACGAGAAAAAGCTGCGCATTCGCTATCGCATCGACGGCGTGCTGCACGAAGAGATGACGCCGCCGCTGCGCTTGAAGGCGGCCATGGTCAGCCGCCTGAAAATCATGAGCTCGCTCGACATTGCCGAGCGCCGGCTGCCGCAAGACGGGCGCATCAAGCTGAAGCTGGGCAAGGGCCGCGAGATGGATTTCCGCGTCTCGGTGCTGCCCACCATGTGGGGCGAGAAGGTGGTCATGCGCCTCCTCGACAAGGGCAACCTGCAGCTCGACATGGCCAAGCTCGGCTTCGACCCCGCGCCCTTGGCCGACTTCAAGTGGGCCATCGATCAACCGTGGGGCATGGTGCTGGTGACGGGGCCGACCGGCTCCGGCAAGACGACTACGCTGTATTCGGCGCTGTCCGACTTGAACAAGCCCGGCGTGAACATCAGCACCGCCGAAGACCCGGTCGAGTACAACCTGCACGGCATCAACCAGGTGCAGATGCACGACGAGATCGGGCTGAACTTCGCGATGGCCCTGCGCGCCTTCTTGCGCCAAGACCCGGACATCATCATGGTCGGCGAGATCCGCGACTTCGAAACCGCAGAAATTGCGGTAAAGGCGTCGTTGACCGGTCACATGGTGCTGTCCACGCTGCACACCAACGACGCGCCCGCGACCATCTCGCGCCTGCTGAACATGGGCGTGGAGCCCTTCTTGATCACCGCGAGCGTCAACCTGGTGCTGGCCCAACGCTTGGCGCGGAAAATCTGCGTCGACTGCAAGCGCCCCGTCGACATCGACCACCAAGCCTTGCTCGACCTGGGCATGAGCGAAGAGCAGCTGGCCGCCAATCCCCAAATCATGAAGGGCGCGGGCTGTCAGACCTGCAACGGCAGCGGCTACAAGGGCCGCGTCGCGCTCTACGAAGTAATGCGCTTCCGTGACGAGCTGAAAGAGCGCGTGCTGCAAGGCGCGTCCAGCGCCGAGCTGAAGCAAGCCGCCATTCAGAGCGGCATGCTCACCCTGCGCATGAGCGGCATCACCAAGATTCTGGCCGGCGTGACCACGCCCGAAGAAATCTTGCGCGTGACCATGGCCGACTGAGCGGCGCCGCGGCGAGGGTTCAGGGCGCGGCACCGCGCCGGCGCTGCCGCTCCTGATTCGACTCATCTGGGGCTGCCAATCTGCAGCCCCCATCGCAGAAGCTATCGTGCCGTCCCTCGGCCAATTCCTGCGAAGGGCGCGTGGCCGAACGTCGCGGTGGAGCATCTCGACGGTTTGCTGGGGAGAAACGTTCAGTCACGGGCATTCCAGCGTCCGAGCGGGAAGCTTGGGCGCAGCCTGCCCGCACGGTCCTGTTCGACGCTTCGCAATTGCGTCCCGGCGCGCCGCCCCGCAACTCGATTATCAGGTGATATCAGGTGATATCACCTGATAATCGGATCGAGGACTGACGCGGCGGCTGGAGGAAAGGGGCGGCGCAGGGGCTAGTCCCTTTCAATGCAGGTGCAACCAGCCGATAGCTTCGTCCTGCGACGGAGCGAGGCACGTCAGCACGACTGCGGCCCGAAGCGCTCGCCCAGGTTGGCCTCGCGACGCTACGGCAGTTTCTGCAAGAGGTCTGCGGCGTGGCAGCCCCGGATGCGGGAGCTGCCGTCTGCGGCCGGGCATCGCGAGTAATCCGGTTCCCCCCTCAGGGAGCCGGTCCCCCCTTCGTCGAGTCTCCCCCGTCGCCCGCCCTCCCCC
>Ga0068855_100000181_pt1 | contig 80871 bp, 69 predicted proteins | sample KBSCornC52_FD_66592 | JGI IMG/M metagenome (GOLD analysis project Ga0068855, IMG submission 66592) | Corn rhizosphere microbial communities from Kellogg Biological Station, Michigan, USA - KBS Corn C5-2 | ecosystem: Host-associated > Plants > Roots > Rhizosphere > Soil ...
AACCGAGCGCGCTCGAAACCAGCGGCGTGTGGGGCGGCCGCTGGGTGGAGCGCCCCGACGGCGCCAAGCTCATTCTGAGCTGGCTCAGCCAGTACAGCGGCGCTCCCAACGTCACCAGCAGCGTGCACCGCTACGAGCTCATCAAAGACGGGCAGCTTCTGTCGGTGGAGTACGACGAGTTTCGCGTCAGAAGCTACGCCGCCGACGAGTTTCAGGGCCTGTTGCGGAGCGCAGGCTTCGAAAGCATCCAGGCATTTCGGCCCTATGAGCGCAGCGCGGTCGGCACTGCAATCGCCACCGACGCGAGCGAGCCGTCCGAAGAAGCCTTGGTCTTCTGCTGTCGTAAATCCCCGCGCTGATTTTCGGGCTGCCGGGCTGGGCGCAAACGGGCGTAGGCTGTGCGTCGATGACGGCGCCCGAAGCTTCCCTCGAACCCGATTTCGCTTCCCCGGGCTCACCCCGCTACTCGGACGTGGTGCCCGCGCCGTCGGCCCGTTTCGCGCCCGCCGTGCGCCTGACTGCGCTCCGCCCCAGCTCGCAGCCACCGCCCGCCAGCCCCGACGTCGAGGCCGCCATCCTGGAGGTGTTGTTGGCCGCCGCCCACGCCGACGGCAACATGTGCGGGCGTGAGCAGCAGGCGGTGCGGCGCATCATGTTGCGGCTGACGGGCGGCTCCGAGCTCGGGCCCGCGCTGGCTGGCCGCATCGACGCCTTCGATCCACGAACGTTCGACCCGCTGGAAGCCGCCGAGCTTTTGCTGGAAATCTCGCCCACCCAGCGCCGTCACGTGCTGGAGCTGGTGCGCGAGGTGTGCGACGCCAACAACGCCTTCGACCTCCAGGAAGAAAAGTTCCTGCTCGACCTGACCCACGCGCTCGAGCTTTCGCCCGAGGACATCGCCGATCTGGTGGTGCACGCACCGGAGGGCATTCACGGCGCTGCCAAGCGCTGTTTCGACCTGGCCTTTTCGGCCGCATTCTTGGCCAGCGCCTGGCCGCTACTGGCGTTGTTGGCGCTGGGGGTGAAGCTCAGCTCGCCCGGCCCCGCCCTCTTTCGGCAAGCTCGCTCCGGGCGGGACGGCCACGAGATCGGAGTTTTGAAATTCCGCACCATGCGCGCGACGGAAAACGGCAGCGACGTGCGCCAAGCCACCAAGAACGACCCGCGTGTCACGCGCTTCGGCGCGTTCCTGCGAAAGACGTCGCTCGACGAGCTGCCGCAGTTCGTCAACGTGCTGCTCGGTGACATGTCGGTGGTGGGGCCGCGGCCGCACGCGGTCGCTCACAACCTGCACTACCGCACGAAAATCTTGGAATACATGCTGCGTCACAAAGTGCGTCCGGGCATCACCGGCTGGGCGCAGGTCAACGGCTTTCGGGGCGAAACCGACACCGTCGACAAAATGGTCGAGCGCGTCGCACACGACCTGGAATACATCCGGCGCTGGAGCTTCGGCTTCGATTTGCGCATCATTTGGCTGACCGTGTTCGGGCGCGGCGTGCGCCAGAACGCCTATTGAGCCGCCGTGCGCCGCTTCGTGCTCATCGGCCAAACCGCCTCTGCCGCGGGAGATTTCTCGCTCGAGGACTTGCCGAGCACCAGCGGTAGGCTGGACGTGCTGTTGCGAGCAGCTAGAGCCGCGCTGCTGGTGTCGCACGGGCTGCGCCGCGACGTGCAGGTTTGGCTGGTGCTGCGCGGCGGCGTCACCGCGCCCCGCACCCTGCGTATCGACGGCCGAACCGCGAAGTTTCTCCGACCCGACGAGCGCAGTCTAGCCACGTTGGTGAAGAAGACATTGCAAGCGCTGCCCGCGCCCGATGCCACTTTCGCGGAAGTACGCCCCGGCCTCGAGCTGCGCACCGGCGACGTCACGGAAATCTTGGCCGAGGCCGGCGACACGCCTTGCTTCGTGCTCGACGAAGCCGGCGCCGATCTCCGGAGCGCGGCGATCGCCAGCGACGACGCCTTGTTCTTCCTCGGGGACCATTTGGGCTTCGACGTCGTCTCGCTCGCCCTGCTCGAGCGGCACGGCTGTCAGCGTATTTCGGTTGGCCCCGTGAGCCTGCACAGCGACGACGTGGTCGCGCTGGTCGCCAACGAGCTGGACCGGCGCTTCAGCTCGCCCGGCCCCCGCTAGTGCTGTGTCCCAGAAGTAACAATCGTTCCGATTGCTACTTCTGGGGCCTGGCTACGCCAGGCGCGCGGCTGCGCCGCGCTCGCACTAGCCCTTCCTCGGGGGCGTCCCGCCCCGGAAACTGGCTGCGCCAGTTTCTCCCCCTCATTCGCTCCGCGAATGGCTAGTGCTTCATGGCACGCCAGGCCGCGTCGCCAGCGATTCGCTGCAAAGCGAACGCTACTTTTGAGACATCGCACTAGTCGCGGGGGAGCCCTACGGTGCGGGCCGACCGCTCACTTGCCCTTCGGGCGGCGCGGCGGCGGAGCACTGACGACGATTTTGCGGCTCGGACGCTTGGGCGCCGCGTCACGCACCGGCTTGGACGGCGCTTCGCGCGGGGCCTTGCTCGCGAAGTCACGCGGGGCCTTGGCGGCGAAATCACGCGGCGCTTTGGCCGCGAAATCACGGGGAGCCTTGGCCGCAAAATCGCGCGGAGCCTTGCCGGCGAAATCACGCCCTGGCTTGGCGGCGAAATCGCGAGGGGCCTTAGCGGCGAAGTCCCGCGCAGGTTTGTCCGCGAAGTCGCGCGCCGGCTTGGCGTTGAAGTCGCGGGCTCCGCGCGCGCCAGGCGGGTGGAGCACCGGGGCTCGCGGTGGACGATGTTGTGACGGCGGCACGTGCTCGCGAGGGCGCTGGGGCGCTGGGCGAGACGCCGGTGCTTCCGAAGCGGGCTCGGGCGCGTGATCACCGTCGCTGTCTCGGGCCGGCGCTTCGCCGAGGGGGGCAATCGTCACGCGCGGGTCACGCGGATCCGGCTCGCGGGCGGCGTCTTGGAAGCCACGCGCCACTGCGCCCGCGACCTCGACGATCGAGGTCGTCCGATTCACGCGGATGGCCCCGATGTCCGAGCCGCGAATATTGCCGCGACGACACAGCATCGCGACCAGCCGGCGGGCGTCGGCGCCGTGCGCTTCGCCCCAAGAAACCCGAAACGGCACCCAGTCGCCGCCGCGATTCTGCTCCGGCGGTCGATCCGAAAACGGCGCGCGCCGCTCGAACTGCTGCGCCGCTCGCTCCGGACGCGGACCACGGTCATCGAACCGCAGCTCCCGTTGCTCGAAGCGCTGGGGGCGGTCGTTGCCGCGGTCGTTACGGTCGTTGCCGCGCAGCGGGCGACTCTGAGCGCGCCCTCCCCGCTCGGCTTCTGGCAAAAGCGGCGTGACGTCACGAGGCTCACCGGTCGCCCGACGCACACTGATGATGAGCTGCGCCAAAGCGCGCTCGGTCAGGCCGGCCTCCACGATTCGCTCCACTTGCTTGCGCACCCGCTCGGACACCTCGCGTTGGTCGCCCTGCATCAGCTCCGCCAGCCAGCGGGCGTCTTGCGCCTCGCGAATCGCGGCCGCGGTCGGGATCGGCTCGACCCGGAACTGCACGCGCGCCCGTTGCAACAACGACGCCGCGCGCCTCAACCCGGCCGGCGCCACCAAAACCGCGCTGACGCCCTTGCGCCCCGCCCGGCCGGTGCGGCCGCTGCGGTGCGTGTACGTATCCGGATCGGTGGGCGGATCGACCTGAATCACCCGCCCGATGTCCTGCACGTCGATGCCGCGCGCGGCCACGTCGGTAGCGATCAACGCCCGAATTTCGCCGCGCTTGAACGCGGCCAGCGCGCGATTGCGCGCGTTTTGGTCCATCTCGCCCGAGAGCGAGCCGGAGGCGAACCCGGCTTGCTGCAGCTCGCGCGCGATCTCCGAAACGTCGGCGCGGGTGCGGGCGAACACCAACGTTTGTTCGTCGGCGTGGTGGAGCAGCACGTTGATCAGCGCGTCGACGCGCTCACGCGGGTTCACCAAGTAGACTATGTGATCGATGTCGCGGTTGGCGCTGCCGAGTGGCGTGCCCTCGATGCGCTTGGGATCCTTCTGCACGCGGTCGGCCAGAGCCGCGACGTCGCGCGCGAAGGTGGCCGAAACCAGATGCGTGCGGTGTCCGGGCGGCGCCTTGGCCAAAATGGCTTCCAGCTCGTCGCGAAAGCCCAAATCCAGCATGCGGTCGGCTTCGTCGAGCACTACCGCTCCGACGTCTCCAGCCTCGATGCCGCCGCGGTTCAGGTGATCGAGCAAGCGTCCCGGGGTGCCGACCACGATCGCCGGCCCCGCCGAAAGCGCGCGGTGCTCGTCGCGGTAGGAAGAGCCACCCGTCACGGCCGCGATGCGCAGCTTCTGCGGGGCGTACAACCAGGTCAGCTCGTCGTGGACCTGCTTGGCCAGCTCGCGCGTGGGCACGATGACCATGGCGCGCGGTCGCGCGACGTGCGCCGGCTTGACGGCCTCGCCCGCGACCGCGGTGCGCAGCGCAAAGCCGATGGCCAGCGTCTTCCCGGAGCCAGTCTGGGAGCTGATGCGGAGATCGCGCCCCTCGCCGGACGGGTCGAGCACCGACAGCTGCACGGGGGTGAGAGTGGCGTAACCCTTCTTGGCCAGCGCGGATGCCAGCTCGGGACCAAGTAGCTCAGTGAGATCGGGTGCAGGGGTAGACGACGGCGCGGGCTCTGACATGCGGATGCGGGGCGCGGCTTCAGCGAGGATGACGGGAAGACCGACGAAAAGCCGGGACCGCGGAACGCTGGGCGCGGGCGCGTTGTAGCAGGACCGGCCAGCTCGGCACGCTCGAATTGTTGCCAATCCGACAACAATTCCATTCTCACCCGAAGTCTTGTGGCCCGAAGGGGGGCGCCTATGTTGGGCAGCATGACGACTGAGCAGCGTTTGCCGGTGGTTTTCCTGCCTCATGGCGGCGGCCCGTGGCCTTTCGTGAAGGTCGGAATCGGCAGCGAAGCCGAACAGGCGGAGCTTGCGACCTTCCTGCGCGGAGTGCGAAACCTGCCCGCCAGCCCGCCGCGGGCGCTGTTGGTGATTTCAGCGCACTGGGAGGAACCGCAGCCGACGGTGATGACCAGCGCCAAGCCGCCGCTGTTGTTCGACTACTACGGCTTCCCCGCCGAGTCGTACCGGCTGACGTGGCCAGCTCCGGGAGAGCCCGCGCTGGCGGGGCGCGTGCAACAGCTGCTAGGCGCGGCCGGCATCGCGAGCGCAGCCAACGGCGAACGAGGGTTCGACCACGGCGCGTTCGTGCCGCTCAAGCTGGCCTACCCCGACGCAGAGCTGCCGACCGTGCAGTTGTCGCTCAAGGCGGGGCTGGATCCGCGCGAGCACTTGGCCATCGGGCGCGCGCTGGCGCCGCTGCGCGACGAAGGTGTGTTCATCGTGGGCAGCGGCATGACGTACCACAACATGCGCGGCTTCGGGCCGGCGTGGCGACCGGCGGCCAGCGCGTTCGACGGCTGGCTGCGCAACGCTCTCACTCAGCCGCCGAGCGAACGCGACCAGCTGTTGAGCGACTGGCAGAAAGCGCCGTCGGCGCGCGACGCACACCCGCGCGAAGAGCACCTGTTGCCGCTGATGGTCGCGGCCGGAGCCGCCGGCAAGGACCGGGGGCGCGTCAGCTTCCGCAGCACGTTCTTCGGCCTGGATATCTCGGCCTACGCCTTTGGTTGACGGGGCGCGCACGTCGGCCGGTCACGAACCGCTACTTTCGTAGCGCGACAGGCCGAGGTTCCAGGCTTTTTGGGCCAACCCCATCGTCAGCAGCGCGGCCAACGGAGCCGCGAGGAGCGCGACGAGGGGCGCGCCTTTGCCGAACAGCACGCTGCCGGGAAGGTAGTGAAAGGTTCCAAACGGAAATACGAACAGCAAGATCGCCCGCGCCACGCGCGGGTAGATGGCCAGAGGATAGCGGGTGGCTTGGAGCAGGTTGTGCGCCACCATCATGCTGGACAGCTGCGGGCCGACGAAGCGAAACGACAAGCAGCCAAACCAGACCAAGACCGACGTGTACACCAGCATGCCGCACAGCCAGAACAGCGGCGCCGCGAGCCACGTGTACCACGCCGCGTGCATCCACCACAGCGAGCTTGCCACGTACAGCGAGCCGGTGACGACGTTGCCGAAGGCGTGCAGCTCCGGCTTCGTCACCAGAAAAAACGGCAACGCGCGCACTGGGTACGTCAGCAGTCGATCGAGATCGCCCATCACGATGGCTTGCGGCAAAACCCAGATCTGGTTGAAAAACAGCTCCGAGCCACCGAGGCTTGCCGCCGTCATGCCGAATAGAAACAACACCTGCGGCGGGCTCCAGCCCCCGAGAGTGGGCACGGCCCCGAGCACGATCCACAGCAGGCTGAGACCGGCGGCTTGCAGCATCATCGAGGTCAGCAGCCCGACCGCCAAATCGACCCGGTATTCGAGCTTGGCCTGCAACGACGCCGCGTACGCTTGCCAGTAGACGCGCCACGATTCGTTCACGTCATCCACCCTGAATTTCGAGGTAGCGCAGCGACACGCCGAGCAGCCAGCGACCCACCAGCAGCAACCCCAGCGCCCACGACGCCTGCACGACTAGCTCGTTCACGATGGCCGAGCCAGCAATGGTGCCGAGGTAGATGGAAACGGGCGTGTGGATGGTATGGCAAAACGGCAAGCGCTCCGCCACGGCGCGCAGCGGAGCGGGAAACAAAGCCAGGGGCGCCGAGATGCCCGAGAACGTGAGCTGAAGCGCCGTCCTGGCCACGAAGATGCCGTAGTTGCTGAAGGTGACGAACGCGGTCTGTACGAAGATGAACGAAATGGAAAATTGGATGAGCAGGGCAAAAAACGCGCTCGCGCAAAACCCAAGTAGCGCCAGTGCGTCGTGGGGCAACGCGGTGCGTCCCCAAAGCGCGTACGACAAAGCCACGAAGGGCAGCACCATCGTGACGTTGAGCAGGACATCCGCGAGCGCCTGGCTCAGCTGGGTGAGCTGAAAGTCCACGGGGCGCAGCAAATCCGTGGCGATCAACCCGAGCCGAATCCGCTGCCCGATCCGCGATTCCACGCCCATGAAGCACACGAACTGGAGCGAAGCGGCCAGGAGCAGGTACGGAAACAACTGGCTCGCCGGTACCGCCAGCGGGGTCGTGCGCGTCGCGTACACGTGACGCCAGACCAGCATCGGTACGGCGTAGCTGATGCCGATCGTCAGCATGCCCAGCAGCAACGCCGGCTTGTAGGCAAAGCTGGTGCGGGCGGCGCGCACGAACAGCGCCGCCTGAGCGCGAAATTCACCGGACCATGCGGACGTCATGGCGAAGCTGCGCTCGGCTCGGCGGTCGAGCGCCGGTAGATGCTGGCCACCATGCTGTCGATGTCCGCCTTCTCGAGCACGATGTCCGACACCGGCAAACGGCTGAGCAAGCATTGGGTCAGCGCTGGCGCCGCGCCGTCGCGCTGGTACTTGACGACCACGCGGTGCCCGCCGCACTCCGCGACGACGCCGCCCAGCGGCTCGAGCGCGCTCGCCAGCTCGGCGGCCACGCCCGCACCGACTGGCTTTTCGAGGTCGAGCAGGATGCGTCGCTCGATCGCGAACCGCTTCAGGAAATCATCCAGGGAGCCGTCGAAGAGCAAGCTGCCGCGATCGAGCAGCAGCAGGCGATCGCAGGTTTCGGTGATGTCTTTGAGGTCGTGGGTCGTCAGGAGCAACGTGGTACCGAAGCGGCGCTGCATTTCGACCACGAATTCGCGCACTTGTTCCTTCACCGCCACGTCGAGCCCAATCGTCGGCTCGTCCAAGAACGCGATCTCGGGCGCGTGCAGCAACGAGGCCGCCAAGTCGCAACGCATGCGCTGGCCGAGCGAAAGCTTGCGCACCGCGACCCCCAACAGCGGCCCTAGCTCCAGACGCTTGACGGCTTCGGCGTAGGTGGCGTCGAACAGCTTGTCGTCGACGCGGTACATGGTCTTCAGCAGCGTGAAGGTTTCGCGCACCGGAATGTCCCACAGCAACTGCGGCCGCTGACCGAATACGACCCCGATGCGCGCCGCCAGTTGGCGTCGTTGGCGCCAAGGGTCGAAGCCGAGGACTTCCAAGCGCCCGCCCGTCGGCATCAAAATGCCGGTCAGCATTTTGAGCGTGGTCGATTTGCCGGCCCCGTTCTCTCCGATCAAGCCCACCCGCTCGCCGCGCCCGATCGTGAAATCGAGCCCGCGAACCGCGGGAACGATCTGCGATTCACCGCGAAACAAGCCGCGCAGGGCGCCGACCAGACCGGGCTCACGTACCTTCCGACGATAGCTCTTGGCGAGCCCTTCACACACGATTGCGGGCGGCGTCATCCTCGTCCAATCAGATTTTTAGGGCCTTTTCAGGCGCTCTTTTCAAGCTCAGCCAGCTTGCGGCGCAGGTCTTCGTTGCGGTAGCCAAGGGCGCGGTAAGCGGCAAAGCGCATCTGACCACGACCGAAGACGGTGTAGGCCTCGACCAGATCCGGCTCGTCCCAGGGCGCGTCGTGAAACACGCCGGCGGCAAGGTGTACGCTGTTGGCGTCGCGTACCCACTCCTGCGGAAACAGCGCAACGCGACTGGGCAGCCCTTGGGGCACGCTCGCGCTCGTCGGCTGGCCGGTGAGCGCGGCATGCAGATGACGGCACAAACAGGCACCGAAGCGTTCACCCAAGTGCGCGATGGGTGTGGGCCGTGGATTCAGCTCGATCAAATGAGCTTGGCCGGCGGCGTCGAGCATGAAATCCAAGCTGGCGAAGCCGCTGTAGCCCAGCGCTGAAACGACCGCCTCGGCGGTGGCGGCTAGCTCGGGATGCTCGAAAATCTCGACGCACGTGCTCGGACCGGTCGAGGTGGGCCAGGTCTCGAGCTTGATGGCGGAGAGCCCGCCGAGCACGCGCCCGCGCTGAGCCACGACCACGCGCATGGCCGTGCGCCCTTCGACGAAGGTCTGCACCAGCACCCCGGCCGCGAAAATTTCCGAATTTCTGCGACAGCGCAACGCCGCCGCGGCCAGCTCCGCCTCGTTTCGGCAAATCGACACGCCCATGCCGGCGACGCTGTCCTCCTCTTTCAGCACCACCGGGTACCCGTGCTGGGCGGCAAACGCCTGCGCCTCGGCTTCGCTGAAGACGATGCCGTGTCGAGGGGCACGCACGCCGGTTGCAGCCGCCAGATTGGCCAGGAGCTTCCGGCTGCGCACCGTGGCTAGGTGCCGCAAGTCGCCCAGGGACGCTTCCAGCACCGCGTGCGTCCGCTCTGAACCGCTGGCGCGGGCCGCCAGCGCGGCCGCATGCAGCAAGATGATGCTGGCATCGTCGGTGGGAATGACTATGTCAGCACGCGAACGCTCGATGGCAGCGAGCAGCGCTTGCAGCAAAGCCTCGTTGGAAATCGATTCCGGTAGCAGCAGCGCTTCGTCGACCGCTTGCGAGCGCTGGATGAGCAGCCCCGAGAACGCGAACGTGGTGACGTGAAAGCCTGCCCGCTGAAACGCGCGCGGCAAGCGCGGCGCTCCGATCCAATTGCTGAGCGCCAAGATCAATACCCGCGGCGTGCCTTTGACCAATGACATGGAAAACCCCAGAAAAAGAGCAAAACCCTCTTCGAAACCCACAAAACGAGAAAGCCGCCGTGGCGAGGAGCCAGGCGGCCTTACGAACCGACGTGACCCTTCTTGCTAGCCCGCGCCGTGGTAGCCGCGCGCGTTGCGATTCATGCACGGGGCATGAACCTTCTTGGAGGCGACGCTGCAAACCATGGCCGCATATTGCCGAACCGCGCCGCGGTCGTCAAGGGTCAGCTGACAAGAGCACTCGAGCGCATCGGCGGCGGCTGGACGGCTCCACGTCTACGCCGCGCCCGCGCCCGCACCCGCGCTTGGTCTCGTTGGTTCGTCGAGGTGCTGAGGCGCCGCGTCGTGGATCTCGTACCAGCTGGCTTTCGATGCCGTGTAGGCGTGCAGGTCGATCCGCAATTGGGGAGAGCGGTCGAGTGTGCCGGCAGCCAGGTGAATGACGCGAGGGCGGCGCGAGCTGTAGTTGCCCAGCGTCGTTCCGCAGCGCTTGCAAAACAGGCGCTGGGCGTGGTCCGAGGATTGAAACTCCACCAAGAGCTCGCTACCGCTCGTCCAACGAAAGCTGTCCTTGGGCACTAGCGACCAGACCCCGAATGCGCTGCCCGTTGCCTTGCGACAGGCCGAGCAGTGGCACGCCACCGTGACCCTCGGATCGACGTCGAATTCGTAAGTCACCCCGCCGCACAAGCACCCGCCACCAAATTGCGCGTCCGACATGCAGGCAAACTAGTGGGCGGCTCACGCGCTGGCCAGACGCAGAACCCCCCGACCCAAACCGGTGCAGCGTTGGCGTCAGACAGCCGCGACTACGCCGTCAGGCCCTGCAAGGACCCGGTACAGACGCCGGGGATGCCGAAGGTCTTCACGTCGTCGAAGCCCATGGCGTTGCACACGGAGACCAACAGGTTGTTGTGGGGCTGGTCCTTGTAATTCAGCTGCCGCCCCGTTTTCAGGTAGCCACCAGCGCCGCCTGCCAACACCCAGGGGATGTTCTTGTAAGTGTGGTTGTTGCCGGCGCCCAGCTCGTTGCCCCAAAGCAGCAGGCTGCTGTCGAGCATGCTGCTGCCATCCGGCTCTTGCACGGCGCTCAGCGCGTCGAGCATGTATTTGAATTGCTCGCTGTGCCAAACGTTGATTTTGACCAGCTTCTCCGTGGTCACGGTGTCGCTGTCAGGAGCGTGCGAAAGCTCGTGGTGCTCTTCGTTCACGCCAATCCACGGGTAATACTGCCAGCTGTCGGCGTTGGCGAACATGAACGTCGAGACGCGAGTCATGCCGCAAGTTTGGGCCAACAACATCAAGTCCATCTGTAGCTTGGCCGCGTCCGGAAACTTCTCCATGGCGTGTGCGTCGTACTTGGCCGGCATCGTCAGTGGCTTGCAAACGTTGGCGGAGTTTTGCAGCCCCTGCTCGATTTTGCGGATGCCGCTCAAATGCGCCTCGAGCTTGGCCTTGTCTTCCGAGTTCACCCGTCCCTGAAGACGCGCAATGTCGTCTTTCAAGAAGTCGAGCACGCTCTGTCGCTCGGCCAGCAGCTTCTTCAGCTCGGCGTCGGACAAGTTCGCGTTCGCAAAAATGCGGGAGTACATCTGGAACGGGTCGTCCACGGCCGTGTTCGGCTGGTTAGCGCCACGGTACGAAATGACGCGCAGCGGCTCTTGCCCTTCGATGCGCACCCCGAACTCCAGCGACGGAAACTGCGTGGTCTTCCCGATGCGCTCGGCGATGAACTGATCGACCGACTGCCGATCCGCCCAGCCGGCGGGCCCTCCCGAGCCGGTGAAGCTGCCGGCCAACAGCGAGCCGCCCGTCAACATCGCGCCGGGGCCCTTCATGTGGGGACCTCCGGGTTTGCCGGGCGCGAAATTTTCGCCTTCGAGACCGTTGGTGGCGCCCAGCTCGTCCTCCACCGTCGAGTACATGTGAACACCATTCAGGACCAACAGCTTGTCCTTGTACGCGTCGAGCGGCGCCAGAATCGGCGTCATGCTCGAGAGCGCAAGCTCACTTGCCGCGCCCTGCTGAAAGAACGACTTGGCGATAGTGCCGTTGGCGCTAAACACGCCGATGAAGCGCTTGGCGGCCTTGACGTTGGCATCTTGACCGAAGACGGTGGCGGCTTTCCAGATAGGGCTGGTGAGCGCGACCGTGAGCGCCCCCAAGCCGCCCAGCAGCTTGCGCCGGCTGAGGGCGGTCCGCAGATCGATAGGCTCTTTTTGGCTCATGGCTGCACCTGCGCGTCGATGGGACGGCGATAGAGAAAAGCGTCGGTCTGAACGATGGCTCCCGGCAGTGAGCTCAAAGTCTGTCCTGCGGCGTCGAAGCTGGAGAGCACGCTCTGCATGGAGCAGCCGTCGACCGGTTGCTCGAAGCGGTTGATGGCGTAGCGGAACCACTGCCGCGTGACGCACTCTTTGACTTCGCTGCTCGCGGCCAGCTTCTTGGCCAGCTCGGCCACCCCGTTGAAGGGGCCGTCCATGTCGCGGGTCGCGACCACGTTGCCGCTGGCGTCCACGGGTTTTCCGGCATCTTCGCTGCGGTATCGTCCCAGGGTGTCGAAATTTTCGAAACCGAAGCCGAGAGGATCGAGCAATTGGTGGCAGCCCGAGCAAGTGGGGTCCACCTCGTGCTGCGCCGAGCGCTCGCGCGTGGAGACGCCGGGCACGACCTCGGGGGGAGAGGGAATGTTGGGCGGAGGCGAAGGCAGTTGCTGGCAGAGCAACGCCTCGCGCACGAAGCGCCCGCGGTAGATGGGCGAGCTTTCGTTGGGCTTGCCTTGCACCGCCAACACCGCCGGCAAGGTCAAGATGCCGGCCGCCGTGCCGTCGGTTTTCTGCAAGGATTGAAACGTGTCGGTGCCGGTCACGCCGTAGTAGGCGCCCAAGTCTTTGTTGTAAAAGACGGTCGGCGACGTGAATAGCGCGCTCAGCTTGCCGCCCTGCTGCGTCAACAAGTCGTCGAAGAATGCGGCCGCTTGCCCGCGCAGCGACGCGCGGAAGCTGCTGGCTCGAAATTCCGGATAGAGGTCCGGATTTTTGACCAGGTTGTCGACCGCGGCAACGTGCGTCCAGGTCTCCAAGAAGCGGTTGACGAGCTTCTGGCCACGGGCGTCTTGTTGCATCCACTCGAGCTGGGCGATGACGCCGTCTTTGGTCGCGAGCGCGCCGGAGGCCACGGCTTGGTTCAGCTCGTCGTTCGGCGGCGAGTCCCACAACATGTACGAAAGGCGCGCCGCAATTTCCGAGACCGACAGCTTTACGGCCGTTTCACTGACTTTTTCGCCCGTGCCAATCTCCACCCGATACAAGAATCGGGGAGACTGCAGCATGCCCTGCAACAGCATCTCGACGCCGTGGGCGTAGCTCGCGCCAGCACCGACGTTGAACAGCTGCACGTGCCGCTCGATGTCGGCAGCATCGGTAACGGGGGCGCGATACGCCAGCGCCCCGAATTTTTGCACCAGATTCTTGGCGCAATCGGTCGCAGGCGCGCCGGCGGCGCAGGGCGCGATCTTGTCCAGGGTCTTGGGAGCACCGACGATGGCGGCCGCGATGGCGCCCGCCGCCTTTTGAAAGTGCTCCAGCTGCACTTGCGTGACGTCCGGCTGCACCAAGCCGAACGCCGACGCGGTGACGTCGTCGCCCAGGGTTTGCTCGAGCCCGGGCACGTCGCCGGCCAGCTCTTTCACGGTATTCAGATACTGCTGGCGCGACAGCAGCTGCATCGGCGACGGCCCCGGATCGACGACGTGCTTCGCGCAATCCAAGGTGTCGATGGCTGCACCCGTCCCACCTACACCGCCGCCAGGTGTCGTGGTTGGCGCGGCGCCGCCGCCGCTCACGCCGCCGCCAACACCTGCAGGCGTGCCGTCGGCGCCGGTGAGGCTCCCGTTGCAGCCGGGAAAGGCCAGCAGCGCCGCCAAACCCGCGAGTGGCGCAAAACTTCCGAAGCCTCTGGATTTGTTGACCAACGATGTAGTCTTTCGGGGCGAAACCGGCGTTTCGTACTCCCGCTCCGTGGTGACCAACCCCGCGCGCGATCACTGAATCACGCGACGCCCGACTTTTGCCCCGCCCTCGCGACCTACCCGGCAACGACCGACACGCTCGCGCGCAGCGACAACGGACCCTCGCGCCCAGCAACGACCACCCCTCCCGCCCAGCAACAACGACTCTCGCGCCCAGCAACAACGACTCTCGCGACGTAAGCAGCAACGACCATCCCCTCGCGCCCAGCAACAACGACTCTCGCGACGTAAGCAGCAACAACCACCCCCTCGCGCCCAGCAACAACGACTCTCGCGACGTAAGCAGCAACAGCCCGCGCCCTACCCTGCGATGAGCCCCCGACCAAGCGTCACGAAGTATCTCGCGACGTAAGCAGCCACAGCCCGCGCCCTACCCTGGGACGAGCCCTCGACCAAGCGCCACGAAGTATCTCGCGTTCAAGATTGAGGTGACGAACGTCGGAAAATTTCCTGAGCATTTCGGCGGGTGCTTTCGCTCGGGACCTCGTACTCGCCTCAGTAAGTTGTCTACCTCGAGTGAATGGGATGCTTACCGATAGGAGTATCGGGATCCGCCACAGACCGCGCGCGAAATCATTGGAGAATTTTGTTTACGTCTGTAAGACCGATTCGCGCAGGGAAATGGGCGTTCCGGCGACGGCCGCCGATTCCACTAGTCGAGGAAGCGCGACAGCTTCGCGCTGTGCGGGCTGTTGGGATAGGCTTTGATGAACGCTTTTGCGCGGCGTTTGGCGCCTTCGACGTTGCCGCGCGCGTACGAGACCTCGATACCGAGCACCTCGCGCTCTTGCGTGAGCACGCCTTTGGGAAACTGCGCTTGCAAGCGATCGAGCGAGGCTTGCGCGGCGGCGGGGTTGCCGGAGCGAAGCTCGACCCGCGCTTCGGTGAGGAGGGCGCTTTCGGCTTTCAACGAGTCGAGGCGACGCGGCTCCAGCTTGTGGCTGGCTGCGTCTTCGGTGGGCGCTGGCGGCGTGGGCGCGACGACGGCTTCGGGCACCACCGACATTTCGGGCGTTTTGGGTGCTGGAAGTGGCGCGGGCGCGGCGGGCCTGGCGTGCGAAACCACGGCGCTGGGCGCCTTGCCCGGCGCCGCCGGCGACGCTGATTGCAGCGCGAGGTAGCCGCCGCCGAGCGCCAGCCCGCCAGCCGCCACTAGCGCGACCTTCGTCGACAACGCCCAGGTGGCGAAGCTGCCGGCCGAAGCTTTGCTGGCGGCCGCCGCCGTGGAGCTGCTGACCGCTCCGACCACGGCGCCGACCGCAATTTGTCCGGCAATGCCGCGCCACGCGCGATCTTTCGCGCCTTCGGGTGGCCCCACCTGCCGCACGCTCCCTAGCAGCTCGCGCTCGAGCGGATCTGCGCTGGCGGTATTCAACAGGCGTTCGGGATCGCCGGTCATACCGCCTCCTTTCGGCCGCCGCTTCGAGCCAGGGCCAAGCGTTTGATCTCACGAGAGAATGCTTCGCGCGCCAGGCGCAGGCGCGAGCGCACCGTGCCGACCGAGATGCCGAGCAGCTGGGCGATGTCTTGGCCGCTCATTTCTTCGAGCTCGAACAGGACGAACACGACTCGCTGCGGCTCGGGCAACTTGTCGAGAACGGCCTCGGCGATTTGCGCGCGCTGACGCGATTCGGCGCCTTGCGACGAGTCTTCGTGGGAGCCACGGTAGAGATCCATCTCCGCGGCGTCGGTCGTCACCTCACGACGAAATAGCGCAGAGCGACGGTAGTCGCTGGCGACCCGCTGGCAGATTCCGAACAACCAGGTGCTGATCTGAGCGCGGCCTTCGAACTCGGCCAGCTTGAAATGCGCAGTTATGAACACCTTTTGCGCCTGGTCGAGCACGTCCGCCTCGCGCACCCCGAGGCGCCGCAGCGAGCACCAAACGAAGTTGAAGTGCGCGTCATAGATCGCTCGAAATTCGGGAGATGGGGTGCTCATGCCCTGAACGGGGCCATCGGTCTTGCTCCCACGCGCGGGCGGCGTGGCAGCAACCGCGGGCGGGTACCTTGGGATCGACGATACCACTGCGTTCGGTAGTGGGGAGAGCGGCCGCCAGCGATCACAAAAAATGCGCCACGAGTCGCGCAGGGCGCGGTTATTGTCAGCCACCGAATGCGCTGGGTTTTCGCGTTTCTCTGCTCGCTCGCGCTCTTGCCGTGGCGAAGCACTCCAGCCCTGGCGCAATCGGCCGGCACGGTTGCTGGGGGGCGAGCAGAAGCCGCAGCGCCGTTCTTGACCGTAACGCGAGCCGAAGGCGCCGAAAGCTGCCCCGACACCGAGACGCTCCGCGCGCACGTCGAGCGCCTGCGAGGACACCAGGCGACACGTGAGCCTTCTGCCTACCGTGTCCGCTTCAGCTACCGCGCAGGAGTGTTCCGCGCCGACATCCAGGTGGGACAGAGCAGCGGCGCGCGCGTGCTGCTCGACCGTCGCACCACCTGCGCTTCGCTCGAGCAAGCGACGGCCCTCACCCTCGCGCTCTTGCTCGATTCGGACGCGAACGCGCTGCCTCCCGAAGAATCGAGCCGCGAGACCGAACCGGCGCCTCCGCTCGTCACTCGCCGCGAACGGCATCCTGACCGCACGACCCCGGCGCTCGATATCGGCAAGAACACGACCCACTTGGCGTTGTCGCTGGGCGGCGGCGCGCTGTTCGGCGTCGTTCAGCCGGTCGCGCCGACAGCGTTGGCCGAGCTCGGCATCGGCGTGAATCGCTTTCGCACTGGGCTCGGCGTTTTGTGGATGCCCGCGCAAACCCGAGATTTCGGGCCCGGACAACTGCGACAGTCTTTGGTCAGCGGCGTGGCCCGCACCTGCCTCACGACCGTGCGCGGCGCCCAACTGCGCTTCGACCTGTGCTCGGGCATTTACGCGGGCCTGCTCCGGGTGCGCGCTTTTCACTACACGCGCAACGACTCGGCTGACAAAGCTTGGTTGGCGGTGCCGCTCGGGTTTGCGCTGGCAACGACCTCGTCACCGGTAGGCGTCGAGGTGTCGGCGAGCGCCCTCTTGCCGCTGCGTCGCAACGACTTTTCGATCGACCACCTGGGCGTAGCCTTCGACTCTTGGCCGGTGGGGGTGCTGTTGTCGATGCGCGCCGTCGGCGTTTGGTCGTTGTGAGTCAGCGCAACAGCGGAAGGGCGAAGGGAAGCGCCTGGGTCAGGTTTTTGTAGCGCAAAATCTCGCTGGGCATGCGCTGCAGCGCTCGAGCCAAGGTCCCGCGGTGCTCGGGCGAAAGCTCGTCGAAGCCGTAAAGGTACGTGCGGATCAAGAAGACGCAGCCATCGACGTCCGGCAAGGAAGCGATGGTTTGCCGCTCCACGCGCAGAAAGCCGCGCGCCGTCTCCGCCGTCCAAGCGCGCTGCGAGCCCTCGTCCGGATGGTGATCGAGCTCGTCATCGGCGGAGATGGTCCACACGAAACGCACGTAGGGACCACGCTTCACCATCGCCTCCACGAGGCTGGTTGCTTTGCGCGCAACCGCCTCGAACGCCGGAATGTGCGCGTGGATGCCGGCAAAGCTGCGGCCAAGCACCTGCTCCGGTCGCCAGCCGCTGGGGAAGCAGGCGTGGAGCCAAAGGGTCCGGTCGGCGCCGGTTTCGTCGAGGCGCAGCACCGCGAAGTCTTCGACCAGCTCGCGCCCGAGCGCGACGCGCGACGACTGCGGCAGCGGCACGTGACCCTCGCGCTCGAGGGTCTGGCGAAGCCAGACGTGCGCCGCCTGCACGCAAGCCTCGTCGCGCGGGCTCTGGGTGCTGACGGCGTCACGCGCTGGGTGCGCGGCCAGCACGCGCGCCTTTTCGCTCAGGTAGCGCGGCGACGTGGCATCTCGGGCGAAAAAGCGTTGGTCGGCCTCACCATTGCCGAAATCAGTCCCAAAGCGCGCCAGCCCTGCCCGCATGCGCAGCGGCTCCGGCTGGACCGGGAAGTAGAGCGGGCGCTCTGGGTTCACCTCGAGAGTTTAGCTCGACCTGGGTTTCGCTTCGATAACCGGCACAAACTTGGCCCGCGCCGGCGCGGCGTTGCATGGCCAGAACGTGGCCGACGAGCCTGACGACTTCGACGTTCCCGCCTCTTCCACGCCACCGGCCCCGACTAGCGGCGTGCAGACGCGGCCCCCGCGCAAGCAAGCGGGAGGCTGGGCCGATCCGAAACAATTGCCGCTCGGCCCCAATGGACGCCCGCTATGCCGGAAGTGCAGCGGCGAAATCCTCAAGGGCAGCGGGCGCCGCACATTTTGCTCGGACTCGTGCGTGGTGGAATGGAAGATCCGCACCCAACCGGAGTTCGCCGCCGAGCAGGTGCACGCGCGTGACAAAGGCGTGTGCATGACGTGCGCTCGCGACTGCGACGCGCTGTTTCGGAAAATTCGGGTCACCAAGCGTGCCCGTCGCAAGCGCCGTATGGAGGAGCTGGGCCTGCCCGCTTACTTGCTGCGACGTCGCCGCTACTGGGAGGTCGATCACATCACGCCCGTCGTCGAAGGCGGTGGCTCGTGTGGGCTCGAGAATCTGCGCACCCTGTGTTGGGAATGCCATCGCAAGGTGACGCGAGAGCTCGGGGTGCGGCGCGGCAAGATCCGCGCGGCCTGAGCCAACCGCCGGCACGGGCGCGACGAAGCGCGCCGTTTCTAGGTCTCCGGCAGCGGGATGTACTCGACGTCGTCTCCGGGAATCTTGGCGAAACGCCCGGCTTGCCAGTCGCCTTTGGCTTTCTCCAAGCGCTCGAGCGAGCTCGACACGAAGTTCCAATAGATGTGACGCGCGCCTTCCAGCGGCGCGCCGCCCAGCAACATGACGCGCGCGCCCGGTTGGCTGAACAGCTCCACGCGCTCGTTGGCCGGCAAGACCAGCAACGTGCCCTCGCCGTACTCCGGCCCGCCTTGCGCGAGCGAGATGACGCCCGCCGCGACGTACACCGCGCGCTCGGCGTGCTCGCCGTCGACCTCGAGCGTAGCGCCGGGGTCGAGCTGGGCGTGCACGTACAGGGTTGGCGACAGCACCTTCACCGGTGACTTGGCACCGTAGGCGGTGCCGGCGATCACCGACAGACGCGCGCCCGGCCGGTTGACTTGGGGAATGGTCGACGCGGCGTGATGCATGAAGCTCGGGCCAATTTCTTCGTGCTCGAGCGGTAGCGCTACCCAGCACTGAATGCCGTGTAGGGGTCCTCCCGCTTCCCGCAGCTCGGGAGGAGTGCGCTCGGAGTGAGCGATGCCCCGCCCCGCGATCATCCAATTGACGTCGCCCGGCCGGATCAGCTGGGCGTAACCGAGGTTGTCGCGGTGCAAGAACGCGCCCTCGAACAAGTAGGTGACGGTGGCCAGGCCGATGTGCGGGTGCGGGCGCACGTCCAGGCCTTGGCCAGGTGCGAAGTCGACGCGACACAAATGGTCGTAGAAGATGAACGGGCCGACCAGCTTCTGCTGAGCCGAGGGCAGCACCCGCCGCACGAAGAATCCGCCCACGTCGCGCTGTCGAGCCTCGATCACGAGCTGCGGTTGCATGGGCGGAGTTCTAGCGTAGCGGCGAGCGGGCTGCGCGGAGTAATCTCGCCCCCGGGATGACGGCGCCCCGCATCGGGAAACGCGAGCACTTGCGCGAACAGGCCACTTCGTCGGGGGAAAGCCGCGCGTTCGCGCTGACGCGCAGCCTGGCGTCTCCGTTTGGGGTTCTGATCGTCTTTCCCGCCATCGTGCTCTCGGTCGGCCTATTTTTGACGTTGGTCGGGCAGCGCGCGCTCGAAGCCAGCAATCGGGCGCTCGGGCAACATCGGCTGGCCGAGCAGGCCCAGCTCGTTTCGTCCCATTTGCGCGGGGCGCTGGACGCGGCTGATCCGATGCTGGACCGGCTTTCCGACTTCAGCCTGACCCATACGCCGGACGACCCGCTCGAACCGGTCGCCGCCGTCTTGTTGGATCTGATGCAAGGCCGCGCGGGCGTGGCGTACGTCAGCTTGAGCTTTCCAGATGGCACTTTTCAAGGCGCCACTTTCGAGCAAGGGCGTGTGGTGTTTCAAGACAGCCGCGTCGGCGTCCGCGGCACGCGCGTGCGCCGCTATGACTACCGCGGCCATGATGCTCTGACCCCGCTGCGCGAGGAAACCACGGGCTACGATCCGCGGCAGCGTGGATTTTACACGCAAGCCGCCGCTGCGCGCACCCGCGTGTGGACACGGCCCTATCCCTTTTACGGCAATCACCACACCGGCATCACGCGCGCCGCCCCCATTTATTTGCAGGTCGGGGGCGAGCGGCGCTTGCACTGCGTCTTGACCGTCGATTTCGACGTCAACGAGCTGTCACGCTTCCTGCGCTCGGGCGAGCTGCCCGACATGCGCACGCTCCTCTTCACGAGCGACGGCACCTTGCTGGCCTACCCGCAGGGCGAGCGCCGCATCGCCCAGCTGCCGTTGTCGCTCGATCACACACTGTCATACAAAGACTTGAAGGACGACACGCTCAACGCTTTCTTCGCGCAGTTGGGGCCGAAGCCTCGACCGGAGCAACTGTTGACCTTCGACGTGGGTGGGGCGCAGCATTTGGCCGCGCTCTCGCGGGTGAGCAGCGACGCCACCCTCGACTGGACGGTGGCGTACGTCGTGCCCGAGCGCGCTTTTTTCGAGAGCTTGCACGCCTACGGGCGGCGCAGCTTCGCGATCGCGGCGGTGGCGGTGCTGCTCGCGCTGGGCTTGTCGCTGGCGTTTGCGCGCCTGGTCGTCACGGTGCGGCGCGAGGCCGCCGACGCCCGCGCCGAAGCCAAGCGCGCGAATCAAGAAGCACGCGAGCTCGGCAGCTACCGGCTGGTCAAGTGCTTGGGTAAAGGCGGCATGGGCGAGGTGTGGCGCGCCGAGCACCGGCTGTTGGCGCGCGAAGCAGCCATCAAGCTCATCCGGCTGGACAGCGGCGCGCCCTCGCCCAAAGAAGCGCAAGAGCGCTTTCGGCGCGAAGCCCAAACGCTGGCCCAGTTGCGGTCCCGAAGCACCATCGAGCTGTTCGACTACGGCGTCTCCAGCGACGGCACGTTCTTCTACGTGATGGAATTGCTGGACGGGCTCGATCTGGAAAGCTTGGTGCTCAAGTACGGCCCGCAGCCGCCGGGCCGCGTGCTGCGGTTGTTGCAGCAGGCTTGCCGTTCGCTGGCCGAAGCGCACGACCACGATCTGGTGCACCGCGACATCAAGCCGGCCAACCTGTTCGTGTGCCGCGTGGCCGACGAGGTCGACGTGCTGAAGGTCCTGGATTTCGGCCTCGTTCGCGCGCTTTCGAGCGGCGAGCCCGACAGCGCGCCGCTGTCGACGCAAGCCGTCTTCGAAACGACGGCCGCCGCCGGCCTGGCCAACCCCGGCGACTCCAAGCTGACCCGCGCCGGCAGCGTCATGGGCACCCCTGAATTCATGGCGCCCGAGCAAGCGCTCGGCCACAAGCTCGACGGTCGCTGCGATCTCTACGCCCTCGGCTGCGTGGGCTACTGGCTGCTCACCGGTCAGTTGGTGTTCAAGAAGGACACGCAAATGATGCTGCTCATCGCGCACATTCAAGAGCCGCCGTTGCCGCTCCGACAGCTCGTGCCCGGTCATTTGCCCCCAGCGCTCGAGGCGTGCGTCATGGACTGCTTGGCTAAGTCGGCCGACCTCCGTCCCCAATCGGCGCGCGCGCTGCTAGCCCGCCTCGTCGAAGCCGAGCGCGAGCTTTCGCCCGACGAGCTTTGGACCGACGAGCGCGCACAAGCGTGGTGGCGGAAATATCAGCCGTCAGCCCGCGCTTCGTCTCCGTCCAACCTTACCCCCTCCCCCAACGGCCAAATCCGCATCGCCGACGCTCCACGCTGACGACGCCCGCGACGCCGCAGTAGCGACTGAGCATTCCACGCATCTTGGGCTGCCAATCCGCAGCCCGAATCGCAGAAGCTTCTGTGGCGGCGAAAGGCCACCTCGAACGAGCGAGATTTTTTTACAGGAAGGGCAGAAGGGCAGAAGGGCAGAAGGGCAGAAGGGCAGAAGGAGAGCAGATAATTTCGGGGTCGCGCTGCCGCCAACAGGCCCTTGGGGACCCGGGCAGGGCGTCTGCCTTTTGTCCTTCCGAGGAAATAATTTTGGTTTTGGTCCTCCAAAAACAAAATTGCGTTCTTCTCTCTCGCCTTCTGTCCTTCTGTCCTTCTGCCCTTCCTGTGAATCTCGAGGGCTCTGGAAAGGAGGCGTCAGTACGGCCGCAGCCCGAAGCGCTCGCGCGGGGTGGCCCTGCGACGGCACGGTAGCTTCTGCAAGAAGGCTGCGACGCGGCAGCATCAGTGACCGAGCAGGAGGTATTTCAGGCGTCCGACGATGACGTCCAAGGCTTGGGCGTTTTCGCCGCCTTCGGGCACCACCAAGTGCGCTTGGCGTTTGCTGGGCGCTACGTGCAAGAGATGCATCGGCCGCACCGTGGCGTAGTACTGATGTTGAATCGAGGCGATGTCGCGCTGGCGCTCGACGATGTCGCGGCGAATGCGCCGGAGCAGACGGATGTCGTCGTCGGTATCGACGAAGATTCGAAGATCGAAGGCGGAGCACAGCTCCGGAATGGCAAACAGCAGGATGCCCTCGACGGCCACGATGCTGGCTGCTTCCACGCGGCGCGTCGTCGGGCGTCGCGTATGCGTGGCAAAGTCGTACTGCGGGCACTCCACCGCCCGCCCCGCGCGCAGCTCCGCCAAGTGCTGGGCCAAGAGCGCGTTGTCCAGAGCGGCGGGCTCGTCGTAGTTGACGTCTTCGCGCTCGCTCACCGGCAGCCCGGAGCGGTCGCGGTAGTACCAGTCGTGCTCCAGCACCGCGACCCCTCCGCCCAGCTCGCTGACCAGGCGCGCCGCTACCGTCGATTTGCCGCTGCCGGTGCCACCCGCAATGCCGATGACCAAGGGCGCGCGCTGCATAAGGTGAGCTTAGTCTTCCGCTCGGGCTCAGTTCAATGCGTTGTCGCGGGCGACGCTGCCGGGCGAGAGCGCGTCGACCAGCTCCTGCACACGCGCCGTCAAAAGCCGTAGCCGCTCGGCCGGGTCCGTCTCTTCCAAGAGCTCCTGGCTGGCGTCCGGATCGGCGACCAGCGCCGCCGCCAGCCGGTCCGAGTACGCGGAAGCGTCGTCCGCGCCGCGCGTGAGCGCTTTCAGGTCCCGCACTGGCTCCGGCAGATGCGGCGCCAGACGGCCCCACAAAGATCCCAGCTTGGCTTGCCAGGCGGCCACCAGAGCTTTGTCCGGCACCTGCTCCTTCAACAGCGCGGCCCGCACTTGGCGAAACGCGCGCACGGCCGGAAGCTCCTCGGTGATGCGCAACCGCGCCAAGCCGCGCAGCGTGAGGTCGAAGCGACCGTCGGGGCGCTCGCTGCAGCTCTCGATGATTCCCACCCCGCACACGTCGAATACGGGTGGGCGCCCTTCGTAGTCGCTCTCGAAGCCTGGCTTGAGCCGCGCCATGGCGATCAGGGGACGACCGTCCAGCGCTTCGCGCACTAGCTCGCGGTAACGCGGCTCGAAGACGTGGAGCGGCAGGACCGCGCCCGGAAACAGTGTCACCTGCGCCAGCGGAAAGATCGAAAGCTCGGCCAAATCGCGCTCCTGGAGCGCCGGCGATGTCATCGCCGCGCACTATAACGGCCCAGGGCAGCCAACGCCGCAATTGGCCCAACGGCCGACGCAGAAGTACGAGCCGAGCCGCGATTCTCCCACCTATTTTGACCCAGGGGGGCGGTCTTTCGCGACCCAGCTGGGTCAAGCCCTCAACTCGGCGCCGATCCAGCCGTTGTCAATGCCGAGGCCCATGGCCACTTCCGAATCACTTCACTTGTTGTCCATCGATCTCGGCTCGGCGCCGAGCAGCCTGCGCGCCGTGCTGGAGCTGGGTCGAGACGACGTCGAACATTGGCTCAAGCGAGCCAAAGCTTTGGGCGCTCCGCTCGCGATCGTGTGCGGCCCCGACAGCGTCGACTTGTACTCGAGCGAAGCGGGCCGGCGCGCCGCCTTCAAGCCCCTGCTGGAGAGCTTGTGGGCGCTCGGCAGAAACCTGGAAGGCTTCGAGCGCATCCGCACTCGCGAGGCCTGCGGGCACGCGGTGGTGCGCCACATGCTGCGCCAAGCCGCAGGACTGGAATCGACGGAGCACGGCCTTTCGTATTCCGGCTGCATCGCGGAGGCGTGCAAGCGCGCCAAGCGCTACGGCACCTTGAGCAGCGCGCTCGGGGAGTTGTTCCAACTGGCCAGCTCTACTGCCGATCGCAGCGAGGCCGAAACGGAGCTTTCAGCGCCGTACTCGACCCGCGCTTCGCGGCAGATCGAAGCGTTGAGCGCCGAGCGCATCATGGAAGAAGAGCTCACCGCATTCCGCGTAGCCGCCGCCAACGACGAAGCCGCGCGTTCTTCGGTACCCGCACCGCGCCCTTCACTGGCCGCGCCGGGCGAGAATTCCGGCATCTTGCCGCTGTATGGCGCGAACGAGCCGGGCAGCTGCGTGCGCCTGCGGGTCGCCCCCTTCAGCCTGGTTCCCGCGTCGACGCGACGCTCCGGCTAAGCGCTATTCAGTTTCGGCCGGCGGCGGCTCGGCGTCGTCGCCGCGCTGGTGTTTGCGCAGAAATTCGATGGTCGCCTGCGCGTCGGCGATGCGCTCGCGGCTCTTACGCACCGCCGGCTCGAGCTCGGGCTGGCCGTCCGCGCGCTCCAGGAACTGCTGGTACAGCAGCACCTCTTGCTCGAGCACGGCGATCTGCCGGTCGTCGTCGAACTGACCGCGCGTCGCGCCGAGCCGGGACGCGTACAACTGGTCGGCTTGGGCCAGGGTTTCGGCCGGTGTGCTCGCCTCGACGGCTCGAGGCTCGGCGCGCGAAGGCGGCGGCGCTACGGGCTCGGCGCGGGCCTGAGCCGGGGGCGACGCCTGTCGGCTGCAGGCGGTTTCGGCGGCGGCAGCGAGCAGAAAAATGAGTAGCGTCGGCAGCTTGGCGCAGAAATAACGTCTCATCGGGGGTGAGACGTCGCAGCAGCTTCCGGCCTTGGGTCGGGCTCGGGAAGTTTCTTTGGTAAGCTAGCGTAGGAGATTACGCCATGCGCCTACGCTCACTTGCCGCCGCCCTGGTCACGACGTTCGCGCTTTCGGGCTTGGCCCACGCCGACACGCCCAGCGCGCCCAAGTGGGAAATGTTCGACGAAGAGGACGGCATCCGCATGTATCGGCGCGACGTGCCGGGCAGCTCGATCGTGGCGCTGCGCGGAGAAGGCTTCGTCGAGGCGCCCATTGCCCGAGTGGCGAGCGTGCTGGCCGACCGCAAGCGCTCGGTGGAGTGGATCGATCGCTTGGTGAAGACCAAGGTGCTGCGTCAAATCAGCGAGACCGAATCGATCAACTGGAACCACATCAAGACGCCCACGCCGCTGAAAGATCGCGACTTCGTCTTCAAGAGCACCATCACCACCGATCCCAGTCGCAAGAAGGTGCTGTTCAGCTACTGGTCGGTGACCGATCCGCTGGCGCCCGAGACCGACGACTACGTGCGCGGTAGCTTCAAGGCCGGCAAATTCGAGCTGACCATGGCCACCCGCACCAACAAGGATGGCACCAAAACGCGCGGCACCATCGTGAACGCCGAGGTCGAAGTCGATCCAGCCGGCTCGGTGCCCACGTTCATCGTGAACATGGTGCAAAAGAGCTGGCCGCACAAGACGCTCACCGCCCTCCGCAAGCAAGTGGCAAAGCCGGACATCAAGGACGACCCGCGCGTGGTCGAGCGCCTGACTCGCGAAGGTTTTCTGCAATAGTTTCGGCCTGCTCGGCCGTGTGTTAGCAAGGCCGTCATGACCTTGGATGATCTGTCGCAGCCGGAACAGGTCGTGCTGCTCGCGCTGGTGGGCTTGATGGCCCGGATGGATGGCAGCGTCTCGCAAGAGGAGCTGGAGCTGCTCGAGCAGATCGCCGACGAAATCGGCGAGCAACGCTTCGAGGCCGCGCGCGACGCCGCCGCCGCCTTGGCGGACAGCGCCGCCATTTTGCAAGCGGCCAAGGGTGTCGAGCGTCCGGAAGCGCGAGAGGTCATCTTCGAGCTGGTGTATGGGATAGCCGTGCGTGACACGATCGCCGAGAGTGAAGCGGAAATGCTCAACGAGCTCGCTGCGCTCTGGGGCCTGCCCCAGCGCGTCGGCGAGTCGGGCTGAGAACCCGTGGCCAAGATCGCCATCGCCGTCGAGGGGCTCACGGTCCGGTTCGGCGACACCCGGGCGCTCGGCTCGGTGAGCCTAGCGCTGGAACCGGGTGAGCTGATGCTGTTGCTCGGTCCCAGCGGCTGCGGCAAGAGCACGCTGCTGCGCACCATCGCCGGCTTCGTCGTGCCCGAGGCGGGCCGCGTGCTGTTCGACGGGCAAGACGTCACGCGCCTGCCTCCGCACCAACGACAGATCGGCATGGTGTTCCAGAGCTTTGCGCTGTTTCCGCACCTCTCGGTAGGCGAGAACGTCGCCTTCGGCTTGCGCGAGCAAAAGCGGCCGCCGCCCGAGATCGAAGAGCGCGTTCAACGCGCGTTGTCCGACGTCAAGATGGGTGGATTCGCCGGGCGGCGCGTCGATCAGCTGTCGGGCGGCGAGCAACAACGCGTCGCGCTGGCGCGCGCGCTGGTGACGCGGCCGCGCTGCCTGTTGCTCGACGAGCCGTTGTCGAACCTGGACGCCGGGCTGCGCCACAGCATGCGCGAGGAGATCCGGCGCGTCTGCAAAGAGCACGGCCTGACAACGCTGTACGTGACCCACGATCAAAAAGAAGCGCTCGCCATCGCCGATCGGATCGCGGTGATGAGGGCCGGCAAGCTGGAACAGCTCGGCTCGCCCTGGGACGTGTACCGCACCCCGCGTTCGCGCAGCGTCGCTACTTTTCTGGGCGAAACGAACCTGCTCGAGGCCAAGGTGCTGTCGAAGAACGGCGATACGCTGCGGGTCGCCGTCGGCGAGCTGACGCTCGATGCCGCTACCCGCCCCGGCTTCGAGGTAGGGGCCGACGTGCTGCTGTCCATCCGTCCCGAGTGCGTGCGGTTGAGCACGACGCGCAACCATGAGGGTGCGTTCCCGGTGAGCGCGGTGAGCAGCAGCTACCTGGGTGAGCTGTGCGAGCACGAGCTGTCGCACGCGGGGGTACGGCTACGCGCCTACGAGCTGAACCCGCGGAGCCTGCGCAGCCATGGCGGCAGCGAGCTGTGGGCCGAAGTGAGCCCGAGCGACGTCGTGCTGCTCGAACCGGAGCGGCCTGCGTGAAGGGGGTGCTGCCGAGCGTGCTGCCGGGCCTGGCGCTTCTGGCCGCGCTCTTGGTGGTGCCCTTCGCGCTGCGAACGGGGCGGCCCCCTGACATCCAAACATCGCGGCGCTTGGTGGTGCTCACCCCGCACAACGAAGCCATCCGCTACGAAATCGAGCGCGGCTTTCGCCGCTACTTGCAGGCGCGCGGCCAGGCCGAGGTGCACATCGACTGGCGAAACCCCGGTGGAACCAGCGAGCAGTCACGCTACTTGTCCTCCGAGTACCGTTCGGCGTTCGAGCGCTATTTTTTGGCCAAGACCGGACGCGCCTTGTCCGAGCGCGGCGCGCTGGGCTTTGCCAACCCCAAGCAAACCAGCGAAGGCGACGACGAGCCGGCCCTGGCGCGCCGTTTGTTCCTGGCCTCCAACGTCGGCATCCGCATCGATCTTTCGTTCGGTGGGGGCAGCTACGAGTTCGTGAACCACGCCGCCGCCGGGCGCTACGTCGACTCGGGCATCCTCGCCAGTCGGCCCGAGCTGTTCGGTCCGCGAGCTATCCCGCAAACGAACGGCGGCGTGCCCTATTGGGACAAGCAGGGGCGTTGGGTGGGCGTGTGCGTGTCGGCGTTCGGCATTTGCTACAACCGCGAAGCGTTGGGTCGGCTCGGCATCGACCGCGCCCCCACGCGCTGGTCGGACTTGGCCGATGCGCGCCTGGCCGGCCACATCGCGCTGGTGGATCCGAGCAAGAGCGGCTCCGCCGGCAAAGCCTTCGAGATGATGCTGCAGCAGTCGATGAGCGACGCCCTGACGCGCGCGGGCTCGCCCGCCGCAGGTAGCCCGGACGAAGCGGCTGCGCTCGAGCGTGGCTTCGACGACGGCCTGCGGCTCATCCGCAGATTGGCCGGCAATTCACGGTATTTTGCCGATCAGGCGTCGAAGGTGTCGCAAGACGTCCAGAGTGGCAACGCCGCCGTCGGCACGTGCATCGACTTTTACGGTCGCTTCGAGGGCGACCGCCCGGGGCCGATGCAGCGCCTGGGCTTTGCTTTGCCCGAGGGCGGCAGCGCCATGGACAGCGATCCGGTCGCGCTGTTGCGCGGCGCTCCGTCGCCCGAGCTCGGCAAGACCTTCATCGAGTTCTTGGTCAGCCCCGAAGGACAAGCCGTCTGGTCGTACCGCCGCGGCGCGCCGGGTGGGCCCGAGCGCTACGCCCTCCGCCGCACGCCGATCTTGCCGCTGATGTTCGAGCCCGAGCGACGTTCGTGGCTGTCCGATCCGAACGACAACCCGTACGTGGCCGCGCGCTCGTTCACCTACCACGCCGCTTGGACGGGCTCGCTGTTTCGCGCGCTGTCGTTCGTGATCCGCGTGATGGGCGTCGACACCGAAGAAGAGCTGCACGCCGCCGCCGCCGCGCTGGCGGCCCACCACGACCCGCCCCGCGCCCGTGCCCTGTTCGACGACGTCAGCCTCGTCTCCTACGCGGTCGTCAAAGACGAAATTGCTCCCACGTTGGCCAACGGCGAGCCGCTACGAGAAGTGGCGCTGCAAAACCGCCTGGTCCGAGCCCTCAAGCTCCAGTACGAGCAGGTCAGCGAGCTTGCGCGGAGCAATCGATGAAGAGGCGCCCGCCGAGCGCGCTGCTGTTGCCGTTGTTGGCGCTGATTTTTGGCGTCTTCTTCCTGTGGCCGCTGCTGGAAAGCCTGCGGGGCGCGTTCGTCGACCAGCGCGGGGACTTTACCCTCGCGTACGTCACCGCCGTCTTTCACAACCCGGTCTACGTGCTGGGCTTTCGCAACTCCTTGGGCGTGGCTCTGGGCACGACCTTGCTCTGCGCGCTGGTCGGTATCCCGCTGTCGCTGGTGTTCGCGCGCTGGGAGTTTCCGGGCCGTCGTTGGTTGTCGGCGCTGGTGCCGCTGCCGCTGTTCGTGCCTCCCTTCGTGGGCGCCCTCGGCATTCAACGGCTGTTGGGGCCCAACGGGGCGCTCAACGCCGCGCTGGCCAGCGTCGGACTCTCCGATCCGAGCGCGCCCATCGACTGGCTGCGCGACGGGCGCTTCTTTGCCGTGATTTCCCTGACCGCGCTGCACTTGTACCCGGTCTTGTATTTCAACCTCTCCGCCTCTCTCGCCAGCCTCAACCCCGAGCTGGAGCGCGCCGCCGAGACGCTGGGCGCGACTCGCTGGCGCAAGCTGTGGCGCGTCACGCTGCCGCTCACCGCTCCCAGTTTGTTCGCGTCTTTGACCATCATCTTCATCTGGTCTTTGACGGAGCTGGGCGTCCCGCTGCTGTGCGACTACGACCGGGTCACTTCGGTCCAGATCTTCGTGGGGCTGAAAGACATCGGGCAAAACCCGTTCGTTTACGGGCTAGTCAGCGTGGCGCTGTTGGCCACGGTAGGGCTGTACGGGCTGAGTCGGCTGCTGTTGCGCAAACTGGACGTGACCGCCGGAGCCAAAGGCGCCGCCCGACGTGAGCGCAGACCGCTGAAGGGCGCGACGCGCTGGGCCTGCACCGGGTTTGCGCTGTTGGTGCTGTCGGCGGCGGCGCTGCCCAACCTGGCCGTCTTGCTGTTGGCGGCGTCGCGCGACTGGTACGGCACCGTGCTACCGAGCGGCTTCACGCTCGATCACTTTCGTTCGGCGCTGGGCCACGCCTTGGTGGTGCCGTCCATCGCGCAGAGCTTGCGCTACGTATCGCTGTCGACCGCTTTCGATTTGGTGCTCGGTTTTGGCATCGCCTGGGTGGTGGTGCGCAGCAATGCGCCTGGGCGGAAGTTGCTCGACGCGTTGGCGATGTTGCCGCTCTCGGTGCCGGGGCTGGTGCTGGCGTTCGGCTATTTGGCCATTTCCCGGCCGGGCAGGCCGCTTGCCATGTTCGATCCGGCGCGCGATCCAACCGTGCTGTTGGTGATTGCCTATGCCATGCGGCGCTTGCCCTTCGTGTTGCGCTCGGCCGAAGCGGGCCTGCTCCAGCTCAGCCGCAGCGTCGAGGACGCCGCGCAAAGCCTGGGCGCGTCGCCGCGCCGCATCTTGTGGCGCGTCACCTTGCCGCTGGTCTTGCCGCACCTGCTGGCGGGCGGCCTGTTCGCCTTTGCCCTGTCGATGCTCGAGGTATCCGACTCGCTGATTCTGGCGCAGCAGCAGGCTCATTTTCCGATCACCAAGGCCATCTACGAGCTATCGCAGCTGATCGGCGAGGGGCGCTTGCTGGCGGCGGCGCTCGGCGTCTGGGCCATGGCCTTGCTGGCGACCACGGTTTGGGTCGCGCGCCGTTTGGTCGGCAACCGCGCGAGCGGCTACACCGAGCTTTGAGCGGCGACGGCCGGCGCCCGCGCTGCCTCGAGCAAGGCGCGCGTCACCGCTACCGCCGCCGCCAACCGCTCACCCGCGCGACCGTGGGCCCACGGCTTGGGCAATTCGGCGCCCAGCGCCGCCGCGCACGCTGCCACCTCGCCCGTCTTGCGGCGCAGCTGCCGACGCGACAGGTCCCGCAAGTCGAGCCGCTCGGGCAAGCTCGTGCCTTCGGCCACCAAGCGCTCGGATGCGTAGAACCCCCAACCCAGCAACAGATCGTTCGGGCGCACGAAAGCCTGCCAGCGCTCACGAAAGGAAGCGACGGACTCGCCCGCCAGCACCAACTCCGAGGCCACGCGCGCGTGCACCTCGAACGACGGCGAAAGCGGCCGGCGCGGCGCCAGGAAGGCCTCGAAGCGCTCGCCGGTCTGCACGCGCTCGGCGACCCATTGCACCACCTCGGCGTCGCCGCCGAGCGGGCTGCCGCGCGTCCAGGCGTTGGCTTCGCCGTAACCCACCAGCAAGTCCGGCTCGCGCTCGACGAGCAACTTGGGCACGCGCGGCTTCCGCGGCCGCTGCCGAAACGCCAAGTGACGAGGCGAGCTACGGGCGCCGACGAAGTGAAGTTGATGGTTGACCATCGCGTCGAAGGGCAAAAGCCAAGCGTCGCGATCGAAGCCGGCCGGCTCCAGCAACGTCAACGCTTCGCCGATGGCCTCGATGGTGGAAATGCAGTGCAGAGCCGGCTCACGCCGAATGCGGTAGCGGCTGGGGGCGCTCGGTGTCAGCGAGTAGCGCGGCAATCGCGCGAGCTCCGGGTTTTGCTGGAATAGCTTTTTCGCCTGCCACCAGGTGCCGTCGAGCACCACCAGCGTCACCGGCCCCGACGGCGGCGCCTGGGCCAGATCCAGCGCGTCGGGCCCCGGATAGAGCAAAATGGCGGGCGCCGCTGGATCGTGGAGGCGGGCCTGCAAGGCCGGCGCTTCCGACAGCCTGACCGCCACGTGACGCTCAGCGCGCTCCAACTGCAGCTCCACCAGCTTCGCCGTATTGATGGCCACGTCGCTCTCGCGCGGGTGCTGCAAAATGACGACTCGAGTCTGGGTGGTGACGCGGTGAATGGCCGCGCAAATGCAGACCACGCTCGGTCGCGAGCAACCGGAGCAGATACTGCGGGGAACTATGTCGAGCATGAGTAGCTAAGGGTCGGCGGGCGACGAGCCCGCTAAGACGAGGGCGCCCGGAACCAGAGCGGCGCGAGCGCACAGCTTCTAGCAAGTCTCTTGACGAGAGCCCGTAGAACCTGTTCGGATAAGTCCCCAATTGGGCCTATTCGCCTTGATTGGCGTCCTGCTCGGCCGTGGGCGGGCAGGCCCTGAGCTAGGCTTTCCGGCTTTCATGCGCCGTGCGAGCCCCCCCGGCGGCATCGGGCAAGGTGCCGTGAAGCGCGGCCGCCCAAAGGGTGGTCGCGCGCGTGACCGGCGGGGAAGTCGAGCCGCCGTAGCTGCGCGCGCTCGCGGCGGCTGCGCTCGCCAGCTCTGGCGCTCAGACGTCGCAGACGGTCGAAAGCACGACGCGGTCACCCTCGAGCCGTAGCTCGAGCGGCAGCGCGCTTTCGTGCGCAACGCGAACCAGGCCCAGCATCGGTGGCGGCTGGCTTCCGCCGGCGAAGCGATTCATCTCGGTCGCGAAGGCAGCGGCCGGATCGGCCTGGACCCGACCGATTTGCGACTCGAGGCGTTCCAGCTGCGGTGACTCGACGTGGTTGGAGATGCGCAAGGTGATGCCGCTGCCACTGGAGCTGCGCTCGAGCTCGAGCCGCACCTCACCCGTGCTGGAGCCGTAGCGAAGCGCGTTGGCGTACAGCTCGTAGATGGCGACGTTCAGACGCTCGGCCAAGCGCGGTGCCAGGCACAGCGACGTATAGGCCGAAAGGTAGGCGTAGGTGGGCTCGAGCAACGCTGGATCGGCGGGCGAGCCAATGGATACGAGTGGAAGCCGCTGGGTGGTGGTGGCCAAGGGCGGCACCGAAGGCTGGGCGCGCGCCGCACGCGCCTGCACGCCGCTGGCACGGCGACCGGGGTCGCTTTCGACCTGATCGTCAGGAGATAGTCTCGTCGTGCCAACTGCCCTGTGCTTCAAGCGCTTCCCCGGCTGTTAATGCAGGTGCGGAATGCACCGTGCTCGGCCTCACGCAGCAGAACGGCCAAGCCGCGGTTGCCTTGAGCCCCCAAAGCTCGAGAAGCACGAAAAGTCAGCCGCGCCGCACGCCCGCTTCACGCACTTTTTGCTCCAAGTCGCGAAAACGTTGCGCAAGAGCGCGCACCAGCGCCCCGGTCCAACCGTCCGCGCCCAGACCTGCGCTCAAGGTGCGCTGATCCAGAACCAACACGGTCACGTTGTCTTCCGCTTCGATAGTGGCGGCGCGCGGCTCTTCGAGCAACAGCGCCATTTCTCCGAAGACGTCCCCCGCGCTCATGGACCCGAGCGGCTCTTGCTGGCTGCCCACGCGGCGCGACACCTTGCAGCGTCCGCTGACGATCATGTAGGCGGCGTCACCTACATCACCCTCACGGATGATGACGCTACCCGGTGGAAACACGCGCCGTGGCAGGTGCAAGCCTCCACGAAGGAAGTTGCGCACGTCCGCCTGCAGCTCGACGACCGACTGGTAGCGGTCTTGCGGTAGAGGCGCCACGGCCTTGTCCACGATCGTGCGAATGCGCTTGGACACGCCGATACCCATACAAGCAACGTCGATGGGCACCACCTGCCCCGCCTCCGCGCGCTTCAGCACGCTGTCCACGTCGCGCGCGTCGCCGTACGGCAGCTTGCCGCTGACAATCTCGTACAAAATCGCGCCCAACCCGAAGACGTCGCTACGTTCGTCCATCTCTTGCGGGTTGCCGCGCGCTTGCTCGGGCGCCATGTGGGTCGGCGTGCCGACGGGCCCGGGTGCTTCCATCTGCGCCCGTGAGCCGGACGCGGGTCGCGTGCGCGTCAAACGCGCCAAGCCCCAGTCCATCAAATACGTCTGTCCGAAGTCGGCGACCATCACGTTCTCGGGCTTGAGATCACGATGGATGACGCCGCGGTGGTGGGCATAGGCCACGGCGTCGCACACCTTCAAGAACACTTCCAGGCCGTCCTCCAGGCGCGCGGTGCTGCCGGGAGAGCGAAACGGCTCCCGCAACCAGTCGTCGAAATTGACGCCCTGTACGAGCTTCATCGTAAAATAGGGCACGCCGGCGTCGGAGACGTTCAGCTCGTGCACCGGCACGATGTTCGGGTGCTCCAGCTGCCCCGTCATTTGCGCTTCGGCAATGAACCCGTCTTTGTACATGGGCACTTTGGCCAGCTCTTTGTCGAGCCGCTTCAGCGCTACGTGGCGCAGCAGGTTGCGATCGGTCGCGGGGTGAATGCGCCCCATGCCGCCACGGCCGATCTCGCGAAAGAGCCGCAAGTGCTCGGGGATTGGGATGGCTTCGCGCTCGATCTCACCGGGGCTGACCCCGTGCTCACCCCCGACCGGGATGCTCTCGATGACGTAAACGGGCTCGGCTGCCTCTTTGCGGTCGTTGTTGTCGCTCACGCGCTTGCTCCCAGGAACGGCATTCGCAAGTTACCATATGAAGCCGCGCGCACTCCCGCGTTTCTTCGCGATTCCGACGCTGCTTGGTACACCCGCTTTAGAAGCCGAGTCCGACCATCGTGCGAATCCAGACTTTACCGTAGGGGTCTTCGGCCTTGGCGCTTTCGGTGAGGTGGTCGAGCCGCGCGTAAACGCCGGTGGACCACCAAGCCTCGCCCGACTGCAGCAGCAGCGTAGGGCCCAAGTAGTGCCGAGGTGCGCTCGGGCTGTCCGAGCTGGCTTGGCCCGCCCCCGCGTCGGCTTCGTCGAACCTGCCGCGCGCCCAGTATTCGAGTCCCAACATCAGGTTGGGTGAAAGCTCGTATACCGCGCCCAGCGTGGGATTGTAGATGAGCTTCCACTCCTGAGTCTGGAAGTAATACTCCTGCTCGACCCACAGGTTGCAGACGGTGGTCAGGTAGCCGAAGCGGCGCGACAACAGCAGCTTTTGCTCGAGCTCGACCTCGTTGTACAGCTCCGCCACCTCGAAGTAGACGCCCATGTCGACGGGCAGGTCCCCCTCTTCGGCGAAGCGGTAGCGCAAACGCTGCTTCATGCCGTCGAAGCGCATCGCCGGAGTATCGGCCGTCGCGCTCTGGTGAAAAGAGAAGTAGAGCGCAAGCTCCAACCGGTCGAGTACGCCAATCTCGAGCTCGGTTTGCAGCTGCGAGCGCACGGCGGTCACGGCGTCGCGCGTGCCGTCGTCCTTTTCGCGCGCGACCCGCATCGGGATCAAATCGGCGATCTCTTCGACCTCGATTTTGCCCTGGGGCAACGTTTGATACGGGTAGGAATAGGGCAATGGATGCGGGTTGGCGGCCGCGCTGCCAGGAAATGCCGCGAAAACTAGGGATAAGGCGAGGGCAAGCTTCAGCTTGGTGCTCATGGGGTACTCCGGGCGAACGAGGCGACGCGGGCTTCTGGCGGGGCGGTCATGGGTAAGATCCAGGGCTTGTTCGAGAGTCCGTCGGCCTCACGCGCCAAGTCGATCCGTGGGTCGAGCAGGCGCTGCATGGGGCGACCATTCAGCGAGGCAAAGGCGTCGGCATAGACGGCGGGCTCGACCACGCCGCGAGCGCGAAAGTCGGCCGCGATGACGTGCGCGGCTTCCAGCACCATGTCGGGCTGCCCGGACATCATTGCCGTTTGATAGGCGGTGAAATAGTCGCGCGGCGAAACCAGGAATTGTCGTCCGCTGCGCGGCTCGCGGACGCGAAAATCGACCGAGCCGTTCTTTTCCATCAGCATCACGTTCCACGAGTAGCGAAAGCCTTGCTCGCTCCAGCACGGCTCACCCGGGTACAGCCAGTGACGCAGCGGCACGAGCAGCTGCACGGCGAAATAGGCGGCGAGCCACCACGTCGCCGCACCGCCGCGCGAAACCACGCCTGGGCTAGGGAGGTCGGCCCCGCTCGCTCGCCCCAGCCGCCCGAGCAGCTTTCGCGGCCAATCTGGCGCAAAGAACAGGCTAGCCCCGGCGATCATGAAATACGGAAACAGCCCGATCGCGAACAGCCGCGCCGTGAGCAGATGGAACCCCAAGAGAGCCGTGAACGCGAATGGGCGGGTCCTTCGCCACGACAACAGCGGCACGATCGACAAGTCGAACAGCGCGCCGCCCCAGCTCATCACGAAAGCGGTGCTGGGGCGCGCCAACCAAGGCCCCAGCAATGGCAGATCGCTACTCCGCGCGAGCCAGAGCGAAAGCGGTTGAGCGCGCCACAGCCAGTCAGCGTTCAGCTTCGCGATACCCCCGAACAAGTACACGAGGCCGAATTGCGCGCGCAGCGCCCACAACATCCAGCTTGGTACGCTCGCCCGCGCCCGTCGCGGGTCACGGCGAATGTCGAGCGACCAGGCGCCCGCGAGCGGCATGCACGCCATGAGCCCGCAAACGCAGGTCACCAAATAGTAGTGGTTGAGGTAGTTGGTCTTGTCGATGAGATGCGCGTAGACGAACAACAGCCCGTAGCCGACGATGCACAGCCGGTAGCGGTAGCCCAACACCACGCCGAGCGCGCACAGCGCCATCAGCCCGAAGTGCACGTACATGCCGACGCCGGGCCAGGGCTGCACCCAGGAGAGGCCCCAATATTTGAAGAAATGCCGAGGAATCAGGAAATACTCGGCGATCCAGCCGTGAGCGAAATAGCGCAGAGCCGCGCACAGCAGCAGAGCCCCGAAGGCGACGCGAAACGCCGCTAGGCTGGCGATGTCCACCGGACGTTGCAGGCGCGCGTCAGTCGCCATCGTTGTCACTGAACTTGAGGCTGGCGCCGAGGCTGCTCAACACCTCGGTGGCGAATACGCGCTTCAGCGACTTCATCGCTTCGTAGGCAGCTTGCACGGTCTCGGGTGAGTCGGCGAGCGCCTGCGTGAGTGGCTCTGGAACCGCCAGCAGCGCGACCTGGGCGTCGGTCAGCGCCGCCTGCGCGTGCAAGTCGGCGCCGGGGCTCTTGGCGTGCACCAGCGTCGAAAGGCTCGGCGTCGCCGCGCCTTCGCGCGCGCCCAAGTAGACGTTGCGAATGCCCCGCAGATTACCCAGCATGTCGCTGAGCGAGGCGCCCGCGCGCTCGGACTCTTGAGCGGCGGGGTCGATGCTGCCGCCGGTCACGATGCCCAACGGCTTGCCCAGCTTCACGTTCGCCACCACTTCGCTCAGCACGACCGCCTCGTTTAGTAGCGTGTCGAGTCCGGACTGAACGTTGGGGGAGACGCTGTCAGCGGCTCCAGGCTCGGAAAAACGCCGCGCATAATCGCCATTTTCCGGAGCCCAGGCCAGCCACAGCTGGTCAGCGCTGTCCGCCACCAGCCGACTCGCCGCGCTCGCGAAGCTGCGGCGGCGCTCGCCTGCTACGTCGTCCGCCAGGAGCGCGGCTTCCAGCTCGGCGTCGTCGGCCGGGAACAGCAGGTACTCGACAGCGTGCAGCCCGCGCTTGTTGGCGCCCAACGAGCGCAGATGCGCCGGGGTCAGCTCCACGTCGGCGCTCAGCTCGGCGTCGATCTTTGCGGTATCGATCGGCGTTTGATCGAGAGCGGCCGCAGAGTGCAGGTCCGCCGCGGGTCCAAAGCCGAATGCCTGCGCCTCCTCGAGCGGGCCCCGCACGTCGAGGTAGGCCTGACGGATGGCCTCGAGATCGCCGGCCGCGGGCGTGCGCTCGAGCTCGTCCAACAGCGACGCCAAATCGGCAGTGCGGGCGCGCAGCTCGGCGTAGGTCGGCAAGATGACCTGCTCGGTCGCGCCCCCGAGCGCGACCCGTCGCTCTCCGTCGGGCAGGGCCACCGGCGCGCACCCCAGCACCAAGCCCAGCAAGAGCGCGCTCGTGCTCCAGCGAACGCCGACGGGAGCCAGCTGAATTTGAAAACGGTTCTCAAGTTCAATTTGCACTCGCGGATTTGCTGGGGTTTTTGGCATAGGGCGGGCTGCGGACAGCACTTTGGACGCGCCCTGGCGTAGCCTCCGGCCCGGATCGCGTCAAGCCGCCGCCAATCGGCGCGGATTTGCGGGCCTACCGCGACCACGGACGTGCGAGGCTCGGGCCATGTCGGAGCTGTTGGCGGTCTTGCAACGGTCGAGCGAGCTCATGATCGTGCAGAGGCGCGAGCTCATGGAGCTGTTCGGCGTCGAGACTCGGAACAAGTACGCCATCGAGGTGAACGGCGCGCCGCTGGCTTTCGCGGCCGAGCAAGGCCGAGGAGGTTTGGCTTTTCTGGCGCGCATGTTCTTCGGTCACTGGCGCCGCTTCGAGATCCATTTTTTCGACAACGCCAGGCAGCTGGTGCTGCGCGCGGTGCATCCGTTCCGCTTCTTCTTCCAACGGTTGGAGGTGCACGACGCGACCGGGCGCCAGCTGGGCGCGGTACAACAACGTTTTGCGTTGTTGTGGAAGCGCTTCGACGTCACCGATCCGTCGGGACGGCTGCTGCTCAGGGTCGTTTCGCCGATTTGGCGACCGTGGACGTTCGTGTTCAAGCGCGACGAACGCGAGCTGGCGCGCGTGGAGAAAAAGTGGTCCGGCATGCTGACCGAAGTCTTCACCGACGCCGATCGCTTCCGGGTCGCCTTCGAGTCACCGGAGCTGAGCTTGGACGAGCGCGCGCTGGTGCTGGCGGCCGGCATCTTCATCGATCTGCAGTATTTCGAGCAAAAAGCGCGCTGAAGCGCGCGGCGTGGTCAGCGGGCGCGCGGCAAGGACGCGGCCAACCGCTCGACCGCCACCTTGATCTCCTCGGGCGTGACGGGCGCGAAGCCGAGCCGCAAGAACGGTACTTCGCGGCCGTCGAAACGAAAGCGCCGGCCGGGGTGGACGAGCACTTTGCGTTCGCGCGCGCGGGCGGCCCATTCGTCGCTCGAGACGCCGCGCAACGTCAACTTGGCCCAAAGGGCCATGCCGCCCGAAGGCGCACGAAACGACAAGGCTCCGCCCAGCTTTTGCTGTAGCTCGCTGACCAGCGCGTCGCGCCGGGCCTGGTATTCCCGGCGGACGCGCCGCACGTGGCGCCCGAGCACGTCGTCTTCCATCAGCTCCGCCACCGCGCGCTCGACCACGTGATCTCCCGCGCGGTCGACGTAGGTGCGCACGCGCACGGCACGCTCGATGATCTCGGGACGGGCTGCGATGTAGCCGATACGCAAGCCCGGCGCCAAAATCTTGGACAGGGTGCCCACGTAGGCCACCACGTCGGAGTCGACGCTGGCCAGCGGCAAAACCGCTCGCCCGTCGTAGTGGTGCTCGTGATCGTAGTCGTCTTCCACGATCACGAAGCCGTGATGGCGCGCCAAACGCAGCAGCTCGAGCCGGCGCGGCGCCGTCAGCGTGACCGTCGTCGGGTATTGGTGGTGGGGCGTGGTGTAGACGGCAGCCACGCGCTCTCGTTCCAGCAATTTCACCAGCGCCGTGATCGACAAGCCTTCGGCGTCGACCGCTACCGGCGCGATGCGCGCGCCGCTCAGCCGCAACGCTTCCCAACACGGGCGGTAGCCGAACCCTTCGACCACCACTACGCGGTCCGGACGACTCAGCACGCGGGCGAGCAGGAACAACGCCATCTGACTGCCGCGCGTCACCATCAGGCCTTCCGGCTCGACCGGCAGACCGCGCGTCTCCCGCAGGTAGGTGCCGAGCACGGCGCGCAGCCGCGCCTCCCCCAGTTGCGAGCCATAGGCCAGCAAGCGAGGCGAACGAGCCAGCGCGCGGCGGTAGGCGCGAGACAGCTCTGCCACCGGCACCAGCCGAAAATCCGGAGTGCCGCCGATCAACGGCAACACGTCGGGATCGAAGGTCGGGAACGGCTCGGGCGGTGGCGCCTCGGGAAGGTCGAGCGAAGCGCGCGGCTGCGGCGCCGGTTTGGCAAAGCGGCGCGTGCGCGTCTCGGGAAATTCGGCCGAGACGAACGTGCCTCGGCGCGACTGGGTCTGCAGCCAGCCTTGCGAGGTGAGCTCGGTCAGGGCGGCCAGCACCGTGTTGCGATGTACTCCGAGGGCGCGCGACAGCTCCCGACTGCCGGGCAGGCGCGCCCCCGGCATCAACACCCGGCCCTGGATGTCTTGGGCAATTTGCCGAGCAATCTGCAGGAAGAGCGGGCTCTGCTCCGAGAGCTCGGGGGGCTTGGGCTGGTAGGAAGCGCGTGCCATCTGGTCTATTCAAATTATCATATCTGGACCTTTTGGACAGACCACGTTCGGCGCAAGTTGTGGGCATGCGACGCCCCGAGTTCGCCATGACTCACGACCAGGCGCTCGGCTTCTTGAAGGAAGCCGAGGTGCTTCACCTTGCTTTCACCCGCCCCGACGGAGCGCCCGTGCTGCGCACCCTGAACGCGGCCGTAACCGACGACTGGCTGTTGTTTCACGGCGCTCCCGCCGGCGAGAAAGCGCAAGCGGTCGGCCGGGCGGTGGTGGTGCAAGCCGAGCAGATCGTGACGACCGTGCCCAGCTACTTCACGGATCCCGAGAAGGCTTGCCCGGCCACGACGTTCTTTCGCAGCGTGCAGGCGCACGGAATCATCGAGCGCATCACTGATCCACGAGTCAAAGCCGACGCGCTTCAGCGCATCATGCAGCGCTACCAGCCGGAGGGTGGGCACGTGCCCATCGACTTCGACAATCCCCTTTACCAAAACGCCATTCGCGGCGTGTTGGTGCTGGGTGTGCGCACCTCCAACCTGACCGGCAAGGCCAAGCTCGGCCAAAACAAGCTACCGCTCGAAGTGCAGAACATCATGGATCGGCTGTGGCAGCGGGGCCGCCCGGAAGACCCGTTGGCCATCGCCTTGATGTTCGCGCACCACCCCGAAAGCTCGCGCCCCGAGCGATTTCGCGGCCCTGCCGGCACTTGGTTGTGGCCCACCCTCGGCCCGCGCGACGTCCCCGAAGCCGTGGATTTGCTGGAAGGGCAATACTGGACGGCGGGGGTGAGCCGCGACGTTTTGGGAAAGGCCCAGCTGGGCGCCAGCGCCTGGCTGGGAGCGCGCGACGCGAACGGCCGCTTGGTGGCCACGGCGCGAGCCAACAGCGACGGCGCGCGTCACGCCTATGTGGCCGACGTGGCGGTCGCACCCGAATACCGAGGGCGGGGCTTGGGTGACGCGGTCGTACGACTACTTCTCGAGCATCCACGGGTGCGCGGCGCCGGCCTGGTGCGGCTCGCTACCAAAGATGCTCAGCCGTTCTACGAGCGCTTCGGCTTCGAGCCGGAGCAGCAGGTGCAGTTTCCGTTCCCAATAGCGCGCTTGCTCTTGCGGCGGAGCGTCGTCCCAACCTCACCGCAGGCACCCGCTCACGGCAGCCCGCAACCAGCGCTGGCCGGTACGTAGCCGAAGCTCATGAAATAGATGGGGTGGCTGCCGGTGAAGGCCGTCTTCGGCAACACGTCCCAGTGCACGCCGTCGGTCGAGCGGAAGAATTGCTGCTTATCGTACCAAACTTGCCAGCCATCGTTGGCCGCGACCAGCGTGCCTTGGGGGCTGCGCGCCAGGGGCCCGATGGCGATGTTCTTGGGCTCGATGTCCTGGCTGCTCCAAGCTTGGCCGTCGCTGCTCTTGAACAGCTTGGCGCCCGAATAGGCCCAGAATTCGCTGCCGGTCCACAACGGTGGGCTGGTGAAGCGGTCGGTCACGGTCGCGTACGTCCACGTGTCACCGTCGGTCGAGCGACAGACGTGCCCCTGCCCACTCACGACGATCATCACCGCGTCGGAGCCGGCGACGCCGCGCAGCTCTTGCCCGCAGAGATCGGGGCGCTCGCTGGCGGCGGTCCACGTCTTGCCGTCGCGGCTCCACGAGATGGCGCGTTGGTCGCCCGATTCCCCCGCGACGATGAACATTCCGCCCGCCGTCGGCACGAACTCGATGCCCCGGTAGTTGAAGTCGAAGCTCAGCTTGCCACCCATGCTCCAGCTGCTGCCATCGCTGGAAATGCGAGTCGGATTGCCGCCGGCCACGAACACGCCGTTGCCGAACGCAATGTCGGCGAAGGTCGGCGTCTCGGTCATCACGTCGCTGAACACCTTGCCGTCGGTGGAGCGTTGCACCGTGCCCGGATGCCCCCAACCCCATGTCGCCACGAAGCTGCCGCTTCCGAACGCCAGCCCGCGCCCCGCCACGGCCGAATGATCACAATCGTGGTCGGCGTCGCTGAAGCAAACGAATGCGTCGTCGGCGGAGTGGTTGTAGGGAAAAGTCAGGCCGTCGTCGCAGGAGCGAGTGATGCGTCCCTGGTGCCCTTGCGCCACGAACACTCCGACCAGCGCCACGCCAGCCGTGCCGCCGCCCGATTCACCCGCCATTCCCGCGACGCCGTTCGAGCCGCCGCTCGCTCCTGTCCCCGCCCCCGCCGCCGCTCCAGCGCCGCCCGCGCCTGCGCTTGCGGAAATGCCGGCCGCCCCGCTTTCACCCCCGCCCGTGCCCTGCCCGGCAACCGAGATCACCCCTGTACCGCCCGATGGTGCGCCTGCGGCCTGGCTGCTGCCGCTGCCGCTAGCGCCGCCATCGCCCTCCACCGGCTGCCCGCTACAAGCCGCTAGGCCTACCGCAAACGCCGGCACCACCGCAGAACGCGCAAAACGGGCGAAAACAGCGAGCACGTCTGGATGTACCGCGACCCCGCCCGCCCGGTTCACGGAGGGGCACACGAAAATCGAGCCGCGGCCTCGGAACGAGTCCCGGCTCGCGCCGCGGTCAGCTGCCGACCCCCTCGCCCGCCCGCAACCAGCGCAGCGCCTCCGGCAGGTATTGCGCAAAGCTGGGCATGAAAGCATGACCCGCCGGTCCGAGCCCCAAGAACCGACTGGTGAAACCGCTGCGAAGCAGCCGCTCGCTTTCGCGACGCATATGGTCGTGCGTCATGTCCCACGCTCCGGCGCTCAGCAGCAACCGCTCGACGCCGCTTTCGCGCAGCAGCTTTTGATGCGGCAGGATCCTACCGCCAATCAACATCACCCGCGGGTATTTGCCGGCGCTGTGCTCGGCCAGCTCCAGGGCGCGGAAGGCTCCCAACGAATAGCCAATCAGCGTGCGGCCGCGCGTTTCGTCCACGCTCGCCCCCAGCGCGGCTTCGGCGCGGCGCACGGCGGCTTCGATTTGCGGCTCGAAGCCACGCGCCGGCCAGCTCGAGCCGCCGCCATCGCAACGGCGGCTGGCGCGCGGACAAATCAGGTGCTCCTCGGCCGTGACTTGCTCGGCAAAGAGACGACAAACGTTGGCTGGCTCGCCGCACATGCCGTGCAGCAACACCGTGACTCGGTGCACGCCCGGAGCCTGCGACGCGTAAACCACGACGCCGGGCTCCGTCGGCGTTTCGGCCAATACCAGCGGCTCGGCCGCGCGCGCCGACTTTGCCAGCAATAGCCCGACCGCCAGCGCCAGCAACAAACACACCTTCGCCTTGGCGCCCTGACGGCGCGAATACCCTTGCCCCATGACGAGCCCTTCTTCGGCCGAGCCGAGGTTGACGAAGCGCTACGCTCGGAGCACGAATAACCCTACGGTGTTATCGGCCATCGCCGCGTCGCTTCACTCGATCCATCGCCCGAGGGGCGCGGAACGTGACAGCGCGGGCGCTACTTCTTGCTCGGCGCCAACGGTTGCGCTTCGCCGGCCTTCGACGCCGGGGGGCCGAAGTCGTTCGAGTCCAGGTCCAAACCGACGTTCGATTTGCTGTCGGGCTTGCTCGCTTTGCGCGGAGCGGGCGTCGCCTTGGCGTCGTCCAGCGGCACCGCGTTGCTGTCGAAAGTCGTCGCCTTCTTGGCGGGCGCGGGCGGCTTGCCAGTCACGACCGGCGCGGGAAAGCCGCGGCCGTCTTCGGTCGAAATCGGCTTGGCTGGTTGCTTGGCGGGCACGAGCTTGCGCGGCGAAGCGCTGGGCGAAGGCTGGGCGCTGACCGGCGGCGCGACCAGGTTCGGAATCGGCAACGCGCTGCCGGCAGGTCGGCTCGGCTCGGGGGCTCGCGGCGCGGACGGCACCGGCCGCACCGGCTCTCGCTTCACCACGTCGTCGGGGTTCTTGCCCTTGGCGTACCAATACAGCACGCCCAAACCACACAACAGCGCCGCCAGCCCTGCCAGCATCAGCTCGGCCGCCCAGCGGTCTCTCAAGAATTTGCGCAAGCGCGAGACGCGTTTACGCACGCGCGTGGCCGGTAGCTTCGCGTCGCGCGCAATGTGCTCCAGCTTCTCGCCGTCCCCTTCGCGCAGCATCCACTCCAGCGTCTGCGCTTCCGAGTCGGGCAGCTCACCCTCGGCCCAGCGCAAGATGTCGCGAGCCGACAAGGGAGGCTCGGGCGCCGCGGTCTCGTCGCCTTCCAGCCCCGCCCCATGCCGCTTTTGGCGCCGGAAGTGGTCGAACACTTTGTTGCGCGCGACCCCGAACACGAAGCGGCGAAACTCCTCCGGTTCTTCGGGCACCACGCGCGCCGAGAGCACGTCGGCCAGCGTCGCCTGCACGACGTCCTCCGCCTCGTCACCGCGCACGCGGCGCCGCACCGCGGCCTCCACCTCGCGTCGCAATGCCGGATCCGCAACCCTCGTTTTCATCGCTGTCGAAACCGCGGACATTACCATGGGGGCTTTTGTCCATCGTCCCGGGGACGAAAACTGTGACGGGGTCGCTGACGAAAGCTTGGCTATTTCCGAAAGTGCTTGGCGAAAGGATTATTGCGGAAGGTTTCGGCCGACTTGGACGTAACAGGCGCCTTCGTATTCATCGGCGCCGCGGGCCGCCGCCCGGGGCCAGCGCCGCCTGGCTGCGGCCGACCGGCATCTCCCGCCGCTGCGGCCGGCGCCGCCCCCGACTTTCTGGTCAGCGCGATGCGACGCCGGGCCAAATCCACCTCCAGCACCCGCACGTTGACCTTGTCCCCGACCTTCACCACCTCGCTCGGATCTTTGACGAAGCGGTCGGCCAGCTGCGAAACGTGGATCAGGCCATCTTGATGGACGCCCACGTCCACGAACGCGCCGAACGCGGTCACGTTGGTGACCACGCCCTCCAGCGCCATGCCCGGCTTCAAATCCTCGAGCGTGCGCACGTCGTCGCGAAACTTGGGCGGCTGAAATTCTTCGCGCGGATCGCGGCCCGGCCGGAGGAGCTCCGCAAAAATGTCGTCGAGGGTGAAGCTGCCGACGTCTCCCACCTGATAGCGCGCGCGATCGATGCGGCGGAGCAGCTCGCTATTGCCAATCAGTGACACGACCGGCACGCCCAAGTCGCTGGCGATGCGCTCCACCAGCTCGTACCGCTCGGGGTGCACGGCGCTGGCGTCGAGCGGATGCTCTCCGCCGCGCACGCGCACGAAGCCGGCCGCCTGCTCGTAGGTCTTGGGCCCCATCCCTGGCACCTGCAGCAGGGCCTTGCGGCTCTTGAACGCGCCCTTTTCGTTGCGGTAGGCCACGATGCGCTTGGCCACGCTGGCGCCCAGGCCCGCCACCCGCGAAAGCAGCGATGCGCTGGCGGTGTTCAGCTCCACCCCCACGCCGTTCACGCAGCTCTCCACCACTTCGTCCAGCTTCTTGGCCAAGAACGCCTGAAACACGTCGTGCTGGTACTGGCCCACGCCGATGCTCTTGGGGTCGAGCTTCACCAGCTCCGCCAACGGATCTTGCAGGCGCCGCGCGATGCTGACCGCGCCGCGGATAGTGAGGTCGAGGTCCGGAAATTCTTCGCGCGCGATGTCGCTAGCCGAGTAGATGCTGGCTCCGGCTTCGCTCACGCTCACGACGCACGGCAAGCCGTCTTTGGCGCCCATTTCGGCCAACACTTCGCGCGCAAAGGCTTCGGTCTCGCGGCCGTGCGTGCCGTTGCCGACCGCGATGGCGACGATGGGATGGCGGCCGAGCATGGCTTTGAGGGTCTGCTTGGCCCGCTCGACCGAGCTGTCGCCTTGCACCAAGTACACGGTTTCGTGCTCCAAGAGCTTACCGGTTTCGTCCACGACCACGCATTTGCAGCCGGTGCGCTGCCCCGGATCGATGCCCAGCACGTAGCGGGTGCCGAGCGGGGCCGCCAGCAACAACTCGCGCAGGTTCTTGGCGAACACGTCGATGGCGGCTCTGTCGGCGGACAGCTTCAGCTCCACCCGCACGTCCACCTCGACGCTGTGCACGAGCAAGCGCGAGACCGCGTCTTTGACGGCCAGGCCCATCTGCGGCGCCCAAGGCGACGCCGCGCGCACGCGCTGCTTGGCCACCCGCTCCGTCAACGCCTCTTTGTCGATGGCCAGCGAAGCGCGCAGCACGCCTTCGGTTTCGCCGCGACGAATCGCCAGGTAGCGGTGGGACGGAATCTGCGCGAGCGGCTCGGCGAATTTGGCGTAGGCGTCGAATTTGGTGACCTTGTCTTGGTGCTCGCCGACTTTTTGCACCTCGATTTGGCCCTCTTTGAAATACGTCTCGCGGGCGTGCCGGCGCACCTCGGCGTCCTCCGCGATGCGCTCGGCCACGATGTCGCGCGCACCCGCCAGCGCCGCGGCCACGTCCGGCACTTCTTTTTCGGCGCTCACGAAGCCGCCAGCCAACGTTTCCGGCACTTGTCCGTCGGCTTGCGCCCAGAGCAGCTCGGCCAACGGTTCGAGCCCGCGCTCTTTGGCGATCACCGCGCGCGTGCGCCGCTTCGGCTTGTAGGGCAAATACAGATCTTCGAGCTCGGCCTTGGTCAGCGCGCCCTTCAGCTTGGCTTCCAATGCGGGCGTCAACTTGCCCTGGCTACGAATCTCGGCCAGCACGCTGGCGCGCCGCGCCTCGAGCTCCAACAAGTAGGTGCGGCGTTCGTCAATGTCGCGAATCGCGACTTCGTCGAGCCCACCTGTCGCTTCTTTGCGGTAACGCGCGATGAAAGGCACCGTCGAGCCCTCGCTCAATAAAGCCACGACCGCGCGCACGCCGCCCACCGGCAGGCCCAGCTCTCGGCAAACGGCCGGTACGGGGTCGAAAGGGGTTTCGGCGGCGTTCGCTGTGGAGTCGGTGACGCTCGTCATCGTTCGTCTTCACATAATCGCGGAGCGAAACGAAATCTACACGCCCTGAGACCTGGGTTAGGCTGCCGGCACGTGAGCCCGACCGAGAATCCGCCCGAACCCAAACCGCAGCACCCCGAACCCGCCTGGCTTTCGCGCGCGCTCCGCCCGGTCACGGAGGTGCATCACGGCGAGGCCGTGACCGTGCTGCTGATGACGACCAACGTGTTCTTGATGCTCAGCGCCTACTACGTGATCAAGCCCGTGCGCGAAGCCTTGATCTTGGCGATGGGCTCGGGCGCCGAGTACAAGTCGTACATGAGCGGAGCGATTGCGCTGCTCTTGTTCCTGCTCGTGCCGCCCTACGGCAAGTTGGTCGACAGCATGAGCCGCATCAAGCTGGTGACGGTCGTGTCGCTGGCGTTCGCGGGCCAGCTGCTGCTGTTCTACGCCGCCATGCGCTCGCCCAACTTGCGCGAGCATTTGGGCCTGATCTTCTACGCCTGGGTCGGCGTCTTCAACGTGATGGTGGTGGCGCAGTTCTGGGCCTACGCCAACGACATCTATCAAAAGGAACAGGGCGATCGATTATTCCCGATGATTGCCCTGGGCGCTTCCGTGGGTGCGGCCGTCGGCAGCAAGGGCGCCGAAGCTCTGATCAAGCGCCTGGGGGTCGAGCCGATGCCGCTGGTAGCGGCGTTCTTGCTGATCATTTGCGCGCTGTTGTTTTGGCTGGTGGAGCGACGCGAGAGCAGCGCCAAACGGCAACCGAAGAAGGAGGAAGCCAGCGGTGACGAAAACCCCATCGGCGGCTTCGGCTTGGTGCTGCGGTACCGCTACCTGGCGCTGATTGCGCTATTTTCGCTGGTTTACAACTGGGTGAACAGCAACGGCGAATACATGCTGAGCAAGCTGATCAAAGCCGACGCGGCGGCCGCCGTGGCGCGAGGCCAGGTCAGCGCTCAGCACGTCGGCGACCTGATCGGCGCCGCTTACGCGGACTTCTTCTTCTACGTGAACCTGGCCGGCGTGCTGCTGCAAATGTTCGTGGTCTCGCGGCTGGTCAAGTGGTTGAAGCTGTCCAAAGCCTTCTTGTTCTTGCCGGTGCTGGCTCTTGGCAACGCCGCCGTCGTCGCCTTCATACCCATCGTGGCGCTGGTGAAGGCCGGAAAGACCGCTGAAAACGCCACCGACTACTCGCTCAACAACACGCTTCGGCAAATGCTGTGGCTCGTCACGTCGCCGCAGATGAAATACAAGGCCAAGCAAGTGGTCGACACCTTCTGCGTGCGCATCGGTGACGTGTGCTCGGCGTTGTCGGTCTACCTGACGGTGGACGTGCTGCACTTCTCGGTGCAGCGCTTCGCCTGGATCAGCCTGCTGCTGGGCGGCATTTGGCTCACGTTGGCGGTCGCCATCGGTCGGCGCTACCACGAGCTCGAGCAGAAGAACGAGAAGCTCGGCGCATGACGACCGGACGACGAACGCTCCGCACACTGTTGGGCGTCGCGTTCTGCGCCGCCTTGGCGTCGCCCGCTCGCGCTGAGCCCGAAAAGCGTGCCCTCCCCGACTACGACGGCCGCGGCCCGAACCGAACGACACCGGGACGAGCGGCGCTTTGGTTGCCGCGCTTGGTGCTCTCGCCCTTCTATTTGGTGAGCGAGTACGTCGTCCGCCGACCGCTCGGAGTGGCCATCACCGCCGCCGAGAAGGCGGAGCTGCCGCGGATCTTGTACGATTTTTTCGCGTTCGGTCCCGACCACAAGGCGGGCATCGTGCCGATCGCGTTCATCGACTTCGGGTTCGAGCCCAGCGTCGGCCTGTACGCATTCTGGGACGACGCCGGCTTTGCCGGTCACGATTTACGCCTGCACGGCTCCACGTGGGGGAAGGATTGGCTCTCCGGAACCGCCACCGAGCGGTTTCACCTGCCAAACTCGCTCGACCTGACCCTAACTGCGACCGGAACGCATCGGCCCGACTTCGCGTTTTACGGCCTCGGCCCCGACACCCGCGAGTCGGCGCTGATGCGCTACGCGGCCGACATCGTCGACACGCACGCCGAAACGCGATTGTCCTTCGCCGGCAGCAGCGCGCTCGAAACTGCGCTCGGATATCGGGGAGCCAGCTTCGGACACAGCCGCTACGATCACGAACGCTCGGTGGACGACGCGGTCGCCGACGGCACCCTGCCGGCACCCGCGGGCTTCCGCGAAGGTTATCGGGCCGCGTTCGTGCGCGGGCGCCTCACCCTCGATTCGCGTGGCCGCGCAAGCTCACAGACCGGGCTGCGCATGGACCTGAGCGGCGAGCAAGGCGCCGACACCAAGCACGAGCCGGCCTCGGGTTGGCTCCGCTATGGCGCCACCGTAGGCGGCTTTTGGGATTTGGGTGATAGCGGCCGCGTGGTCAGCCTTTCGGTGTCGACCGTGCTCGCTGACCCCATCGGTGCCCGCCCAGTTCCGTTCACCGAGCTCGTGCATCTGGGCGGACCCGAGATGATGCCGGGCTTTCGCGCCGGCAGATTGGCCGATCGCAGTGCTGCGGTCGCGACCCTGCGCTACGCGTGGCCCATTTGGGTGTGGCTCAATGGCTCGCTGCAGGTAGCCACCGGCAACGTGTTCGGAGCGCATTTAGAGGGCTTTCGGGCCGAGCGCGGACGGCTGTCGACCGCCCTCGGCATCGAAAGCGGCGGTTCGCGCGACAGCATATTTCAGGCTCTGGTAGGCTTTGGAACCGAAACGTTCGAGAGTGGCGCCAAGGTGGACTCACTGCGCATCGTAGTAGGAGCGAGAAGTGGCTTTTAAGCTTCGCACCGCGCTCGTGGCCGTAACGCTCGCCGGTTGCGCGGCGGCACCGCGTTTTCCACTGCAGCCTCCGCTCACGCGCGATCCGGATCAAACCCCGTTCGCCAAGGCTCCCGAAGAATATTACTCGCCGTTCGCATGGGACGGCGCCAACTACATGGTGTTCCACCCCATCGCGCGTTTTTTCGCGGTCGATCCGGCGGGGGCCGCCACCAACGTGAACGCGCTCGACGAAGTGCCCGACTCCAGCTGGTTCGAAAACCGCTTGGGCGTGCGCTCGCTCACCCCCGCGGAGGTCGAGAAGGGCCCGTGCAGCGACAAAGTCCTGGACCCGGAGGGTCCGGACGGCAGCTGGACGATCGACAAGGGCAAAGACAACGGCGCCAACCCCGGCTTCCGCGTCAACATCAAAGGCCTGGGCAAATTCATGCTCAAGACCGATCCGGAGACCGAGCCGGATCGCGCTACCGGCGCCACCGCGGTGGCATCGCGCATCTACCACGCCATCGGCTACAACTCGGCGTGCGACTCGGTCGTGTATTTCCGGCCGTCGCTGCTGAAGCTGAAGCCGGGCCTGACCGTGACCAACAACCAAGGCATCACCAAGCCGTTCGACCAGGCTCGGCTCGACGGCATTCTGAAGCAGGCTTCGCACCGCAACGGCCTGGTGCGCATGGTGGCTTCGGCTTGGTTGCCCGGCAAACCCATCGGCCCCTACCGCTACGAAGGTACCCGCGACGACGACCCGAACGACGTGATCCCCCACGAAGACCGGCGAGAGGTGCGCGGCGCTCGCTTGGTCGCGGCCTGGCTCAACCATTTCGACTCGCGCGAGCAGAACACGATGGACGTGTTTCTACCGGTCGACAAAGACAAGAAGGACGGCCCCGGCTACGTTCGTCACTACATCATCGACATGGGTGATTGCTTCGGCAGCCAATGGACGGTCGACGGCATCTCCCGCCGCCTGGGCAGCTCGTACGTGTTCGACGCGGGTCACGTCGCCGAAGACTTCCTTTCGCTCGGCATCCAGCGTCGCCCCTGGGAGCGCGCGCAATTGACCGGCGGCATTTTCGGCTATTTCAGCGCGCGAGACTTCGACCCCGAGAGCTGGCGCGGGGAATACCCGAACCCGGCGTTCATGCGCATGAGCGAGCAAGACGGGGCCTGGATGGCGCGTATTCTGGCAAGCTTCAACGACGAGCTCTTGCGGGCAGCGGTGAAGGTCGGCAAATACGATACGCTGAGCGAGCGCTATTTGGTCGAGACCCTGAGCGCGCGACGCCGCGCCATCTTGCGACGCTACCTGGGCAAGGTCTCGCCGATTGCCCAGGTCAGCACCAACACCGAGGGAGTGTGCGGGGTGGATCTGGCGCGCCTGACCGAGACCGTCCCCAACGAGGGCTTGTCTTTCCGCGCCTACGTCTATCGCGGCGCCGAGCTCGAGCCGGCAAGCAAGCCGCACTTCCGCGGCGTGCGTTCGCCGCAGGTTTGCCTGGACATCGTGCACGCGGCCTTGCCCGAGTCGTTGCCGGCGAATGCTCCGCAACGCTACCTCGTGGTCGACATCACGAACGGCTACGCGGCAGGGCCACTGCGGCTACACCTGTACGACTTGGGCGAACGAGGCGGCTACCAGCTCGCCGGCATCGAACGCCCGACCGCCCTCACGCGCCCGAACTGACCTGGGCCGTCGGCTCGACTTCGGCCTGGCTTTCATCCAGCTGAAGCAGCGGCTCGAGCTCGGAAACCAGGTATTTCAGCGTGCCACGGGTGATGCCGCCGTGCTCTTCGGCTTGATCGTAGAAGTCCTGCTCGGCGATGCGCAGCACCACCGCGTCGGTCGCGGCGCGCGCGGCGTAGCTGGGCAAGGCGTGGCACAAGGCGGCCGGCCCTCCCACCAGGTCGCCGCGCTGGTGCAAGTAGCGGAAACCATCGGCGCCGGTAAGCTCGATGGTCCCTCGCACCACCGTGTACAAATTGTCCTCGGCCGAGGCGACGTCGAACAGCAGTTCGCCTTGCTTCAGCCGTAGTGGCTCGGCCACGGTGGCGAGGCTGGCGATGGCCTGCATGCCGGCAGAGCGCAAGAACGCCGCCCGCCGCAACACCAGTATCTTGTCGTAGGTCTCGAGCGACGGCAACGCGAGCGGCGGCGGGGGCGGGTCACTGTTGCGCGACAAGCGCGGCGCGAGCTTCTGCCAGCGCCCGTGTAGTTGGGTGGCGAAATTGCGAATGGCCGCGCGCGCCACCTGCCCGTTGTCCTCCAACATGTCGAACCAGTCGGCCATTTTAAGCGACAAAAAGCGGCTTGGCTCGAGCGCGCGGCAATTGCGCGTGCGGGGCCGTTCCAGCACGGCGTCGATGATGCCCACCACCGCCAGCGGGACGAACTCCCAAGCGCGCATGCCCTCGCGCTCCATCGACACCCGACCTTGGATCAAGAACAGAAAGCGATCGGGCGGCTCGTTGACGTCGAACACCAGCTGGCCCGCCGCCGCGCCGACCTCGTCCAGTAGCTCCAAAAAGCGCACGTGCGCCGCCGCGGGCATGCTGGGAAACATCGAGCGCAGCAAAATCTCGCGCTTCAAGCGCTCGCTGTCCGTAATCTTCATGCGGGGCGCTCCGATAGCACGCGTAGCGGCGGGGCCGGCGGCGGCGGCGCCGAGCCGAGCCGAACCAAGGCCCGCGCCGACAGCGAGCTCAACACTTCGTCGGCGTCTCGCGACAGCTCGGCCAGCGCCGCGCGCGCATTCGGGAACGCCCCCACGAGCTCGGCAGCCCGCTCCGCGCGCAGCTCGTCCGGCAAATCGTCGACCACCAAGCGGAGCAGCACGGCGGCGCCGTCCGACGAGCGGTCGAAGCCGCGAATGAGCGCGTCCAAGAACTCCACGGCGCGACCGCGGCGCCGGCGATCGCTCGAGAGCAAGGCCGCGAAAATCGCTGGGATGTCGTCACCGCGGTGCAAGACCTGCAACAAGCGCGCGAGCCGATCGCGCGACTGGGCGATCTTGTCGTCGATGAGCTCGATCACGAGCTGGCTCTCTTCGTGCGACGACGCCTGGCGGTCGCGCTTCAGCGCCAGCTCGATCGAGAACAAGCGCAAATACTCGAGCGCGTTGCGCGTCACTTCGTGGAACAAGGGTGCAGGGTCGATGCGCAACGTCGTCTCCAACGCCAGCTGCTCGAGACCGCGCAGCGCTTTGTAGCGCACCAAGCCATTTTCGTGCTTGACCACCGCCTTGAGCAAGATATCCAGCGCCGCTTTGGATAGGAACGCCGAGATGCTGCGCGGTACGTGAATGCGCACCCGCCGCTCGAGCTGGTCATCGTACAAGGCGCGCTCCAAAGCGCGCAGGGCCGGCTCGCCCAGACGCTTGAGCGCGCGCCGCGCCTGCAGCCGATCGTCGGCCCATTTCAGGCGCCCGATCAGAAAATCGATGGATGACTCGTCACCGACGACCTCGAGCGCGGCGGTGACGGCGCCGGCCAGGGCCGGTAAGCGCGCGAAGCGCAGCAGCAACCGCGGCGTATCGGGGGTGGGGTGCGCGGCGAGCGCTTCGATGAAGGCCAGCTTCAGCGTGTGCTCAGCGTCGTCGTCGGCGAACAGCTCCCAGCCCAGGGGATCGCCCTCCATCGTGTCCCCCGACAATTGGGCAAGATACAGGGCCGCGAACGTGCGCAGGCCCGGACCGCTGCGCTGGGTGATGCGGTCGAGCACCTCCGCCTCGCCGGCCAGCGCGAAAGCTCGCACCACCGCTTGCTGGACGCGCTGCGACGGAAACTCGAGCAACCGCTCCCCCAGCGAATACCAGTCTTTGCGTCCGCTCGGCCCGAGCAGCTCGAGGGCGCGCAGCAGCACTCCTTCGTCTCCGTGCAGCAAGATCAGCGCGGGGATGAGCCGCTCGCGTTTGCGCTCGGAAAGCACGTTCATGGCCGCGATGACCTCGCTCGGTTGCGGCCGCGCCAGCGCTTCGACCAAAGTCTCGACCGAGGTCAAATCGAGCTCGGTCAGCATGAACTCGCGCTCTGCGCCGCCGCGGGTGAGCGCCTTGCGAAACAGCGCGATGTACGGCTTGCGAATCCCGACCCCGACCAGCAGCCACAGCGTGGCCAACACCGCCGCTGTCGCGGCCAAATGCCCGGGGCGGAACTCGCGCTGCATGGTGGCAGCAAGGAGGACGCCACCGGCCAGCGCTTGGGCTACCCGCGTCACGATCAGGTCCACGAAGCCGCGCGCCTGGGCCTGTTGCTCCACGGGCGCCCAAAGCAGCTCCGCCGCCACCCGGCCGAGCGAGTTGCGCAGCGACGTGTCCGTACCCTTGAGCCCGACCACCAGCCAAAACGGCGCGCCCAACAGCGCGGTCAACGTGCCGCCGAAGGTGAGCAGCAACGGTCCAGTCAACGCGAGCCCGACTACGCCGATGCGCTGCACCACTGGCCCGGTGATGACCAGCTGCAAGACCAGCGCGCCCAAGCTCAAAATCAGCTGGTAGCGCGCGAAAAAGGCACCCAGCGCCTCGTGCGGAATGGTGCGTGAGACCTTGGCTTTGTACAGGTAGTCGATCACCACCGACACGGCGATGGACAGCACGGCCATGGCCGCGAGCCGCAGCAAGAACGGATCTCCGCGCACCTGCGCCATTTGCGGCCGGAGCGGCGCGCGGCTGGTCTGCGGCGTGCTGGCGATGGGGCTCGAGCCGAGCGGTCGAGACAAGGCGGGCGTGTCTTCGAGCTCCAAGCGCGTGGCCAAGAACGCGGCACCGAAATACAAGAGAGCGGCGACGCCCAGCAAACTGCGCACCTCGACCGTGCGCAGCAGCATGGCGGCGAGCGCGCCGCCGCCCACACCGCCCAGCACGCCGCCGGACGCCAACGGCCCGAACAGGCGCCGGCTCTGAGCGGCGCTGAACAGCGTGCCCACCAGCAGCCAAAACTGGCCCACCAGCAACGTGGCCGACAGCGCTCCGAATACGTACAAGCTGAACACGGTCGCGGCGCCGGGCGGGCGAACCCGGAACCACGTCGCGGCAAACGCCGTCGCCAGCAGCGAAACGACCAGCGCGTTCTTGGCTCCCGCCGCGCGCGTGAGCTTCACGCTCAGCGGCGTGAGCAAGATGGTGAAGACGGCCGTGGTGACGTACACCAGCGCCAAGTTGCGCGGCGCCAGCCGGGTAAGGAACAGCGCGTCGCGCGCCGTCTCCAGCACGGTGTGGGCGGTGATGGTCAGAAGGAGGACAGAAAATGCACGCAGAAATGAGCTGCCTTCACCGGACCGAAGGTCGACAAAGCGGGTCAAGACGGCGCTCTTCACGGACGATTTCTCTGCAACTGGCGGGTTTCTGCGGGGTCGACGGGCTTGCGGGCCCCAAGCCGTGGGCTTACTTTTAGGGCAGATGTTTGGTTGCGACCAGCAGCAGAACCTGGGCGAGCGTGCCCGGGGCAAATCGGTCAGCTTCGGCGTGCTGATGGGCGGGCTGGCGCTCGGCTGGGCGCTGTTGTCGTCCGAGCTCGGCGTGACCAAACGCCTGGGTTGGTTGGTCGCAATTCCGGTGGCGCTGTCCGCCTACCTGCTGATCTCGGGCACGTTGGGCGTGTGCGTCTTCAACAGCGTCAGCGGTCACCGCCGCGCGGATTACGGAAGCGAAGCCGTGCTCGATCCGGAGCGGCGGGCTCAGCTGCGCTTGCGAGCGCTGCTGGCCGTGTCAGCCAGCTTGCTCATTGCCGGCGGCTTCGCGCTCGCTCTCGTCGCCGGCAGCTGAGGGCGTGAGGCCACTGCGAGCAGCGGCTCGGCGAGCTCGTGCTTCCAGCGCGTCCAGCGAGGCCGCGCCCAAGTGAGCGGCGGCAGCGGCGGCCTCGGTGTCGATGTCCTCCGCGCGCACGTTGACCTCTTCGACGTCCAGCGGACCGTCGTTCGGCGTGTCCTCGAAGGTGAGCACGTGGTCGAACAGATTGTCGGCGTTGGCGAACTCGGCCACCAACGGTCCGACTTCGCCGCCTTTGAGAGAGCGAACACCGACGCGCATGGCTTCGTTCAAGGTGGCGCGCACGCCGTCGCCCTTGGCCGCGTTGGCGGCGATCATCGGCACCGAGCCGTCGATCTTCAGCTTGCGCCGCAGCACCGGCGGCGTGAGCGCGCCTTCCACGTCTTGTTTGTTGGCCTGCACGATCAAGCTGACTGGCTCGGTGCGACGCTTGATGGAAGCGCGCAGGCGCGCGAACGTCCGCAGCGTGTCCGGGATGGCCGCGGGGCTGGAGTCGCACACGAACACGATCACGTCGGCCATGGCGACGAGCGGGCGACGGCGATAGTTGCGCTCGATTTGCCCGGGCACCGTGATCAGCTGAAAGCGCAGGCCAACGCCGGAGTGCCGAGGCCCTTCGATCTCGAGCCAATCGAAGAACATGGTGCGGCCTTTGAGCTCTGCCGGCGTGACGATGTCACTTCGACGACTCGGCGGAATGATCTCGTGCACGCGCTTCAGGTTCGTGGTCTTACCCGCGAAGCCCGGACCGTCGTACACGATGCGCACGACGTGGCACTTCCGCTCGGTATCGAAGGACGCCATATCCTTTGCTAGCGCGGTGACGGCGCTGGCCGCAAGCCAGGCGCCGCATTAACTGTCGCTAGCCGTCGGCTGCCGCGCGATCTATCCAGTGATTGCGGCAATTTACAGACCAATCCTCGTTTGATACGTTGCCCCATGGCTTACGGACCCCCGCCTGGCCCTGGTGGATATGGACCTCCTGGAGGCGGCGGTTACGGGCCGCCCGGAGGTCCTCCCGGAGGCGGCGGCTACGGGCCGCCCGGAGGCGGTGGCTATGGCCCGCCTGGCGGTGGCGGCTACGGGCCACCGGGCGGTGGCTTCGGACCGCCACCCGCTGGCAGCTGGGGCCAAGCTCAAAGTCCGTATGGCGCGCCCGGGTACGGCGGGCCCATCGTTCAGTACTCCGAAAAGTCGCGCGCGACCGCGTTCATGCTCGGCTACTGGCTCGGCATCTTCGGCGCCGATCGCTTTTACCGCGGTCAGATCGGTCTGGGCCTACTCAAGCTGTTCACGTGCGGCGGGCTCGCGCTTTGGGCCGCGGTCGACAACATCATGCTCGCGCTGGGCGAAGTGAAAGACGCAGAGGGCAAGCCGCTCAGCATGCCGACCGAGGTCGTGGGCACGCCCGTCATCAACGGCAACCACATCTTGCTCGCGAGCATGCTCGGCGGCAGCTTCGGGCTCGATCGCTTCATGCTCGGCCAAACCGGCTTGGGCGTGCTGAAGCTTTTGACGTGCGGAGGCATGGGCATCTGGCACATCGTCGACGTGTGCTTGTGCGTCACTGGAAGTTTGCGCGATGCGCAGGGCAATTCGCTACGTTGGCGTTGAGGGCTGACGCAATCCGCCAATAAATGCGTACTTTTCGCTTGTGGTATCGGTTCCAGATGGCATAGTCGGCTCGCGATGCGGCGCCTGCTTTCGGCCCTGAGCCTGCTCTTCCTCCTCGGTAGCGCAGCCCTCACCGGCTGTAACGATCACGAAACCTGCAACCCTGGTGAGCCCTGCGAATGCAGCGGCGGGTCCGACTGCTACGTCGGCTGTGAAGGCGACGGCTGCAACGCCCGTTGCTTTCAAATGGAGCACTGCGGCGCCGTCTGCGAAAACGACTGCAACTCGCAGTGCTTCGACGTCCAGGAGTGCAGCACCAGCTGCGGCGACGACTGCAACGTGAGCTGTCACAACGCCGTCGCTTGCGGCGCCATCTGCGGGGACCGCTGCCACTTCGACTGCCACGACATGGATCGGTGCGGCGTTCGCGCCGGCAACGGCAGCGAAATCAACGTGCACAACTACTCGCGCTCCGAAATCGAATGCAGCGGCACCTGCCACGTCAAGAGCGCCTCCCCCGGCGCTTGCGACGACCAGCACGGCTGCAGCGTGAAATGCCTGGGCAAAGCCGCGCTCACCATGTGCGGTGACGGCTCGGTTGCCTGCGGAGCTTGCCCCACGCCATGAGCCACAAGAGCCTTCGGTTCTTACCCGTTCTGTTGCTTTGCCTTTGCGCCCTTGGGCTTTCGCGCCCCGCGCACGCTCAAAGCACCATCAAGCGCCCCGGCGCACGCCAGGCCTACGTTTTCGAGGCCGAGCCTCACCTCAACGCCGGCCTGTTCGATCCCCCCGGCTTCGGCGGCGGAACCGGGCTGGGTCTCGGCTTCCGCGGCACCATCGAGCTCGTCAAGAACGGCTTCATCCCGAAGCTGAACAACTCGGTCGGTATCGGCTTCGGCGTCGACTACTTGCGCTACGACGGCTGGCAAGGCCCGCGCGGCGCGTGCCAACAGTTCGTGCCGGGTCCGGCCGGAGTGCCCATCTGCGTGCGCACCTCGTCCAGCATCGACCACGTCAATTACTTCTACCTGCCAGTGGTCATGCAGTGGAACTTCTGGCTCCACGACAAGTGGTCGGTGTTCGGTGAGCCGGGCCTCGCCCTGTACTTTCAAGACGGCGACCTACAGTTCACCCCTTTCGTGCTCTACGCCGGCGGCCGTTACCACATCACCGATCGCATCACTTTGACCATGCGCATCGGCTACCCGACCTTCTCGCTCGGCGTCTCGTTCCTGCTGTAATCTGCGTCCGCAAAGGCTGTTCTCCCCGTGCCCGTGCCCGTGCCCGTGCCCGAGAGTCACCCGCCACGCGCACTTCCGTTTGATAGGCCGAGGTTCCTGGCGCGGGCGTTTGCCCGCGCGCGCCGCGCCCAGCTGGGCGCGCAGGCAGGGCCTACCATCCACTCGGTGCTCTACGGACCGTCGGGCACGGGCACGGGCACGTTTACGGGCACGCGAGCGAACAGCCTCCGCGCGTGGCTTCGAAACCGTCCCGTAACGGAAGAAGCGGGGGGAACGTGCTACGAAGGGTGGCGCTCATGTTGACTCACCGCGACCCAAACAGCCCCGAAAAGCTGGACACGCATCAGAAGGCGCTGGCCATCAATTTGGATGCCCGCCGCTACGGCACCTTCGCCGAAATCGGCGCGGGCCAAGAGGTCGTGCGTTGGTTCTTCCGGGTCGGTGGCGCGGCCGGCACCATCGCCAAGAGCATCTCCGCCTACGACATGGCCGTGAGCGACGCCATCTACGGGCAGACCCAGCGCTACGTCGCGCGCCAACGGCTGGAGAGCATGCTCGACTACGAGCACGAGCTGAACTTGAAGCGCCTGCGCGACGCGCGCGGCGACACCACTTCGTTCTTCGCTTTTGCCGACACCGTCTCGGCGCGCAACTTCAAGGGCACCAACGAGTGCCACGGCTGGATGGGCGTCAAATTCCAAGCCCACCCGCGCGATCAAGACAGCGAGATCATCATCCACGTGCGCATGCTCGATACCGAGAACGCGCTGCAGCAAGAGGCGCTCGGCATCGTGGGCGTGAACCTGCTGTACGGCGCGTTCTTCATGCACCACGACCCCGATCGCCTGGTCGAATCGCTGCTGGACAACCTGAACACCCAGCGCATCGAAATCGACATGATCGAGTTCTCGGGCATCGAGTTCCGGCACGTCGACAACCGAGTGATGAGCCTGAAGCTGGTGCAGCTGGGCCTGTCGGGCGCGGCCATGTTCGGCCCCAAGGGCCAGGTGCTGCAGCCGTCGGAGGTTTTGTACAAAAAGCCGGTGCTGGTGGAGCGCGGCAGCTTTCGACCGGTGTGCAACCCGAACATCGACATGCTGAAAGGCGCGCACGAAGAGTTCGCCAAATCGCTGGGCGGCACCGAGCAGATAGTGGAGCTTGCCGAAATCACCATGCGCAACCTGATCGTCGGCGGTCAGATTGACTATCGCGATTTTCTGGCCCGGGCCGACGTGCTGGCCGCGGCCGGCAAGACCGTGCTGATTTCCGACTACTTCGAGTACTACCGGTTGGCTTCGTACCTGCGCAAGCACACAACGCGGCCCATCGCGATCACGCTCGGCGCCGCCAGCCTGCTCACGCTGTTCGAAGAGAAGTACTACGCCGATCTGGATGGCGGCATCCTCGAGTCGTTCGGCAGGTTGTTCAAGAACGACCTCAAGCTGTACGTCTATCCGTACCTCGATCCGCAGACGCAGCAGCTGTCGACGGTCGAGAACCTCGCCGTCGCCGCCGACCTGCACAAGCTCTACGGTCACCTGGTCGATCGCGGCTGCATCTTGCCGCTGCACAACTACGACCCAGCGTGCTTGAAGATTTTTTCGCGCGACGTGCTGGAGCTGATCAAAGCCGGCGACCCGAGCTGGGAGCAGATGGTGCCGCCGGAGATCGCCGACATCATCAAGCGGCGTGGCTTTTTCGGCTGCAAAAAGAGCGCCGAGACGCCGGCCACCCCGCCCGAACGGCGTTACGACAACTGAACCGCGCGCTCGGCCAAAGCCAGCGCACCCGCGATGCCGGCATGCTGCCCCAGCTGCGGCGGCACCACGTACTGGTCCATGCCGGTGATGACCGCGTCGGCGTGCACGTAGCCGCCCAACGAGCGCTGAAGGTGCCTGCGAACCAACGGGAACAGCTGCCCCGCCTGCATCACCCCCCCGCCCAAAATCAAACGATCCGGTGAGAGCACCAGCACCAACGTCGTCAACGCCGACGCAATGTAGCGCGCCTCGAGATCCCACGCGGGGTGGTCGCTCGGCAGCGTCTCGGCAGGCCGTCCCCAACGCCGCTCCATCGCCGGACCGGCCGCGACGCCTTCCCAGCAGCGGGCGCCATGGAAGGGACAACAACCAGCAAAGTCGAGATCATCGGCCTCGCGCGGGAGCAGCAAGTGCCCCATCTCGGGGTGCACCAAGCCGTGAGCCAACTTGCCCCCGATGAGCGCGCCGCCACCGATGCCGGTGCCAATCGTGACGTAGATTGCCGTTTCTAGTCCCTGGGCTGCGCCCCAGCGCGCTTCTCCCAACATGGCGCCGTTGACGTCGGTGTCGAAGCCCACCGGCACGCCCAGGGCTCGATGCAAGGGGCCCACGACGTCGGCGTTGGTCCAGCCCACTTTGGGCGTGATGGTCACGTGACCGTAACTAGGCGCGCCACGACGGAGCTCGATGGGGCCAAAGCAGCCGACGCCGAGCGCTTCAATCTTCGGCTGCGCGCGAAAGAAATCGATGCAGCGTCCGAGCGTTTCTTGCGGAGTGGTGGTCGGAAAGCGAGCCTGTGCTCTCAGATCTTCCGGGCCAGTTCCAACCGCACAGACGAACTTGGTTCCCCCCGCTTCGATCGCTCCGAACAAAGACATTACCTTTTCATCATGCCACGGCTCTGCTTGGCGGGGTCTGGGGTAGCGGTTCGGAGGTGGGAGTGAGAGCGGGCCGGGTAGAATGGCGGGTGCAGGAGCGGAGCGGCGTTTTTGGGGGCGGTGAGTTAAGGGGTACGGGGGTGGGCGGGAAAAGAGAGGTCATTTTCGAGAGGTGCGAGGGGCGTGGGCCGAGCGCGGGACGGGGCCAGAGCGCGTGGTAGACTTCGAGGTGGACTCGGTCTCGAGTTTTCTAAAAGCCTGGCTGGCAGCGACGCTGCTGATCGTCGGCTACGCCTGGGTGGACCTGCGAATGCATCCGCACCTGGCCTACGAGACCAGCTTCACGCTCACGCCCGACGTGACGCGACTCTCGGACTTGTGGGACTGGGGTGGGCGGCTACTGCACCACGGAGCGGTGGGGCTGCTGGTGCTCAACGCCATCGCGCTCGGCGGCATCGCCGCCATCGTGGCGCGTGGCGCGCTGAGCATCGCGCGACGCTTGCGCACGCCGCTCGACACGCCGCGCGTGAGCATCGTGCCCGGCTCGGTGCCGACCAGCGTGCCCCCGCCCGCGCCCTGACGCGGCTCAGCGCTTGAGCCAGCGCCCGATGCGCTCGCACGCTTCGGCGATGCGCGGCGGATCTTCGATCAACGCGAAGCGCAGGTGCCCTTCCCCGCCCGGACCGAAGCCCACGCCAGGAGCGGCGGCGACGTGCGCGCTCTCGATCAGATCGGTCACGGCCGCCATCGAGCCTTTTTCGATCAGGCCGGGGGGCAGCTCGGCCCAGACGAACATGGTGCCGCTCGGCTCGGCGACCGTGCTCCAGCCGGCGCGGCGGAGGCCGTCCACCAAGGCCGTGGCGCGCGAGCGGTACAGATCACGCAGCTCGGACGCAATGTGATCACCGTTGGTGAGCGCCCAAGCCGAAGCGTATTGGAGCGGCGCGAACGTGCCGTAGTCCAAATACGTCTTCATGTGAGCCAGCGCGGAAATCATCCGTTTGTTGCCGGCCATGTAGGCGACGCGCCAGCCGGGCATGCTGTAGCTCTTCGACATCGAGAACACCTCGACCGCGAAGCGCTTCACCTCTTCGCGGTCGACGCCGCAGTCGAAGATGCTGGGCGAGAAACGCGAGTGGAAGTCCAAGTCGGCGTAAGCCATGTCGTGCAAGAAGAGCGCGCCGCTGCGCTGCACGACGCGCACGAGCTCGGTCATCTCGTGCTTACTGATCACGCGCCCGGTGGGATTTTGCGGGTAGTTGGCGATCACCAACTTGGCTTTTTGACCGCGCGCTTCCACCCGCTGAATGGCGTCGGCTACCGCCTGCCCCGGCGCGATGCCTTCGCGCGTGGGATAGAACTCGACCTCGGCCCCGGCGATGCGCGGCGCGCCCGCGTGAATGGGGTAACAAGGGTCGGGCACGATGCACACGTCGCCAGGACCCAAGATGGCGAAGCAGAGGTGGCTCATGCCCTCCTTCGCGCCCATGGTCACGATGATCTCGGTGTCGGGATCGAGCTTGGCGTCGTAGCGGCGGGCATACCAAGCGGCGAAGGCTTGGCGCAGCTCGGGCACACCGCGGCCCGGGTGGTAGCGGTGATTTCTGCCGATGTCCGCCGAGGCGTGAAAAACCTCCAGGATTTCGCGCGGGGTTGCCTGATCGGGGTTGCCGAGCCCGAGGTCGATCAGGTCGGCACCGGTAGCGAGAACCTTGGCCTTGGCGGCGTCCGTGGTGACGAACGCGTACGGGGGAAGCGCGTCAGCGCGCGGAAAAGGCCACTTAGGTTCCGGATAAGTCATCCTGAGCGGGGCCCTCCTTATCACGAGTTCCAAGTCTGGGCAGGCTGAAAATACCGGGCCGTGCTAGGTCTGGCGGCTCTGTCGATGGTTTCTTCTCTACCAAGCTCCGTAGCGCCGCCGCCGCGGCTGGTGCGCTACGAGATTCGCGGGGCCGTACCGAGTGACCACGGCGAGCTTTTGAGGCTCGCTCGGCACCTGAACTCGGTCAATCTGCCCGACGAGCCGGGCCACATTGCGCGCTTGTTGGAGGCTTCCGAGAAGAGCTTTCTCGGGCAGATCGAGAACCCGCGCCGTCGCAAATACGTCTTTTTGATCCGAGACCTGGAGCGGGGCGAGGCGGTGGGCACGTCCACGATCGTGGCGCAGCTCGGACGACGCGACGCGCCGTACATCTACCTCGACGTGAGCACGGAAGAGAAATACTCGAGCTCCACCGATCTGCATTTTCACCATCAGGTGCTGCGCATCGGTTTTTCTTACGATGGCCCCACCGAGCTCGGGGGGCTGGTCGTCCACCCCGACCACCGGCGCGCGAGCGAGAAGCTTGGCCTGTTGATCTCGTACGTGCGGTTCTTGTTCATCGCCACCCACCGCGAGCTGTTCAAGGACGAGCTGCTTGCCGAGCTGATGCCGCCGCTCGAGCCGGACGGGACCAGTCACCTGTGGGAGGCATTCGGCCGACGCTTCACCGGCATGAGCTACGCCGAGGCCGACCTGCGCTCGAGCGAAGACAAGACGTTCATTCGCGATCTTTTTCCGCGTGGTGAGGTGTACGCGAGCTTGCTGGCCAAAGACGCGCAAGACGTCATCGGCAAGGTGGGCGCGCAAACGCGCGGCGTGGAGCGCATGCTTCGCCGGATTGGATTTCGCTACGCCGAGCGCATCGATCCGTTCGATGGCGGGCCGCACTTCGTGGCCAACGCCGACGAGGTATCGCTGATACGGCAAACGCACTCGCTGAGCTATGCGGGCACGCTCGACGAGCTTTGGACGGCGACCGGACCGCGAGCGCTGGTCGCGCGCGAGCTGAAAGCAGCTCCCTATTTCCGCGCCGTCGCCTGCCCCATCAGCGAAGCCGGCAGCCAGCTGCGTTTGCCGGAAGGCTTTGCGGCGGTGCTGGGCGCCAGCGTCGGCGAAACGCTCCGAGTACTGCCGCTGCCCTGAGCGGCGCTACAAGTCACCGCCGAGGCCGAACCACGCCAGGCGCGGGGTCACCGAAACGAGCGGCACGAGCCCGAGGCGCCGGCCGAACGGGTGCTTGGCGTCGTCGTAGGCAAATACGGCCGCGTCGAGCGCGATGGCTCCGGCCATACCGATCAAGATGCCGGCGCCCGCGCCGCTGGCTTCGCACAAGTTGGAGTCGCAGCCGCTGGCCAAGCTGGCCCCGAGAAAGGCACCGGCCAGCGGCATGCCGAGGCGCATGCCAAAGCTGGCGAAGCCGCGACCCGGGTTTCGATGCACGAAATGCACGAAGCCAGGAGCAAGCTCGTAGCCCAGCAAGCCGAACCAAGCCAAGCCTTGGCCCGCGCCGTTGTTCGAGCCGTCGCTGCTCAGGGATACGCCCGCCAAGAACGCCGTGATGCTCACGCCGTCGGCAGTCAAGGTTTGCCAGCCGTACCAATGACGGCCGAGCTCGAGCTCGGCGTCGTCGGCGTCGTCGCGATCTCGTTCGTGCTCGGCGCGAGCTTCCGCCTCACGGTGGGCGCCGGGCGCGGTGATCAGCGCGGCCTTGGCCGGCGCGGGCGCGTTGACGGGGTGGGAGCCGTCGTCGGATCTCGGAGCCAGGATCGCACCCGCCGGCGCGGGCGGCGGCGGCGGCAAGGGTGCCGTGGGCTCGGGCTCGCTCGGCCGCGTCGGCGGCGGCTCGGGCTCGTCGATGGGCTCGGCGCGAAACACGGGCAGCTGAGCCGATGCGGGGCCGGCGTAGCTGAAGAGCGACGTAGCCGAGGCGAGCAGCGCGAGGCGCACGAGCCGTTGCGACAACCCACGCATGACGCGGCGCGGGAGGCGAGAAGTCAAGCCGCGCGCCTGAAACCAGCGCAATTCAAGGCAGATCGACGGCGGTGACAGCGAGGTCGGAGCCCACCAGATTGAGCGTGAGCTTCTTGCTCGCCCCCTGCCCGGATACGAACGCCGCCTGCGCGCCGAGCGAAACCAGATCGTCTCCGCGCAACAGGTGACGCTCGCTCACTGGCTTGGGCATGACCTTGACCACGCCGTCGGTGCCGAGCACGAGCCCTTGGGTGCCCGCGAACATGCTCTGGCGGTCGGCGGTGCCAGTCCAGCGCTCCCACAAGACCACGACTTGATCGCCGCTGATGGCGGCAACGTGGGGGCGATCGGCTTGCGCGGCGTCGGCGGCGTAGTCGGTGAGCCACGTAAGCTTGTTGGTCGCCGCCTCTCCCGCCGACATCACCTCTTGCGTGGCCGCGCCGTCGACGAAGGCGTTACCCTTTTCGTCCATGCTCGCAAAGCCACGGCTCACGCGCAAAAACGCCAAGTCACGCGTGCCGTTGAGGATGGCGGTCGTTTCGGTCGGGCTGCGATCGGTGGCAAAGACCACCAAGTAGCCGAGATCTCCGGTGGCGATGGGCGCGATACCGCCTAGGCGCGTGAAGGTGTCGTTGCTGCCAAGGTCGCCTTTGGGCTTGAACAAGTCGTAGGTTTTCGTGCCATTTTTCCCGTCGTTGAACCGCCCGAGGGCGATGGAGCGCGGGTAGGCGTCCCCGAGGTGCAGCTCGACGAAACCGCTGCCGTCCCAGAACAAGCGCTGATCGAAAGAATGGCTCACCCACATGGAAGCCGTGAGCGTGGCGGCCCCGGTGAGCGCGTCGAAATGCGTGGTCATGGCCTTCTGGTGGCGGGCCATCACCTTGTCGTCGTAGTCGACGTTGATGCCGTGCACGAGCGCCAGCCGGCCGTCGTGGTAGGCCAGCCGCGACGTGGCAGCGACCATCGGATTGATGACAGGCTCCGACTTCGGGTCGGCCTTCGCGCGTTCGTCGTCGGCGTCGATTTCCAAGCTCTTGCAGCCGTTCACGTCGAACTTCACGAGCTTCACGATGCCGGAGCGATGCATGCCGGGCCCCGGCATCGTCGGGGTCAAGTCTGCGTCTTCGTCCACCCCCGTGGCCACGAAGTAGTTGCCGCTTTCGTCCTTGGCGAGCCCCATGATGTGCGCAAGCTGATCGATCTGATAGGCGCGCGTCACCGCGTAGCCGCTCGGGCCCTTTTCGACGTGGACCACGAAGGCTTTCTTCGCGTTCTTGTTGGGATCCGCTTGGTTGCGCGCCGGATCGGCACCGTGGTCTTGCCAGAGAATGTCGAGGTTTTCGCCGTCTGGTAGCGCCACGATCTCGGGAGGCTTGCCGTAGTTGGTGTCGAAGCCCCAGGGCGAGGTCTTGTCGCCGTCGGAATCGAACGGCGTGCCCATCATGGCAATGGCGGTGGTGTCGAGGCGCGTCACCTTCAAGCCTTCGGTCACGGCGCAGGCCGGCGCGCCCCCGGTCATGCCTGAGCCGCCGCCGCCGCTGCTGCCGTTGCTGCCGCCGGCAACGCTCGCGGCGCCAGCGCCGTTGGCAGGACCTCCAGCGCCGCTGCTGGAGCCGCCACTGCCTGGTCCAGCCGTGCTGGCCGCCCCGGCCGCGCCCGGCTCCGCCGCCGGGGTCGCCTTGTCGCTACAGCCGCCGAGCCCAACGACAGCCGCAAGGTAGGCGCCGAGCAACTCAACGGAGCCGCGTGAAGTCATGAGGGCTGTAGTGTGTGCGACGCGAGCACGCGGCTCAAAATGCCAACAATCGACGCGTTCGCCGCCCGCGGCCTCGGGGCATGCGGCCCCGCAAGCCACCCACGAGTATGCCCTCGGCGCGGCGCGTTTGCCGGCCGCCGAGGAGAATCGCCCCGCTTCACCTTAAAGCGCCGCGGTAACCAGCCGTTCAGAGCCCACAGGAGCCTGCTCCAAACTGGGCCAGCGCATGTTCATGCCGTCTTTTAGAGCCATTCTTTCACGCAGGGCGTCTTTCGATGTCGTCGGCCTGGTAGCGCTCGGCGCGATGGCCAGTTGCGGTACGCCTTTCACTTCCGGGGCCAGCCCGTGCGCGGATCAAGGCGGTGATTGCGCGCTCATCTCGGGCCACGTGGACCAAGCCGGTGCGCCGAGCAACGCTGCCGGAGAAGGCAACGACGTCACGACCCAGGGCGCCATGCCGAGCGATGGCGGAGCGCCCTCCAGCGGTAACGTGGCCGGCCAAGGCGGAAGCGAAGACGCCAGCGGCGGCCAGCCCGCGAGCGACTTGCCGGAATCTTGTCGCGACGCGCTCGAGCAGGATCCGACGCTGACGGATGGGAACGTGAGGATCGATCCTGACGGCTCGGGACCGGTGGCGCCCTTCGAGGCCCACTGCGACATGAAGTCCGACGGAGGCGGCTGGACTCAAATCGGCATCGGTGAGTATTGGCAGAAGAACGACATCGAGCTGAAGGCCGATGCGGTGTTGCCGTGGGCCGAGGTGACGGCGCTGCTCGAGACTTCGGAGCACGTCTTTCGCGCGGGCGCGGGCGAGCAACGCCTGTACTTGAAGGACGAAGGCGCCCTGATCGAGATGCTGAACGACCCCGAGGGCACCGACTCCACGCAGCCGTTTTTGTGGCGCAGCACCGCTTCGAGCCTCAAGTGCGCCAAGAGCTACGCCGCGCTGGCCACGAACACCATGCTCACCGTCACCACCAAAGCGGTGAGCTGCGAGCCGCTGGCCTTCGGCGAGCACATGTGCGGCGTCGCCGCGGGCTGGCTGCTGTTTCACCGCAACGACACGACCAATTGGAGCGGCAAGAATCCCTGCGCGTTCCCGGTCACGACGGGCGCCACCGCCGCCTCACCGACCAACGGCGCCCTGCACCCGCTCTGGCTGCGGTGACTCCGGGCGTCGTCGAGTCGCCCTGAGTCCCCAGATCTTCTTACAGGAAGATCCGGAGATCGGAAGGCGAGAGTGCTTGGGCGCCGCCTCGTTCCGTTAGGCGGGGGCCTGCTCGGCGGGGGGCGTTTCGACGTGGGGGGCGCGTTGGTTGCGGCCCACGTCGTCGGTTTCGACCTTGCCGTCGCGCATGCGCACGACGCGCGGCATGCTCTCGGCGAAGGCCGAGTTGTGGGTCACGACCACGATGGTGGTGCCGTGCTGGCGGTTGATCTGGAAGAACAGATCGTGGATGGCGTCGCTGGTGGCGCTGTCGAGGTTGCCGGTCGGCTCGTCAGCGAGCAGGAGCTTGGGGTCGAGGGTGAGAGCGCGCGCGACCGCGACGCGCTGCTGCTCACCGCCGGACAGCTCGCCGGGGCGGTGGCTCACGCGATGGGACAGCCCCACCTCTTCCAACAGGGCCGACGCGCGCCGTTCCATCTCTTTGCGGCTGCGGCCCTGAATGAGCCCCGGCAACATCACGTTCTCGAGCGCATTGAACTCGGGCAACAGGTGATGAAACTGGAACACGAAGCCGATGCTGCGGTTGCGCACCGCCGCCAAACGTGACGAGCTCATGGTCGTGAGCTCTTCGCCGCCCAGGCGAATGCGGCCGGAGCTAGGCAGATCGAGCGTACCGATGCAGTGGAGCAGCGTGCTCTTGCCCGCGCCGGAAGCGCCGACGATGGCCAGGATTTGCCCGGCGTAGATGTTCAGATCGATGCCGCGCAGCACGTCGAGCCGGCGCCCCATGTGCAGGAAGCTCTTGTGCAGATCTTCGACGATGACGAGGGCTTCGGGCATTACGGTCTCATTCGTAGCGAATCCCCTCGACTGGTCGCAAGCGGCTTGCGGCAATCGCGGGATAAACGGTGGCCAGGGTGGTGATGACGAGCGCCGACAGCGCTACCAACAAGAAATCGGTCAGGTCGGCCGAAATCGGCAGGCGGTCGACGTAGTAGACGTCGGGATCGAGGCGGAGGCCGAACACGGTCAGGCCCTTGATGGCGGCAAAGCCGGTGGCAACACCGAAGTAGGTGCCGATGGCGCCGATCAGCATGCCTTCACCCATGAAGATGGTGAGGATGGAGCCGTCGCTGGCCCCCAGCGACTTCATGATCGCGATCTCTTTGCTCTTCTCCGTCACCATCAAGAGCAGCGTGCACAGGATGCAGAAGCTGGCGACCAAGATGGCCAGCGACAGGATCACGAATGTGGCGATTTTTTCGAGCTTGAGCGCGCTGAACAGGTTCTTGTTCAGCTCTTTCCAGTCGCGCACGCGCACGTCACCGCGCTGCACCTGCTTTTCGATCAGCGGGCGCACGGCGTCGACCCGCTCCGCGTCGTCCAGCCGGATCTCGAGCGCGGTGATGTTCTGTTTCAAATCCAGAAAATCTTGGCCCTCGTCCAGCTTCACGTACGCCTGGCTGGCGTCGTACTCGTACATGCCGCTGTAGAAGATGGCGGCGATGCGGAAGCGCCGACTCTTCGGCATCAAGCCCATCGGACCCAAATCACCGATGGGCGAGACGAGCGTGATTTCGTCGCCCACGTACACGTGCAGAGATTTCGCCAGCTCGCGCCCAATGACGATGCCGGGGAACTCGTCCGGCTCGTTCACGGCGTCTTTCACCGTCGGGTCCAGCTCGGCGTCGAGCTTGCTCGTGTAGCTCTTGAGATCGGGGCCCTTCAAATAGACTTCACCGCCCGGTCCGAGGCCGATGGGCTCGTTGGCGGGCAGGTTGGCTAGGCGCTTGGTGTCCTCGAGGTATTTGAATTTCCCGACCTCGATGTTCGACAACAAGTCGATGACGGTGCCGATGGTCTCGGTGTCGACGCCGCGCAACAGCACGCCGGCCGTGTTGGAGGCGCTCGAAGCCATGGACTCGCCGCCGGCGACGGGCGTCACCGCCTTCACGCCCGGCACCAGCCGGAGCTCGTCGGCCAAGTCTCGCCAGTCGGTGAAGCCGCCCACCTTCTTGGTCTCGACGCGCACGTGCGCGTTATTGCCCAGGATTTTGCGCTTCAGGTCGGCGCCGAAGCCGCCCATCACCGCCACCACCACGCACAACGCCAGGGCCGACAGCGCCACGCCGACGATCGACAACACCGAGATGACGGTCAAAAAGCCGCTCTTGGTCGCGCGCACGTGACGCGCGGCCACGAACGACATGAAGCCGCCGCGTTCGAGCGCGTCGAGCCCGTAAGGAATGGCCAACGCCGAGAGACCGACCACGAAGCCCATGCCGCACACCACCGTGCCGACGTTGATCACCTGGTTGATCAGGACGAAGGGCGTGCCCTTGCCGTGCGGCAAGAAATGCGAGCGGATGGCCAAGCCGATGAAGCCCGCGCCGCAGGTGCCGGTGAAGCCGAGCAGCAGCAAGCGCCAGATGCGAGCGCCCAGGCGCTGCGACAGCCAACGCAGACCGAAGAAGACCAGACCGACCAGCAGCAGCACGCCGACCAAGATCAGGCCGATGCGACCGTAGACGCCGATGGCGTTCCACAGGCGATTGAGCGCGCTCTCGTGCACCGGCGCCCCCAACGAGGCTGGAATGGACAGCAGTATCATTCGGGGCGAGCCAACGGGAAGGCGATCACGTCGCGAATGGACGCCTGACCAGCGATGGCCATGACCAGGCGATCGACGCCGAGCCCGAAGCCGGCCGCCGGCGGCATGCCGTGCTCGAGCGCCATCACGTAGTCGTGGTCGTAGTCCATGGTCTCTTCGGCGCCGCGCTCTTTTGCCGCCAGCTGCGCGCTGAAGCGAGCCGCTTGATCTTCTGGATCATTCAGCTCGCTGAAGGCGTTGCACAGCTCACGGCCATGCACGAACAGCTCGAAGCGGTCGACCAAGGAGCCGTCGCTGTCTTTCTTGCGCGCGAGTGGCGAGACCTCGAACGGGTAGTCGGTGATGAACACCGGGATGCTCTTTTGGCCGTCTTGGCTGCGGTAATCGTCGATCAAGAACGGCTCGGCCAGGTATTCGTAGGCCACGAACAGCCGCTCGCCCGGCAGCGCGCAGTGGCTGAGCGCACGCCGCAGGTTGCCCCAATCGATCTTGCCGGCGCGTTCACTGACCTGCTTGTAGCCGTCGACGACGGCGTCGAGCGGGCTGGGCAGGCGCTTGTTGTCCGGACCGAGCACGAACGCCAACGCCTCCAGCTCGGCCGCGATGCTGGTGGGCAAACCGGCGCGCGTGAGGGCTTGCTCGACCGCGGCCTGCATGGGCACGCGCGCGAATGGCTCGTCGAAGGTGAACGGTCGCTCGGCGCGCACGCTGGCCGCCGCCTCGCCCAAGCCGAGCTCTTGCAACCGCGCCAGCACGAAGGCGTCGACGTGGCGAAACAGCTGTTCTGCCATCGGCATCAGCGTTTCGTAGGTGGCGTACGCCATGTAGAACTCGAGCATCGTGAACTCGGGGTTGTGCCGAGTGCTGATGCCCTCGTTGCGGTAGCAACGACCGATTTCGTACACGCGCTCGAAGCCGCCCACCAGCAGCCGCTTCAAGTACAGCTCGGGCGCGATGCGCAGAAATAGCCCCAAATCGAGGGCGTTGTGGTGGGTCTTGAACGGGCGCGCGGTCGCTCCGCCGACCAACGTGTGCAAGGTGGGGGTCTCCACCTCCAAGAAATCGCGGCGGTCCAAGAAGTCTCGCAGGCCTTGTACGACCAGCGAGCGCGAGCGCAGCGCCACCGCCACCTCGGGATTGGCCACCAAGTCCACGTAGCGCCGGCGGTACCGCAGATCGGTATCAGTCAGGCCGTGCCACTTGTCGGGCAGCGGGCGGAGGGCCTTGGTGATCAGGCGGATGGACGAAAGCTCGATGCTGAGCTCGCCGGTCTTGGTCACCATGGCCCGACCGCGGGCTTCGACGTGATCGGCGATGTCGATGGCGTCGAGGGCGGCGAAGGCGCTGCCCATGATGTCTTGCTTGGCGAACAATTGCAGCTCACCGGAGCCGTCGCGCAGGCGCAGGAAGCTTGCCTTGCCGAAGCCACGACGGAGGACGATGCGCCCGAACACCACGAAGGCTTCTTGGTTGCCCAGCGCCTCGACCTGCGCCGGGTCGTAGCGCAGCTCTTTCGGGTCGAGCAGGGCCGGCGCGAACTTGAGGCGAAGCTGTTGGACGGTGCTCCGCTTGTCGAGCTTCACGTCGTTGGCAAACGGGTTTTGACCCTGCTCGCGCAGGCGCGCAGCCTTCTCGCGCCGCAAAAGCATCAACGTCTCTTCTGAGCTATCCGCCGACATGGAGTTTCGCTTGTTTCTGCGCTCTCGAGTTCGAGCGCCGCCCCGCGTTTAGCGCGAGACCCCCTCCCCGTCTACTCGCCACCGGCCTCTCGGCCCTGGGGCGCAGTTCGAGGCCCGGCGCGGGCGCGGGCGGTCTGGCCCCCATCGCGCTTCGGACCCGCGGGATTTCGTCTAGTGTCGTGTGCGGAGCCGAGCGCATGTACGAATCTCCACCGCCGGCAGGGGCCTTCCCGACGGGGCCCGGGCCCAGCTACGCGACGAGCTACGTGGGCGGTGAGACCGCGCAGCAGATCATCGACGACGAGCATCTGCGCCTGCTGCGCATCGGCTACTTCATCTCGGCCGCCCAAACTGCGATCTTGATTCCCTTCGGTTTGCTGTACGCGGGCATGGGCTTGATGTTCTCGCACCTGCCGACGGGCGGCGCTCCGCCACCACCCGCGCTGATGTCCTGGTTCATGGGCTTGTTCGGCGCCGGCTTCGCCGGTTTCGGCGCGCTGACCAGCACGCTCAAGCTGCTGACGGCCATCCGCCTCAAACAACGCCGCTCGCGCGTGCTGTGTTTGGTGGCGGCGGGGCTGTCGTGCCTGGAAATTCCCTACGGCACCCTGCTCGGCGTGTGGACGTTCACGGTGCTCGGGCGCGCGAGCGTGCAGCGGAAGTTCGAAGCCTGATACTGCTCAGGGCACGGGCGGCGCGTTCACCGGCTGCTTGTCGGCGTTCTTGAGTAAGAACGCTTCGATGAACGGATCGAGATCGCCGTCGAGCACGTCTTGCACCTGCGCGGTCTCGTGCTCGGTCCGCAGGTCTTTCACCAGCTGGTAGGGCTGGAGCACGTAGCTGCGAATCTGGCTACCGAACGCGATTTGGCCCTTGCCGGCTTCGTAGTTTTGCTGAGCTTGCTGGCGCTTTTGCTCTTCGAGCTCGTACAGCTTGGCCTTCAGCATCTTCATGGCCATGGCGCGGTTTTGGTGCTGGCTGCGCTCGGCGCGGCACACGATGTTGAGCCCGCTCGGGAAATGCTTCAGCCGCACCGCGGTTTCGACCTTGTTCACGTTCTGCCCGCCCTTACCGCCGGCGCGCATGGTCGTAAGCTCGATGTCTTTGTCCTCGATGACGATGTCGATTTCGTCTTCGATGTCGGGCGTGACCTCGATGGCGGCGAAGCTGGTTTGGCGACGCGCGTTGGCGTCGAACGGGCTGATGCGTACCAGGCGATGCACGCCGACTTCGGCCCGCAAATAGCCGTAGGCGTTGGGACCGGCCACGGTGAAAGACGCACCGGTGATGCCGGCTTCTTCGGCCGGCTCGTAGTCGACGATCTCGGTCTTGAAGCCTTTGCGCTCGCACCAGCGCAGGTACATGCGCAGCAACATGTCGGCCCAGTCTTTGGCCTCCACGCCGCCGGCGCCGGGGCTCACGCTGACGATGGCGTTGGCGTGGTCGACGGGACCGCTCAACATGCGCCGCAGCTCCGCCGCCCGCACCTTGGCGTCGATGGGATGCAGGCTTGCTTCGACCTCGTCGATCAGCTTTTCGTCGTTCTCACCCGCGGCAAGCTCCAGCATTTCGCCGGCGTCGGTCAGCTCTTTCTCGAGCGACTGCGCTTGCTCGAGCTTCTCGGCCGCGGCGGCGCGCTTGCGCATCAGCGCCTGCGCTTTCTCTTGGTTGTTCCAAAAGTCGGGCGCGCTCGACAGCTCGTCGAGCTCGTCGATTTCTCGCTTTAATGCCGGGACGTCAAAGAGACCCCCTTAGCGCATCGACGCGCCTTTGGAGGTCGGAGAGGAGATTGCGAGCATCGGCGAGCATGACGGGGCGGTATTTACTCCGAGTTTTCCAGGCTCGCCACCGAGTTCGACGCCGCCGCGTCCGAAGCCGGCTCGGGCTCGCTGCAAGCGCCGAGAACGGCCTCGGGAAAGCCCCAAACCGCGCGGCCAAAGTTCGGGGCCTGGTCCGAAAACCAGCCCGCGGTCAGGGCGTCGAGCTCGGCGAACAGCTCCGCCACCTTCACCAGCTGCAGCGGCTTTTGGTCGTCGACCTCGACCACGCAGCCAAGCTGACGCGCGCGGAACAGCCCGAGCACGGCCGCTTGCACGCGCGCTTCGAGCTTGGCGCGCTCCTCGCCGGCTTTCAGGCGCAGGCGCTCGACCGTCAATTCTTCGTGCGCGAACAGCAGGCGATCGAGCCGGAAGGTGGCGCTGGCTTCCAAGATCAAACCGGCGCCGTCGGCCTGCGTGACCCGGTTGGGCTCGTCGGTGGTGGGCACCCAGCGCAAGGCTTGATCGGTGTTGCGCACCGCGCGCAAGCGGAGCTCCGGCAGCAGCGCCGAGCCGTGAGCGCGGCTGGCCAAGGCCTCCACGCGGCGACGCTCGGTGGCGGCGCCGGCAACGCCCAGCGCGACGACGGTCGCGCGGCGTGAAAACTCGGACAGCGCTCGCAGCTGCCGAAAGCTGAGCCGTGGCAATGCCGGCTCGGCAGCAGGGGCCGGCGCAGGCGGTGGCTTGGGCGAGGCCTGAGCGCTCGCTGGCGGAGGTGCTGCGGGAGCCGGTGCAGCGGCTGGAGCGGGTGCCGGCACAGGAGCGGGCGCGACGGCCGCGCGCGGCTGCTGCGCCACGCGCGGCAAGGCGAGCTTGTCGAGCGGCACCGTGACCGACAGCCACGCCGCTTGTTCCGCACGTGCGCTCGCTTGCTGGCGGCGGGCGTGCAGCGTCACCTCGAAATGGCCGGCGCGCGGGGACGGCACCAGCGGTAACGACTGCGCCTGCGCGCCTCCCGCAACCGCCAAGCTGATAGCGAGCACATGCCAAAACCCACCCCGAAACCTGCCCATGCCCCTCATCGGCCAGGCGCGGCCACAGTTTCGTGGGCTCGAGCGAATTTCGAAGCGCGCTACAAACCGGCGGCGTTACGCGCCGCGGTTTCGAGCTCGGCGTCGATGTGGACCCCCAGCGGCTCGAACGCGGGCGAATCTCCACCGTCGAGCACGCGGGCCACGACCAGCGGGGTAAAACCATCCGGCGAAAGCTCACCCACGGCCGCACGCACCTCCGAGCCGGGCGCCATGCGCGACAGCCAAAAGCCGCCGGTGGCCAGCGACAGCCGGTAGTCGTGCTCTTCGACGCTGGGCCCCTGATGCTCGGGCCGCACCGTCACACTGCGGAGGAGCAGCGCCGGCGAGAGTGCGGGCAGCCGCCAGTAAACGAAGGCGCGATCGGCCGTTTGCAGGACGACGAGCGCGGGGACCTGGGGAGTCGCGGGCTCGGGCTCGGCGGCGGGCTCGGGCTCGGGCGACGCAACCGGGGCTTCGACGTCCGAAGCGGCAGCTGGGGGCTCGAAAGCCGTAGGCAGTGACGGCGCAACGTCGGCCACGGGCTCGGGGGCTGGCGGAGCCGCAACCGGCTCGGGCTCGACCGGGGCCGCGAGCGGAGCGGCGGCGGCGGCCACCGGCTCGGGCGCTGGTGCAACTGGAGGTGGCGCAACCGGAGGTGGCGCGACCGCGACTTGCGGAGGCTGAGGCGTGACGATGGTCTCGGCCTTGGTCTCGACGACTTTGCGCCGGCGACCGGGGCCGAGATCACGCTCCTCGGCGATACGCTCGCGCAGCGTGCGCGCGGTGGCGTGCTCGGGCTCGCGCTCGATGACCTCGTCCAGCATGCGCAGCGCTTGCTCGTAGTGGCCCTGCGCCGCGTAGATTTCCGCGAGGGTCACGGTCGCGACCGGCGGAGGTCCCTGAAAATCGTGCTCACCTTTGCCGTCGCCGCGGATGGCGGCGGCAGCGTCCGGCAGGTTCAATCCGGATTCGACCACGCTTGCCAGCAGGTCACGCGCGACGCCGAGCCAACCGCGCGAGCGCCGTTGCCGCTCCAGATCGGGCTCGCTGCGCCGCACGATCTCGTCGCGCAGCTCGACCCGGGTCATTTGCTCGGGGCGCTCGACGCCACGGGCTCGGGCGCGCAGGATCAAGTCCTCACGCGACAAGGTATCGAGCTCGGCGGGGTCGAAGTCCATGGCGGGCGGATCAGTACCACGCCGGCAGGGCGCTGGGATCGGGCAAGCGCGCGGCCGTGATGGCCCGGGCCGCCTCGATATCTCGCGCAATTTGCGCGCGCAGCTCGTCCAAGCCCGAAAACTTTCGCTCTTCGCGCAGCCGCGTCAGCAGGTGCACGCGCAGCTCCTGCCCGTAGAGATCGAGGGATGTATCGAACAGGTGCGCCTCGAAGCTCGGCCCGGCACCCAGCGTCGGGCGCACGCCGAAGTTGGCAACACCGCCGGAAAGCGCCCTGAACGCGCCGTCTTGGTGCTGGTCGACCAACACCGCATACACCCCGTGCGGCGGCAAAGCCTCGCTGATCTCGCTCAGGTTGGCGGTCGGTACGCCGATGCTGCGCCCACGCCCCTGCCCCGGCACGACCAGACCGGTCAGGGCATGAGGGCGACCGAGCAACGCTTCGACCGCTTCGAGCGCGCCGGCCTCGAGCGCGGCCCGCACCCGCGTGCTGGAGATGGGCCCTTCTGCGTCGCATTCGAGCGCGGCCGCGTGCGCGCGGAAGCCTTGCGTTCGTCCGAGCTCGAGCAGCTGCGCAAAGTCTCCGGCCCGGCCGCGACCGAAGCGGAAATTCTCACCCACCAGCACGACCTGGGCGCCGAGCGCCTCGACCAATAGCTGCCGCGTGAAATCGGCGGGCTCGGTCTTGGCCAGCTCGAGCGTGAAGGGCTCGACCACCACCTGAAGCTCGCGGCTCTGGCGGCACAAGAGCTCGAGCTTACGTGGCAAGCTGGTGAGCGCCGGCAGCGCGCCCCGCCCCAGCACGAGCGCCGGGTGCGGATCGAAGGTCAGCACGCGCGGCACCAGCCCGGCCTCGCCGGCCATCTGCACGGCTTGAGCCAGCACGGCCTGGTGCCCACGATGCACACCGTCGAAATTGCCGATAGCCACGAGCGACGCCTGGTCTAAACTTGGCTGTCGTGCGCCGAAGACGCGCTGGGAGCACACGCCGCCGCTTTACTACGTCGCCCGGCGACGTTCCAATGCCGCCGTGATAGAAGCGCCGGGTGACGCCGGATCAAGCGCTGGCCGAGGCCGAAAAGGGCGAGCTGCGCCCCGTCTACCTGGTGGCCGGTGAGGAAGCTTACCTGGCCAGCGGCGTGGTGCTGGCGCTGAAGGCGGCGGCCCTGAAGGGCGGCATCACGGGCCTGAACGAGGACCAGTACCAAGCGGGTGAAGCCGACGTGGACCGCGTTTTGTCTACCGCACGCACCTTGCCCATGATGGCCAAGCGGCGCTTCGTGCTCCTCCGGGGGCTCGAGCGCTGGGAACCGAAGGCGGGCGCCAAAGAGGGCAAGCTCACCGACAAGGATCCGTTCGAGAAGCTGCTCGACTACGCCAAGGCGCCCTCACAGAGCACGGTGCTGGTGCTGTTCGGCGCCGGCGTGGACAAGCGTCGCAAGCTGTACACGCAAGCCAAGACCGACGGCTACTTGGTGGCGTGCGAGCCGCTGGCCCGCGCCGATCTACCGCATTGGATCGAGAAGCGCGTCGCGGCTCGCGGCTGCAAGATCAGCTCGAGCGTCGCCGATCTGCTGGCGGAGCTGACCGGCCCCGAGCTCTCACCCGTGGCCGACGCTGTCGAACGGCTCTGCCTGTACGTCGGCGACGGCAACGAAATCGTCGAAGACAGCGTGGCGACTTGCATCGTGCGGTTGCGCGCGGCAAGCGTCTGGGAGCTGGTGGCGGCGGTCGGACGTCGCGACGCCGGGGCGGCGTTGGCGGCTCTGGCCGACGTGTACGATCCGCAAGATCGCGGGCTGCGGCTGCTCGGGGTGCTGGCTTGGTCGACGCGGCAGCTGCTGCGCTTCGACTCCGCGCTGCGCTCGGGCGCGTCTCCCGACCAAGCGGCGATTCGAGCCGGGGCGCCTCCGTTCAAGGCGCGCGAGCTCAGCCAACAGGTCAAGGCCTTACCTCGGGCCGACCTCGAGCGCTGGCCGGAGCTGCTGGCTCGGCTTGATTTGGAGCTCAAGGGCGGCACCCGCCGGGCCCCGCAGGCCGTGCTCGAGTCGGCCATTTTGAAGCTGTGTCGAACTTCGGCCGCCGCGAAGATGCCAGAACAAAACAAGCCGGGAACCCCAGCGCGGCGTCCGGCTCCATAGCTGCAGCACCTACCGGCGGCTTGACCCCCGGGTGCCCTCGCACCATGTTGTCAGAAGTTTCCGCGATGTCCCCGTTCGGTTCCCACGAGCGCGACTTTAGGCTCGAGCATCAGGCCCGCGCTCCCATCCCCACTCGTTACGGCACGTTCGACTTGCACGTGTTCGAGTGGGAGGACGCGGAGGCCCATCCGGCGCTGAGCCGTGAGCACTGCGCGCTCGTCATGGGCGACGTGCGTGGGCAGCGGGGCATCCCGGTGCGCATCCACTCGGAGTGCCTGACGAGCGAAGTGTTCGGCTCGTTGAAGTGCGACTGCCGCGAGCAGCTCGAGCGCGCACAAGCGGAGATCGCCCGGCGCGGCGTGGGCGTGCTCCTCTACTTGCGCCAAGAAGGTCGCGGCATTGGCCTGGCCAACAAGGTGCGCGCCTACGCGCTGCAAGCCAAAGGCGCCGACACCATCGAGGCGAACGAGCTTTTGCACCTGCCGGTCGACGCGCGCAGCTACGACGTCGCGGCCGCCATGCTGCGCAACCTGGGCGTAGAATCGGTGGATCTGCTGACCAACAACCCGCTCAAGCACGACGCCCTGCTGGAGCTGGGCATCCAGGTCGAGCGCCGCGTGCCGGTCCTGGTCCCCGCCAACCCGTTTTCGGCCTCCTACCTCGAAGTGAAGCGCCGCCGCATGCAGCATGACCTGCCGAGCAGCCCCGGCCCTACCCTGCCCTTGGCCGTCGCCTCGAACGAGAGCTGACGCTAAAGCCCGTGATATTTGACCGGGCGGCCCGAGGTCCGTTAAGCCTCGGGTGATGCGATCGCTGGTGGTGCGCTACCCGCTGTGGCTCGGTCTCTGTTTGAGCCCGGCCTGGGCCGCGGCGCAGGCGAAGCCCGGCAGCTTGCCGGCCGCCCCCGCGACGGTGCCCGAACCGGCAAAAGCGCCCAAAAAGGCGGCTCCTCCGAGCAAGCCCGCGCCGGCCAGCAAGCCCGCGCCTTCGGCCGCGCCCGTCGACAAGCCTGCCGCCAAGCCCGCCGCTCCGGCCGTCAGCGCGACCAAACCATCGGCCCCAGCGCCCGTCTCCGCCAAACCTGCCCCCCCAGCCAGCAAGCCGACCGACAAACCGGCCGCGGATAAATCGACCGCGGACAAACCGCTCGCCGACCTCGGCCCGGCCGACAAATCCGCCGCCGACAAACCAGCCGCCGATCCGGCGCGAGGCGCCGGCAGTCGGAGCGTCGTGCTCAAGCCGCCCAGCGAAGTAAAGCCGCCGCCCAGCGCGCCCCCCGAAAAGTCGACCAACGCTCCTACCGTGGCCGGGCACCAAAAAGGTCGACCGCCGGCCAAGCCTGCGCCCACCTTGCCGCCCGGCGCCCCGCGCGGCGTTCCCGACGAGAGCGCGCGGCAACACATCACCGGTGGAGCTCCCACCGACGATCAGCTGAAGCGCGGCAAAGACGATCCGGAGCTGATGCGCTTGCGCGATGCCGAACGCGTGCTGTTCCCGCAGCCGCTCAGCGGGGTCCAGCTCGGCTTCGACTTTCCGGCGCCGAGCTCGGGCGGGCCGGAGGTCGACGCATCGGGTCTACCCTCCGGAGTGACGAGCAGCCCGAACAGCGACGCGGCCGGCAGCAGTGACGCGAGCTGGCTGCGGAGTCTGACTCAACCGGACCTGCCCACGCGCTACGACGAGCGCGTCGTGCGCTACCTGCGCTTTTATCGCGACACGCCGAGCGGCCGTTCGATTGCGCGGATTTGGGCCAAAAAGGCCGGGCGTTTCGCGCCCGCGATCAAAGCCGAGCTCGGCCGCGCGGGGCTACCGGTCGACCTGGTGTGGCTCAGCTTGATCGAGAGCGGACACAACCCGACGATTGCGTCGCCGGTGGGGGCGGCGGGGTTGTGGCAGTTCATGCCCGACGCTGCGCGCAGCTACGGGCTCACCGTCGATCGTTGGGTGGACGAGCGGCTCGATCCGGAGCGCTCCACGCAAGCAGCCGTCCGCTACCTGAGCGATTTGTATCGACGCTTCGGCAGCTGGGATTTGTCCATGGCCGCTTACAACATGGGCTACGGGGGCCTGTCGCGCTCGGTGCGCAAGTTCAACACCAACGACTTCTGGGAGCTGTCGCGCTACGAAGCCGGCATTCCTTGGGAGACGACGTTGTACGTGCCCAAGATTCTGGCGACGGCGATTTTGATGAACAACCGTCGCGCGTTTGGGCTCGACACCGTCACGGAGGATCCGGCGGAGCGTTTCGACGTCGTGGTCGTCGGGCCGTCGGTGCCGCTCTCGGACATCGCGCGGGCCGTGGGCTCGACCGCGGATGGCTTGGAGGCCCTCAATCCGCAGTTTTTGGCCGGTAGGACGCCGCCCGCGGCGCCGGGCGCGGCGCGCAGCTCGTACCGGGTGCGCGTGCCGGCGGGTAGCGGCGGCAAGTGGACGCCAGCGCAAGCGGCCTCCGACGATGGCCTCGAGCCGTACGTCGTCAAAGCCGGTGAAACCGTGGAGCGCATCGCGCGGGCCTACGGCACCAGCGAGCGCGAGCTGCGCGAGAAGAATCGCGTGGCCGCCGACGAGGTGCTAACCGCCGGCACGGTGCTGCTAGTGCCGCGCGTTTCGCGCGTTGCCGAGCCCGACCCCACGACGGCGGCGGAGCTGGTGGTGGTGCCGAGCCGGAGCGTCGACTACCCGGAGCGCAAACGGGTCTTTTACCGCGTGGTCTCCGGCGATACGGCGACCGGCGTGGCGGCGGCCTTCCGCGTCACGCCGCAAGAGCTGGCGGATTGGAATGCGCTCGACGTGCAGGCGCGTCTCGAGCCCGGCATGAGCCTACAAGTGTTCGTGGCCAAGAACGCCGACTTGTCCAAAGTGCTGCACGTCCCCGAAGCGCACGCCAAAATCCTGATCGCCGGCAGCGCCGAGTTCTGCGACTATTTCGAGGGGCAAAACGGCAAAAAACGCCTCATCATCGCCGCCCACGAGGGCGACACATTGACCAGCATCGGCAAACGCTATGGCATGACCGTCGGCCAAATGGAGCGCATCAACCGCCGCGGGCGCACGGACGCCGTCGCCGCCGGCGAGCGCATCATCGTTTACACCGAACGCTCCAAGCCCGCCCCCGGCGACGCTCTCATCGAAGCCGCGAACTGACGAGCAGCGCGGTACGACCGACGAGCGGCTCCGAGTAGGCGCTGGCGACGCCATTTCTCATCGCGTTTCCGACTTACCAACGTAAGGAATTTTCCTCAATGATTTCGCGTTGGGCTGCTCAGCGATCGGGATACTCCTATCTGTAAGAACCTCGACGGCCGGCACCGCCCGCTTCGAGCTCGCCGAGCGACACTTCCAGGGGGTCGGAGCGACGGAATGTCGGGGCATCCGGGCATCCGGGCATCCGGGCGTCGGGGCATGGGGGCAGCGGCGTCGGGGTCGGGGTCGGGG
>Ga0068855_100000182_pt1 | contig 80758 bp, 70 predicted proteins | sample KBSCornC52_FD_66592 | JGI IMG/M metagenome (GOLD analysis project Ga0068855, IMG submission 66592) | Corn rhizosphere microbial communities from Kellogg Biological Station, Michigan, USA - KBS Corn C5-2 | ecosystem: Host-associated > Plants > Roots > Rhizosphere > Soil ...
TCGCGGCCTTCGCGTCTTCGCGGTGGAGAATCCTCCATACTCGACAACCCGGTAAGGCGTTCGCACACACAGCGATAAAGTGGCCGCGCGGTGAAGACTTACCGTCCCAAATGTGGACAGTAACCGTGCAGTGATCCCACGGACCTTGAAAGCACTCGATTCTGCGGCCCAAAGATAAGCCTCTCCTGGCGTCTTCGCGTACTGGCGGTTCAATCGCCGTTCTCCATCGCCCGCTGATCGAAAAATATGGGAGCAAAACAAAAGTGAGCCCCGCGATCAAATCAATGATCGCGGGGCCGGCAGCGCTGTGTCTGCGAATCCAATCATTACCACAACGCGTCGATGTTTGACAACATCCGGGGAGTGGATTACAATGTCCGAGTGACGGAGGGCAACGGGTAATGCCAGGTACAGACTCGACCAACAGGAGATCGCTGAGACGAATTCCTCGCAAGACAGACAGTGCGGCAATTCCATCCGGCGGCGACAATCCGTTTGCCGAACAGGCTGGAAAGTACGACGGAGAAATCTGGGAGCAATACCGTAACGCGGTCGAGCGTAATCGCGAGGCCGCTAATCGACGAGAACGTCTGGCTGAACAAGAATAGGGGCGACATTTGTTCGTCCTCGACACCAATGCATGGAGTAACTTCCGCGACAGCCGGCGGAGTTTCCAGCTCCTTCGCGACCGAATCCTCGACAAGCCTCCCGACCAGATAGCGCTGACAATCGTTACCGTGCAGGAATCCCTCGGCGGAATCCTGAGCGAGATCAATCGCGCCCTCTCAAGGCCCCACGGTTCCGCAGCCGTCATTCAGTGGTACGCCTTCCTCGGCTCCACTTTGCGAGACATCTCGGTTCGCGATTCTTCCGTACGACGAGGCGGCCGACCGTCAATACCAGCGGATTCCCATCGAGATTCGGAGAAGACATCCCCGGGACTGTCGAATTGCCGCCATTGCACTCGCAAACGGCTGTACGATCGTAGCATCCAATCTCCGTCACTTCGAAGCCATACCGGACCTCACTGTAGAAGACTGGACAATCAGTCGGCCTGACGAAAAATAACCCCGCGATTCACGTGAATCGCGGGGCGAAGGTCCAGGTGAAATTCTGTTATGCGCTCGGCTTGAATGCGGCCTTGAACTCGCCGATGGCTTTCTTCAGCGTGTTCTGTGTCTCGTCCGTCATCGCACCCGTCAGCCGGATTCCCTCCGCGACCTCCGGGTACTTGTCCGCCATAAACGCCATCAGGTCGCTCTCGAACCGCCGCACGTCCGGCACCGGCACGTCGTCCAGGAAACCACCCGTCCCCGCGAAGATCGCGATAACCTGCTTCTCCACCGGGACCGGCTGGAACTGCGGCTGCTTCAGCAGCTCCACCATGCGCGCGCCCCGCTGGAGCTGCGCCTGCGTCGCCTTGTCCAGGTCCGAAGCGAACTGCGAAAACGCCTGCACCTCGCGATACTGCGCCAGGTCCAGCTTCAATCGCCCCGCCACCGCCTTCATCGCCTTCACCTGCGCGTTTCCACCCACGCGCGACACCGAGATGCCCACGTTGATGGCCGGCCGGACCCCCGAATAGAAGAGGTCGCTCTCGAGGAAAATCTGGCCGTCCGTAATTGAGATGACGTTCGTCGGGATGTACGCCGAAACGTCGCCCGCCTGCGTCTCGATGATGGGCAGCGCCGTCAGCGAGCCGCCGGAATTCGGGAGCTTCCGCACCTCCTGCCCGTCCGCCACCGCCTTCTTCGCCACGCCCTGGCCGTGCTCACCCTGATAGACCTTGCCATCCACCCCGGTCGTCAGGGACGCCGGAGCGCCCTTCGTCACGATAATGAAGTCCTCGCGCAGCTTGGCGGCGCGCTCCAGCAGGCGGGAGTGGATGTAGAAGACGTCGCCCGGATACGCCTCGCGGCCCGGCGGCCTCCGGAGCAGAAGAGAGACCTGCCGGTACGCCGCCGCATGCTTCGAGAGATCGTCGTAAATCAGAAGCGCCGCGCCGCCGCTGTCGCGGAAGTACTCGCCAATCGTGACGCCCGTGTAGGGCGCGATATACTGCATCGGGGCGGGATCCGCCGCCGTCGCGGCCACCACGACCGTGTAGTCCATTGCGCCGTGCTCGTCCAGCATCCGCACCACGTTGCGCACCGTCGACTGCTTCTGCCCAATGGCAACGTAGACGCAGATGACGCCCGACCCCTTCTGGTTGATGATGGTGTCCAGCGCGACCGTCGTCTTGCCCGTCTGCCGGTCCCCGATGATCAGCTCGCGCTGCCCGCGCCCAATCGGGATCATCGAATCGACCGCCTTCAGGCCCGTCTGGAGCGGCTCCTTCACCGGCTGGCGGTCCACCACGCCCGGCGCGCGCGTCTCAATGTTCCGCCGCTCGGACGAAACAATCGGACCCTTGCCGTCGATGGGGTCGCCCACCGCGTTGATGACGCGCCCCACCGCCGCCGGCCCCACCGGCACCGAGACGATGTTGCCCGTCCGCCGGACCGTCGTGCCCTCGCGAATCTGCGTGTCCGGGCCGAGGATAACGCCGCCGACGTTGTCCTCTTCGAGATTCAGCGCCATCGCGCGGATGACGTTGTTCTCGTCATCGGTGATGGCGTTGCCCTTCTCGTCCACGAACTCCAGCATCTCGCCGACCATGCAGTCCTGCAGGCCGAAGATGCGCGCGATTCCGTCGCCCACCTGCAGCACGGTCCCGACGCCGACCTCTTCGATCTCCCGCTGGTACGAGCCAAGCTCCCGCTCGAGGATCGACGTTATCTCTTCCGGTCTGATTGCCACTCTTTTTGCTCCCGTCAGACGTGTTGAGTGTTAAGTATTGAGTGTTTAGTGTTGATGCGAGGTGCTCGGTTGCTGCGCGGCTCTCAGTTCCCGTGTCAGGGAGGGACCGCTCAACACTTAACACTCAACACTCAATACTTCTGTACCTTGTATGCGGATAGCAGCGCCTCGCCCTTGTGGTCCGGGCTCTCCACGACCTGCTTCACCAGGCCGACGTTCGGCGCCAGCCACATCGTCGTGGTCGTCGTCACGTCGGGCGACGCGTGCACCACGACCTTCTGCTCCACCCGGAATGCGTCGAAGATTCCGGCCGGCGTCTCGATTCGGTCCGGGCCCGCCACCGAAAACGTCGCATCCGCGTCCAAATCGCCCGCCGCCGACCGGAACTTCCCCTTCCAGTCCCACTTGTCGCCGGACACCACCGGCAGCCGCAGGATCGGCATCGGCGGGTCCACCCGGGTCAGGTCCGGCACGCCGGACGAGACGAAGTTCAAACCCTTCTCGTCCGCCGCATAGCCGTCCCGCCCCACCACTTCGGACCCGCGCCGCGTGATGAGGTAGAACCGATTCGGGTCCGATCCCGGCCCGCCGGTGGCGATGGAGAGGTCGAGCTTCTCGCTCTCCGCATCGCCCTTCATCACCATCTGCCACGAATCGCCCAGCCGATGCGGGAAGTAGAGCGAAACACCCTCGGCGGCTGGCGGCTTATTCACCGGCGCGGATGGCGCGGGCGCAACCGGAATGACTGGCGGAGCGGCAACCGGCGCGCGAATCACCGGCTTCGGCGGCCGTGGAGCGCAGCCGGCCAGCATTGCCAACTCGCACACAATAGACGCGCAGAAGGCCAGATGGAGCCGGCGGCCGCTCTTTCCGGCGCTCCTCTGACCTCCACTCATGCGCTGACTCCACAAAACGTGACGGCCTAGCGCTCCAGCAGCATCTGCTCGCGAAGCCGCTCCAGCGCCCCCCGCACCGACCCGTCAATAACGGTGTCCTGCATCCGCACCACGACCCCGCCGAGCACGACCGGGTCCACGCGCACCTCGAGCTCGATCTGCTTGCCGGTCCGAGTCTTCAACCCTTCGACCAGCGCGGCGCGGTCCGGATCGCTCAGCGGCGCGGCGACCGTCGCCTCCGCCCGAATCAGCCCGCGGGCCTCGTCGCTCAGAATTCGGAACTCCGCCTCGACGGTCCGCAGAATGTCCTCGCGCCGCTTCGAGATGAGCAGATGGAGGAACGAGCGGGTCAGCGGGTCCGTGTCCTTCCCGAACAGCTCGTCGACCACGGCGTGCTTCCGGTCACCGGGAATGAGCGGGCTCTCGAGCGACCGCGAGAGCGCGGGCGTCGTGTTCCAGAGAAGCACGAGCATCTGGAGGTCCGTCTGGACCGCGTCCACCCGCCCAAGCTTCTGCGCCGCGTTGAAGAGGGCCCCGGCATACCGCCGAGCAACCTTTACGTCCGCCACGCGGCTCAAGATTTTGCTCCCACTTCCTGCACGAACTCCCGCACGAGCCGCTGGTGCGCGTTGGAGTCCAGCGAACCCGCCGCGGCGTACTGAGCAGCCTGAATCACGTCGTCGATGAACTCGGTGCGCATGGTCTTGACGGTCTTGGCGCGCTCCCGCTCGACCTCCTGATGCCCCCGCTGGACGATGGCCGCCGCCGCCTTCCGCGCGTCCTCGAGAATAGCTTCCCGCAGGGATTCGGCTTCGTGTACCGCCTCGGCAAGTCTTCGCTCGGTCTCCTGATGGATGCCCTCCAGCCGGACGCGGTAATCGTTCCGCATATGCTCGGTCTCGCGAAGCGTGGACTGCACCTGGTCGGCGGCGTGTGCGATGGCGGTCTTCCGCTCATCCAGAATCCCGCGAATCATCGGGCCCGGCACCATCTTCAGCACGAACCAGACCACTACCGCGAACGCGATGACCGACACCATCACGAACGGCAGCAGCCCGGCCTCCGGCGGATGCTCAATTACCCAGGGAAAGAAATCTTGTGGTCTCATCCAGTCGAATCCCGCCTGAAGAAACGTCAATTGGTCAATTGGTCAATTAAGGGCCAGCCAGTTGACCAATTGACCAATTGCCGATACTACGCTTTGCTCACCTTCTTCGAGATGAACTCGTCGACCAGCCTCTGCTGCGCGGGGCCGGTCGAGCCGCCCAGCGCCTTCGACAGCGCGGTGAGCGCGGTCTGGTCCAGCGTGGCCCGCATTCCGGCAAGCGTATTCTCGCGCTCCTGCACCAGGCTCCGCTCTCCGGCCCCGATGATGGCCTCGGATTCCTGCCGCGCCTTCGCGATCAGCTCTTCACGCTGCGCCTGCGCGTCCCGCACCGTCTCCTGAATCTGGCCGCGCGCCTCCGCCTCGATCTGGTTCAGCCGCGCCTGGTATTCGGTGCGGAGCTGCTCCATCTCGCGCCGGGTGTCATCCACCGTCTTGTAGGCGTTCTGGATGTCGTGCTTGCGCTGCTCCAGGTGTGCCATCATCGGCTTCCAGAACATCCCATTCAGGATGAACAGAAGCACGAGGAAGAGCACGCCGTTCATCAGCATGATCTTTGGGTCGATATTGAGGCTGTGAAGAAGTGTGTCGAGCACGCAGCGGCTCCTGAGCGAAACCCTGCCCGCGCCTGCCGTTGCAAACCGGGCGGGCGCGGCGGTGAAATGCCTGGCGGTGGTCCGGCGCGAGGACCGGACCACCGAAACCTACAGGCAGAGGTTACTTGTTCTGGGCGGTCATCACCTGGACGGCCTGATCGGTCGTAATCGTCGGCACCTTCCCGTTCAAAAGGAACAGGAAGACGAACGTGAAGATCACGAGCGACTCGATGAAGGCGAGCGCCAGGATCATCGCCGTCTGCATGCGGCCGAACATCTCCGGCTGGCGGGCCATGCCCTCCAGCGCGGCCGACGCGGCCTTCCCCTGACCCAGTGCGCCGCCCAACACGGCAATCGGCAGACCGAGGCCCACGGCGAGCGAGAGCAGTCCTAAGAACATTCCCATCGTTGTTATCTCCTTCGTCGAATTGGGCAGCAAACCGGCGATTGGAGAGCCGACTACCCCGGGTTAAGTCTCTGGTTCCACGTTCGAAATTCCAGGTTCGAAGTTCCAGGTTCGAAGTTCCGAGTTCGAAGTTCCTGCACGCAGCGCTCGGAACCTGGAACCTGGAACGTGGAACTGACTACGGTACGAGCCCCGATTCCTCGATGCCCGGATGGCCGTGTGACGGCAGGTGGTGCTGGCCGTCGTGGTCGGCATCGTGGTGGCTCACGAGGCTCAGATAGATACAGGTGAGAAGCGTAAAGACAAGGGTCTGGACGAACGCGGTCAGCAGCCCCAGGATGAGAATCGGAAGCTGGAACGGCAGTATGTGATTCAGCGGCTTCGGCATCATCGTGACCGCCAGAGTCGCCAGAACCAGGATGACCGTGTCCTCGCCGAAGATATTCCCGAAGAGCCGCATGGCGAGTGTGAAGGGTTTCACAAGCTCCGAGATCAGCTCGATCGGGAAGAGCAGGGGCGCGATGGCCGGCATAGGTCCCGCGAAGTGCTTCAGGTAGCCGCCGATTCCGTTCTGGCGTATCCCCACGAACTGAACGTAGATGAACACGATGAGGCCGAGCGCCAGTGTCGTCGAGAGGTTCGCGGTCGGCGAGTGGAAGCCGGGAATCTGGCCCCACAGGTTCGAGGTCAGGATGAAAAAGAAGAGGGTGCCGACCAGCGGCACATACTTCTCTCCGCCGGGCCCGATGATCCCCGTCGTGAAGTTGATCATCGATTCGACGATGTACTCGCCGAAGTTGCCGATGCCGTGCGGGACCGCCTGGAGCCGGCGCATCGCGCGCGCCAGAACGATGAGCAGGATGGCCACGACGACCGCATTACCGAAGAGCAGGTAAGGAGAGGGGATCTCGCCGAGCTTGAATCCCTCTTCCTTCTTCCCGACTTCGGCGTGCGTCTCGCCGGCCGCGGGCGCGGGTCCGCCCGCCTGCGCGATCCTTATGGGTCCTGTCGCTGTTCCCTGAGGCAACCTGTCGATCTCCTACGAGCGCGCGGGAGTGCCCGAAGCGCCGGCGGGCGCCTCGGAAATGGCGCGGTAGCCCACCACCTTTAGCACGATGACGGCGGGCACAAGGGCGACGCCGACGAACGTGGCGAGCGGGCTCACGAGAGGCGAGGCCATCGCGAAGTAGAGGACTCCCGCGTAGAACGGCAGCTTGGCGAGCATGAGCGCACCGAGCCCGATCTTCGCCGACGGATGGCGCGAAGCGAAGAGCCGCGGTACGGCCATCGTGAGGCTCCAGAGGCTCACAATGCCGAGCATCGCGCCGATGGCCAGCCCCAGCGCGAGCGCCAGTTCGCCGCGGACCACGAACACGATGCTGAAAAGCGCTGCAATGGTAAATGTCGTCTTGAGGGTTCGTTGTGGAAGTTTGTCGTCCGGCATCCTCAGCCCCGATATCACGCCGTTACTTGTCCAGCTTGCTGGCGGCGCGGATCATGTTGATCAATCCGCTGATGGCTCCGAGGAGCGCTCCAACCAGAGTGAACGCCGGCGATTTATGGAAATGACCGTCAAGCCAGTAGCCGACGAGCGTGAGGACGACGACGGGCGCGATGAGCATCGCGGGAATGGTGTACGCGATACCCATCTGCCGGGCCTCTTCCGCGGCTCGCGACGGCTTTTCCAGCTTCGGCAGGTTCGGTTTCAGCGTTGGCGCCTCGGGCAGCGTCGGACTCGATGGTACCGACGGAACCTCCGGCAGCCGAACCTCGCGCAAGTCCTCGAGATCGGGCCTGCCAACGGCATCCAGATCGTCGTCACCCGCCCACCTGGGGCGATCGCCGGATGGTGTTTTATCCCCTTCGGCCATTTGTGAAGACTTTCTCAATGTCGTTTATATCATACCACAACTCGCCGAAATTGTACCCTGGCAATCGGGTTTTTCGTGTCAGTAAGCATTCAATTTAGACGGCCGCGTCTGTTTGCCTGGAAGCAGGGGGACCGGCATGCCGGATTGAGCGGTTGGAGAGGCGCAAAGAAAGCGCCGAGCGCACCTTCTCAGATGCACTCGGCGCGTAATTCAGAATGCAGGCAGGTGGCTACTTCTGGTTCTTCAGGTGTGCGTAGATGTCCGCGAGCTCTTTGGCTGGAATCGCGTAGGTGGACGTGCGGTCGGCGCGCGCGATGTTCATCCCGACGATATTGCCGTCCGAATCGAGGACGGGGCCGCCCATCGATTTCGGCGCGAGGACGGCGTCGTGCTGGACCACGCGGGGGAACGGGCCGGCCTTGCGGCTCACTTCGCCGGAGAGCATTTCGGCGAGTCCTCCGCGTCCGGGGATGCCGAGCGGGCGGGAACCGAGGTTCACAGTATACGTGAGCCGCTCCTTGTCCCGCGCAACCCGCACGGCGAGCGCATCGCCCGGGTTCTTGTTGAGCATCAGGTCCATGATGCCGTCCGGGTCTTTCGCGGGCTTCCCGTCGATCTCCACGACGATGTCACCTGTCTGGAGGCCGGCCTTTGCAGCGGGCGTATTCGGCGTCACTTCGACCGCGACCCCCGCCGGCAGGTCCATCTCTTTGAGAACGGAGGGCGGGACGGGAACGAGGAACGCGCCCATGTAGGCCTTGCTGGTCGGCCTGGGAGCGATTCCGGTGCCGTAGACGGGCATTTCCGCGACGCCTATGACGCCCAGCGCCGCATAGGTCCCGGTCGGCTCGGGCGTGAAGGTCCAGTGGCCCAGGTCCGTCGACTTCGCGAACGGAAGGATAGCCAGCTTCGTCGCCTTCACCTTTAGGAGGGCTACATCCCATGCGGAATCGACCGCGCCGCGCTGCGCGGGGAGCGTCGATCCGTCGGGCAGACGACAGGTAAGGTCGCCGTCGGGCAGCTCGCTCGCCTTGGTGAGAATATCGCCGTCGGCCGACATGACGGTGCCGAGCGTGACCTGCGTCGAGCCCGCGAAGATCGCCGCCACCCCGCGTCCCCCGTTGGGGTCCACTCCCTCGGCGGCGTCGAGGATGGAGCGGTCGCCCTTGCGGCTGCCGGGAACTCCGTTGAGGGAATCGAGGCGGGCGAGGACCTTCTGGAAGGGCGCGGCGGTGCGAATCCGGGCGAGGTCAGGGTCCTGCCGAAGTACGGACGGGTCGATGCAGCCGCGGTCCGCCGCTTCTTCGAGGGCGGTTAGCGCCGCGCCGGCCTTTCCGACGCGTGAATCAGCGCGGGCGAGGAGCAGGCGGGCGGTCGCGCTCGTGTCGTCGAGCTTCGCGGCTTCGGCGGCCGATCGCGCCGCGGCGGCGTATTCGCCATCCTGAAGGGCGGCATCGGCGTCGTGAATCGCGCGGGTTACCGGGGCGTTCCGGATGTCGTCCTCGGTCGGCTCCTCGCCGCGCTCGAGCTGCGAAAGGACCACCTTCGCCAGATTCACCGGAACGTGAATCGAAGCCATCCAGCGGTCGCCCTCGGTGATCATGCTGTGGATGCCGACGATTCGGCCGTTCAAGTCGAAGAGCGGGCCACCGCTGTCGCCGCTGATGAGCGGCGCGTCGGTGAGAATGCGATGGCCTTCGCGCATGGTACGTCGGCGCGGACCGCCGAGCACGCGGCCGATGCGGAGGACCGGCGGCCGACCCCGGTGCAGTCCGAGCGGGTGGCCTGTGGCGAGGACCCACTGTCCAGGCCGCAGCGTGGATGAATCGCCGATGGGCGCCGTCGGCAGGTCTTTGGCGTCGTCGATCTTGATGAGACCGAAATCCTCCTCGCCGTTGGAGCCGAGCACGGTGGCCTGCATCCGGCGCCCATCCGCGAGGGTGACGCGGCAGGGGCGCGGGTGGCGGCCTGCTATGACGTGCGCGGCGGTCAGCACGTAGCCGTCGGGCGAGATGATGACCCCGGAGCCACTGACGCCGCCGAGCTGGAGCGCGACCGTCGCCTTGATGAGGCGTCCCTCGACGGAATCGACCTGTCGCTGGATGGCCTGGAAGCTCTCGCGGGCGCGCCTGGTGTCGACCTGCGTCGAGACCGGCGATGCGCCGATGAGACTCGCCAGGAGCAGCGCGGCGCAGGGCATCATCAGGGAGCCGCGGCGCGACGAAGAATTACCGGAGTTTCGTAAGTTCATCATGGTCGTACATTACTGTTGAGCGCGGCATACATCATGCGGCAGTGGCCATACGCGAGGCGGGCGTGCTGGCGACGTCGGGCCGTGTTGCTTCACTACTACCGTAGACGAGTCGATTCAGTGCGCCGTAACACGTTTCTCGGTGCTAAACAATTTGACCTTTAGGGCGGCGAAAGGAATCACGGCTCCCGGCCAATAACGTGCGGATAGCGTCACCAGACAATCCGGGGCCGGTTGTTACCTATACGCGCGAGGAGCCAGATGAGTAACCATACGAATAGAGGGACGAGATTCTCCCCACGATTTCGCGAGATTCACCGCGCAATATGCGCCGCGCTTCTGATCGCGGCATGTTACGGCGGCGCGGCGGGCGCGCAGAAGCTTACCGCGGCGGCGGACCACGCCGATAGCATCTACCAGCCGGGTCAGACCGTGAAGTGGACGGTGCGGTGGGAGGGGCCGGGCGCGCCCGCATCGGTTGATTACGTCGTAAAGAAGGGCGCCTTGAAGGAGATTGACAAGGGTACGCTCGCGCTGACCGGCGGCTCGGCTGTGCTCGAATCGAAGCTCGACGCGCCCGGCACGCTCCTGCTCGACGTGAAGGCGAAACCAGAGGAGGGGAGGCAGCAGCGGGCGCTCGCCGGAGTGGTGGCGGCGCCTGGAAAGATCGAGCCCTCGGCGGAGAGGCTGGCGGACTTCGACGCGTTCTGGGCCTCCAAGCTGAAGGAGCTCGCCACGGTGGACGTGGGCGCGCAGCTTCAGCCGGCGGATTCCGGAAAATCAGGCGTCTCGTACTGGAAGATCACGATGAACAACATCCGCGGCTCGCACATCCGCGGACAGGTGGCGCGGCCCGCCGGCTCGGACAAGCGGCCCGCCCTCCTCATCGTGCAGTGGGCCGGAGTTTATCCGCTGCAGAAGTCGTGGGTGACGGACCGGGCGGCGGAGGGATGGCTCGCGCTGAATATCGAAGCGCATGACCTGCCCATCGACGAGCCTGAATCGTTCTACCGCGAGCAGTCCAGTGGCCCGCTGAAAAACTACCCGGCAATCGGGAACGAGGACCGCGACACGAGCTACTTCCTCCGCATGTATCTCTCGTGCTGGCGCGCGGCGGACTATCTGGCGCACCGAAAGGACTGGGACGGCAAGACGCTGGTCGTGATGGGCGGGAGCCAGGGCGGTCTCCAGGCGCTGATGACGGCCGGTTTCTATCCGAAGATCACGGCGGCGCTCGCGGAGGTGCCGGCCGGATGCGACATGCTGGGTCCCGACGCGGGGCGCTCGCCGGGCTGGCCGATGTGGTACTGGCAGACGGAGGGGAAGGACCCGCGGAAGGTGCGCGAGGCGAGCCGCTACTACGACGTCGTGAACTTCGCGTCCCGGATTCGCTGCCCGGTACTCATCGGCGCGGGGATGATCGACGAGGTCTGCCCCGCGGCCGGGATTCTCGCCGCCGCGAACAAGATCAGGAGCCGCAAGGAAGTGGTCCTCCTGCCCCACGCGCAGCATCAGGACGAAAACCACTCGCATGAGCCCTACGGCCACCGCTGTTGGTCCGTGTGGATGCCGGCGCTGCGACAGGGCAAGCCCGTGCCGTTCGACGGCCCGGTATTCGTGGCCAAGAGTGGTGCTCATTCATAGGTGCTGAAAAGCAGACTGTTCGGTCGCTTAGGATCTCTCGGACTGATGGGTTGCGACGCTCGCGAGACGGAGAGACCTGCTCGTCATGCTGAGCGGAGCGAAGCATCTGGCTGCGCTTTCGCAACAGGTCTAATGGAAAACGGCCCTACCACAATATCGCGAGTGCCGCGACGAGCAGACGGACCCCGGGAAGCCGCGGGGAGTCCGTGAGCTCCATGTGTTTCTGCGCATTGCTATCCTATTCGCGTTCTTTCCCCAACGATGAAAGGCCGGCCAGTCAGCAGCTTGACGGCGTATTCCATGCGCTGTATAACTCGCCACTTTAACACGTGAAAACGTTTTGGCCTTTTGTTGGAGAACACAAAGAGGCCCGATTCCATGGTGGGATCGGGCTTCAGGTCTGACGATAGCAAGGCGCGACCCCGAACGACAGCGACGAGGCGCTATTGAGGGGAAGATGGAGCGGCCGCCTGATCCCTCGAATCGAGGGCCTCGCGGACTCGGGCGAGGAGGTCGCGGCGCTGGTACGGTTTCTGCACATAAGAGGAGACATAGTCCATCTCGCCGAGCTCGGACTCCTGGGTCGGACTGAACCCGCTGCACGCAAGGATCTTCATGGCGGGGAATCGCGACGCGATCTCCCGCGCGAGCTCGCGGCCGGACATTCCCGGCATCATGTTGTCCGTGATGACCAGATCGATTCGCTCTCCGACTGCCTCTACGTAATCGAGCGCGTCCGTCGGGGAGCCCGCCGCCAGCACATGGTAGCCCTTCGGCTGGAGGATGTCGCGGAGCAGCTCCAGCAGCACCGGCTCGTCATCGACCACCAGCAGCGTCTCTTCGCCGCCCTCCGGCTCCGCCTGCTGCCGTGCGGCCTCCATCTGCGTCTCGGTGGAGGCGGGCAGATAGACGAAGAAGGATGCGCCCCGCTGCGCCCCGCTCTCCGCCGTGATGTATCCGTGATGCGCCTGCACGATCTGCTGCACGACCGAGAGGCCCAGCCCCGTCCCGACGCCTGCCGGCTTGGTCGTGAAGAACGGCGCCCAGATCTGCTCCAGAATGTGCGGCGGTATTCCCTGGCCGGTGTCCTGAACCCGGATGCGGACGTATCTGCCCGGCTGGAGGCCGAGCGCCGGCTCACTGTCCGTCAGCCCGACCGCAACCCGGTCCACCTCGATGCGGAGCTCGCCGCCGTTCGGCATCGCGTCCCGCGCGTTCAGGCAGAGGTTCATCAGGGCCTGCTGGATTCGGCCCGGGTCCCCCATAATGTGGTCGTCCTGCTCGTCCTGATGGACGACCACCCGAATCTTCTTCGGCAGGGCCCGCCGGAGCATGAGGAGCGTCTCCTCCAGAATCGCCCCGAGCCGAACCGGCTTCAGCTCCACGCCGCTCTTGCGCGTGTAGATCAGGATCTGGCGGACCAGCGCGGCGGCCCGCTCGGTGGAGCTGTGGATGTAGGTGAGGCCGCGGTAGTGCGGGTCGCTCTCGTCCTTCTCCTCCAGCATCAGCTCCGTATAGCCGAGGATGGCCGCCAGCATGTTGTTGAAGTCGTGGGCAATGCCGCCGGCCAGCAGCCCGATGGTCTCCAGCTTCTGGCTCTGGTGGAGCTGCTCCTCCACCCGGCGCAGGTTCGATACGTCGCGCGCGATTCCCAGGATTGAGCGCCGGCCATCGTCCCCGTTCCGCAGCGGGCGCAGACGGTGCGACGTCCGCATCACCTCGCCCGTGGTCGCAACCAGCCGCGCCTCCAGATCCGGTACGTCCGTATTGTGATCGAGCGCGTGGCGCACTGCCTCCCGATAGACGGGCAGGTCATCCTCGTGGATGAACACGTCGAACCGCTTGCCGAATCCGGCGCCGGGATCGAGGCAGAGTGCCCGGTGGCCGGCGCGGTTCAGCCAGGACTGATTGCCGTCCGCATCTACTTCATAGACAATGTCGTCCGTCAGGTCGACCGCTTCACTGGCGGTGAGGCGCACCGCGTGCTGCTTGAGCGCCTCCAGGGGTTCTTGGATCATAAGTATCTTGCTCCGCATCCAGGCGGTCACTGCGGTAACAGTTGTTGCACGTACGCTCAAACGTCCGCATTTGCTTACAGGCGTGGACAGACATGGTCATGTGTCATATTGCAGCGGCCGCCTGCTGCGGGTGTTGACAGTTGCTGCGGACACCCTGTATAATTCTTACGATTTCGCCGTCGCCTTCGAGAATCCTCTGCGTCGGTTCGCAGTATCGTGTCACCGTCGCACGTTCCAGTCGTCGCTCTTCCCGCAATACCCGCTGTAATCCATCTCAATCGAGCTGTTTACTTCCGGACCGCAAAGGATACGCAGGATGGAGCAGGAGTCCAGGGACTTACTCACCGTGGAGCAGGCCGCGAAGTACCTCCAGATAAGCCAGTCGTCCATCCGCTCGTACATCCGCCAGGGAATGCTGAAAGCTTTCCGCATTGCGGGAAAGCGGAAGGTGCTGATTCCGCGAACCGAGCTGCTCGCGCTGCTGGAGCCCGCCCGGGCGACGGCGGTCGTCGTCACGCCCGACGCCGATTCGGGCGAAGGGGGCGCCGGAGCGGGTGCGGACTGATCTCGCCGAGCTGTGGCGTTTTCGCGGTCTGTTGTGGCAGCTTGTACGCCGTGACCTGAAAGTCCGCTACAAGAATTCCCGCCTCGGGTTCCTCTGGTCCATCGCCCCGCCCCTCATGCAGGTGGCCGTAATCACCTTTGCGTTCACCCGCGCAACGGACTTCGCGCGAATCCCCAACTACTCCGCCTACGTCCTGGTCGCGATGATTCCGTGGACCTACTTCTCGACCGCCATCCTCGATTCGAGTCAATCCATCCTCATGATGATGGGGGTCATCCGCAAGGTCTACCTGCCGCGCGAGGTGATTCCGCTCTCCGCCGCCATCAGCAACTTCATCCACTTCCTCATGTCGTGGGGCGTCTTCTTCCTCTACTGGTACGGCTTCCGCCGTGCTCCGATTCTTTCAACGACCATCTGGTTCCCCTACCTCATCCTCTGCCAATTCATGCTCGTTACGGGAATCAGCCTCTTCGTCTCCGCCCTCAATGTATTCTACGAGGACGTGAAGTACATGATCAGCATCGGGATGAACCTGCTCCTTTTCGTCCTGCCCATCATGTACCTCGTGGAGACCGTCGCCTACAAGAGCAGCATCGGCAAAGGCAAGCTCTCGCACCAGCCCTGGGCCATCGAGCTCTACATGCTCAATCCGCTCACCGCGCTCATCAACGGCTTCCGCAAGTCACTCCTCGAAGCCGTGCCGCCCTCCTCGATTGCCGGGGGCGAATATCTGCCACTGGACGTTCCGAGCCTGATCATCACCGGCTTCATTGCATTCGGAGTGCTGCTGGGCGGCTACGCCTACTTCAACGCCCGCAAGTGGCAGTTCGTGGAGCGTCCATGAGCGCGCGTGCAAGAGCCCCGCAGGGCGCTCCCGTCGCCGATTCAATCGCGACTCCGGCCATCGAGGTCGTGGATCTGCACAAGACCTTTCAGCTCCAGCACCGACACGCCGGCACGCTGAAGCGCGCTATGCTGAACGTCTTCCGGCGGCCGCCCCGCGAGTTCAAGGAGGTGCTCCACGGCATCGACCTCCGAATCGAGCACGGCGAATCGGTCGCTCTGGTCGGCCGCAACGGCTCGGGCAAGTCCACGCTGCTCTCTCTCGTCGCGCGGGTCTACCGGCCCACGAGCGGCGCCATCCGAATCGACCCGAATCGAGGCAAGATAGCGCCGCTGCTGGAGCTGGGAGCCGGATTCCACCCCGATCTCACCGGCGAGGAGAACCTGGAGCTCTACGGCGCCATCCTCGGCATGACTCCGCGCGAGCTCCAGTCCAAATTCGATTCCATTGTCTCCTTCGCGTTCGACTCCCCGGACCTCGCCGACAAGATTGATACCCCGCTCCGCAACTATTCCGACGGCATGAAGATGCGGCTGGGCTTTTCCATCGCCGTCCATCTCGATCCGGATATCCTGCTGGTCGACGAAGTGCTGGCCGTAGGCGACGAAGCGTTCCAGCAGAAGTGCTACCGGAAGATCGAGGAGTTCCAGCAGGCCGGCAAAACCATCGTTTTCGTGTCGCACGACATGCACGTGGTGCGCCGCGTCGCCACCCGCGTGGTCTGGCTCCACAGCGGCAGGATTCGGATGGACGGGCCGGTGGAGCAGGTCGTCGAAGCCTACATCGACGCCGCGGACAGCCCGGGTTTCGAGTCGCCCATGGCAAACTCATGACCAGCCCCGCCCGCCGCACAATCTCCGTCGTCATCCCGGTTCTCAACGTGGAGCGAATCATCGCGCGCTGCCTCGACGCGCTCACATGGGCGGACGAGGTGGTGGTCGTCGACATGTTCTCGACGGATCGCACCGAGGAGATCTGCCGTGGCTATCCCAATGTGACGTTCTACCAGAACCGCGATTACATCTATGCTAACGTCAATTATGGTATCGACCGGGCGAAGGGCGACTGGGTGATGCGGCTGGACAGCGACGAAGTGGTCACGCCGGCGCTGGCGAAGGAGATTCAGGACGAGGTCCTGGGCAGAGAAGGCGTGGCCTTTTCCGGGTTCTGGGTGCCGAATCGCGTCTTCTTCTTCGGCAAATGGATCCGGTACGGCGTCGCGTATGACGACCGCTTCGGAAAGGACCGCATCGGGTTCGGCTTCCGAAAGGCGCTCTTCCGTAACGGAACAGCGCGGTATGCCTGTCAGCGGGAGCACGAGGATCTGACGACGGAAGGCGAGTACGGCGTCCTGGAGCACCACTACGACCACTTCTCGCATCGCTCGGTTTCCGAGTGGATCGCGAAGATGAACTACTATACAGACCGGGACGTTGAGCGCCGCGACGTGCTCGCGCCCGGGTTCAGCGTCCCTCGTCCTGGCCGAACCCTCATCGCTCTCGTCACCATCTTTTTCAATCTCTACGTCCGGCGCAAGGGCTATAAGGATGGCCTCTACGGCTTCATCACCTGCGCGCTCAACACGTTCTATGTCCTCGTCGAGCGGTGCAAAGTGTGGGAGAAGCACTACCGCCTGGCGCACCCGGAGGAGATAACGGATTACTGAGCGTGTCGTTGGGTCGCTGGGTCTTTGGGTCGTAGCACTTGACGTCATTCCGGCCATTGACGTCATTCTGACCATCGACGTCATTTTGGCCACTTACGTCATTCTGAGCGGAGCGAAGAATCCGGCGGCCGTGTCTGTGACGAGAAAAGCGCCAGATTCCTCGGTCGCTTAGGCTCTCTCGGAATGACGTCAAGTGCAACGGCCAGGCGACCCACCGACTCATCACCTCATCACCTCATCACCTCATCACCTCATCACCTCATCACCTCATCACCTCATCACCTCATCACCAATCCGCCTCATTCTTCGGCGGGCGCATCATGAGGCGGGTGATCGATTCGCGGACGTCCGCGCCGTCGAAGAGGGCGGCGTGCATCGCCTCGGAGATGGGCATCTCGATTCCGGTGTGGCGGGCGAGGACGCAGATGGCGCGGGTCGTGGGGACACCTTCCGCCACCTGTCCGATCTCCGCCAGGACCTGTTCCAGCGGCTTGCCATGCCCGAGGCCGACTCCCACCCGGTAGTTCCGGGAGAGACGGCTGCCGCCCGTCGCGATGAGGTCGCCGACGCCCGCGAGGCCGAGGAAGGTCGCCGGCTGTGCTCCCAGAGCTGCGCCCAGCCGGGTAATCTCGGCGAGCCCCCTGGTCATGAACGCCGCACGCGAGTTGTCGCCGTAGCCCATCCCCTCGCAGATTCCCGCGCCGATCGCGATGACGTTCTTCATCGCGCCCGCCAGCTCGACGCCGACCAGGTCCGGGCTGGTGTAGACGCGGAAGGTCGGTCCCATCCAGAGCGACTGGCAGGCGAGCGCGGCCTCGCGGTCCGGGCTGGCCGCCACGGACGCAGTTGGGATGCCCCGGGCGACCTCGACGGCGAGATTCGGTCCGGAGAGTGCCGCGATTCGGGCATCCGGCCCCAGCGCGTCGCCGATCACCTCGGACATGCGCCGGCCCGTGCGGTCTTCGAGCCCCTTCGCCGCGTTGACGACCAGCGCGCCAGCTTTTATCTTCCCGGCCGCTTCCGCGGCCGTCTCCCGCATGCCCCCGGACGGCACGGCAAACACAACGCACCCCGCCCCCTCCAGCGCCTGGGCCATGTCGGCGGTCGCCGCGACGTTCCCGGCCAGCGCGATTCCGGGCAGGTATCGGGCGTTTTCGCGGGTCGACTGAATCGAGTCGGCGAGCTCGTGATTCCGCGCCCAGAGGATGATCTGGTCGCACCGCCCCAGCAGGGTCGCCAGCGCCGTCCCCCAGCTCCCGGCCCCGAGAATGGCGACGCGATTCATGCCGCGCGCCTCTCTCGGAATCCCGCTGAGTCCATGAGCTGGAGCAGGTTCCGGCGACGCTTGTACTCCTGCCGAATCGAGCTGACACGATCCTGGAACTGGCGCTCTCGGCCGAGCCTCTCCATCACTGGCTGCATCCTCCCGAGGAGCCGCACGACCGTCTGGTAGGCATCCTGGGACGCCGGCTCGAGCGCGTCTCCCAGCCGAGCCTCGTAAACGGTCAGGGCGTCTTCCGGATGCGATTCCGTCCTGGCGTCCGCAAGTCTGACCCACAGGCTGTCATTGCACCCTCCCTCGACCGCCGCGCTCCACGCCGCGTCGACGTCGCCTTCCGCCAGCAGCGCTTCGACCAGCTCGGAGCTGCCGCCGTAGCGGGAACCGGCCGCTTTGAGCGCTTCGCGGGCCGCCTGTCGCCTCCCGGCCCAGGCTCCGACGGCCTCGGCCGCCGTGCGGAGCATCCCGTACGATGCGGCGGTGGGATTCGCCCGAACATAATCGGCGAGCAGGTCGAGCATACGGTCTGTCTGGCCGGTCTGCTCCAGCGTCGATGCGAGGAATTGCACCAGCCTCCCATCCGCGCCGACTCCGAACGCTTCGATACCATCCTGCGCCCACCGGACAGCTTCCTCGTCGCGGCCCGCCTGCCTCAACTCCTGTGCGATGTCCAGAAAGGCGCGGGCGGTGGAGAGGTCCTTGCGCTTGATGGCGATCAGCGTGTCCACGTCGCCGGTCGCACGCGCCATCCCCTCCATCATGTGGGTAACGCGGAACCGGTTGCCTCCCCAGCTCCGCTCGTCGCCCGGCGCCAGCGCGGGCAGCCGCTTCCATTCCGCCTCGATGAGCCGGCGGTATTCCGCCAGCCCGGGTTCGCCGAGCGCATCGGAGTAGGCGGACGCCGCGCCGAGGAACGTCTCATACGTGCCGTTCAGCTCCCGCTCGAAGAGGCGGCGGGCGAGCGCGACCGGATCCGGCCGCGCGGCGAGGCACGCGTCCAGGTGGATGTCCCCGAGCCGCTCCAGCATGCCACCCACATCTCCATCCGAGTCGTCGACGCTTTCCAGCGACTCTTCGACGGCGTCGATGGCCGCCTCGATCAGCTCTACAGCCTCCGAAGCGTATCCCTCATCGATCAGCGCCGCCAGCTCGCCGGCCATCTCCTCCAAGCCCTCGACGAACTCGGGGACCTCGTCATAATCAACGTAGCCCCGTACGAACGTCGCGCTTTTGATAAGCTTCCGATAGTAGGCGGGGTTGAAGCCGCTCGACGAGGCGAGCTCCACCTTCCGTAGCAGTCGCTCGCGGAACGATTCGTCCTCGAAAGCCCGGTCGACGATGATCTTGATCAGGTCCGCCGAGTCCCGCGAGGATAGGTACGCGCGAATCCGCTCCAGCGGGTCGGGAGTCGCCTGTGGGGAATCCGCTTGATGGGCCAGCCACTTCAGTCCGAGCGCTGCGCAGTGCTTGCAGAACCCGAACTCGTCCGCGGCCGGGCAGGTGCAGTCGTACTCCAGCCCGTCGCCCTCGGCCCACAGCTTCGACTGGTAGACCTCGCTGCCGACCACCCGCGCGGAGATCACGCCCTCGTGCGTGACGATCTCGCCGACCTGGCCGGAACGATAGTAGTCCTCGCCCCGCGAGAACGAACGGCCGCCCGCAAGCGCCAGGAGGTTGTCCCGCGTAAGTACGTCAGCCAGATTGCCCTTATGCCTGGCCAATGTCGCCCTCGTAGCCGTATTGCCGCGTCTCCGCCTCCTCCAGATAGCGCGCGAGGAGGGTGATGCATGCCTCGATGTCGGAGACGGCGGCCATCTCGTTCACGGTGTGAACGTAGCGCGTCGGAATTGAGAGTGTAAAGCTGGGGATGCCCGCCTGCGAGCGCTGGATTCCACCCGCGTCCGTCCCGCCGCGAGACAGAATCTCGAGCTGGTAAGGAATCTTGTGCTTCTCGGCAACGTCGCGGAAGTGGCGGACGAGCTTCGGATGGCAGATCAGCGACGAATCCATCACCTTGATGGCCGCGCCGTTCCCGAGACGTGTCACCTGCTCGTGGTCGGCCGGTCCGGGGAAGTCGTTCGCGAGGGTGATGTCGACCGCGAGCCCGATGTCCGGCTTCAGCGCATAGGCCGCCGTGGTCGCGCCGCGGAGGCCGACCTCTTCCTGCGTGGTCGCCACCGCCAGAATGTCGCAGGCGTGCGCCCCGACCGCGCGGAGCGCCTCGATCATCACGAACACGCTGACCCGGTTGTCGAGCGTCTTGGAGACGACCGTGTTTCCAACACGCTCCGCGGTCCGCGCCATCGTGACCGGGTCGCCAACCTCCACCTGCGCCTTCACGTCCTCAGCCGGCAGGCCCAGGTCGACGTACATCTCCTCGATCTTCGGCGGCTTGTTCATCTCCTCCGGAGTGAGCAGATGGATGGGCTTGGCCGCGGGCATCAGAGCGCCGAGAAGGCGATTGCCGGAGAAGCCGTGGACGTAGACGCGCTGGGCGACCATGACGCGCGGGTCCCAGCCGCCGATGGGCTGAAGGCGGATGAATCCCCTGTCGTCGATGTGCTTGACCAGGAAGCCGATCTCGTCCATGTGGGCCGCGATCATCACCTTCGGGCCGCCGTTTCCCTTCTTCGTTCCGACCACGTTGCCCATTGTGTCGAACGTGATGCTGTCGGTGAGGCTCCGCAGCTCCTCGACGACGACGGAGCGGATCGGCTCCTCGCGGCTGGATACGCCGGGAGTCTCGCAGAGCTTCTTCAGCAGGTCGAAATTCATCCGTCACTCCTTTGCAGCCGGCGATTTGAGCGGCGCACCTGGTGCGATGAGGCGCGCCCGTTTGTAGAGCAGGAACGTAATGCCATCCCGATCCGCGTCTCGGAACGTCTTGATGAGCGTATATTCTCCGCCGAGAAGGACCGCTCCTCGTTGCCCGCCGCCGACCGCGTCCGCCTCGGACGGCCGCAGCAGGAGAAGCTCCGGCCTGAATCGCGTGACGATGTCGCGCAGCGGGTTCGGGACCGACCTTTCATACGAGGGAAGGACCTCGGGCGATACCAGGCCGATCATGTCGAGAACCGGCAGGCGCGAATAGTAGCCGATATACCCGATGGGCTCCAGCAGCACCCGCTCCGTGGGCGCGGCGTTGTCGCGCAGCCAGAGGCCGATGGGCAGCCGGACCGCGTCTTCCGTACGCTGTGCCGCCGAGATGTCGCGCTCGATGGAGCGGAGGTGCCACGCGAGCCCCATCGCGAGGAGCGCCATGGAAGCCGCGAACGCCGGCTCGCGCCGGAGGGCCGCGAATCTCCTCACGATTTCGGCAACGCCGAGCGCCGCCACGATGTACCAGACCGGCAGCGGTGGCATGAAGTACCAGCCGAACGCGATGACCTTCGATACTAGCATCGCTGCATAGTAGACCAGCAGCCAGACCAGCGGCGCGGCGAGCTCCCGCCGCCGGATGGCAACCACGGACCCGACGACGAAGGCCGCGAGCAGCGCCTTCTGCGGAATCCCGGCCCAGAACTGCGTGATGAACGTGGGCAGATTCGGAAGGGGCTGCGGGAACATCCGGCCGTACACCGCCACCTTCGCGAGCATCGACACCGGGATGGGCGAGCCGAAGTACAACCACGCGAAGGCGACCCAGGGGAGCACGAGAATCACTCCCGGCACGGCGGCAACCGTGAGCCGCCGCACTGTCTCGCGCATCGGTTGTTCTCGTCGGAGCATCCAGCCAGCGGTCAGTACGGCGGCCAGCAGCAGCCCGTCGATTCGCAGCAGGAAGAGAAGCCCCAGCCAGACGAACATCGAACGGGGCCGGCGCGCGACATACGCGTTGATCGCGCCCGCACCCGCGAGCGTCACGAGGCCGGTCTCCATCCCGCCGATGCTGAAGTTGATGGGCGTGGAAGCGCCGGCATAGAGCAGCGCGGCGAGGAGCCCGGCACGCGGTCGCCCCAGCCGTCGAAGCGTCGTCGCGATGAGGAAGACGGTCACGCCGTCCGCGAGGATGTTCGCGGCCTTGCCCGCCGTAATCGGATTCGCGCCGAGCCAGGTGGCGAGAGCGAGATAGAGCGTGTAGAGCGGGGTCGTCGTGCCGAGCACGCGCCCGCCCGGATTGTAGACGAATCCGTTACCGTGCGCGATGTTCTCGGCATAGCGGAGCGTGATGAAGAAGTCTTCGGTGGTGCTGTGAGTGGCGCGAACGACGAGGAGGCGAGCGGCGACCGCGAAGGTCGCAATGGCGAGCGCGGCGAGGGGATAGGGATTCGCGCGCCGCTCAGCCTGTAGCTCGCCATCGCCTTCAGAACCTGAGCGGACCACGGCGTCCTCTCAGAATCGCTCGAAGCGCTCGACGTCGACGACGAAAGTCACCGCCCCGCCGACCAGAACCTTCACCGGGGAGGGCATGAAGGTGCCGACCGGCGCGGCGTCCGGCGGAAGAACGTTCACGAACTGCTCGCGGGTCTTGCAGCTCTCGCCGATGACCTGAAGGCAATTCTCCAAATCCTTCGCATCGACCCCGATGAGCAGCGTGACATTCCCTTCGCGCAGGAATCCACCCGTGGAGCCGATCTTGGTGAACTTGAACCCGTTCCGGAGCAGCGCTTCCGTGATTCGGTTCTTGTCTCGGTCGTGCACGACGGTTATGACGAGCTTCATGTCCTCTGCCTTCCAGAGCGGGCGAGTGTTTCCATGACGACAGTCCGTACGTCTTCGTGCACGGCCTCGACGGACCGGGCGGCGTCGATGATGCTGATCCGTTCCGGCTCGCGCCGCGCTTCTTCGAGGTAGCCGGCCCGGACGCGCTCGTGGAACGCGAGCGATTCCTCTTCCATCCGGTTGCGCTCCTTCTGGCGAGCCAGTCCGGCGAGCGCGGGAAGGTCGAGGACGAGGGTGCAGTCCGGCACGATCCCGCCAGTCGCAAAGGCGTTGAGCATCCGGATGGCGTCCAGATCGAGGCCGCGGCCGTACCCTTGGTAGGCGACGCTGGAATCGGTGAAGCGGTCACATAATACCACCTCGCCCGCTTCGAGGCGAGGGCGGAGCACGCGCTCGACCATCTGCGCGCGCGAGGCCATGAAGAGCAGGAGCTCCGCGGGTGGCGTGACGGGCTCGCGCGTGTTCAGCAGTACGTCGCGAATCGCCTCCGCGACCGGATCGCCCCCCGGCTCCCGCGTAACGGAGATCCGGTGCCCCGACCCCTCCAGATCGCGCCGCAACAGCGCAATCTGGGAAGTCTTTCCTGCCCCCTCCACGCCCTCGAAAGTAATGAGGATTTCCCTAACCCCCCGACCCCCTTCCCCGGAATGATAAAGCCGTTCCAGGGAAGGGGGAGCTAAATCGACACGATCGCCGCTCCCGCGGAAGGCTCATCCAATCCCATTACCCGACGTACGAACTTGCCTGCATCGCTCAGCTCCCGATCCGTTGACCAGAGGCACGAACTTGCCTGCATAGCTCCCCCTCTCCGGTTTTTGGGAGAGGGGGCCGGGGGGTGAGGGCATTCACGCATTCGGAAGGATGCGGACGCGGCGGCGGGGCTCCTCGCCCACGCTCTCCGAATCGAGGTTGAACCGCTCCACAAGCTGGTGCTGGAGGCGGCGCACATAGCTGTTCTGTGGCGCGAGCTCCACCGGCTGGCGCGAATCCTGGACGCGCTGGACCGCGCTCTCGGCTTCCCGCAGCGCCTCGTCCATGTAGCCCTTCTCCAGCGCGGAGGGCTGGAACATGTCGCGGATGGCTGCCGCGATCTGGGCGTAGGTGTTCGACTTGACGATGTAGGTCGGGATGTTGCGGTTCGAACCCTCGCGCATCCGCGCCGGCTCGCGGCGATAGCTCGCCTTCAGCGCCAGCACCGCGTCCGCCTCGCTGATGTCGCGCGCAATCGAGGCCGGGACGCGGCTTTCGAGAATGGCGCGGTCCAGCCGGTTGCGGTTCACCCCATACGGGAAGATGCGCTTGATTCCGCGCGTATCGCGACCGCGGCCCGGCGCGTGGACCGCCGCCGTGCGAATCGATTCACGTCCGCCGCGCCCGTCGCCCTGCTCCCTCTCGACGAATCCGCCACCCGTCTCCTCCTCGTCCTCTTCTTCCTCACGGTGCTCGCGGACGGTGGGCGGAGCGTCCGATCGCTGGACGACCTCAATCTCGCCATCCGGGTTTCGCACGCGGATCTCCGGCCGCGGCTGCTGGCCGCGAAGGAGCCGGTCCACCGTCTGCGTGACGTCGTGGTGGATGGCGAGCTTGTCGACCTCGATGATCTCTATGATCACGTCGAACGTCGGGGGCGCCTTGCGCTCGAGGACCGTCTTCTGGGTGCCGCGCCGCTTGGCCTCCTCGTCCGAGAGTGTCACCGCCTGGATGCCGCCGACGAGGTCCGAGAGCGTCGGATTCATCAACAGGTTTTCGAGGCTGTTGCCGTGCGCCGTGCCGACGAGCTGGACGCCGCGCTCGGCAATGGTGCGTGCCGCGAAGGTCTCCTGCTCAGTGCCGATCTCATCAATGACGATGACCTCCGGCATATGGTTCTCCACCGCCTCGATCATCACGGCGTGCTGAAGCGACGGCTCACCCACCTGCATGCGCCGCGCGTGCCCGATCGCCGGGTGCGGAATGTCGCCGTCTCCCGCGATCTCGTTCGAGGTATCGACGATGACGACCCGCTTCTTCAGCTCTTCCGAGAGGACGCGGGCGACCTCGCGAAGCTTGGTCGTTTTGCCGCGGCCCGGCCGGCCGAGCATCAGGATGGAGTGGCCGCTCTCGACCACGTCCTGGATGATGTCGATCGTGCCGTAGACCGCACGCCCGATTCGGCAGGTGAGGCCAACGATCTTCCCGATTCGGTTGCGAATCGCGGAGATGCGGTGAAGGGTGCGCTCGATGCCGGCGCGATTGTCCTTGCCGAATTCGCCGACCCGGTTCACGACGTATTCGATGTCTTCGCCGGTGACGCCCACCTCGCCCAGCTCGACGACGCGATCCGGGTAGCGCGCTTCGGGCACGCGGCCGAGATCGAGCACGATTTCGAGCAGATCTTCGAGGTTGTTGGCTTTCTCGAGGTGTTGACGGATGATTGGAGGGAGGACCTCCAGGAGTTGTGCGAGGTTGTCAGTGACGCGCTGCTGCTTCGAGGTCATGTCGACGGAGCGGTCCGCTCCAGCCATCGCGATGTTGCTCAACGGGATTCCGCGGCTCCTTATAATGCCGGTACGATGCCGTATCGATTCAGGTGATCCGACGCGCTCCGCACCCAGTTCTGTAGTTCTGCACTTTGTATGACGGGAATCGCAAACGCAAAGTTTCCGTTTGCGCGCCTCGGCCGTAATTCGTGTCTGACACGCCCATCATATCAGTTTGTCACGCGCAATTCAAGGATAAAACGAAACCCAATACCCGCTCCGCCGTATTGTTAGACAGTAAGCTAATTACCGAAAGAGCCTGATGCACCACGATCTTGTTTTCAAGGCGCTGGCGGACTCGACGCGGCGCGCGATTCTTCGGCTGCTGCGCGACGGAGAGATGACGGCAGGCGATATCGCGGCCCGATTCGACATCAGCGCGCCTTCGATGTCGCACCACTTCAACGTCCTCAAGCACGCCGACCTCATCTACGCGCGTCGGGAGGGCCAGCAGCTCTACTACGCCCTCAACACGACCGTCTTTCAGGACGTGCTCACCAGTCTGATGGAGTTCTTCGCCTCGCACGAGGTCGCGCACCGGACATCCGATTCAGGAGCCACAAAATGACCACGCAGAGGGCCAATTTCTGGATTCTCGCACTATTCGCCGCAACCGTCGCCTACGCGGCGCTCGTCTACCCGTCGCTTCCCGACCGGATTCCGATTCACTGGAACATCCGCGGTGAGGTGGATGGATGGGGATCGCGGAACACCATCTTTCTCGGTCCGGGGCTGATTCTGCTCGGGTGGGTTATGCTGCACGGCCTCCCGAAGCTCTCCCCGAAGCAGTTCAGCATCGACACGTTCGGCCCGACCTTCAATCTCATCATGGTCCTGGTGAGCGGCATGTTCGCCTACATCGGCTGCCTCATCATCCATGCGGCCGGCCATCCGCACATCGACATGGGCAAGTGGATGGTCGCCGGAATCGCCCTCTTCCTCGCCGCGCTCGGCAACCTGATGGGCAAGACGCGCCGGAACTTCTATGTGGGAATTCGAACGCCCTGGACGCTGGCGAGCGAGAAAGTCTGGGACGCGACCCACCGGCTCGGCGGGCGCTGGATGGCAATCGGGGGCGTGGCGGCGGCGGTCCTCGTCCTGCTCGGCGCTCCGATGCTTCTCGCCCTTGCGGTCATTCTCGTGACCAGCCTCTATCCGGTGCTCTTCTCGTACCTATACTACAAGCGTCTGGAGCGATCCGGCGGGCTTTAGGCGCGCCGGGGCAGGAATCCACGGGCGGCGCGAGCGAATGGACTCGTGCCGCCCGTTTTCACGCTGCCAAAAGGAGCGCTTCCATGACGTCAACAGCATCCCGGCTCGCCGTCGATGGCGGCTCATCTGTCCGCGACGTGCAGACGCGGCCCTGGCCGCAGTGGCCCGTCTGGGACGAGACCGAGGAGCGCGCGCTTCTCGACGTTCTCCACAGCGGCCAGTGGTGGGCGGTTGGAGGCGACCGGGTCCCGGAGTTCGAGGAGAAGTTTGCGCGATTCCACGACGCGAAGCATGCCGTCGCCGTCACCAACGGAACAGCGGCGCTCGAGGTGGTCCTGCGGGCGCTCGGAATCGGGTGCGGCGACGAGGTCATTGTCCCGCCCTACACCTTCATCGCCACTGCCAGCTCGGTCCTCTCCGCGAGCGCGACGCCGGTATTCGTCGATATCGAGCCGGACACCCTCAACATAGACCCCACAAAGATCGAGGCCGCGATTACTCCGCGAACTAAGGCCATCATTCCGGTCCACATCGCGGGCCGCCCCGCCGACATGGACGGCGTGATCGAGGTCGCGAGAAAGCATGGTCTGCGGGTGATCGAGGACGCGGCGCAGGCCCACGCGGCCGAGTGGAAGGGCCGGAAGGTCGGCGCCATCGGGGACGTGGGGACCTTCAGCTTCCAGGCGTCCAAGAACCTGAACGCGGGCGAGGGCGGCGTCATCATCACGAACGACGACGAGGTCGGCGATCGCGTCTGGTCGGTGCACAACGTGGGTCGCGCGAAGGGCGGGAGGTGGTACGAGCATCCCATACTCGGCGGCAACTTCCGCATGACGGAGTGGCAGGCGGCCATCCTCCTCGCCCAGATGACGCGGCTCCCGGAACAGGCGGTAAAGCGCTCGGAGAGTGCCGACTACCTGAACGCGCGGCTGGCGCACATCCCCGGAATCACCACGCTGCCCTGCGACCCGCGTGTAACGCGGCACGCATACCATCTCTTCGTCTTCCGATACGATCCGGCGAAATTCGGCGGCCGTTCGCGCGAGCAGTTCCTCGAAGCGCTGAACGCGGAAGGCGTGGAGGCCAGCTCCGGCTACGTGCCGCTCTACAAGGAGATCGTCTTCCGGAACAAGACGGCCGGGACCGGCGCGTGGTGCCAGGCGGGCCGCCGAATCGACTACGCCGCCTACGCCGATCAGTGTCCGGTCTGCGAGCAGGTCTCGGAGGACGCCGTCTGGATCATGCAGCACATCCTCCTCGGCACGCAACGCGACATGGACGATATCGCCGACGCCGTGGAGAAGATTCAAGCCGCGTGGGAATGATCTCCCGCCTGACCGATGTGCTCGGCAACCGGTCATGGAGTCCGCACTCGATACGGTCCGCGGGCTGCACCCCGCCGCTGCCATGCCTGCGGCCAGCCCCGCACCAGTCACTCACCGGGCGCGGAACGACACCCGCATATACGTCCTGCCCGCGGAGGCGGGGAGTTGGCGCGAAGCGCATGTTAGCGGGAGGGTGCAGCCTCCCGTCCGCCGCGGATTGTATCCAATCTGCTGAGGCCGCCTGCGTAAGGTGAGTGAATCAAAATCCGATCCCACGAAGGTGGGATTTGTTTCACAGAGAGGGGATTCATCCCCGGAAACACACGCCGGATACACGGACGCACAATAACGACAAACCGGCCGTGATTCTGAGCGAATCGCGGCCGGAGTCGTTTTGAATCGTTGTGGAATTACAGGGCGAACTCGCCGACGAAGCTGCTGTTCTCGCTCGGGCGGCTCCAGGTCGTCGCGAGCTCCGGCGCGCCCTTGAACTCGTTGGCGGCGGACATCGCGACCATCGAGGATTTCAGCGATACGAGCGGCTGGTACCACGTCTGGTGCGGCATGATGCAGCAATCGCCCGCATAGCGCGTGGTCCGGACGTATGCGGCGTTGGGCACGCGGACCGTGTATTGCAGCCCGCTCTTCTGGAACGTGACCGGAGCGGACTTCACGGCAACCACCGTACCGAGCTCCTTCGCATACCGGCTCTCGATTGCGCGCGTGAGCACGTCCCGCTGAGCAGGAGTCGCTGCTGAATCGATGTAGAGCACGGACTGGCGATCCGCGGAGTCCTGCGAGAGGTTGGCGGACGCGGTCACCGCGGCGACCACCTTCAGGCCGTTCACGTTGACACCGTCGACCGCTCCCTGCCGGATGTCCCACGCGAGGATGGCCTCGCGCCCCGTGGTCGTGGCCTCGCTCATCGCGTGGCAGGCGCCGGTATAGACGTTGCAGGTGCGCGCCTCGACGTAGTCGCCGGAGAGGTGAACAGAGGCGGGCGGCTGGGCGGCGAACGCGCCGGAACCGAGGCTGAAAAGAAGCGCGCCGCACGCGCCGACAAGACTGTTTCGCATGGATTTTCTCCTCCGATCGCACGGGCTGGCCGATAACATTGCCGATTCGACACCCTATTATACGGCAGGAGTCCCCGATTCTTCGCCACGCTAACCGTTCTAACGGTCCAGGTGCAGGCTGCGCGCCTTGCCCTGGGAGAACTCGATAGTTTCGATGGTTCGGCCGCCGGACACGTGGACAATGCGGGCCGGGTCCCGGAGGTTTCCGAGGTCCGAGACCGGAAGCGTGAAGGTCGTCTGCTGAGAGCCGTCTTCCAGCGGCGCGGATGAGAGCGAGGTGACGAGGCCGTTCGCGTCCTTCACGCCCCAGCCCTGGATGTACGGAGTTCCGTTCAGCAGGCGAACTCCCCAGAGCTGGCGGTGGATTCCGAGGTTCTGGTCCCATTCATCCTGCAACCCGTTCACCTCCACCTGATCCGCCGGCCGGCCGTGGTTAACCTCATAGAGGGTCGGCAATTCCGTATAGGCCGTCGTCCCGGCAGGCAGCGTTGCCAGCGTGAGTCCCGCCGGTGAGGGGATTACCGTTGCGGGAGTAGCGATCATCGCTGGTGGCGCCACCCTGGCCATCTCGCGGCTCGACGTCAGGAGGAATCCAATGAGGATGAGCGGCGTCAGAATGAGCAGCGACATGAAGACGAACCGTCCGCGTTTGCTTCGGCGGCGCGTGTGCGACATGGCGCGCTCCTGCGCTTCGGCGAACCGGCGGGCGCGCAGATCCTCTATCGCGGCGAGCAGCTCCTCCGGCGACATATTGAGACCTAGCTGCTGTACCGCGTCGCCGAGCGCTATAGTGTCTGCCTTCCACCGCTGGCTCGCGTCCCGCCGCGCCTCGATGTCGGCGACGGCCGCGATCAGCTCGTCCGTGGAGACCCGTGTCCCGCCGACGGGCGCGGCAGGCGGAACTGGCGGCGGTACATAGCGAGTCGTTTCGTCGAGAGCGTTTTCCTGGCGCAGCATGGTGTCCTCGCATAGGATGGGCAGACGGAGAAACTCTCCACCGATTACGTCCACGTTCGCCGCGCGGTTTCAACATTCCCTCCCAGGCAGCGTGTCAGCCGGGCGAAAGAGGATAGTGCGGCAATGGAGGAGAACATCGGTCCATTCGCCACCGAACCAGCGATTCGGGCACTTGCCGCCCAGGAGGTCAAAAGCCATTATGCGATTCACGTACTCGAACAGCCTGCCGAGCATTGCGAGCGCAATGCTCGCTCTCTCACTCTTACCGCTGTCCGCCGGAGCACAGTCCTCCGATTTCAAGCTCGACCCGAAGGGCGCCGTGACCGCGAAGCTCGGGTATTTCCCGATCCGGGTCACGCTCAGCGCCACGAAGCCCGCGGGCATTAAGAAGGAGCCGGTTTACCGCGCCGTCCCGAAGTATGGCTCCATCCGCCTCGGCAACGGCCCGAAATCGGAATACCTCATCGCGCTGGACGAGCCGGAGACCGGCGACTACAAGGTTTACTTCGACAAGAATCGCAACGGCGACCTGACGGACGACGGCGACGGCGCCTGGGTGAAGAAGAACGAAGGCAACGGCCGCGTGATGTACGGCGTGAACGAATATGTCGCGCGCGCCTCGTGGGGAACGCCGCGCAGGGAGACCTCCTTCGGAGACTATGGCGTCGCCTTCTACCGATTCGTGGGGCAGGACGTCCTGCTCATGTACCGGCAGGCCGCCCGCGCCGGGACCGTGACAGTGGACGGCAAGGCCCACAAGGCGCTGCTGGTGGAGAACGACGCGGACGGAGTCTACTCCAAGCCGCTCGACGACGAAGGCAAGCCGGTAGGCGGCGGAACGGCAACACGGCCCGTCTGGCTGCTGGTGGACCTCAATGACGACGGCAAGATGGTGACCAATGACGCGCGGAGCCCGTTCAAGCTGGCCGACAAGGCGTTTGAAGCGAAGATCGCGCTCGACGGCTCCTCGGTCGCGCTCACGCCGACCACCCGCAAGGTGCCGGAGCGGAAAGTGGCGGAGCGGCCCGCGCTCCTGAAGGTGGGGACGGCCGCGCCGGAATTCCGCGCCGAAGCGTGGGGCGGCGGGACGTGCCAGTTGTCCGACTTCCGGGGCCGCGTCGTCGTGCTCGACTTCTGGGCGACCTGGTGCGGACCCTGCCAGCGCTCCATGCCGCACATCGAAAAGGTCTGGCAGGCGGTGAAGAACAAGAATGTTGTCGTACTCGGCGTCTGCGTGTGGGACGAGAAGGCGGCGTACGAGAAGTGGATTCCTGAGAACAAGTCGAAGTACACGTTCAGCTTCGCCTTCGACCCCGCCGGCCGCGATTCGGCCAAATCCATCGCCGGCAAGCTCTTCCAGGTGAGCGGAATCCCGACGACCTACATCATCGACAAGGATGGGAAGGTCGCCGACGCTATAGTGGGCTACCAGGACGGGGACAAGCGCGTCGAGGAGGCGCTGAAGAAGCTCGGCGTGGAGGCCGCGACCGAGCTGAAGTAAGCTCCGGAAGCAAACCAATGCGGCCCGGCGTGAATTCACGCCGGGCCGCATTCTATCGTATCTTCACCTCTTATAACCCGAAGAAGTCGAACAGCACGATCGGCTCGGGAAGCGGGCGGAAGAAGGACGGGACCGTCTGCGCGTCGGCGAACGTGAATCGGACCTTCTCGCCCTCCAGCGCGTTCTCAGGAGGGTTGATGGGCGTAAGGATATTTCCGCTGTCGTCCTGAATCGTCAGCACGGCAACCGGCAGCTGGTTGAAGTGGACCGTACCCGTGCGGGTCATCTGCCCAGGATGAAAGAGTACCGCGTCGCTTCCGTTCGCGGAAACGACGGCCGGTGACGAGCTCCCCCCGCCTCCGCCGCACCCGACAATTCCCATCGAGATTACTGCCGCGCATCCGAAGAACAGCCTGCGAATCATGTCGAGCTCCCTTCGCGAACACTACAGCATGACTACCGTTCTCCAGTGCAGGAACCGTGCCAAAGTCCGGTGCGGCGCAGCGCTTCTCCAATGTGTGTCAGGAATGCATTGTGTGCCCGGCAAGCAAACCGGCAATTGGCTCAGGGGATTCCAATGCGCGACATGGCACAAATACGGGAGTGAATCTAAGTCTGGAGGAAACAGCATGAGAATGCCGGCCCTGATGGCGCGGCTCGGCGAGTGGATTGGGCGCATGGTGGACGAAGGGATGCTGGAGCAGTCCGCAGGGGACTACTGCCCGGAGCGCCGCCGCCACCCGCGCTACAAGCCGACGACGATGAAGTGGCGAATGCGCGTGCCGGGATTCGAGTCCGATGGCATTCTGGACAACATCAGCGTCGGCGGAGCCTGCATCCGCTGCGGCAGCCTCGCTGGAGGCAGGTTGCCGAAGCCTGGCGCGACGATTACGGTCGAGTTTCCGCAGCCTGGCCCCGACACACTGCACGCCGAAGTCGTCGCCGTGTCGAGCGTGGATGGCGACACCCTACTCCACCTCGCCTGGTCGCTGGATCAGGAATTCGCGGTTGAGCGGGTAAACAGTCTCCTCCAGCACGCCTCGCGCTGATCCTCGCCGCATCGCCAGTTGTTCCGATCGCGCCCAACAAAGATCGGCCTCACCAGCCATGGCCGAACCAGCGATCGTATCGCCCGTCCGAAGGACGCATCCCCGGCAGGGACATCTGTCCCTGTTCCGGGGCAGGAATCGTCCGCTGAATCGCGAAGAAGCTGTCACAATGGAGCGGGCCGCCGGGGAGACGTGACACAGGCGGACGAATTGGAGGACGGCAATGGGAACTATAGGCGTAGCGATTCACGGCGCGGGCTGGGTCTCCGGCGAGCATATCAAGTCGTACCAGAAGAACCCGAACACGCGCGTCGTCGGTATCAGCAGCCGCAGGCGGGAGAGCGCCGAGCTGCGCGCCCGCGAGGCAGGGCTGGAAGGCGTGAAGATATACGACAGCTACGAGGAGCTGCTCCGCGACCCCGAAGTCCAGGCCGTCTCACTCTGCACGCCGCCGAATCAGCACCCGGACGAAGCGATCGCCGCCGCCCGCGCCGGCAAACACATGCTCATCGAGAAGGCGGTCGCGAACGACCCGAAGAATCTCGGCCGGATGGTCCGCGCGGTAAACGAGTCCGGCGTGAAGACGGTCGTCAGCTTCGTCCTCCGTTGGAACCCCGAATTCGCGCTGATAAAGCAGATGATGGCCGAGCAGGCGATAGGGGATATCTTCTATGCCGAGGTCGACTATTGGCACAACATCGGCCCCCAGTACAAGCAGTACGAGTGGAACGTGAAGAAGGACATTGCCGGGAGCGCGTTCCTCTCTGCGGGGTGCCACGCGGTGGACGCGATTCGCTGGTTTGTCGGCAGCGAGATCACCGAGGTGACCGCCTACGCGAACCAGGTCAACCGCGAATACGAATATCCCACGAACGTCATGGGAATCGCGAAGTTCGAGAGTGGCGCGATTGGCAAGCTTTCGACCTCCTTCGACTGCCAGTGCCCCTACGCGTTCAACATCGACCTGCTCGGCAGCAGGGGCACCATCCGGGACAACCGCGTCTTCGCGAAGGAGTTCTTCGGCGGCGCGACCGACTGGGTGACCGTGCCGACCATCCGCCCCGACAGCGGCGACGTGTCGCACCACCCGTTCGACGGCGAGATATCCCACTTCGTGGACTGCATCCTGAAGGACGAGGAATCGCACGTGAATCTCGCCGACGCGGCGAAGACTCATGCCGTCTGTTATGCACTGGATCGCAGTGTTGCGGAGGGGAGATCGGTGAAGCTGGAAGAGATCTACGGGGACATGGATTAGGAGAGTTCCCGCGGCCCGAGATTTTAATTGCTGAAACGCTTGCTTTCAGGCGAGGGTGCTGTTATAATAGGCTCCGAGCTCCAATCATGGAGCCGTGTGTGGCGACTGAAAGAGTTTGAGTATCCGCTGGATGTGCCTCCCCACGTGACGTATCTGATGTTCCGTGTCGGTTCGCGCCCTTCCGAGAGTCTCGTTCTTTCCCCCACGCCTCAATACACACATCGCCAAAGAACATTCGGAAAGGGTTTCAAATGGCAACGACCGGAACGGTTAAGTGGTTCAACGCCACCAAGGGCTTCGGCTTCATCTCCCCGGAGAGCGGCGAGGACGTATTCGTCCACTTCAGCGCGATCCAGTCCGCGGGCTACCGCGAGCTCTACGAGGGCCAGCGGGTCCAGTTCGACGTAGAGAACGATCCCAAGGGCAAGGGCCTTCGCGCCGCCAACGTGACCATCATCTAAGTACGTCACGGCACCAGATCGAGGCCGGCTGCAACGACGCAGCCGGCCTCGATTGCGTCTGACCGAAAATGCGCTTCGTCCGCGAGGACGATCGGCCGAAGGCCCACGAGCGAGGTCAATTCATTGCCTCGACTCCGCGGGCCCCCGAGCCACGGATATTGCGTCAATTTATTGCCTCGCGCCCAATGGCTTCGATTGGGTCTGACGCGAACGACCCAAATCTGGCGCAGGAGTTGAAGGTTCGTCCGGCTAATAGTGATTCCGACCACGAAGTCTACCCGTTCCCATTTCTCGTGGACCTCGTTCCAAACGATACTTCGTCCCGCCCCATGACCGAATCCTACCAGCAGACCCAGCGGTCGGCCCGTTCGCGCCTGGACCACTTCAAGTCACCGCTCGTGCGGTACGCGTTCGCCATCGTCTCGGTGGCGCTGATGACGTGGCTCCGCATGGCGCTTTCGGGCGTCATCGGCGGCACGAACGTATTCATTACCTTCTATCCGGCTGTCGTGGCCACGGCAGCCCTCTGCGGCGCCGGCCCGGCCGCCCTCACAATCCTGCTCTCCTCTCTCTCCGCCACCTTCTACCTGCTCTCACCGAACTACTCTCTTGTCATTCACGATCCGGACGAGGCGATGGCCCTCGGCCTCTTCGTCGCCGTCTCCGCCTCGATTGCGTGGATGAGCGAGCGCCAGCGCGTGGCCCGCCTGGCCGCCGAACGGACCGTGGCCGCGCTGGCCGACAGCGAGTCCCGGCTCGCAACCACCCTTGCATCCATCGGCGACGGCGTCATCGCCACCGACAAAGACGGTGCGATCACGTTCATCAACCCCATGGCGGAAAAGCTGACGGGATGGCCGCGCGAGCAGGCCGTCGGGAAGAAAATCGGCGAGGTCTTCTGTATCGTCAGCGAGACGACCCGCGCCCTCGCGCCGAACCCCGTCGAGCGCGCGATTCGCGAAGGGACCATCGTCGGGCTGGCGAACCACACCGTGCTGCTGGCGAAGGACGGGACAGAGCGGCCCATCGACGACAGCGGAGCGCCCATCCGAACCGCCGACGGCAAGATTGCGGGAGCGGTCCTGGTCTTCCGCGACGTGACCGAGCGGAGAGGGATCGAGCGCGCGATTGCCGGGCAGCAGGGCGAGATCGAGGAGCTCAATGCGCGGCTGCGGCGCTCGATGGCGGAAACCCACCACCGCGTCAAGAACAATCTCCAGGTGATCAGCGCCCTTCTGGAGCTTCCGATGCTCGACGGCGCGGAATCCATCGCCGCCTCGGAACTCGTCCGCATGGTGCAGCACGTCCGGAGCCTCGGCGTGATTCACGATCTCCTGACGCAGTCGAGCAAGGAGACGCTGGGCGACGACGTTCTCTCGGCCAGCGAGATCGTCCGCAAGCTGCTACCCACGCTCCAGGCGATGGCGCCCGGCCGCAAAATCCGGTGGCACGCGGACGACCTCTCGCTGCCGCTCAGTCAGTCGACCTCCCTCACCATGCTGGCGAATGAGCTGGTCTCCAACGCGATGAAGCACGGCCGCGGCGACATCGGGCTGCGCCTTCAGGCGGACGGACCTGGCGCCGTCCTCGAAGTAACCGACGAGGGTCCCGGTTTCGGCCCGGATTTCGATCCCCGCAGGTCGGCGAACACCGGGGTCGAGCTTATCGAGAGCCTGGCCCGCTGGGACCTCCAGGGATCCACCGAGTACGCCAACAAGCAGGAGGGCGGCGCGCGCGTCACCATCCGATTCCCCCTCCGTACCGACGTAATGCCGATCCGGCCTGCCCACATCGAATAGCGCGGGATAACCCGTCGGACCGAATCATCCGTCCCACGGATCAGGAATCTCTCTCCTTCAGATTGCGCGCCGGAACCAAACGTGCCGTCATTGCGTTCCACCGGTGAGGAACGTCGCTGCGGTGACGATTCTGATGGTCATGATGGTTGTGGAGGCGTTGCCCGTTAGCGCCTGTATCCCCCCGGAGTGTAGACGATGAACCGATTCCAGCGTTCATTGGTCCTGGGCGCCGCCTGGTATGCGCTGCTGCTGCCGCCGCGCGCGTGGAGCCAGGAGCATCAGCACGGCGCGCCCGGTCAGCCGCCGACCTCCTCCCCCGGCGCAACGAAGGGGGACGACGGAATGAAGGGTCCTTCAGAAGAGATGGACCAGTCCCACCACATGCACATGGGAGGCATGGACCAGATGGGCGGGATGCCGATGGAATCGTTCGCCGGAATACCCATGACACGCGAGGCTTCCGGCACCTCATGGCAGCCGGAAAGCACCCCCATGCATGCGCGCCACACGATGAGCGGCCTCTGGCGAACCATGCAGCACTATAACGGCTTTCTCAGCTACGACAACCAGTCCGGCCCGCGCGGCGGAGACCAGGTGAACGGGATTGGTTGGTACATGCTGATGGCCTCGCGGCCGCTGGGGAAGGGTGAGCTCATGCTGCGCACGATGCTCAGCCCCGAGCCCGCGTCCATTGGCAATCGCGGCTATCCACTCCTCTTTCAGAGCGGGGAGGCATTCCATGGACAGCCGCTCGTCGACCGCCAGCACCCGCACGACCTGTTTATGGAGCTCGCCGCCCGATACCGGCACGCCATCGACAACCGTACGGCCGCGTTCGTCTACCTGGCGCCATCCGGCGAACCGGCGCTCGGCCCGACCGCGTTTCCGCATCGCGCCTCCTCGATGGACAATCCGGCCGCGCCCATCTCGCACCACTGGCAGGATTCCACGCACATCTCCTTCGGCGTGCTCACGGCGGGCGTCTCGCGAGGCAGCTGGCAGGTGGAGGGCTCATGGTTCAACGGCCGCGAACCGGACGAGAACCGCTGGGACATCGACCCGATTCGCCTCGATTCGTATTCCGGTCGCATAACGTTCAATCCAGGGCCGAACTGGTCCCTCCAGGGCTCCTACGGCTGGCTGAGATCCCCGGAGGAGCTACGGCCCGACGAAACGCGCCGACGAACCACCTTCTCCGCAACCTGGAACCGCCCTACGCAAAACGGCGGCAATCTCGCCGCGACCTTCGCCTGGGGACGCAACAACGGCGGAAGAATCGATTCCGACGGTTTCCTTCTGGAGGCCGACTGTGACCTCGGCGACCGAAACACGATCTTCGGCCGCCTGGAGCACGTCGATAAGCTCGGCGAGGACCTGGCGCTCCTGCCGGCCGATCGGAAGATTCCGATCACTTCGCTCACTCTCGGCGCAGTCCGCGACCTGACACCCGGCCGCGACTACAACGCGGGCGTCGGCCTCGCCGTCACTTACAACTGGAAACCCCAGGACCTCGATTCCGTCTACGGTGGCTCGACCATCGGCGTCTGGATTTTCCTTCGTGTCCGCCCCGCATCCACCCACTCGATGCACATGCAGATGGGCGCCCCGCACCACCACTGACCGACTCAGTCTTGCGCAGGCAGTTCGCGGTTTGACTCGCCGCTGGCTGCTGGACTATAATGGGCAGGCGCGAACAGCGTGTCGCCCCCTCCTTCCCCTGCCGAATCACGAAAGCGACCAATGTCCGTGAGACACGCCCTCAAAGAGCAATATCACGCCGGCCTCGCCATGCTCGCCGAGTGCGTCGAGAAGTGCCCCGACGACCTCTGGACTATGGGGCCGCAGCGTCGCACTTTCTGGCGGATAGCCTTCCACGCCGCCTTCTACGCGCATCTCTATCTCGGCCAGGACGAGGCATCCTACGAGAAATGGGAGGGCCGACGAGAGGGCTGCGAAGAGCTGTGGAATCAGCCCTGGTCCGTTGAGCCCTTCGAGCTGCCGACGGATGTCGAGCCCTGGTGGCGAGCGGAGACTCTGGCCTACATCGCCTTCATCGATTCACTGGTTGATCGGACCGTCGATTCGCTCGACCTCGACCGCCCCGACACCGGTTTCCCGTGGTACAAGAACATGACCAAGCTCTCGCATGAGCTGATGAGCGTGCGCCACATACAGGGTCACGTCGGCCAGCTCTCCGAGCTGCTGATGGCGCGCGGCATCGACACGGACTGGATCGGAAAGTCCGGCCCGATGGCGCGAGGGCAGGGATAACTCCGTGACCACATCCAGAGGCGCGCTGCCCGAATCGATGCGGGCGGCGGTCTATCGCGGCGTGAACGACGTGCGCGTCGAGAGGGTCCCGACACCGGAGGTCAGCCCCGGCGAGGCGCTCGTCCGAATCGCGGCGTGCGGGGTCTGCGGGACCGACCTGAAGAAGATTCACTACGGGCTTCAGCCGCCGCCCCGAATCTACGGTCACGAGATGGCCGGGACCATTGTCGCGCTCGGCGACGATGTGGAGGGCTGGCAGCTCGGCGACAGAGTCGCGGTCATGCACCACGTGCCCTGCATGGACTGCTACGCATGCCGGATTCGGGAGTACTCCCGCTGTCCGCTCTACCTGAAGACAGGCACGACCGCGGGATTCGAGCCGGCCGGCGGCGGCTACGCCGACTACATCCGCGTGATGGACTTCGTGGTGAAGCGCGGCATGGAGCGAATCCCGGACGACGTAAGCTGGGAAGAGGCGACCTTCGTCGAGCCGGTAAACACGGTGCTGAAGGGTGTCCTGAAGGTCGGCGCCGGCCCCGAAAAAACCGCGCTGGTAATCGGGCAGGGCCAGATCGGGCTCCTCTTTACGCAGCTCCTGAAGCTGCACGGCACGACCGTCTATGTCACGGACCCGCTGCCCTTCCGCCGCGAGCAGTCGGTCAGGTTCGGCGCGGCAGACGCCTTCGACCCGGCTGGATTCGACACGAAGGCGGAGATGAGGGCGCGAACAGAGGGGCGGGGCGCCGACATTGCGGTCGTCGCGGTTGCTTCGACGGCCGTGATAGCGCAGGCATTCGAGGCGGTGCGTGACGGCGGGAGGGTGCTCCTTTTCGCGCAGACTCGTATGAACGACACGGTGGAGGTCGATGCCGGCGCGGTCTGCATGATGGAGAAGGACCTCATCGGCAGCTACAGCTCGGACACGGGCCTCCAGAAGCAGTGCGCGGGCCTCATCTTCTCGCGCAAAATCAACGTCCGAGACCTCGTGACGCACTGCTATCCGCTCGAAGAGATTGGCCGGGCCATCGAAGTCGCTTCGTCGTTGCGGGAGAACTCGCTGAAGGTAATGGTGAACTTGTGAAAACTCCGTCCGGCGGCGCTCGGATGTCGGCGGCGGTCCTCTACGGCCGCGAGGACGTGAAGGTCCAGGAGATCCCGGTTCCGGGTGTCGGCCCCGGCGAGGTGCGCGTCAAGGTCCATGCGGCCCTCACCTGCGGCACCGACCTGAAGGTGTTCCGGCGCGGCTACCACGCCCGCATGATCGTCCCCCCGTCCGTCTTCGGCCACGAGTACGCGGGCGAGATCGATGCCGTCGGCGAGGGCGTCGAAGGGTGGCGGCCCGGCATGCGCGTCGTCGCGGCGAACTCCGCGGCGTGCGGCGAGTGCTTCTACTGCCTTCGCCTCCGGCCGGAGCTCTGTGAGGACCTCCTCTTCGTGAACGGAGCCTACGCGGAGTACATCACGCTCCCGGAACGCCTCGTCCGCGTGAATCTCCTCGAAATCGCGGACCATCTCTCGTACGAGGAGGCGGCGCTGGTCGAGCCGCTCGCCTGCGTGGTGCGCGGCATGGAGGAAACTGGGGTCCAGCCGGGCGACACGGTCGCGGTGCTCGGGGTGGGGCAGATCGGCCTGATGTTCGTGCGGCTCTGCAAGATGGCCGGCGCGAAGGTCATCGCCATCGGCCGCAGGCCCGCTCGCCTCGAGGTCGCGCGCGCGATGGGCGCGGACGTGCTCCTCCGCTCCGACACGGAGCCGGACATCCTCGATGCCGTGCGCCGCCACTCGGATGGCCGCCGCGGACCGGACAGGGTAATCGAGTGCGTCGGGCTGCCGGAGACCTGGGAGCTGGCCATCGCGATGGGACGCAAGGCCTCGACCATCAACCTCTTCGGCGGCTGCCCAAAGGATTCGGTCGCGCGCCTCGACACCTCCCGAATCCATTACGACGAGCTAACCCTCAAGGGCACCTTTCACCACACGCCCCATACCGTCCGCACCGCCCTCTCGCTCATCTCGGAGGGCAAGGTCGATGCGCGCGCCTTCATTCAGGGCCACGCTCCGCTCGCCGACCTCCCCGCGGTCCTCAAAGACCTCTGCAACGGCAACACCGCCGTCAAGGTCGCCATCCGAACGAGCCGCGATTCATGATTCGGGACTTCAGACTCTGATGCTCGGACTGAAGCAGGTAGTCCGCCGCGCCCTCCGCATGGAGCCCGCCCCGCCGCCGGTGGCCGCCCGCGACTGCGCGCCGTCGATGCTCTTCTCGGCGGATGACGAGCCGCACCGCCCCACTCCCGCGCTCCTCGACCTCGTGCTGGACGCCGGCCGCATGTGCAGCCGAATCTCGCTGGAGGACATCCGCGATTCACGCCGGAACGCAATCTATGCGGATGTATGGCCGGGCGAGCATTACCGTCTTCTCGCCGCCATCGTCCAGACGCTCCGCCCGCACGTGGTGGTCGAGATCGGCACGTTCACCGGCCTCTCGGCCGTCGTCATGAAGCAGTTCCTCCCGCTCGACGGCCGAATCGTAACGTACGACATCGACGACTGGCGGTCCCTCGATTCGCCCTGCTTCGTGGATTCGGACTTCGAGGACGGCCGCCTCGAACAGCGCATCGCCGACCTGTCCGACCCCACCACCTGCCTGGCGCACCGCGACGTGCTCGAATCGGCCGACCTGATATTCATTGATGGCCCACACGACGGCCAGACGGAGGAGCGCATCATCGCCAACTTCCGCCAGCTCTCGTTCCGCCGCCCGCCCATCCTCCTCTTCGACGACGTGCGGCTCTGGACCATGCTCAAGTTCTGGCGCGAGCTCGCCCTGCCGAAGATGGACATCACCTCCTTCGGCCACTGGTCCGGCACCGGCATCGCCGAATGGAAGCCCTGACAACCGGGCACAAACAGAGCGGAGCCAAATCTCGTTTCCCCTCCGTGGCCGCCTGCCAGGCATCCTTGTATGCGCTCTCCTGCCATCATCCGTGGATTTCGCGGGATACGACCACCTGGCGGAGAACCGGGCGCTCACACATCCTTACGGTATAATCTGTCGAGGTACGGTCCTGATGCGTTTGGACCTCAGAGCGGAGTCTGTCATGTCGATACATCAACCGACAATATTGCCTGCGCCCGAAACCAGCCCGGCGGATAAGGCGCTCCTGGACCGACTGCGCCGGATCCCCGGCGTCCGGGTGAGAACTGCCACATCGAACCCGCTCGGCTCGTTGATTCATGAGGTAACCGTAGAGTCCGGAAACGCCGATGCCGAGATGGCAGTTTATAGGGCTGAACAAGAGGTCCACCAGCAATTCCATGATGCGCGCATCGAGCTGTATGTCGTCTGATTGCGCTGCACTCGCCGCCCAAACCCAGGAACCTGATCGATATCGAGTATGCCCGTCACAAAGCGTGAAGCCGGCCTCCATCTCGAAAAGGCGCGTCTCAACTTTGCGCATTATGAGGCGCTCAAGGCTGAATCGAGATACCTCGATTGGGCCGTAACAGTGCTGTTCTATACCGCCCTGCACCTCGTGCAGGCGTATCTGGTCGAGTCAGCCAATACCGGTTTCGATATTCCGCGCGACCATCCAGAACGCGACAATGCTGTGGCTCGACTCCTGCCGGAAATCTACACAAGTTACCGCCTCCCAAGCACGCGCAGCCAGTGGGCTCGATACCACGTTGACAAGCCCACCCCTACGCCGGAACTGCTTCAGCAATACGAGGATCACCACTTTCGACGCATCGAAACCGCGATGAACGAGCGTGATTTTACACTGAAGCCTTAACGGTGCAGCTACATTCTGACCGAGCTCGCCGGCCGAAGATGGACATCACCTCGTTCGGCCACTGGTCCGGCACCGGCATCGCCGCATGGAAAGCCTGACGACCCCACCTCCACGAATCAAGATCTGCTGCATCGCCAGCGTGGACGAAGCCCGACTCGCGATTCGTTACGGCGCGAGCGCGATCGGCCTCGTCTCGGCCATGCCGAGCGGTCCCGGCCCCATCGACGAAGAACTGATCGCGGAGATTGTTCGCCACGTACCGCCCGGCGTCGCGACCTTCCTCCTCACCTGCGCGACCGATTCGATATCAATCATCAACCAGCAGCGCCGGACCCGCGCGAACACGATTCAGCTCGTCGACAGCGTCGCTCCATCCGTCTACCCCGACCTCCGCGCCGCGCTCCCCGGAATCAAGCTCGTGCAGGTAATCCACGTCCGCGACGACGATTCGGTAGACGAAGCCATTGTTGCCAGCCAGCACGTCGACGCGCTCCTCCTCGATTCCGGCAACCCCTCGCTCCCCATCAAAGAGCTGGGGGGCACCGGCCGTATCCACGACTGGGACATCAGTCGCCGCATCCGCGAATCAGTTGCTGTCCCCCTCTTCCTCGCAGGCGGCCTCAACGCCACCAACGTAGCCGAAGCCACTCGCCGCGTCCAACCCTTCGGAATCGATGTCTGCTCCGGCGTCCGCACAGCCGGCAACCTCGATGAATCCAAACTCCGCGACTTCATGACAGCCGTTGCCCGCGCGGAGCCACTGACCGGATTGTGACTCGCATGTAGCGCACAAACAAAAGGAGGAGGAATCGCGGACCGATTCCTCCTCCTTTTCGCGTCTTTTCGCGTGTTTCGCGGTAAGAATCCCGCCGTTGACTTTCTCCACATTCTCTGCGGTGATGTCCCCTCCTATCTCCGGCCGCCGAGGCTCCTCTGCAGGTCCTCCAGCGCGCGGCCCAGCTCGTCCAGCGACATGTTGTACTCCTTCTGCTTCACCCTCGCGCGCTGGTAGGCCGTGTTTGCGCGCCGCACGAGATCCGGCACCGTTCCTGGCGCGGCGGCAGGGGCCGGTGGAGCGCCGGTCGCGGTACCCTGCGCGGGCTGCTCCGGCGCCGTAATGCTCTCCGTCCCACCGGTTCCGCCCAGCGCCGCGATCGCCTGGTCGAGCGTCGGCCGCATCACGATCTGCTTGCCAGTGGCGACGATCACCTGCTGAAGGCCCGGCACCGACCCCGCGCCCGACGCCTGCACGTAGACCGGTACGCAGTAGAGCAGCGAATTCTCGACCGGGATGATGAGCAGGTTGCCGTAGATAACCTTCGACCCCCGCTGGCCGAGCAGCGTCTCGAACTCGGAGACGTCGCGCTGCTTTCGTATCAGGGCCAGCGTCTGCTGCGGGCCGTTGATGTTGGTCCCCTTCGGGAAGCGATAGACCAGCAGCTTGCCATAATCGTGCGGGTCGCACCGCGCCGACATCCAGGCCGCGAGATTCTGCGCCGAGTTGCCCTGCGACAGCGGCGTGAAGGGCGACATCAGCAGGAACTCCTCGTCCGTCGCGCCCGGCAGCTTCATGATCACGTAGTAGGGGGCCATCCGGCCGGATTGGGCGGGCTGCCCGTTCGCATCGGTTCCGGTGGTCGGGTCGACGGGCACGTCCCAAGCGTCATCCTTCAGATAGTAGGCGTCCGGATTCGAGATGTGATAGATGGTGTAGATGTCGCGCTGGATTCGGAAGAGGTCCTCCGGATAGCGGAGGTGGGCCAGCAGCGACGCCGGCATCTGCGACAGCGGCTTGTAGAGGCCGGGATAGACGCGGCTCCACGTCGCCAGAATCGGATCCTTCGGGTCGGCATTGTAGAGGGTCACCGAGCCGTCATACGCGTCCACGACCGCCTTCACGGAGTTGCGGATGTAGTTGAAGCCGTTGTCGCCCTCCTCGCCTGAATTGGACCGGTAGGGCTTGGCATAGGGGTAGCGGTCCGTCGCCGTGTAACCGTCCATCATCCAGACCAGCCGGCCGTTGTCGACCACGAGGTAGGGGTCGCGGTCCCACCGAAGGTAGGGGGCGAGCTCCTCCACGCGGTCGCGGATGTTGCGGCGAAAGAGGATTCGGCTCTGGTCCGTCAGGTCGCTGGAGAGGAGCATGTTCGTATCGCCGAGGCGCATCGACCATGCCAGCTTGGACAGCTCGCCGCCGAGCGGGACGCCGCCCCTGCCGGCATACTTCGTGTCCGCCGCCTGGCCGGTCGGGCTGGAGACGTCGAGCGGATAGTCGAACTCCTTCTCCTTCGAATCGACGAACGCGTAGCTGGAGGTCAGCTCGCCGAAGTATATCTGCGGGCGCGTAAGCTTCAGCTCCGGCCGGGCGGACTGGACCGGCATGCCGCTCATCAGGTATTCGGGCAGGCCGTCGGTATCCACCCGGTGCACCGGGCTCATCACCGCGCCGTAGCCGTGCGTGTACTGGAGGCGCTGGTTCTGCCAGGTCTTCGCCCCGGCGGGCAGCGCATCCACGTTCAGCTCGCGCGCGCCCAGCATCACCTGCTGGTAGTCGCTGCCCAGGTGATACCGGTCCACGTCAATGTTGTACTCGCCGTTCGTGGTCTGCTCGTTTTCCGGCAGGCTAAACCGATAGAAGGACCGAAGCGCCTGCCGCACCGTGTAGACCGCGCCGAGCTGCGGCCAGTCCCAGAGCCGGATGTTGTCGATGGTCGCGCGATTCGCGGAGAGCTGTGCCGGAGTAAGCGATTCGGCCGCCGGGAAGTCCTGAATCTGCACGTTGTCGAGGCCGTAGGCGCGCTGCGTGAACTCGATGTCGTGCGCGATGTACGGCCGCTCCTTTGACTGCTGGTTCGGCGTCACCGAGTAGTTCTGGAGGATGGCCGGGTAGATGCCGCCCACAATCAGCAGGCCCAGCGCCCATATCCCGATTCCGATGAGTGGAAGCTTGTACGGCCGCCGTGACCGAATCGCGAAGAAGCAGAGCACGCCCGCCAGCGCCATCCCGAACGCCTCAATGTTCAGAGCAGGCAGCCGCGCGTGGAGGTCCGTATACCCCGCGCCGAAAAAAGGCCCGTTCTCGCGGTAGAGCAGGTCGTAGCGGTCCAGCGTGATTCCCCAGGCGTAGATCAGCGCCGCGATGCCGACGAGCGCCAGCGCGTGCCGAATAACGGCCGGCTCGATTCGCGCCGTCTGGCCGGTGATGTCCACCGCCCCCTGGCTCATGTGATAGAGAACCGAAAAGACGAGCGCGGCGATGACGGTGAAGAGCAGCCAGCCCTGAAGGAAGCCGAGGAACGGCAGCCGAAACACGTAGAAACCGATGTCGTTCCCGAAGACCGGGTCCGCCTTCCCGAAGCTCGCCGCATGGGTGAAGGCGAGATAGTCGGACCACTGCCCGGCCGCGTTCGCCGCGACCAGCAGCGCGACGACCAGCACGATCAGCAGCGACGATCGGTTCGCGCCGCGCCGCAGCATCTCGACGATGCGGTCCCGCTCCTCGTCCGCCGCGCTCATCCGTAGCGGCCGCGAGCGAGGGATGTCGGAGTTCATATGGCGGGCGAGCCAGAGGTTGAACCAGGCGATCAGGAAGAAGAGCAGCCCGAATCCGAAGAAGAGCTGGAGCTTTGCGGCCAGCGTCGTGGTGAACACGCCCGACTGGCCCAGCTCGGCGAACCACTGGCTGTCGGTGTAGAGCGCAGCGAGCTGGAACCCGAAGACCAGCAGAACGGCGATGAGAGCCACGACGAGCCAGCGGGCGGCGCGAAGCCACCCCGGCGTGCGACGGCTGTTCGATTCAGGCATCTTGCGTGCCACGGTTTATTCTCCTCGGAGCGGTCCGCGATGGCCGCCCCGCCAATGGGTCAACGTGTAGAGCAGACGGCATCCGGCCCCTGGCATGCCGGATCCCCGATTCATCATAGCTCCAATTGTGCTTTTTGGTCGATTTGACCTATTTGACGCCGACGCGCGCCATCCGATATAATGAAACCGGTTTCGCCGCCACTGCGTCCGTTTTCCTGAATGCGAGCTGCGCGGCAACCGCGGCATTCCCCCGTTGGATCGCTCGCAATTACGGGGCCGTTGGGTCCCGATACCTGAACACCTGAACACCAAAATCGCCGTTTCCGCCGCGGAGCATCCATGTCCACTGAGATTCCCAGCCGTTCCGAGGTTCTTCCTACCGAAGGCCCGCATCTATCCGTCGTCATCCCTGCCTATAACGAGGAGGCCCGAATCGGCTCGACCCTCGACCGCATGCTCGCCTACTTCGATTTGCAGGATTTCGACGTCGAAATCCTCGTCGTGGACGACGGCAGCACCGATGCCACGCAGGCAGTGGTCCGCGCGACGGCCGGCGAACATCCCAACGTCCGCATCCTCCACTACGATGGCAACCATGGGAAGGGTTTCGCGGTCCGCTACGGCATGACGCGCGCGGAGGGCAACTACGTCCTCTTCTCCGACGCGGACGAATCGACTCCCATCCGCGAGGTCGAGAAACTCTACGAGGCGCTCCGAACGGGTTCGGACGTAGCCATTGGCTCGCGCGACGTGGCCAGCTCAAAGCTGACACGCCACCAGTCCGCGCTCCGCGAAGCCGGCGGCAAACTCTTTAACCGCTTCGTCCAGATGCTCGCGGTGCCCGGCATCCACGACACGCAGTGCGGCTTCAAGCTCTTCACCCGCGCGGCCGCGCAGAACATCTTCTCCCGCTGCCAGATCGACAACTTCTCGTTCGACGTGGAGGCGCTCTACATCGCGCGCCAGCTCGGCTACACGATCTCCGAGGTAGGCATCGAGTGGCACCACTGCGAAGGGTCCAAGGTGAGCTACGTGCGGGATTCCGTGCGGATGCTCGGCACCCTCTTTCGCATTAGGGCGACGGACTATCAGGTGAAACATGCCGGCATGCGCCGCACGATCCGCATGGATTAGCATCGCCGCCGTTGCATTGAATCATGGAATAGCGGCCGGGCCGAGAGGCCCGGCCCGCGTGATTAGTGGACCTCTGCATTCCTGTTGGGAAACCGGCGGAACAATGCGCCGGCTCGTTCAGTCGAACCGGCAGTCCTTGAAATGCCCGCCCATATCCCCCGGCCGCGCGCCGAATTGAGAATCCTCCGAACACCGGCGATCCGTGGCATGATTCTTGCAATGGTGGAGTAGAGACAGTTCCTTCGTCCTGGTAGTTTCGTTCCCGCCGCCGTCATCACGACGGCGGGAACGTACAACGCACGACGTACGTGGTGGTACGATATGAGTATGCTCGCTGCCGAGTCTGATACCAACCTGGCAGTTGTTGGTCGTGACAAGGTTCCCGCGTTGAGATTTGGTTTCCTGGATGGGATTCGAGCCTTTGCGGCGTTATATGTCCTCTTCCATCATGCCAGTCAGGAGTTGATGTACCGCGCCTCTTCGCAGCCGCTGCCCTCCAGGTGGATCGCAATGCTGCGGCCAATGGAGTTCGGGCACTATGCGGTGGACGTCTTCATCGTCCTCTCCGGATTCTGCCTGATGCTGCCTGTCGCTCGGTCCCGTGACGGCGACCTGGCAGGCGGATTCGGCGGATACCTGCGTCGGCGCGCGAGGAGGATACTCCCACCCTACTACGCGGCATTTCTGATATCGCTGGCGTTGGTATGTCTCCGGATAACAGCGTTTCCGGGGCGGGGCGAACCCTCCACCGCGACCGTCCTCGACTCGCGCGTCTGGCTGCCGCATCTGCTCGTCGTGCAAAACGTGGTTGCGCGCGCCAGCGGACTGGTCGATCCGCCGCTCTGGTCGGTTGCGACCGAATGGCACATATACTTCGTCTTTCCACTCCTCTTGTTGCCGGTTTACCGCAAATGGGGTACGGTCGCGTCGGTGATCGCCGGGCTTGCCACCGGCCTCGCGCTGTTCGCGCTCTTCCCCCATGCCACCCTTGTCGCGGCCCCCTGGTTCATCGGGCTGTTCGCGATGGGCATGGCCGGAGCGATACTGACTGTGAGGTGGGAGCAGTCGGAAGACGCCCCATACCAATCCCTTCCCTGGGGGACCGTCGCGCTTGTTATAACCGCGGGATTCCTGCTGGTGGGGATGGGGGCGCGCGGCTGGTTCCAGTCCAACCGGTGGGTCGCCGACATTATCGTCGGAGCGGCGACTTTTTGCCTGATTCAGTCTCTTGCCGCCGCCAAAACGGCTTCCAGGCCTTCGTTCCTGATGGCGTGGCTCGAAAGTCCGCTGGCCGTTGCGATAGGCGCTTTCTCGTACAGCATCTACCTGATTCACTATCCACTTCTGCAGCTTACGCATACCTGGCTCGTCAACGCACACATGGCCCCCGATGTTCGTTTGCCGACCATGCTCATTGTCGTTCCGGTGGTGGTTGTGGTATTGTCGTATCTGTTCCACCTGGCATTCGAGCGGCCCTTCATGCGTAGCCGCGCACCGAGGCAGGCCGTCGCGCCGCAGCGAACCGTAAACGCCGAGTCGTGAAGCCCTGCGGCGCCCTGACCATTCGAACGGCGCCCACGGTCTCTCTCCGCCAGCCCCGCGCGGGTTGCAGATCCGCACCGCATGATAACTCCTGACCCCGGGTTGGATCGCACCGAGGCTGTCATCTTCGACCTCGACGGCACGCTCTACCTTCAGAAGCCCGTTCGGCGCGCGATGCTGCTTCGGCTCCTTCGCGCCCATCTGACGCGGCCGCTCGCGGGCTATCGCATCATCCGATTCCTGAGCGCCTACCGAAGAGCGCAAGAAGAGCTGCGGATCGTTGCCGGCACGGACGCCGCCACGCGCCAACTGGAGATCGCCTGTGAGCAGGCCCGATTCGCCCCCGGTGCGGCTCCGGCCGTGGTGGACCGATGGATGGGCCGGGAGCCGCTCGACCTTCTCCGTACCCACCGTCGCGAGGGGCTCGTCGAGCTGCTCGAGGCGCTCCGCGCCGATGGTCGCAAGCTCGCGCTGCTTTCGGACTATCCGGCGCGCGAGAAGCTCGCCGCGCTGGAGGTCGAGGGATTGTTCGACGTGGTCGTCTGCGCGCAGGACCCGGACGTGGGAGCGTTCAAGCCCTCCCCCCGCGGGTTGGACGTGACGCTCCGCAGGCTTGGCGTTCAGCCCCGGCAGGCGCTCTACGTCGGGGACCGCCCGGAGGTCGACTACCTCGCCGCGAAGGCAGCCGGGGTCTCGTGCGCGATTTTCAGCAGCGCGCCACGGACCGCCGGATTTGTTCCCATCACATCGTGCCGGGAGCTAAAGGCGCTGCTCCTGGGACCGCGTTAGGTGCGCTTGCAACTGAAGGGAGTTCAAATAGTGGCACTACATCCGATATTACGCCGGCTCAGGGTCTTTCAACGCTCGCTGGCGATAGTCGCGCTGTTCGCGGCAGCCGTGGTTCTGGCTCCGGCCGGAGCACAGAAGCGCGGCCAGCCGAGCCATCAGCCGAAAGCATTGGACATCGTCGAGAAGCGGTACGCAGGGCTCAAAGCCATCAGCCAGACGATCACGGGAACGATGGAGATTTCCGCGCGAGGCGACACCGCCAAAGCAACCATCGACGGCAGGATGATCGCCGCCAGACCGAACAAGTTCCGGCTGGAGTTGACCGTCAACTTCTTTGGCGAGGACCGGCACGTCGTCATGCTTTCGGACGGGCACCGGCTGATCGAGTACGATCCGGACGACCACGCTTATACCGAGCAGCCGCTCGGCGCGCTGGCGGCCAACATGGACAAGCTCGCCTACTGGTTCTCCAGCCGGACCGGCGACATCAGCGTGCCCCTCTTTATCGCCGCCGGACACAAACCCACGGGCAAAGACACGACCACGTACGTGGTGTCATCGGGCAGCATCGAGGGCCAGCCGGTCACGGTCGTAACGGTAAAGGGCGCGTTCGGCGGCGCGGGGACCGGTGTCATGAAGCTCTACTGCGACACGAAGGAGGGCGTCGTCCGGCGTTTCGCGGTATCTACCCCGCTCCCCCAATCGAAAGGCGGCATCTCCGCCACGCTGAATCTCGTCTCCAACTACGTCGACATCAACACCGAGCCGGATCTCGGGAGCGATGCGTTCGAGTTCACGCCGCCGGACGACGCAAGGCACGTTCCGGCCGTCGCGCCCATCCTGGCGCGCACCATACCGGCAGCGAAATGACTCCGCCTTCAACTTCCATCCCCTGCCCGGTCCATGAGACGCTCCGCCGCGGCGGAGCGTCTCCCTTCTGCGCCAGCCCTCCACAATCTGCTTGAGCCACTCTCCATAACGCCTCTCGATACGCCCGCCTGCGAACGGAATAGCGCGCCGTTCGTCTTGATCATGTCCGCGGCCGAACGGCGCAAAATCAGCCAATCGACGAAACGAATGCTGCCAATAATCGGTAAGGTTACTTGACATTACCCCACTAAAGTGGGATACTATTGCAGGACTAATTCGACCCGGAGCGGCACGGCATCACACCGTTCCTCTCGACACTCAGGGTTTGTGGAGGTGTACGAATGGCAAAGACCGTAGGCATTGACCTGGGCACCACGAACTCGGTGGTCGCCGTGCTCGAAGGCGGCGAACCGACCGTCATCGCGAACTCGGAAGGGAGCCGCCTGACTCCTTCCGTTGTGGGATTCAACAAGGCCGGCGAGCGGCTCGTCGGCGCAAGCGCGAAGAGACAGGCGATCGTGAATCCCGACCGGACCATCATCTCGATCAAGCGGAAGATGGGCACGGCAGAGAAGGTCACGATTGACGACAAATCCTATTCGCCGGAAGAGATTTCCGCGATGATCCTTCAGAAGCTGAAGGCCGACGCGGAAGCCTACCTCGGCGAGAAGGTGGACGCGGCTGTTATCACCGTGCCGGCCTACTTCAACGACGCGCAGCGGACCGCCACCAAGAACGCGGGCGAGATCGCGGGCATGAAGGTGCTCCGAATCATCAACGAGCCGACCGCCGCGGCCTTGGCGTACGGGCTCGACAAGAAGGCGAATGAGACCATCCTCGTCTTCGACCTCGGTGGCGGCACCTTCGACGTCTCGATTCTGGAGGTGGGCGAGGGCGTCTTCGAGGTGAAGTCGACGGCGGGCGACACGCACCTGGGCGGCGACGACTGGGACGAGCGAATCGTCAACTTCGTGGCCGGCGAGTTCAAGAAAGAGCATGGCATCGACCTCTCGAAGGACAAGCAGGCGATGCAGCGGCTCCGCGAGGCGGCCGAGAAGGCCAAGATTGAGCTCTCGAACGTCGTGACGACCAACATCAACCTGCCGTTCATTAGCGCGACGGCCGAGGGGCCGGTCCATCTGGACGTAAACTTGACGCGGGCAAAGTTCGAGGAGCTGACGCACGACCTGGTCGACCGGACCGAAAAGCCCTTCCGTCAGGCCATCGAGGACGCAAAGATTCAGGCGAGCCAGCTCGACGAGATCGTACTGGTCGGTGGATCGACCCGCATGCCGATGATTCAGGATCTGGTGAAGCGGCTGGGAGGCGGGAAGGAGCCGAACAAGGGCGTGAACCCGGACGAGGTCGTCGCCATCGGCGCGGCGATTCAGGCCGGCGTTCTGGGCGGCGAGGTGAAGGACGTTGTGCTGCTCGACGTGACACCGCTCTCGCTCGGGATCGAGACTCTCGGCGGCGTGATGACCAAGCTGATCGAGCGGAACACCACGATTCCGACCAAGAAGAGCGAGACGTTCTCGACCGCGGAGGATGGCCAGACCTCGGTGCACGTAAAGGTCTTCCAGGGCGAGCGCGAGATTGCCGCGATGAACAAGATGCTGGGCAACTTCGAGCTGACCGGAATCCCGCCCGCCGCACGCGGCGTGCCCCAGATCGAGGTGACGTTCGACATCGACGCAAACGGCATCCTGCACGTCTCCGCGAAGGACCGCGCGAGCGGCAAGGAGCAGCGAATCCAGATCACCGGCTCGACCCATCTGGACAAGGGCGACATTGACCGGATGGTTCAGGAGGCAGCCGCGCACGCGGACGAGGACAAGAGGCAGCGCGAAGCCGCCGAAGCGAAGAACAACGCGGACCAGCTCGTCTACCAGACCGAGAAGACGATGAAGGATCTGGGCGACAAGGTCCCCAGCGACCAGAAGCTCGACCTCGAGAACAAGATCGCCGCGCTGAAGACGGCGCTCGAGTCCGGCGGCACGGACGAGATCAAGCGCCTGACGGAGGAGCTGCGGACCGTGAGCTACGCGCTTTCGGAGCTGCTCTACAAGCAGGCTGCCGGCGAGGCGGGCGGGGCGGCTCCGGAAGGCACCGAGTACGCCCAGACCGCGGCCAACGCGGCGGGTGACGGCCACGGCGCCGGCGCAACGGAGAACGAGGACGTAATCGACGCCGAGTTCAAGCAGGGATAAGAGAAACAAGTGCTGAGTAAAGAGTGCTGAGCACCGTGCCTCAGCACTCTTCACTCAGCACTCAGCACTCAGCACTCACCAATGGATCCGCACAAGTACAAGGACTACTACAGCATACTCGGGGTGAGCAGGACGGCGGACGAGAAGGAGATCAAGTCCGCCTACCGCAAGCTCGCCCGCAAGTATCATCCGGACGTGAATCCCGGCGACAAATCGGCCGAGGAGAAGTTCAAGGAGATCAGCGAGGCGCACGAGATCCTCAGCGACCCGCACAAGCGATCGCAGTACGACCGGTTCGGCGAGCAGTGGAAGATGTACAGCCAGGCGGGCGCGCAGGGCGATCCTTTCGCGGGGGCGCGGGCGGGCGCCGGGACCACGAGCTATACGGTCAATCTCGGCGAGGAATCGCTTCAGGATCTCTTCGAGAGCCTGTTCGGCGGGTGGAACAACCGATCCGAGCGGGCCGCGAAGAACGGCGAGGACGTTGAATATGGGATCGAGCTGACGCTGGAAGAGGCGGTCAATGGCACGTCCAAACGGTACGAGGTGACCGTGGAGGACGTCTGTCCGCGCTGCGGCGGCTCGGGAACGACCCGCGACCAGCGCGGGCACTATAATATGGGGACCGCGTGCCCGGAGTGTCGGGGACACGGCCGCGTGCGCTCGACGCGGCGCGGCGAAGTCACGATCCCTCCCGGGGTTACCGACGGCAAGCGGATTCGGCTCGCCGGCCAGGGCGCGGCCGGATCGAGCGGAAAGCGCGGTGACCTCTATTTCGTCGTCCGAATCAAGCCTCACCCCAGTATCGAGCGGCAGGGCAATGACCTGTATGTGGACGTGTCGATTCCGTTCACGATTGCGGCGCTCGGGGGCGAGGTCGTGGTCCGGACGCTGACTGGCGAACGCACGCTTCAGGTGCCTCCCGGCGTCCAGAGCGGCCAGAAAATCCGGATCTCCGGGCAGGGGATGCCGGGACTGAAGGGCCATAAGGTGGGCGACATGTACGCCCGCGTCAGAGTGACCGTCCCGCGCGACCTCTCGCCGCGCGAGCGCGAGCTGATTGGCGAGGTGGCGAAGATCCGCGGCGACATGGTGAAATGATGTCCGATGGGGGGTGTTGTTATTGGCGCAGCGCGATAAGCTGGAACCTGTCTACATGATTAGCATCGCGGCACAGCTCACCGGCCTCCACCCGCAGACGGTCAGGCTCTATGAGAAGCTCGGGCTGGTGTCGCCCACGCGAATCAATAACAAGAATCGCCTCTACTCGGAGACGGACATCGAGCGCCTCCTGCAAATCCGCCGCTTCACGCAGGAGATGGGCGTGAATCTTGCCGGAGTGGAAATTATTCTCGATCTGCTCCACAAAATGGAGCAGATGCAGGCCGAGATGGAGCAGCTCCGCGAATCTTTGAGTGGCGAGGGCGCCGGCGCGCGCACAGCGGGTCCGGCGGAAGGATAACGGCGAGCAGGGGCAGCGCAGTGGCGCGGTGGCGAGAGCTGCCGCGCCTTTTTGCCGCGTAGTGGCCGTAGTTCGCGATTCTCCGTGGAAGAGAGGATTGTGCGCGCCGATGGAGAACCACTATGACCATTGCTGCCAGCCATTTTGCGAAAGGCGGGACAAGGTGATTAAGACGCCGCGCAATCAGCGTGCCGGTACACGACTTGCGATTCTGGTCGGACTGGCTGCCGTCCTCGGCGGGGGATTGTGGTTCTACTCCCGTCGTGGCCCGGTCCCGGTAAAGGACGAGTCCGAAGCCGGTCTGCTCCGCCTTCTCGGCGGAACGGAGGAAGAAGCGCCCGCAGCTCAGGAGGAGATGGAGCGTCGCTTCGGCACGAACGACGTGTCGCGATGGAAGCGCGCTCTGGACGCGCCGGAATCGCGTGCGCGGAGCCTGGCCATCGAATCGATCGGCCGGAAGCGATCGCCGGCGGCGGCGAAGCTCCTGACCGCCGCTCTTGAAGACCCCGCTTCGAGCGTCCGAATCAACGCGGTAGAGGCTCTCTCGGCGCAGGACCCGGCGCTCGCGCTGCGGCCCATGCTCGCGGCAGTCGAGGACGACGACACGTGGGTGAGCGAAGCAGCGGCAAACAAGATTCGCGAATTGAAGCGAAGAGAGGCCGTGCCTGAGCTCATCGCCGCGCTCCGCAACCCGGATCGGGAAACCGGGGTCTTTGCGCTCGGCGCCCTGAAGCGGCTCACCGGGGAGAAGTTTCACGCAAGCAAGACCGATGGCCCGGAAACGTGGAATCGGATGGTGCGGCAGTGGGAGGGGTGGTGGCAGTCGGCTCGCGCGGGCTGGCCGGCCTCGCCGGATGCCGACGGCGTCAAGCCAATCCGGCCCGGCCGCGCGTTCCCGGCGGCGGATTTCGAGGTCACTGACGCGAGCGGCACGACGATTTCACTCAAGGGCCTGCGGGGAAAGGTCGTCCTGGTCAACTTCTGGATGCTGAATTGCGGTCCATGCATCGCGGAGATGAAGGGCCTCGATGCCGTGGCGTCACGATATCGTGACCAGGGCCTGGTGGTGCTGGGAGTGGAGAATAACGGCGAGGACGGTGGCAAGCTTCGCGAATACGCGGTGCAGCACCATGTCGGGTACGCGCTGGCCGCCGGCAACGATTCGATTCGGCAGTCGTACGGCCACATCCACGACGTGCCGGTAAGCTTCCTGATCGACCGGCAGGGCAGGGTCCGCTACGAATGGGAGGGCGACCGCGAAGAGCGTGTCTTCGATGCCGCCGTCAAACACGTTCTCGCGCAATAGCCAGACGGGCGCGGCTACAGAGCGATTGGCTCCCTGCGGCCCAGGAAGTGCGGGTGAGGGTGCGTAATGTTGGTCTGGAGCCACGCGTTGAAGACGGCGAGGACTTCGCGGCGGTCGAGGGAGGATTGCTCGGCGTAGCGGCGGCGTTCCGCGGCCACGCCCTCGGCATCGATTCCCAGGCGATGCGCGGTATACAGGGCGCGCGGCAGGTGATAGGACTGGGTAACGAGCAGGGCTTGGCGGACGCCGAAGATGTCGCGCGCCCTGAAGAGGCTGTCGTAGGTGCGAAAGCCGGCATAGTCGAGCACGATGTCGCGTTCCGGCACGCCGAGGGCGACAGCGAATTGCCGCATCGCCTCGGGCTCGTTGTAGTCGCGGCGCGAGTTGTCGCCCGTCATGAGCAGCTTCTTAACGCGATGGGCGCGGTAGAGGTCCACGGCCGTGCGGACCCGATCCGCCAGCACCGGGCTGAGCCCCTGCGCGCTGTAGCCAGCGCCGAACACGATGGCAACCGGACGGCAGGGCGCGGATGCGGGCGAATGGTGGATGGAGGCGGCTTCGGTCTGCACGTCCCCGTAGACCGCGGCACAAAGACCGGCCAGCAAGAGTAATCCGCCGAACAGGCGTTTGCCGGCCTTCGTCTTCCATGCTGACTGCCTGCCCGGATCGCCGCCCTCGTGCGTCTTCCTCTCACGTTTCCCGAGCAAATCGTCGCTCCTTCCTGCCCATCATCGAACTGCCGCGCAACTGTTTGCCTCTCGATTACTCTCGATTACGTAGCGCCAGGCTCCGGCAGTTTCAAGCGGTTGAGGAAGAATCGCTCCGGCGTTGCGCCATCATCGCCGTTCCAGTCGAACAGACTCTCGCTGCGCTCGTTGACCACGAAGTAGTAGTACCCGTCGTCGAATACGCCGCGCTCCGCCATGCGGCGGGGCAACGGCGTGAGCTTCGTAATCGGCTGATCGCGGTCGGGTTGAATCTCGCAGAGGAAATGCCGGTACCGCCCACTCTCCGACCCGGTGCTTCGTTCCTCCAGCAGCGTTCCATACAGGCGGTCGCGGTAGACATACAACTTCGTCAGGACGGGGATGGCCTCCTTCTCGGGCTGGTTACCCGCGACGACCCGGATATCGCTCCCGTCGGGCCGCGCGCTGACCAGGTCACGCCGGGATACGTTCGCGAACATGCCGAATCCGCCGCCGTTGACGTCGTTAATCCAGTAGACGCGGCCATTGCAGACAACCGGAAGGGATGCCGCGTCGAAGGGCGTATCCTTCCTGACGGTTGCGGTCCTGGTTTCAGCCGATGCATGGACGAGGTCGGTAGTCGCACGCCGGCCCGACTCCACCACGCGCCAGTATGCGCCGTCGGTGGAAGGGATCAGTCGGGCATATTGAAAGATGCCGGCGTGGAGCCGGGTTGCGCGGCCGCCCGAGGCCGGCGTGACGAACAGCTCATGCCAGGCGGGAGGGAACGGGTCTCCGCCGCTCGCGCGCCCGCTTCGCGCGGCCTTTGTAAGCTCAGCCTTTGTAAGCTCGCGCCGTCTTGTCCAGAAGATGCAGTCGTTCACGACGCAGAGGTTGGCGAACACCGGGTTCGGACCCGACGTGTCGAGCCTAATCTCTTCCGGCGGCCCGCCGGAGAGAGGTACGCGATGGAGGGTAGTACGGACCCGGTCGGAGAACCGGCCGCGCGTTCCCTGGGCGAGCAGCCCCAGCACTCCGGGTTTCGCCACCTCGCCGCCCGGCATGGATGGCGGGACGCTGGGGCTGAAGCGGCGCAGGTATGGAAGCGCGTCTGCCTTTGCAGTCGTGTCGGTAGCATGCCGCTCCGCATACCATACATTGATATAGTAGAGATAGCGGCCCGCGATGAATGCGCCGATCTCGGACTCAGACGAAGGATGCCGTACCAGGAGTCGCTGCCCGGACCCATCGAGCCGTCTGGAATACGCCACCAGGTCCGTGCCGTTCCCGCTGATTCCGAACACTATCGAGGATCCGTCCGCGACACCGACCCACTGCGTGTTTGGACTGAGCGCCAGCTCCATGATTCGCTCGGGTCGGCCGCGCATGGCAGCCCACCGGAGCAGCATGACGGCGGCGAGGGCGCATGGCAGCAGGAACCGGTACCGGTGCAGATCTTCCCTGAGTCGTTTCATCGTTTCATCGTTTCATCGTTTCATCGTTTCATGGCGCGATGATCGCGAACCGTGCCGGAAGTGGTAGGGCAGTGGATGTCGAAGGCGCTGTAACCTCTGTCGCGGAAACCGTTCCAAAGAGTTGGCTGTTCGGTGTCAATACGCGCAAAGCGCGCGATTCGTGCGATAATCCTTGCGGCGCGCGGGGTTTATTATCGTAATCTGATTCCTACCGAACCAATGGACATGCCATGCCCGTCAGAATGAACGTGAGCCAACGCAAGATGTGGAGCGACCGTTAATGGCTGCTGGTTCGATCGGCGCCAGCGAGACTGCGTCGGCGGTGGAGGCCGCACTCTCCTTCGCCGCGACGGAGCGTTCTCCTGCGCGCGTGGCCGGGCCCCCCGCGCTGGACAAGGAGGAGGCCGAGTGGGTCTCCCGCGCTCGCGGCGGGGACACTGTCGCTATCGGCTGTCTGCTGGCGAGATACCGGCAACGTGCCGTCAGACTCGCCGCCCATGTACTGAGACGGCCGGATGAGGCGGAGGACGTGGCGCAGGAAGCGTTCGTGCTCGCGTTCCGGAATCTCGGCTCGTTCAGGCAGCAGGGCCGCTTCTACACATGGCTTTACGCCATTGTCGTGCGGGTCTGCCTGGAGCGCAAGCGCTCGGCGCGCTGGCGGTCCGAGACGCAGGAAGAATGGGGCCGTGATACCGCCGGCCCCGAGCAGGACACCGTCGAGCGTCTGCTGGTGGAATCGCTGCTGGACCGGCTGAGCCCGCCCATGCGCGCCGCCCTGGTGCTCCGCGAATTGGAGGGGCTCGAATACGAGGAGATAGCCGGCTTGCTGAAGATCCCGGTCGGAACGGTGCGATCGCGGCTCAATGCGGCACGATCGCAGTTCCGAACGCTCTGGCAGGCGGCGCAGGAGGAGATTCACGATGTTTGAATCTTTTGATTCAGATGGCGACGAGGTTGTGCGGAATCCGGCCGATATAAGCGCCGACCTCGCCCTCCTCCGCGGACTCGAAGCGATTCCACTGCCATCCACTTCGTCAGGCTTCGATGCGGCGGTTATGGCGCAGCTCATCCGGCCGGAGCCCTGGTGGCGCCAGCTTCCCAAGCTCGCCGTTTCACTTCGCCCGGCGTTCGCAGCCGCCACGGTCACGGTCCCGCTGGCGGTCGGCCTGATCGCTCTCGCGGGCCGGCTCCCCGACGCTTTACCCTCTGGTTTAGCGAACCCGTCTGCCGCCTCCGCGCAGGCGCTCCCCATCGAGCAGGCCCTCGATCGGCCAGACCTGAGTCCCGCCACTTTCAGACGCCTCTCCCGCGAGGACTCAGCCGTCCGGGCCCGCAGCGGCCGGTCTTCTTCAAAGTGGCATACCGCGTGAGCATCCATGACGGAATCCGCAGGAGCATACCAATGAACCCTTCAAACAACCCTGCAGCCGGAATTCGCCGCGCTCCCTGGCGGCTCTGGCTGGCTGGAATCTCAGCCGGGACGCTTCTCGCAGCGATGTTGGCCCCGCCGACTGGATGGATTGCGCGTGGCCAGGTGTTGATGCAGCTCGGTTTCGCCAGAGCGTCGGTCGAAGAATCGCTCGGCGACCTCGGCGTATCCGGCCACTCGTCTTTGCAAAGCGGCGAAGAGCGCGATCGTATCCTGCGCGTGCATCCGAACGACTTCCAGGTCCAGCTTGCGGGCGCAATGGAGGCCGGGCGCGAGGCGCGCGAGCGGACTGTCCCGCCCGCCATTGCGTCGGCTGGCGACGAGATAAGGAAGTTGACCCCGCGATTCGGCAGCCAGCCTGGTCTCTACGCGGCGGCGCTGAGGATGGACACTTCCGGCGTGGTACGGATCGTGCGTCCCGAGACAGCCGCCCTCGCAGGCGATGAGATTCAGCCCGTAAAAGGCGCGCGGGCGCTGGATCCGGCCCGAATCGAGACGTTCGACAGGGACGCGGCGACCGGCGAGAGGCTGGAGCCTGACAATGCCTTCTTCCCGACGATGCGCGCGGTGGGCTGTTTCGCCGCGCACCGCGACGATGAAGCGATCTCTGCGCTCCTGCGGGCGGCCGACGGTCGAAAATGGGACGAGCACCTCGCGGACGAGCTGGACGGCAAGTGGCGGCTCGTGCACCTTCGGATGGGAGACACTACCGCAATTCACACCATCGCCGTGGCCGCGGCCATCCTCTTTCCGCACTATTCCCAGATTCGCGCCGTATCGCAGCTCGCAACACTCCATGCTATGGAGCTTGAGAAGGCAGGCCATCCCGAGGAAGGCGCTCGAATCCGAAGGGCGGTGATGCGAGTGGGAGACCTCATGCGGAGCGAGTCCACATCCATTATCGGCAATCTGGTCGGAATCGCGGTGGCCCAGATCGGCGTCGAACGGCCCGGCGGCGCGACGGCCATCAAGCTCCGCCAGACGCCCAGTCTATCGATACCGGACCGCGACGTGATTCTGAAGAAGCGGCTCGACATGCTCTCGGATTACTGGAATCGGAACGGCCTTGCGGCGGACGTGCCCACTGCCAGAGCGCGTTATGAGACCGGCGTCCGCCTTCGAGACCAGGTTCGTCATCTCGTTGAACGGTCGCTGTTCAATGAATCGTCCGTCGCACGGCTGGTGGTGCTCTGGAGCGCGGGAACCCTCCTCCTGGCAAACGTCTGGTGGCTGCTCGTCGCGGGCGGGATTGGGTCCGTGCTTCTCTCGCGCCGCAGGCATGCCGGCCGGGAACGGATGCCGCGCTCCGGCCCCTGGGTTCTCGCCGCGGCGGCCGCCGTGTTCGCCGTCCTCTGTCTTAACATGTTCTCGCACCAATGGCGGTTCGTGAGCGGGCTGACCTGGGTCCTGTCCGCGCTTTCGGGAAGTGAGGGCTCGGGGCCTCGCGCGCAGGAGCCGCTTCCGGGAATGCTGGCGCTGGTCCTCGGGGCCGCGTTGCCGGCACTGCTGGCGCTGGGCTCGGTCATCGTTAGTGTCGCGAGGCGCGTTCCACTTCGAGTGGGCCTGGCACGGGGCTTCAGCCGCGTCGGCGTTCCACTCGCGTGCCTCCTGGTCCTCGCATTCTGTGGCCTCTGCGTCGAGACTGCGCGATGGGAGGTTCGCGTCAATGACGCGGTCCGACAGACCGCACGCCACGAAGGAAGGTATCTCGCCGGATTGGCAGGGCAGGAGTGGCCGGGTCCGATCGAATAGCTCGGCAGGCTGGACCCGGCCGCTTCGGGGCGCTCCGCGCCGTGTTCCGACCGCCGTCGGCACGACATCGGATGGCGCCCGCGACGGCGGGCGCACAGCCGAAGGCTACCGAGAGGCAGGGTTCAGCCTGCCATTCTGCTGACAATGAACTGACGATGAACCTTCGCGCCCTCCCGCGGCTCTGATTCCGCGGGAGGGTGTGATCTCGTTCCTGTACGACCGGTGGAGACCCGCAATGAGACGACTCGGATTCACGCTGATTGAGCTGCTGGTGGTCATCGCGGTGATCTCGATACTCGCCGCGCTGATCTTCCCGGTCTTCAGCCGCGCCCGCGAGAGCGCGCGGCGCACGAGCTGCCTGAGCAACGTGCGGCAGCTCGGCCAGGCCTTCCTCATGTACGCGGGCGACCACGACGAGACGCTCCCGAACGCCGCCGACGGCTTCGAGGGAGAGGGCAGGACCGGAGGATGGATCTACTTCCGCCACTTCCCCGCCAACGACACGCAGGCGATGCGCGGATCGTTCGACGCCGCGCAGGGCGACCTCTACCCCTATGTGAAAGGGCCGCAGGTGTACATCTGCCCGTCCGATTCCGAGGGCCGCCTCTCCGGCGATTCCTACGCCGCGAACTCCTGCCTCTTCAACGGGAGCGTGCTGATTCAGGCGGAGCGCGGATTCAAGACAGGGCGGCCGCTCGCGTCGTTCGGCGACACCGCTACCTGGATGCTCCTCGGTGAGGAAGCGTCACCGCTCTTCAGCGATCCCGACCGCGAGGCGTCCACGCGCACGCGCTCCACGGATGATGGGTACCTGCTCTACACGATGAATCTCTTCACATCGCGCCATTTCGACGGCTCGAACCTCGCCTTCCTCGATTCTCATTCGAAAGGGCTCCGATTCGAGAAGGTCCAGGGCGACCGCTACCAGGTGGGCGGCGCCGATGTCAACGAGCCCTGCCCCTCCATCGCCCGGCTTCAATAGACGTGCCAAAGGAGATCCCCGATGCGCCTCCGATTCTCATGGGCTACCCTGATTCCAGCCGCTTGCGTCCTCGCGGCTCAGCCTGCTGTTGCTCAGCTTGGGCCGCCGCCCGGGTCTCCGGATCGCGGCGTCCTGACCGAGAACGAATGCTTCCTCGTTATGCCGCCCGAACTCATCGCGGCGCCGACCGTCACGAACGTGACACCTTCGGGCTCCGGACGGTACATGCTCGTCCAGCGCATGTCGATCCGCATCACCTCGAAGATGCTGGCCCAGCTCGACTCAACACGGCCGCAGCAGCCGCCGGGAGAGAGCAGTCTCGTGCTCTGGGACAGCCAGACCCGCCAGTCGCGCGAGGTCTGGAGGACGCCTACGTCGGACACCCAGATCGTCAACGTTTCGTGGATGCCGGAGTCCGACACCGCGCTCATTCTCATGCGCCAGATGCTGCCGAAAGACCCAAAGGATCCGCGGCAGGGGATGGTTACGCGTAACGGCCTGCTCCGGCTCACTCCTGCTATGGAGAAGGCGCAGGTCGTCGGCCTTACGGAAGTTGGCGAGGAGGGAATGCTCGACCTCTGGGTCTCGCCCGTCAAGCCGATTGCGGTCCTGCATCGAACCCGCTGGGATTCGGTGAAGATTCCGCAGCCGGACGGCTCCGTGAAGGACGGACCACGGAACCCGGACACGCTCTACCTGCTGAGCGAATCAGGCCGGATTGGCGCGCACGTGAACGTTCCGAGCGATCAGCCGCTCGGCGGACTGCTCACCGGCGAGGATGGCGGGCCGGTTGTCTCGACTTACCAGATGCGGGCGGACAAGAAGGGCTTCCAGGCACAGTTCTTCGCACTGAACCCGCGAACCGCCGCCCTCACGCCGCTGGAGAAAGCGCCGGTCTTTCGGGGAGTGACCGTCGCGGCGGCAGACGCTCAGAATTATCCCGTTCGCGTCCGGCGGGCGCAGGCAGTGGCAAAGGACGGCGACGATCAGCAGAAGGTGGGCCTGCTCTGGCTCGAATCGACAACCAAATCGGAGCAGCCCCGCACACTCATCGCGGCAGACGCGGCCAACGCCACGCTTCTGCCGGCGAACGACGTGGTGGTCTACCACGCGCAGGGCGCCGTCTGGGCGACGCCGCTTCTCCGTCTGGACAAAGCGCAGTTCATCGCCATGCGTGATGCCGCCCGACGAACGACCGTTCTCAGCAATGGGAAGCAGCTCGGCCTTGCGGTCATGATGTACGCGCAGGACTACGACGAGACCTACCCCACCGGGGACAACATCAACGCCAAGCTCACTCCCTACCTGAAGAACGACGCGCTCTTCCAGGGATTCACCTATACGTTCGGCGGAGGCGCGATGTCCTCCGTCGAGAAGCCGGCGGAGACAGAGCTCGGATTCGTGACCGGCCCCGGCGGCCGCGCCGTCATCTACGCCGACGGCCACGTCAAATGGCGTCCCGACCAGCCATAAGGCCAACCCATCACCGCGAAGACGCGAAGAGCGCAAAGAAGGTCAAAAGCGATCTGAACCACGGAGGACACGGAGGCACAGAGAACGGCGGGGGATTCACGAGTCCTTTTCGCGGAAATTCGCGTTATTCGCGGTTAATGTCCTGCCGTTACGGTTCTTTGCGCTCATCGCATCTTTGCGGTGAGAATCACTTTATCGTCTGCGCGATGGCCCGGCGCAGCGAGTCGAAGTCCGCCGCCCGCAGCGATCCGAAGCGGTAGCGGCCGGCGTCGTCCGCATTGTTCTGCTCGAAGACCCCTTGGAGCTTCAGCAGGCCCGATGTCGCCGCGGCGGTCTGTTCGCGGTCCCAGCCCTTCTTCGCGGCGAGCTGCACCAGATACTCGACGTCCTGCTGCGCCCGCCGCAGCGCCTTCAGCCGGAGCGTGGCGATGGGACCGGTGATTCCAAAGCGTTTGCCCGGCAGGATGAGCGCGGTCGGGTCGGGTTTCTCATAGTTCTCGTCCGTCCCCACCGACTGCCACGGCACGATGGCGTCCGCGCCGGCGAGCCATGCGCGAATCGCCCACGCCTCCGCGGTGAGGTTGGTCTGTCGAATCGGGTTCGCCTCCCCGTAGTTCCAGTACCGCACCCCCAGCTTCTCGCGCATCTCCTTTAGCCGCGGCCCCTTGTGGTAAAGCTCGCTGCTCACCACCATCAGATCCACCAGTCCGTCGAGATAATCGCGCTGCCACTGCGGGCGCGAGATGTCCTCGCGGTGGATGAGGGGCACGTCAGCGAAGCCCTTCATTCCCTGCCGGAAGAGACGGGCGAAGTACGCGAGGGCAAGCCAGTCGTCGCGGTGGTTCGGCTCGTCGAGCAGCCACCACGAGGTCCCCCGGCCGCCCATCTTCGGGTCCTTATAGTAGTGCTTGTCGTTCTGATAGAGCTGCTGCCGCGTCTTCGTCCAGCCCTTCTCGCGCACGTGCGCGGCCCACTGCTTCACTACCGAAACGAATCCCGCCGCCATTCCCTCGTCCATCGCCTGCTCGATGGGCGGCGCCTTCATTGCGTGCTCCACGATGGTTGCAGGATAGTCGCGGATGGTCGGCGTGTAGTGATAGTGCCTGTTGATGTCGACAGGCCAGGCCTCGTGGAAGGGCGTGTAGAGATGGGTAATGGGGACGCCGTCGCGGGGCAGCCCCTTGAACGCCGAGCCGTCGAGATAGGGCCCGAACTGGGCGTCCCAGCGCGACCAGTCGGTAATTCGGAGGTCCGCGCCGTCACCTGCGAGCGGAGGCGCGTAATTGGATGATACGGTGCCGCTGTGAGAATAGCCGAGCGGCGCGAGTGTCGTGCGGTGCGCGTGCGCCATCCGGTGGTACTCGCGCTCCAGCCTCCGGTACTCCTCCGTCCGGTCATCGATCCCAAACGGCCCTCCCACCGTGCCATAAGTGTTCAAGCTCACGTCGAACGAAAGCGTGTCCGGCAGGGTGATGTCGTTCACTTCGAGCACGACGGGAACCTTAGCCGTCTTCGTGTCGGCGGTAACCTGCACTTCCCCAACATACTTGCCGGGTTTGGTCGATTTAGGCACCACCATTTCGAACAGGAGCGACTGGTTCTTCTGTCCGGGAACCCTGTTGTCAGCCGCCGGAATGTCCACCGGTCCAGTCAGCGGCACGCAGGCCTCGGGGTACCAATCGCCGTCCTTCACGTACCAGTCCCGAAAGACGGAGAATCGTGCGCGAATCGGATTGTCGCCCTGGCCGAGCGTGGGCGGCACGTAGACCGTCAGGTTGTGGGCGGCTCCGGCGACAGGCTCGACCAGGAGGTGGAACGCCACGGTTTCGCCACGCGCAGCCTCCAGACGAACGCCGTTGTCCGCATCCCATACCGGATTGAGCTTGCGATAGTCGCCCGCGGGCGAGCCTCCGTAGGCGGCAGCTCCCACCTCTTCCAGCAGGTTCCCGCTCAGCGGGTGCGCCTTCTCGGCCTCGGGATATGCCCAGATTCGAAGGCCCGCGAGCCGACCGAGAGGCCCGGTCATCTGCTTTAGCACAGTCACAGGCGGGACGATTGGCGCCGGTTTGACCTTCCTGGACGACCACGCTATCTTCGCGTATGCCGTTGGCCCGTGTACACCCATGGCATTTATTGCTTCGATTCCGACCGCCATTTCGTCCGGCGGCGTGTGCGGTTCCGGCTCGACCAGCCATATCGACTGATTCCGGCCGGGATCCGCAAGCGGTATCATGCCGCGCGGGACGGTAAAGAACGCGTCGGCTCCCTCTGGGTGGATGCGAATCTCGTAGGCGAGTGCGCTAACCGGCGCCGTGAAGTCGAGACGAGCGGCCCCTGATTCAAATGTGGCGCGGAGTTTGTCAGGACTCACGCGCAGGGCTCCAACCCGGGCGGGCGGCGGCCACGCCTCGAAATGTCCAGTGACCACGAGGTACGGTTGGGAATTGGACTGCTCGCGTGAGTAGACGTCGTTGTTTGCGGCGGTCTGGCCCTTCTCATCGCTCACCGCCATGCCATAGGAGACGCCCACCACCATCGCCTGCACGATTTGCGGGTCGACCTTCGCGGCAATCCAGCCGTCGCCCTTATCCTCGACGTCCGAATACGCGGCAATAGTATTTCCCGCGGTGTACGAGACATCCGTGAAATCCGTCTCCGGCCCCGCCCAGTGCGTCTTGCCCTGCTCTCGCCACGCGAAACAGGTCTCGCCCGGCTTTTTCTCGCCAACGCCGGTCCCCTCAGCCCAGGGCGCGGAAACCGTCGAGAACCCCAGCGTCCGCAGCTTCCGGTCCGCGCCGGCATAGCGCAGCCAGAGGGTGGCCGAATCGACCCTCCATCCCTTCGCCGGCGCGGTGTCGAACTGGAAGAGCGCGAGCATCTGGATGCCCTTCAGCCGGAGCCGGGTCGACTGGCCATAATTGTAATCGGCCTCACCCGAATAGGATGAGACGCTCGTGTCCGCAACACACCGGAGCCGCGCCTCGTCGGCTCGACCGGAACGCACTACGAGCGGGAGGAGAAGGAGAGCGAAAACGAGAACACGGGACAGGGCGCGCATGAAGACCTCCAGAGCGGGAATTCGAAGACACGTTCCGCACCGCCGTCGCCAACACCTTCTCCAGCCACCATGCCATCCAACGAACGGCCGGGATTAGCCATTATGAACATTATGAACGGAATGGGGAAGCGGCTTTGAAACCACGAATGAACACGAATGCGCACGAATAGCGGCACGAGACATGGGCCTCATTCGTGTGCATCGGTGTTCATATATGGTTAACGTCTTTGACGTTATTATGTTCATACTGTTCATAATGGCTAATCTCCGTCTTACCTGACGGCCAAGCAACCCATGGCTTTCGAGTTTACAACCCATCGCGGCGTCGTTGTCGCGCGGAACGGCGTGGTCGCCGCCTCCCAGCCGCTGGCGGTGAGCGCCGGCCTGCGCGTCCTTCAGGAGGGCGGCACGTGCGTCGATGCGGCCATCGCGGTGTCGTCAGTGCTCTGCGTGACCGAGCCCTATGCCAGCCAGCTAGGCGGCGACGCGTTCGTCATCTACTATGATGCGGCCACGCGGAATACGACGGCTCTTAATGGCTCCGGCGCGGCGCCGGCGGCGGCAGCGCTAGACCACTTTGCGGGCGGAATCCCGATTCGCGGGCTGGAGGCTGCGTCCGTGCCCGGCCTGGTGGACGCGTGGTTCCGCCTGCACGAGCGGCACGGCTCGATTCCCGTCGCCGAGCTCCTCGCGCCGGCCATCGCGTACGCCCGCGGCGGTTTTCCCGCCGGATATCGGTACTGCCGCGCGTTCGACGAGGCGCCGCGGACAGAATCGGCGGAGTGGTTCCGGCCGATGGCACGCGAGCTGACCGGCCTCGATCACCTGCCGTCGCCGGGAGAATCGATTCGCCAGCCGGACCTCGCATGGACGCTGGAGCAAATAGCGCTGGCCGGCGCGGAAGCCTTCTACGAGGGGGTTGTCGCGGAGCGGATCGACCGGGCGATGTCGCGGCAGGGCGGCCTGATGTCCGCCGCCGACCTCGCGCTCCATGCGACCGAAATCCGGGACCCGCTTCGGAGCGACTATCGCGGATACACCGTCCATGCGCAGCCGCCGGTCTCGCAGGGCCACATCCTCCTCCAGATGCTCAACATCGTCGAGGGGATGGATGTCAGCTCGGGCGGCCCGCTCGGCCCGGACGCGGTCCACGCGATGGTCGAGGCGAAGAAGCTCGCGTTCGCCGACCGCGCTGCATATCTCGGCGACCCGGCGTTCGTGGACGTCCCGATGGAGACGCTGCTCTCGAAAGGCTATGCGGCCAGTCGGCGCGCCCACATTGACCCGCATCGTGCCATGGCGGTCGCGCAGGCCGGCGACATCCCTCACGACACGACCTACTTTTGCGTGGCGGACCGCCAGGGGAACGCCATCAGCTTCATCCAGTCCGTCTTCCATCGCTTCGGCTGCGGCGTGGTCGCGGAGGGGACCGGCATCCTCTTGAACAACCGTATGACCGGCTTTTCGCTCGACCCGGCGTGCCCGAATGTGCTCGAGCCCGGGAAGCGGACGGCCCACACCCTCAACGCCTATGTCATGACGCAGGGCGACCGGCTCGCGTGGGTTGGCGGCACGCCGGGCGGCGACGTGCAGGTGCAGTCCAACCTTCAGGTGATTCGTCACCTCATCGACTTCGGCGCGAACCCGCAGCAGGCCATCGAGCTGCCGCGCTGGCAGCACGCATGGACGGACGGCGATTCGACGGGCGGGCTGCTGGAGATCGAGGACCGCGTCCCACGCGAGACGGTCGAGGAGCTGCGTCGTCGCGGCCACCAGGTCAGGACCATCGCGCCCTGGGCGCACGGCAGCACGTACCAGCTCATCCAGATCGACCCCGATTCGGGCGCATATATGGCAGGCTCCGACCCGCGGGCCGACGGTCATGCAGCAGGATTCTGATGACTCACGCAAAGACGCAAAGGCACAAAGAAAGACCCAAAATGCGATGTTTTAGCCTGCCGCTGGCAGCGGTACTGGCGCTCGTGTCCACAGCGGGGGTGGCAGATGGAACGCGGCCGGCGGAGGAGTTCCGAATCGTGCCGGTGCGGGTCCACCTGCTCCGGTCGGAAGTCGCGCCTGCGGTGAACACGAAATTGCAGGCGGCGGACGTCGCGCGTATCTTCCGCAAGGCGAATAACGTCTGGCAGCCCGCCGGGATTCATTTCTGGGTGGAGAGCGTGGTCGACGAGAAGGCCATAAACGCGGAGGCGCGCCGTGACGACGCCGTTCTCACGCTCGATTCGCTGCCGGCGCTCCGTCCCGCCGCCAGTCGCGCCGAAGGGATGTTCCACGTATACTATGTGGGCGCAATGAGCGTGAACGGCGTCTACATGGCGCGCGATTCAATCTTCGTGCAGGAGGCGGCGAAGCTGCGGCCGGTGGAGGGCGGAATAGACGAGCCGCTGCCGCGCGTCACCAGCCACGAGCTCGGCCACGCGATGGGCCTCCCGCACCGCCAGGATCGCACGAATCTGATGGCGTCCGGCACGACCGGCACGAGCCTCAACGATGCCGAGATCGAGAAGGTCCGCCTCACCACGCACGTCATGCGATGGATACTGCCGGCTGACGAGTTCGAAAAGGAAGCAGAGAAGAACGCGGCCGACGGAAAGAAGGACCTCGCGCTGTCCCAGCTCCGCTCAGTTGCCGAATTGCAGGGAAAATCGGGCACCATAGACCGCGCACATGCGGCCCTTCACGCCCTGGAGAAGTGACCTCGAACCGATGCTGCATCGTTATCACGACAAGCCCGTCGAAAACGACTACTTTTCGCTCTCCGCAAACGGCGGCGTGGCGCGTGACCGCGTCATCCTCGTCCTGCGGAACCCGAAGCTCGTCGGGAACGCCGTAAAGCGCGGTAAATGCTTCCAGTGCTTCGCCGTCGACATCGATCAGACCGGGCTCTGCTTCGTCTGTCGCAGCTTTCTCACCGACGAAGAGCGCGCCGTCGCGCAGGTCTACTACGAGTCCGCATAGCGACCCTCATGCGCCTCTCCCGAACCCTCCCAATCCTCGCGATTCTCGCTCTGGCCGGCTGTACGCGGACCATTAACCGCACGGCCGAGCGGCGGATTCGCGATGCGCTGCCGGGCTACATCGGGCCGGCGCAAGTCTGGACGGCGCACGTAGAGAACCCGCCGGAGCGCACCGTCCGGGGCAGGCTTGCGCGGGTGACAATCGATGGCGAGGGAGTGCAGCTACGGCAGACGATCGTGTGCGAGCGACTCCACATCGAGATGCGCGACGTCGTCGTGGACACCGGCAGGAACCGACTCCGCTCGGTCGGCGAGACATCATTCGAAGCGGTCGTCAGCGAGCAGGGGCTGAACGACTATTTGCGCGCCACGCCGCCTCCTCCCGACGAGCCGACCCGCGTAAAGAGCGTGGCCCTGAGGCAGGGGAGGATGATCGCCTCCGCCACGCGCTGGCTCCTCGGCCGCGACTGGCCCTACACGGTCACCGCGGAGCCCCGCCTGGTCTCCCCGACGAAGCTGGAGTTCGACCCCGACCGCATGACCGTCGTGGGCCTGCGCGTCCCGTTGCCTGCCTCCGCGCTCCGCTGGCTCGCGCGCCGTCTCGACCAGGGCTTCGACTTCTCCACGCTGCCATTCCCCCTGCGAATCTCACGCTTCCAAGTGGAAAACGGCCGAATCACCCTCACCGGCACAGCTGATATCATGCAGAGCCTGAACGAACGAATCGCCAGCCTTCCAATTGCCGGAAGGATTAGCCGGTATAAACATTATGAACATAATAACGGCAAAGGCTGAAACCACGAATGAACACCAATTCACACGAATGAGTCCTCTGCCGTTATTAAGTTCATCCCGTTTATCCCGGCTATATCCGGCCTTTACGGCTGGCGGCAACTTCTATGAATCTCTCTGACGTTCAGGCTCGCAGGAAGCCCGGGCGCAAGCCCCTCGGCATGGCCGCCACGCTTCTCCCCTTTGATGAAGCCGGCAACATCGCCGAAGAGGCTTACGCGGCGTGTCTGCTCGATATCGCCAGCGCGGGTCTGATTCCCGCCGTGAACATGGATACCGGCTACGTGAACCTGCTCACGGGTGACGAGAAGGAGCGGGTGTTGTGGCTCGCACGGGAGGCGTTGGGCAGCCAGTCGTTCGTTGCGGGAGCGTATATCGAGGGACAGAAGGGCGATGTCGCGGACAACTACCGGCGGGAGATTGCCCGAATCGCGGAGCATGGCGGTACGCCCATCCTCTTCCAGACCTCGCGGCTGCACGGACGGCCCGCTGGGGAGGTTGTGGAAACTTACCGCAGGGCCGTCGCGGACGTGGAGACGGCCTACGCATTCGAGCTGGGAACGATGTTTGCCCCAAATGGGGAGATATGGCCCGCCGGGGTGGTTGAGGGGATCATGTCGATTCCGCAGATCAGGGGGATGAAGCACTCCAGCCTCGACCGCGTTATCGAGCTGGAGCGGCTGGCGCTGAGGGACCGCGTCCGCCCGGACTTCCGAATCTTCACTGGCAACGACCTCGGAATTGATATGATCGAGTACGGCAGCGATTACCTGCTCGGCCTGGCCGCCTTCTCGCCCATCAAGTTCGCCGAGCGGGACCGTCTCTGGCACGCCCAGGACCCGGGCTACTTCGCCGTGGCGGACGCGCTCCAGCTTCTCGGCAACATCGCGTTCCGCCCGCCCGTCCCCGCCTACAAGCACTCCGCCGCGATCTTCCTCCACCACATCGGCAAGATCCCCTCGGACCGCACCCACCCCCGTTCGCCCGTCCGTCCACCCTGGGAGCGCGAAATCCTCCGCTCCTGCGCCGATCGACTCGGCCTTTCGGACTGACCGCCCACGTTTTCGTGTGCGCCCTCTACGGGACTCGAACCGAATTGCCCGACTCAGGTTCATTAAGCGGTCGATGCGCTCGGATTGGGGCCGCCTGATTCCCGCAGGTGCTCCACGTTCCGCGCGGGCGGTTCCCCGAAGTGCTTTCTGTAATCTCGGCTAAAATGGGAAGCGTCGGAGTATCCAACCCGATAACCGGCGGTGGCGGCATCCAGGTTCTCCCCGAGCATCAACTGTCTGGCCTGCTGAAGCCGAAGCTGCTTCTGAAACTGGAGAGGGCTCATGTCAGTGACCGTCTTGAAATGGTGGTGGAAGCCGGACGGACTCATTCCCAGTTCCCTCGCGATCTCCTCGATTCTCAGCGGCCGGTCGAACTCCTTGCGCAGCAGATCCAGCGCCCGCCCGATGCTTTGTGGATAGCCGCCAAACATCGGAAGGTAGCGCAGCCGGTTCCCCTGTTCGCCCATCAGCAGCCGGAAGACGATTTCTCGCTTCACCAGCGGGGCCAGGACTCTCGCCTCGGCCGGTGCGTCGATGAGCCGGACGAGGCGCACACAGGCGTCGAGCAGCTCGGGGTTGAGCGCGCTCACCACGATAGCCTTCGCCTCGCCCTGATTGCGCGGGACCGGCATGCCCGCCTCCACCATCACCGATCCAACCACAGACGGATCCAGGTCCACCCTTAGCGAGAGATAGGGCTTCTCTCGTGTAGCCTGCAATATCCTGCTAACCGCCGGAAGCTCGACAGTCGCAAGGAGATAGTGGTCGGTATCGTATCGGTAGACCGTTTCGCCGATATAGACCTCCTTCGCGCCCTGAGCAATAACGCAAACCGCGGTCCTGTAGACGCCGTGAATCCCCTCCAGCGGTCGGACGGCGCGCGCGAGGTGTATTCCAGCCAACGGCTCCACAACCATGTCCTCACGGGCGGCCGCCGAGATTCGCTCGATAAGCTCTGCCCGTGTATCCCGTTCTATCCGAGCGACTCTCTCCTCGCGCCTTGCTTGCCGGTTGGTAGTATCCATGTCTCCATTTTACTCCCGACATGGGTTCTCATCCCAGTCATCCACGAAAGTTGCAGGATGCGACAATAATCCTGGAGGAATGTTCTACCCGACCGCCTGTGTGATCGCATAGAATAAGGTCACGACGCATGGAACAACGGGCAACTGGACCGCGCGGTGCTGGAGTTCCATTCAAGTTGCACAATGCCAGCCGGATAACGGCCGGCGGACACGGCAAAGGACGTAACGAAATGCAGAGCGTGATTCTGAACAACGGGTTGGAGATGCCACTGCTCGGGTTCGGCGTCTTCCAGATGACAAATGCCGGGGAGTGCGAGCGAAGTGTCGCGGAGGCGATTCGGGTAGGCTACAGGCTCATCGACACGGCGGCCTCCTACGAGAATGAAGAGGAGGTGGGCAGGGCGATCAAACGGAGCAGCGTCCCCAGGGCAGATCTCTTCGTCACCACCAAGCTCTGGATTCAGGACGCAGGTTACGACGGCGCAAAACGGGCGTTCGACCGCTCACTCAACCGGCTCCAGCTCGACTACCTCGACCTCTACCTGATTCACCAGCCTTACGGCGATGTCTACGGTTCCTGGCGGGCAATGGAAGAGCTATACCGGGACGGGCGCGTTCGGGCAATCGGCGTAAGCAACTTTCACCCCGACCGATTGATGGACCTGATCGTCCACAACGAGGTGGTCCCTGCGGTGAATCAGATCGAGACCCATCCTTTCCATCAGCAAATCGAGACCCAGGCGTTCCTGGAAGAGAACCACGTTCAGATCGAATCCTGGGGGCCATTTGCGGAGGGCCGGAACGACATCTTCCACAACGACCTGCTCCTCTCCATCGCCGCCAGGCACGGCCGGAGCGTCGCGCAGGTCATCCTCCGCTGGCTGATTCAGCGCCGTGTCGTAGCCATCCCTAAGTCCGTCCGCCCGGAGCGCATTGCCGAGAACTTCGACATCTTCGGCTTCGAGCTCAGCCCCGAAGAGATGGAATCCATCGCGACGCTGGACACCTCGGAGAGCCTCTTCTTCGACCATCGCGACCCAAAGATGGTCAAATGGCTGGGCGAGGCAAAGCGCAACACATGATGCGAAATACCGAGCAGACCGAGGAACACCTGACATGTCGTGTAAGATCAAGACCGTCGCCTTCACAGGCATTTTGGCCGCATGCGTCGCCGCGGTCGCTCCATCGTACGCTCAGGATGGTGGGAAGACGGCGCCGACGGTTCGTACTGCTTCAGGCTCCGTCCGTGGCGTGACAGAGGGAGACGTCTCCAGCTTCAAAGGGATTCCGTACGCGGCGCCGCCGGTCGGCGAATTCCGCTGGCGTCCGCCGCAGCCCGTGGCCGCCTGGCAGGGAGTGCGGGATGCGAGCAGGTTCGGCGCGGATTGTGCGCAGGCCGGATTTCAGCGCGGAGGTGCGGGAATCTCCCCGAGCTCATCGGAGGATTGCCTGTTTGTCAACCTCTGGCGGCCCGCCGGAGCCGTGGCGGGAGCGAAGCTGCCCGTCATGGTGTGGATTCACGGCGGCGCTTTCGTTTTCGGCAGCGGCTCTTCGCCGGGAACCTCCGGCGTCCAATTCGCCAAACAGGGCGTGATCCTGGTTACTTTCAACTATCGGCTGGGACGGCTCGGGTTCTTCGCGTTCCCCGCGCTGAGCAAAGAGCATCCGGACGAGCTCAAAGCCAACTACGCCTACATGGACCAGATCGCCGCCCTTAAGTGGGTACAGCGAAACATCGCCGCATTCGGTGGGGACCCGAAGAACGTGACCATCTTCGGGGAATCCGCGGGCGGCGTCTCGGTACACACGCTTCTCACCTCTCCACTTTCGCGCGGCCTGTTCCAGAAGGCGATCAGCGAGTCCGGTGGCGGCCGGGACGGCGTGCTCACGGGGCGGCCGATGCGCGAGGATCGATCCAGTGAGCCGTCGGCGGAGACCATCGGCGTAAACTTCGCGCGCCGGCACAAGATCGAGGCGACCGACGCCGCCGCACTGGCCAGGCTCCGCGCCCTCAGCGTCGCCGACATCGTGGATGGCGGGCAGGAGAGCGACGGACCCGGCGGCCCGCCGACCTACTCCGGGCCCATTCTCGACGGCCGGCTCGTGAAGGAGACGGCCCAGAGCGCCTATGAGGCCGGCCGGCAGACGCTGGTTCCGCTGATTATCGGATCCAACAGCGCGGATTTCGTCGGATTCATCAGCGCGGATACAAAGGAGGCGCTATGGTCCCAATTTGGGGAGCGCAAAGCTGCGGCGAAGGCGGCCTATGATCCCGACGGAACCGCCGATCTCAGACCTCTCCTCACGATGGCCGGGACCGATAGAGTCCAGGCGGAGCCAGCCCGCTTCATCGCAAACGCTTTCGCGGCAAAGGGCGCGCCTGCCTACGTGTATCGATTCTCGTATGTCCCCGCCTCGATGCGCCAGTTCATGCGGAACGGGTCGCCGCACGGTTCCGAAATCCCCTATGTGTTCGACACGCTGAGCGGCGGCAGGGGTAGCGCCCCCGCTGCCCAGGACCAGACGGTCGCCCGCATGCTCAACACGTACTGGGCGAACTTCGCCAGGACCGGTGACCCGAACGGGCCGGGCCTGGCGAAATGGCCGCGCCACGATGCCAGGAAGGATCAACTCTTCGAGATCAAGCCGGACGGTTCTGGAGTCGCAGAACCCGATCCCCTGAAAGCGCGGCTTGACGTAACCGAATTTGCGGCCAGGGCAAAGAAGCGGGCCAGATGACTCTGACCATTAGTCGGAAGGAAAAGAAGGTGCGACGATCCACGATACAGATACATATCGGCGCGCTGTTGTCCGTTCCCGCCCTGCTTCTGGCGATATCGGCCTGCGGCCCGCAACAATCCGTTTCGCGGGCGGATGAGACCGCGTCGCCACCTGCTGCCCCGGCAGCGGATGGCGGGCGCCATGTACCGGCGTCGGCGACGGAAACGTCGTCTGGTGCAAAAGTGCTGAGTTCACCTGCCAGCCAGCCGTCTGGCAAGCCTTCGTCCCCGCGAGCTGAGGTGACGCCGACGCCGACCCGGAACGAGCCTGCCCGCACGGGCGGACCTCCGCCCAAGCCGGAAGCCCAGGCACCCGGACCCTGGCCGCAGTTCCGCGGTCCGGATCGCACGGGAATCTCACCCGAGACCGGGCTGTTGAAGCAGTGGCCCGCGGGTGGGCCGTCGCTGCTCTGGAAGGCAACGGGTATAGGCACGGGCAACGGAGCACCCTCGGTGGTCGGTGGACGCATATTTGGCATGAGCTACCGGGGTCAGGACGAATGTGTGTGGGCGCTCGATGAGCCCAACGGCAAGCCGGTCTGGAATCTGCGCATCGCCGCGGCCAACTTTAACATCGGTCCGCAGGCGCAGGACGGTCCCGGCTGTACACCCACGATCGTTGGGGACCGTCTCTATGCCCTCGGCGTCAGCGGCGATCTGGTCTGCCTGCAGACTTCGGACGGAAAGCTCCTGTGGAAGAAGAGCCTCGTCCAAGACTTTGGTGGCACGGTTCCGCAGTGGGGCTACCAGGAGTCGCCGCTGGTAGACGGAAACAAGGTGATTGTCACGCCCGGCGGCAGCGACGCCACGCTGGTCGCCCTCGACCGGATGACCGGCGCCGTGATCTGGAAGGGCAAGGTGCCGCAGGGGGACGGCGCGGCATATGCTTCCGCCGTCATCGGCAACGCTGGCGGGCAGAGGCAGTACGTCCAGCTCCTCGCGCACGGGGTCGTCGGGGTCGCGGCGACGGACGGCCACTTCCTCTGGCGCTACGATGCACCGGCGAACAACTTCGGCATCAATTGCAGCGCTCCGATTGTCCAGGATGATCAGGTATTCGCCGCCTCCTCTTACAACACCGGCGGCGGGCTGGCGAAGCTGTCCGCCGGTCAGGGCGGAGCGATGACCGCAACGCAGGTCTATTTCACCCGCAACATGCGCAACCACCACGGAGGCATGGTTCTCCTGAACGGCTATCTCTACGGATTTGACGAGTCGAATCTCACCTGCCTGGACTTCAAGACAGGTGCCGTGAAGTGGTCCGACCGCAGCGTCGGCAAAGGCTCGATCACTTGCGCGGATGGCTGCATCTATGCCCGCTCTGAGCGCGGCCCGGTCGCCCTTGTGGAAGTGAACCCGGAGCGTTACGTCGAGAAGGGCCGCTTCGACCAGCCGGACCGCAGCGGCAAGACCGCCTGGCCCTATCCTGTGATAGCCAACGGCCGCCTCTATCTGCGCGACCACGACACCTTGCTCTGCTACAACGTACGCCCGGGAAGCCCGTAAACCGCCCTCCTTCCGCGCTTGTTCGCCAGCCCGCCCGGCAGGCATATGCGCGCCAAAATCGATCCGGACTCTTCCGTAACCGTTTCCGCATTCGCCCATCTGATTAGAGTAGACACATAATCACTACTCACAAAGGAGCCATATCGCGGCACACCCAGACCGCGGCGCCCGCCGGTCTCCCAAACCACATCGGCGTCACCAGGCAAGGCACAACCAACGCACGAACTCGCCGGAACGATGGTAACCCCCTCCCTGGAAAGGCTTAGCTTGTCATCAACAACCAAGTGGGCGGCTTCTCGCATCCAGGCAGTCGCGGCGGGTCCTTTTCCCGGACCAACACGACCTGAACCCCCACCGAAGCGAGCCCCTCCCGTTGTAGGCGCCTGCGCAAACTACAACCCATCCGAGCCACAATTGTAACGGAGTGGGGTACAGATAGCGGCCTTCGTAGAGATTCACCATCGATCCATCGGAGGTTCGTGGCGCGTTCAGGTGTGTTTCGCGCCAGGGCGACGGACGAGATCGTCGAAGAGGGTGTAGAGTACCGGAATCACGACGAGCGTGAGGACGGTCGAAACAAGCAGGCCGCCGATAACGACGATTGCCATCGGGGCGCGCAGCTCGGACGCGCGGCCGATGCGGAGCGCCACCGGCAACATGCCGAAGATCGTGGCGAGCGTGGTCATGAGGATGGGGCGGAGGCGGGTCGCTCCGGCCTCGACCACCGCTTCATGCCGGGCCATGCCCCGCGCCCGCAGCGTTCCCGTATAGTCGATGAGCAGGATCGCGTTGCGGCCCATCAGCCCGACGAGCATGATTATGCCGATCATCGAGACGAGGGAGATTGTCCCGCCGGTGATTGCCAGCGCCCCGAGCGCCCCGATGAGCGCCATCGGCAGCGTGAACATGATGATGAACGGGTTGAGCAGCGAGTTGAAGAGCGACGCCATCACCAGATAGACGAGAATCACGGCCAGCCCCAGCGCCATGGCAAAGTAGACGACGTTCTCTCCGAGCGTTTCGACCTCGCCTCCGAAGTGCGTCTCGATTCCGCCCAGATCCATCTGGTCGATCTGCGCCTGGATGTCGCGCTGCGCGTTCCCCGCCGGATAGTCGGGCCCTAGCTGCGCGGTGACGGTGACCATTCGCTGGCCGTTGATGCGCTCGATGGACGCCGGACCGCTCCCCGCAACTATCGAAGCCACCTGACCGAGCGTCACAACACCCTGCGGACCCGCCGCGACGGGGAGGTCCTGGAGCGTGGATGGATCGCGCCGATCCGCCCCTTCCACCAGGATGCGAATCGGAATCTCGCTGCCTCCGACCCGGTAAGCGCCGTCGGTGTTTCCCTCGGTTGCGTCCCGGAGGGCCGCGCCGACCCGCGCGGCCGCTACTCCAAGCGCAGCGGCGCGCGGACGGTCGATGCGGACCTGCATCTCCGGCCGGCCTGTGCGCAGCGAAACGTCGGGGTCGAGTATCCCCGGCATCACCAGGAGCCGCGCCTTCAGCTCGGCTGCCGAACGGCCGAGCGCATCAAGGTCGTCACCTCGTAGCTGTACCTGAATCGGCGCGCCGGTCGAGGCGACGCTGCGGACCGTCGTGACCGTGATTCTCGCGCCCGTCAGGTCTCGCAGCCTTTGTCGGATATCGTCGGCGACGGCGGTATCGTCCCGCGTCCGCATGCCGGCCGGTACTCCGCCGAGGCGGACAACGCGGTCCTCCACCCCCACCTTGTCGTTCAGGCGGACGTTGATCTGTGCGAATCGCGGCCCCTGCTGCGGTATCTCCCCGAACCCGCCCAGAATCTCGCCAACGGTCGTCGAGTAGTTCCGCACGTCCTTCACCCGTCCAAGCCGCTCCTCGATCTGCCGCGCAACTCCGTCGGTTGTGGCGAGGGACGCCTCCGGTCCCGACTCTGCCGCGATGACGATTTGGCCCTGATCGGTCGCCGGAAGCAACTCGGTACCAAGTGACGGAATGGTGACGAGAAGTGCTGACACGAGGAGAATCGCCCCGGCGGCGACCACCCACGCGCGATTCGCCAGCGCGAGCGCAAGTACCCGCCGGTAGAGCCTTTCGGCCGCGTGGTGGACGCGCTCGAGGCGGCCGAAGAATCCGCGCGTCGCGCCCTCCGGGTCTTCGCCCTGCCGGTACCAGCGCGCCGCGAGGCTGGGTGTCACCGTAAAGGAGACGAGGAGCGAGAAGAGGGTGGCGACCACGATGGTGAGGCCGAACTGCCGGAAAAACGCGCCGACGATTCCGCCCATGAACGCGATGGGAAGGAAGACTACCACGTCCGCGAGCGTCGTCGTGACGTCCGCGAATCCGATCTCCGTCCGGCCGTTGAATGCCGCCTCTTCCGGCCGCTCGCCCAACCCGAGGTGACGCGTAATGGATTCAAGGATGACGATGCTGTCGTCGATGAGGATTCCGACCGAGAGCGAGAGCGCCAGGAGCGTCATCTGGTTGAGCGTGAAGCCGGCGAAGTACATCACGAGGAAGGTCGCGACGAGGCACAACGGAAGGGCGAGCGCGACGATGAGCGTGCCGCGCAGGTTGTGAAGAAACAGGAAGACGATGGCCATCGCGAGGATCGCCCCGAGAATCAGAGTCGCGTTCACGTCATCCAGCGCTTCCCTCACGACGATCGAATCGTCGCGTCCAACGAATACCTCCGTTCCCGCGGGAAGCGCACCCCTGAGTGCGTCCATCCGCTCCTTCACGCCCGACACCACCGAGAGCGTGTTCGCGTCCGCCGCCTTCGTGACGATAACACCGACGCTTTCGCGGCCGTTCACGCGCGTCAGGGTCGCCGGCTCCGCCATGGTATCCGCGACCGTCGCCACGTCCCCCACGGTTAGAGGAGCGGCCGGCCCTTGTTTCTGGCCGCCGTTGCCGGCCTGCTGTCCGGCGAGGATGGGTGTCTGCCGGATCTGGTCGATGCTGGTGAAGGCGGCGAGTGTGCGCAGACCGATCTCGCGCGGTCCCTGCACGATGGAGCCTGCCGGGATGTCGCGATTGGCGGCCTTGATCGAGTCGACCACATCTTCGATGGTGACGCCGTTCCGCGTTAGCGCCAGGGTATCCGCCGCCACGCGAATCTCCCGCTGCCGCCCTCCGACGACATTGACCGCCGCCACTCCCGGCACCCGCGCGATCCGCGGCCTCAGCCGCAGATCGACGGCCTGTCGGAGTTGGTCAATCGGGCTGCTGCTGGTGAGCGAGACGTAGTAGACGGGCTGCGCGTTGATGTCGAGCTTCGCAACGATGGGAGCGCGGGCTTCCGCGGGGAGCTGGGAGCGTGCGGCGTCCACCTTCTCGCGCACGGCGGCGACCGCGCGATCGAGGTCCGTTCCGAGCGCGAAGTCCATGCTGAGGATGGAGACCGATTCCTGGGAGCTGGAGTAGACGTCGCGCAGCCCACCCACCGAGCCGACCGCGTCTTCCAGCGGCCGGGTGATGAGCGTCTCGATCTCCTGCGGACCCGCTCCCGGATAGACGGTCGTGACCGTGAGCGTGGGAATGTCGGTGCGCGGGTTGAGCTCGGCGGGGAGGCGATTATAGCTGATGATGCCGAGAATCGCGATGGCGGCGAGGGCCATCCAGATGACGATGGGGCGGTTGATCGCGAGTCGGGTCAGCCACACGGCGGTCGAAGGGGCTCCGAAGGGGTTGCGCGCCCGACGCTGTTATCGGCGCCCGCTACTCTTCGACGCTCTCATCCGTAATACCTGTTGATGGGGACAGCACATGACGTTATAATGGCAATTATCTGGCGTCAGCCCTTCCGTGTCCGAAAGCGAGATCGTTATGACAGCAGCAACTCAGCGCCGGCTGGTTACAGTTGAAGAGTTCGAGAAGTACCCCCGCGACTTCCGGTACAACCTCGTCGAAGGAGAACTCGTCCCCATGCCGCCTGCCGCCGGCCCCGACCATGGGGCTCTGACGTCCGATCTGTCGTTCGAATTGACGGCATTCGTTAAGAGTAACGGCCTCGGCCAGTGCTACGCGGCGGAGACAGGATTTGTGGCACAGCGGAATCCGGACACCGTCCAGGCGCCCGATTGGGCGTTTATTTCTCGGGACCGGGTGCCGAAAGGCCCCACAAAAGGGTTCGGGCGCGTGGTGCCGGACGCCGTCCTGGAGGTTCGCTCGCCCGACGATTCGCCGAAGGAAGTTGAGCGAAAGATGCGCCGCTGGATCGACGCCGGCGTAAAGCTTGCCTGGGAGCTGAATCCAAAAATGGGCATTCTTACCACCTACCGCCCCGGAATCGAGACCCGCACCGTAGACAGCGATGGAGAGATTGACGGCGAGGACGTCCTGCCGGGTTTCTCGCTCCCGTTGAAGAGCATTCTACGCCCTGTCGCCAACGATTAGGCCACACCCCTCACCGTGGCGAGCGGATCGATTCCGCGGAGCATCATGCCCTGGCCGCGCGATTCGTGCGTCTTGATGGTCGGCGGGTCGGCGGGGTCTCGCATCTGCACCAGGAGCGTCGTTCGCGCCTCCTGGCTGGTGTTGATTCCGGAACCGTGAATCGTGAGATAGCTGAAGAAGAGCGCGTCGCCCGCCTCCGCCTCGCACGGAATCGCCGATTCCACCGGGTAGTCGGAGAACGGAAGGTGCCATCCTCCCTCGGAGCTGTGGGTCAGGCCTCCGAGCTTGTGGCTGCCCGGCACCACGCGCACACAGCCCTTTGCAACCGGCGCATCGTCGAAGTGGAGAATGGCGGCAATCATCGTGTCGCGATCGTGCGGAAAGTACGGGTAGTCCTGGTGCATCGGGAAGGGAGAGCCCTTCTCCGGCGGCTTGATGAACATCTTGGTGTG